>Ga0247815_10001705_pt1 | contig 16707 bp, 11 predicted proteins | sample UWRJL194509B1_FD_181014 | JGI IMG/M metagenome (GOLD analysis project Ga0247815, IMG submission 181014) | Plant litter microbial communities from Arlington Agricultural Research Station in Wisconsin, United States - UWRJ-L194-509B-1 | ecosystem: Environmental > Terrestrial > Plant litter >...
CTTTTTGCCTGGATTGAATTAAAGCTGCAATTTCCTGCGCTACTGCTTTTGATGCTTCGCCAGAATTTTCGAAAACCACCGTATTGATGTTTTCAAATCGTTTCTCGAATCCTGTCGCTTTGTCTGTTTTACTTTTTAACATGATATAGTTTTTTTTTAATTCCTCTCGTTACATTTTCCAACTTCGATATTTATGACCTTTTATTGCGTAAAAAAGAATCATCAAATAAGATGGTAACAACATTAAATAGGCAATCTGATTTCCGCTTTTTGAAATTTCAGCAGTTCCGTTTGCAATATTCGACGCGTTTATATTTTCTGTGATCAATCCGTATAACAAAGGAAAAATGGCTCCTCCTATAATACCCATGATCAAAATTGCACTTCCAATTTTAGTATAGCCTCCTAAATCTTCCAACGCCATTGGCCAGATTGCCGGCCAGCACAATGCATTTGCCAAGCCCAGTAATGCTACTAAAAGTATCACAACCGGTAAATTTGGAATCCCGGGTAACTGAAACATTATTTTTGGCGAAATAAAAACAATTGCCAAAACTAAAATTACGCCTAAAACTCCTGATGCTTTTAAAGCAGTTACCTGCGAAAGATATTTAGGTATTAATGTAATTCCTAATATATACCCCACAACCATTGCCGACATTGTAAAAGAAGTTAACTTTAAATAAAAATTTCCTTCTGCTCCGTAAACTCCCAATTCTTTTCCGAAACCTCCAATAGAATCTCCGGCTAAAACTTCGGCAGACAAATACAGCATTAAAGTGATTACTCCTAAAACCAATTGAGGGCGTTTGAATGCATTTCTCATTTGTTTAAAAATACTCAAATGAGTCACATTTCCTTCTTCATCCAAATCAATTTCAGGAAGCGGCGATAACTTCACTAAAAGCGCCAAAACCATTATAATTAATCCCATATAAAGATAAGGTCTTTGCAATTGCAATGCAAGAGAATTTAATGCGTTTGATTTTGAAACCGAATCCAGCAATGCTATTTTATCTGCTGTAAACTCCTGCATATTAGACAGAACCAAAGCTGTTAATATCAGCGGAGCTACGAATCCTGCCATTTTATTTGCAATTCCCAATACACTAATTCTCGCCGCAGCACTTTCTCTTGGGCCAATAACGACCACATATGGATTTGATGCTGTCTGCAAAATAGCCAAACCGGTTCCCATTACAAATAATGCAATTAAAAACAATACAAAAGTTCGGCTTTCGGCAGCGGGATAAAACATAAATGCGCCCGCAGCAATGATCAGTAATCCTAACGAAATACCATTTTTATACCCTACTTTTTCGATTACCCATGATGACGGAATTGCCATTACAAAATAAGCGATGTAAAAAGCAAAAGTGACAAAATAAGCCTGAGAAGAGGTTAACTCACAAGCCAATTGAAAAAATGGAATTAAAGGACCGTTGAGCCAGGTAACAAAACCGAGAATAAAAAATAAAGCGGTTAAAATGACCATTGGAATAATGGTACTCCTTTTTTCTATTTGTAATGCACTTTCAATGTTTGACATATTTTTTTGGTTGATTATTAATAGATTAGTTCTTTTTTCTATCTAAAACAACATCAACACTTTTGCAAATATATTGCAATTAAAACACAATTTAATGCATTTTTTTTGCAAATTTAAAACAAAAGTACTCTAATAAGTTGTACTTATTCGTAAATTAGATATCAATTTTTTGTTAATTTTTTCTAGGCTTGCCAGTCTAAAACAGGATAATATTGTTTTAAATATGCTTTGACATCGGCAATATCTTCTTTGGCGGTTAAGTCCGGAACGTGCTCTGAAAACGGAATTCCCAAAGTGGTATTTGGATGTTCTTTTACCGAATTTAAAAGTACGGTTGGCAGTTCTTTTTCGTCTCTTTCCGGATGAACGGGACAATTTTTAAGATGCGTATATAATGTACTTCCGTTGAATTTAAAAGCGTTCATACTCACTCTTATTTTTCCTTCGACATCTTTATAATCCGCTAAAACATCGGCAGAAGGTTTTTCGAGAATGTCTAATAACTGATTGTTCTGATCTAATTTAGCAATGGCGAAACGCGAAATCCTTTCAGACGGAAATTCTAATGCATCACGATCATAAGCGATAAAAGCATTAGGACTAGTGGTTTCTCTAAGTGCCAATAAGGCTTTCGCCGAATATAAATTATCACTGTTACAAACAGAATATTGCTGTGAGTTTAGTTCAGGGAACTGCTCAACAGCCTGAAACAAAGCATCGGCCGTGCCAAAGGGTTTTACTCTTCCTTCAGGAATATATTGTATGGCAAAGGAAATGTTGAGTCCGTGAAAATCATTATTAAGATTTTGGCTTCCGTAAAATTCCTTAAACAACTCGCCTTGTTCCCCTATAATAACGTAGATATTTTTATATCCCGCTTTTTTCGCATTCAATAAAAGATAATCTAATAAAGGCCTTCCGCTTGCGCCAACGCCAATTAAACCTTTACTTCTTTCGTTTGCCTGAGCAATTTCTTCTGCTGATAAATTATCAAGAACGGCTTCTTTTTTCATTCGGGATGATGCTCCACCTGCCAGAATAACTAAATTGTTGTGCATATTTATTTTTTAAATTTCAATATTTTCTATAATTCTCACGCCAGGATCTACAGCAACCGCATAAGCTTCTTCTGCACCGGCTTTTAAAATAGCCTCGATTACGGCAGCTTCTTTTTCAGGATTGGCAATTACCACAATGCTTCCGCCACCGCCGGAGCCTACAATTTTAGCTCCGTATGCTCCCGCACGCAAAGCTGCATTGATCATATCATCGATTCTTGGTACTGTGATTTTCAATAAATCGCGCAAAACTTCGTGATGCTGATTCATTAATGCGCCAATTTTTTTGAGATCTAAAACAGGCTTTTCGAATTCTTTTAAAGCTTCTTTGGTATAATGGAAATTTTTTAGCGCGGCTTCGAAAAACGGAATCAATCGATCCGGTAAACAATTTCTGTAGCGATCTAGATCTTCTATTTGAGAAGTATTCAAATCAAAATCAGGGAAATTTTGTTTTACAATGCCAATCGACATTAAAGCGTTTCCTTTTATTTCGCCAATTAATCCGATAGTTTCTTTCGGCACTCCCGAAACTCCTGTTATTAAACCTTTAAGATCTGATCTGATCACTTTAAACGAGAAAGGTTCTTTTGTATTAATGTACACCACATTCCCTACCCCAATACTAAAATGATCCATCATTCCGCCTGGTTCTCCGTGTTCTAAAACTTCAGATTCATATCCTGCTTTGGCTATAAATTCAGGAGTAACTTCGTGATCGACTCCAAAAGCATCAATCAAAAACCGAATCCAGGCCATCAATAAAGCCGATGAACTCGATGTTCCTGAATTTATAGGAATATCTCCTGTAATGGTAATGGTGTAACCTACATTGGGCACACAACCATATCGCCGCAAAACGCGTAACGAAGAGGCAAAATAATCGCGAGGTTCTAATGTATCGAAAGTAGCATCGATATTTATGACCCTGATTTCACCAATATCGATCATGTTCAGCACAAACGTATTGGTGTTATTTTGTTCAGCGGTTAGTTTTATATTTCGATCGATTGCACAGGCTATAACCGGCAATCCTAAATAATCCTGATGATCTCCAAAGAGGCACGTTCGGCCGGGAGCTAATGAAGTAATTTTTTTCACTTATAAATTTTATAATAAAACATTGCAATACAAACAATTACAACATTAATAGGTTAAGAATTTACGCTGTTTTTTTGGTTTTGATTCTACGAAACTATAGATTATATTTTTATAAACCAAGAAAAAAACTAAAAATGTGCTCGAACACACTAAATTAATGTTCTCGAGCACACTTATTAATTCGAACAATATTTTTTTAAATAATTAAACCAAAGTTTCTATATTTGCTTATATGGATAAAAAGTACACTATTAAGGATATAGCAAAAATGGCCGGAGTTTCTAAAGGAACTGTAGATCGTGTTTTGCATAACAGAGGAAAAGTTTCTCCTACGGCGCTGGATAAAATTAATGAAGTCTTGAACGTCATTAATTATGAGCCTAACTTAATTGCCCGTAATTTAAAAAACACTAAAGTTTACCGTATTTGCGTTTTGCTTCCGGATCCGGAAATAGATCCGTATTGGCTGCCGTGCGTAAACGGAATTCAGGAAGCCAAAACTGAGTTTAAAGCGTATGGTGTTGTTATAGAAACGCATTACTTTAATCCTGAAAGTAAAAAATCGTTTTTAAATGCACACGAAACGATTCTTAAACAATCTCCAGACGCTGTTTTAATTGCTCCTTTATTTCATAAGGAAACGCTTGAAATCGTAAAACAATATGATGAACTCGAAATAATAGTAAACACTTTTAATAACCAAATTGAAAGCGAATCTATCAAAAGTTTTGTGGGGCAGGATTTGCATAAAAGCGGTCGTGTTGCCGCCAGTTTAATGAATTTGATTTTAAGCGATGGTCATATTGCGATTGTACATATAGATGAAAGCGTAAAAAATGCGGTTCACATGCAGGAAAAGGAAAAGGGTTTTAGAAATTATTTCGACGAGAAGAAAATTGCCGATTTTTCTTTAACTACTTTAAAATTAAAACATCCTAATGTCGAAAGTAAATTTTCGGCCTTTTTAGAAGAAAATCCAAACCTGAAGGGAATTTTTATCACAACTTCTAAAGCGTATCAGATTGCTTCGATTTTAGCTCCTTTAAAAAATAAAAAAATTGCCATTATTGGTTACGATTTAGTTGAGAAAAATGTCAATTTCCTGAATCAGGGATTGGTTCATTTTTTAATTCATCAAAATCAGAAAAGACAGGCTTATTTAGGTGTTAGTACCTTGGTAGAGCATTTCTTATTCCGCAAAGATATCCCGGAAACGATCTTGTTGCCTATTGATATTATTAATGTAGAGAATGCTTCGTTTTACGTATCGTAAATTATTTGCCCACGGATGTAACGGATTCAAACTGGTTTACACGGATTTTTTTATCTGTGCGGCAAAGTTTGCTCGCAGATTTAGCAGATTTAGCAGATTTTTTTTATCAACATTTGTATTTAAAAAAACGGCATGCTGAATTAGCAGATTTAGCAGATTCTTTTTATCAACCTTGTACTAAAAAACCAGCGAAAACCAGTTGAATCCGTTTAATCCGTGGGCAAAACCTCTTAACCTTTGTCCCTTTGAACCTTTGCCTCTTTTTCTAAACCTATTTCATTAAAACAAACTTCCCAAACGAAGAAGCGATATGAAAATTAGGGGTTTCGGTAGTTGGGTTTACCCACGAAATCCAGGTGGGTTCGTATTGCAGATTTTCGACCAGAGAGAATTTTGCCCTGAAAACTCCGGCTTCAATTGTATTGTTCTGAATTAAATTTAGATCTTTTAGGGATTGAATACTAATTTTTCCTTCAACCATAAATGAAATTTCATCTTTTGAAGCTTTTACTTCTATATCCTTTTTAGGCCATTTCCAGTTAAAATCAAAATTCTTTTCAGGAAGCGCTTTAAAATCCATTATTCGGCCTGATGTATCCATTTCAAGGCAATAATAAGGATTTAAGGATTCATTGGTCCTAAAAAACAGTTCTACCCGATCTGAGTTTCCTATACTCAGGAAACTATTGTCTTTTTGATCGATATAAATATCAGTATCAAAAACCCTAAAATTAAAATAGAAATTTTCGAGATCATGAAGTGCCCTAAATTCAATTTTCGAAAAAGAATCGTTTTTCCACGGCGAACAAAAATCAGTTAAACAATTTGCTTTTTCCCATAATGAAGAATTCAAAATTGGGTCGTTATTTATTTGTTTTTTTTCGATTAAAACTACTTGATATTCTTTTAAAATTTCGTTCATATTTTTTGGAAAAATTTAATTTAATGAAAATAGAATCCAGAAGCATTTTAATCATTTCAAAGGATAGAAAATCGACTTAAAAAAACTTCTTATAAAAATGCTAATATAACTCAAACTTTTATTTAAAACCTAATCGCTTTTTTTATTGCACTTTTATTTAAAAAGTAAATAATAAGAAAAAACGGATCAATTTAAAACCTTTAAAAGTTTGATTTATTATTAAACAAATTAATTGATGATTGCGATATTCTTAGAAATACAAACAACTTGTTTTTATTCCTTAAAAATAAAATATCATAGTTGCGAATACGCCTAAAATAAAGCGATGTGCTTTTTGTGCTTTTTTTTAGAATAATCGCATCATTTTATATTAAAAAAAACGTATCGCACAATTTTATGTGCTCGAGAACACTTTTTTCGTGTGTTCGAGCACATTTTTTGTGTTTTTTCTTGGTTAATAAAAATATAATCTATAGTTTCGTCGAAGAATAAAAAAATAACATGGCTTTTTTTACCCTTTTTCACCGCTTTTAAGGCCTTTTTTATTACACCAAAAAAGCGAAAAAATGAGTGGTGAAATTTTAAAAAATAGAAAAAAAAATAACTAAACAAAAACACATTCATTAACCAAAACCAAACAAAGAGTATGAAAAAAGTATTCTCAAAAAAACCTGGAAACTTAAGGTTGTATACTGTACTTGAAAAAAGTTTAAAAGCAACATTACTTTCGTTGTTGTCTTTAAGTTTTCAAGTTACCAATGCAGCACCTTCAAAAGAAATTCCGGTAAACAAAACCAATTTACTGGCATTTCAAAAAATAACGAAGGGTAAGGTTGTCGATGAAAAAGGAATTCCGATTCCCGGAGTAAATGTGATCATAAAAGGAACATCAAAAGGAGTGCAAACTGATATGGATGGAAGCTTTGCCATAGATGTACCCAATGCCAATACGATTTTAGTTTTTTCATTTTTAGGAATGCAGGATCAGGAAGTTGCGGCAGGAAACGGTTCTATCAACGTCGTGATGAAAGAAGCCGGCGAACAAATGGACGAGGTGGTAGTGGTAGGATATGCTAAGGTTAAAAAAGAGAGTTTAACCGGATCGCTGCAAACTTTAGACAATAAAAAAATTGTAGATGTAACGACTCCTTCTGTAGAAAATATGCTGGCAGGAAAAGCTACGGGAGTTTATGTAAATACGGGTGGCGGACAGCCGGGAGCAGTAGGAAAAATAATCATTCGAGGCAGAACAACCGTTAACGGAAGTACAGATCCTTTATGGGTAATTGACGGAGTTATTGTGGGGAATAGTTCGGCAAACATGAATCCATCTGATATCGAAACGTTAACGGTTCTTAAAGATGCCGCGTCTACGGCAGTTTATGGTTCACAAGGTGCCAATGGTGTTATTGTGGTTACTACAAAAAGCGGAAAAGCGGGTAAATCTAAAATTAGTTTTTCTGCTAAAACAGCTTTAACTACTATCAATAATGGAAATTTTAAAATCATGAACGGGTCGCAATTATACGATTTGTACGATTCGTTTGCCAACAAACAAGATTTTGAAAATGTTTGGTGGTGGAAACCGGAATTGAGAAACCAAAATTTTGACTGGTGGAATAATGGTACACAAACCGGACTTGCAGAGGATTACAATCTATCTATAAGTGGTGGCGGAGATAACTTTAAAAGCTACGTTTCTATTGGTCTTTATGACGAAACCGGTGCTATAAGAGGCTATGAGTATAAAAAATACAATGGTTTGATGAAATTTGAGTACAAACCAAATAGTTGGTTTACGCTAAGACCGCAAGTAAATTTAACCAGAGAAACAACAGATGACCAACAACATTCTGTGGGTGCACTTTACGGAAATATGCCTTGGGATAGTCCGTATCTGGAAGATGGATCTTTGGCAGGAAACGCGCCAAACCCAACCTGGGTAAATACAACCGGATCTAACTATTTATATGATTTACAATGGAATTATGGAGAATCTGAATCTTATACGGTTAGGGCAAATCTTGATTTTGATATTAAATTTAATAGCTGGCTAACATATTCTTCTGTAAACAATTACATTTTTGGTAATTATAATTCAACTTATTATTCAGATCCAAGATCTTCTGCAGGAGAAGCGGTAAAAGGCCGAATCGAAGATTACTTTTCTACTTATAACAGAATCTACACGAACCAATTATTAAAATTCAATAAATCATTCGGAAAACATGACTTTAATGCTCTTGCAGGTTATGAATGGAACGAATACAACTCTAAAACAAGTACTGGCGTAGCAACAGGAATTCCTCCGGGAATTATAGTTACAGATGCTGCTGCGGTACCTGAAAAAGTGGGCGGTAACAGATCGCAATGGGCTGTGCAGTCTTTATTATCGAATGTGAATTATTCATATGACAATCGTTATTTAGCACAACTTTCTTTTCGTCGCGACGGTGCTTCTAACTTTGGAGCAAATGCACAATATGGTAACTTTTTCTCTGTAAGCGGTGGTTGGAACATTCATAACGAAGCCTTTTTTCATGCCGATTATATCAATAACTTAAAGCTAAGAGCAAGTTATGGTTCGGTAGGAAATCGTCCTAACAGTTTGTACCCTCACCTTCCTTTGTATTCTTTCTCTCAAAGTTATAATGAAAATCCCGGAGCATTGGTTTCGCAATTGGCCAATCCGGATTTAAGCTGGGAAAAAACATATACTGGCGGCGTAGGTGTCGATGTTAGTTTCTTTAACCGACTAAATATTACATTAGATTATTATAATAAAAACACTTCAGATTTATTATACAGAGTACCATTGCCTGGAGTAATTGGTGTTACAAGTATCTGGAGAAACGTAGGAGCTGTAAATAATAGAGGTTTTGAAGCATCTTTGAATGTTGATATCATTAAAAATGAAAATTTACACTGGTCTGTAGATGCTAACATTGGTACTAATAAAAATAAAGTAACGAGTCTTTACGGAAGCAAGCAGGAAATTATTGTTGGAGATGGTAGTGGTATTGCAGGATCTGCCTCAAAATTATTAACTCCCGGAAAAGATGTTGATAGCTGGTATTTGACAGAATGGGCTGGTGTTGATCCTGAAAACGGAAAACCACAATGGTTTACGACAAATGCTGCAGGAGAACGTGTAAAAACGTCTAACTATGGTGATGCTTCTAAACACCAAAAAGTAATTGGTTCTTATACTCCGGACTTTTTTGGAGGATTTTCTACCAGTGTAAATTACAAGAACTTTGATTTTGCTGCCATTTTCAGTTATTCTGTAGGAGGTGAAATTTACAATTATGCCAGAGCAGAATTCGATTCTGATGGAGCGTATACCGATAGAAACCAAATGAACCTTCATAGTGGATGGAGCCGTTGGGAAAAACCGGGCGATATTGCAACGCATCCGCAAGCACTTTACAATAATCCCAGTAACTCTAACAAAGCATCATCACGTTTCTTAGAAACCGGAACTTACCTAAAAATGAGAAGCATCACCTTAGGATATAATGTACCTATCGAACGTTTGCATATCGCAAATTTAAGATTGTATATCGCCGGTGAAAACTTATTTACGATTACTCATTATTCCGGAGTTGATCCTGAAATCCCTCCTACAAATGGCGCTATTACTGGTGTTGCGACACAGGTATATCCTCAAACGCGCAAAATTGTATTAGGACTTAACTTAACTCTATAAAAACAAAATCATGAAAAAGATATTTATATTATGTATGGCAATTAGTTTCCTGTCCTCATGTGATTTAGACAGAGAGCCATTTGATTCCTATACAAAAGACAAAATTGAACAAGATAAAGAAGCTTCGATCGAAGTTTTACTAAACGGATGTTACGCACAATTAAAAGGATGGTCTGATGTTATGCACAGGGTTGGAGAATATCCGGGTGACAATATCATGATTAGAGGTACCTCTACAGATGCCTTTTATTCTTTTATCTCCTATCAGCACATACCGGACAACGGTCGTTTATCTGTTTTTTGGAACAATAGTTACAAAATTATTTCGCAATCAAGTGATTTAATGAAAATGATTGCCGAAGGAGAAAGCGCCGCTATGGATCAGCAATTAGGTGAAGCTTACTATTTAAGAGGTATGATTTATTTTTATTTGTGTCGTACTTACGGAAGACCTTATTCGCAATCACCAGAAACTAATTTAGGAGTGCCCATCGTAAATGGTTTACCGGCAGATTTAAATAATCTTAACCTTCCGGACAGGTCAACAGTAAAAGATACTTATGCACAAGCCATCAGTGATTTGAAAAAAGCTGAAGCTTTAATGACAACTGAAAGAAAAGCGGCTTATGCAACAAAAGAAGCTGCTCAGGCAATGCTTTCAAGAGTTTATTTGTATATGAGTGGAACGTATGAAACTCCTAATCAGGAATATGCAACGCTTTCGATAGACTACGCAAATAAAGTAATAGCAAGCGGAAGATATCATTTATTAAGCAGAGACAGCTTCATGAAATTTAATACTTACGCTCCAGATTCTGATGAACAAACCGAAACTATTTTTGCTGTAAAACAAGTGGCATCAGAATTTTCAGGTTACGATCATTTTTACGGAATTGGCGGAATGTATGCCAATATTCAGGGACAAGGCTGGGGCGAAATGTACGCCAGTGCCAAATATCTTGATTTGTTAAGAAAATCAGGTTTAAAGAAAGATGCGCGTTGGGCTTTTATCGATCCTCAATATACCACAGACGATGCAGGAAACAAAACTCAGGCATTCCGTTTTATTTATGACGTTAAAAATGCTACCGGTACACAAACAGGTTACAACTATATGCAACAACCATTAAAAACAAATCCTAATGGTACATTTTATATCACAATAGGAAATGCTGATTATAACTTAACTGCAGTAAATGCAGCCGAAAATCAATATTCGATTGAATACGAAGGTAAAACTTACACAGGCGAAAAAGATTTTATGATGTTGCTGAACCGTGTTTATCCAATGTATTATATCACGAAATGTTCTCTTCAAAACAATGATTCGCACCTGCACTCGCCTACTATTTCAAGATTAGCCGAGATGTATTTGAACATGGCAGAAGCATATGTTAAAAAAGGTGATTATAATAGTGCTTTAACCAACTTAAACATAATTCGCGAAAGATCGATTGTTGGTGGCGGTTATACATCATTAAACAGTACAAATGCTGTACAGCGAGTAGATGAAGAACGTCAGTTAGAGTTAGCGTTTGAAGCTCATAGAGGTTACGATGTTTACAGAAATGGTCAAACCATGACGCGTCATTATCCTGGTCCTCATTTACCAATGACAGACTGGCCGGCTTCAAGCTTGAGAGTGGTTCAATATATTCCGCAATCAGAAATTAATGCCTATCCGGGAACTTTAACACAGAATCCATAATTATTAGAATTGTTTTGTTTTTGAAGCCTCTCTAATTTGGTAGATTAGAGAGGTAATTTTAAAAAGAAATAAACGAACTATAGATACTATGAAAAATTTATTTTACTTATTTTTTGCTTCATTGCTCGTATCTTTTTCCTGTACAGAGAATAGCGAAACCACTGAGAAAGATCCTTTACAAAATCCAAAAATCAGTATTTCGCTTCCGTTGGCTGGAAACGCTTACAGCTCAAAACATTTAGAAAGCAACACTATTACGGATAACGGAATTGAAAACTGGATCAATGCTGAAGAATTTTTTACTATTTATTTCAGAATTTCGAAAGCCGGAAGTTTTCAGTTAGCTGTTGAAGAATCGGTAGAAGTAGTTGGAAAATCAGAATTAGAATTTTCGATTAATAATGAAGCTAAAAAAGTAAAATTTGATACTTCAAAAAAAGCGGTCACAATTGGTACCTGGAAAATTAATCAGGAAGGTTATGTTGCTGTTAAGATAAAAGGAATCAGTAAAACAGGAGATCGTTTTCCTGCTATAAATCGTTTAACGATTTCGAGTGATGATTACGATGCAAAAATATCTTATGTTCCAAATAATGAAGGTAATTTTTATCATTGGGGACGTCGCGGGCCATCGGTACATTTAAACTATCAGGTTCCTGAAAACATCAATGCAAAATGGTATTATAACGAAGTTACCGTTCCGGAAAACGAAGATAAAATTGGTTCTTATTTTATGGCAAATGGTTTTGGAGAAGGTTACTTTGGTATTCAGGTCAATTCGGCTTCAGAAAGAAGAGTTTTATTTTCTGTATGGAGTCCGTTTAATACTGATGATCCGGCCAGTATTCCTGAATCACATAAAATTAAAATGCTTAAAAAAGGCGAAAATGTTCACACAGGCGAATTTGGAAACGAAGGTTCTGGCGGTCAAAGCTATCTTAAATACAACTGGAAAGCAGGAACTACTTATAAATTTTTATTACAAGGATTCCCTCAAAACAATAATACAACCACGTATACTGCCTATTTTTATGCACCGGAATTGCAAAAATGGCTATTAATCGCTAGTTTTAATCGTCCTGAAACGAATACGTATTTAAAAAGATTTCATTCGTTCTTAGAAAATTTTATTCCGGAACAAGGCGATTTGTCCCGTAAGGTATTATTCAATAATCAATGGGTTTGTGATGATAAAGGAGTTTGGTCAGAGATCAATTCGGCTCGTTTTACAACAGATAATACCGGAGCAAAAGAATACCGAATGGATTTTGCAGGCGGACTCGACGATACTTCTTTTTATCTAAAAGACGGCGGTTTTTTCAACAATTATACAACACCAAAAACGATCTTTACAAGACCTTTAAGCAATAAAAAACCAGAAATAAATTTTGACACATTACCTTAAAAAGACGTTTTAAAAATAAACAATTTACAAAAACAATAATTCCAGATAATCAGCATTTAGATTATCATCATTTCAAATCAAATTAATTCAATTATGAAAACTAGTATTTTAAAATTCATGTTAGTGGCCTGTCTGTTGTTTGGAGGAGCAATCACATCGGCACAAATGATCAAAACCAAAACACCAACCCGTCCAAAAGGTCAGCAAGATGTTTTGCGTTTGGCTACTGCTCCAATTCCAACAGTTCGTGTTGCTTTTATTGGTTTAGGAATGCGTGGCCCGGGAGCTGTTGAGCGTATGACGCATATTCCTGGAGTAGAAATCGTAGCGCTTTGCGATATGACAGAGAAAAACACACAATCGGCTAATGAAATTTTAACAAAAGCTGGTCTTCCTAAAGCACAGGAATTTTTTGGAGATGAAAATGCCTGGAGAAAAGTTACTGCCTTGCCAAATGTTGATTTGGTTTACATCGCAACAGATTGGAAACATCACGCTTTAATAGGTGTTCAGGCAATGAAAGACGGAAAACACGTAGCAATCGAAGTGCCGGGTGCTATGACCATGAAAGAAATCTGGGATCTTATTGATACTTCCGAAAAAACCCGTAAACATTGTATGCAACTTGAAAATTGTGTTTATGATTTCTTCGAATTAACAACATTAAATATGGCACAGCAAGGTGTGTTTGGAGAAATTCTTCATGCCGAAGGTTCTTACATTCACGGTCTTCAACCATTTTGGGGTGAATACTGGAACAACTGGAGAATGGATTACAACATCAAACACCGAGGTGATATTTACGCCACTCACGGTATGGGACCAGCTTGTCAGGCTTTGAATATTCACCGTGGTGATAAAATGAATTTCTTAGTTTCTATGGATACAAAAGCAGTAGGAAATCCTGCTTACATCAAAGAAAAATCAGGTCAGGAAATTAAAGATTTTAGAAACGGAGATCATACCATGACTATGATTCGTACTGAAAACGGAAAAACAATTCAGATTCAGCATGATGTTACGTCTCCTCGTCCGTACAGCAGAATGTACCAGTTGAGTGGAACTAAAGGTTTTGCCAACAAATATCCGTTAGAAGGTTATGCTTTAGACGGTGCAGCATTAGGAGATGATGTAAAACCAAATCACGAAAAATTAAGTGCACATTCATTTGTTCCTGAAGATGTTAAAAAAGCATTGATGGCAAAATACAAACATCCAATTGTAAAAGATATCGAAGAAAAAGCGAAAAAAGTGGGCGGTCACGGCGGAATGGATTTCGTGATGGATTACCGATTGATTCACTGTCTGCAAAAAGGTCTTCCTCTAGATATGGATGTTTACGATCTTGCAGAATGGTCTTGCTTAGGTCCTTTAACAGAGATCTCACTTGATAATAATTCGTCTCCTGTAGAAATTCCTGATTTCACTCGTGGCGGATGGAAAAAATTACAAAAATTAGAGTTTTCAGAGTAATAAATTTATTGGTTAGTTAGGTTAGCAAGAGAGCGCAATTCATAGTGCTCTCTTGCTTTTTATAAACATCATCAATTTCAAATAAAATGAAAAAAGTTTATTTAATTCTCTTGTTTAATTTCTTTATCCTTTCAGCATTAACAGCACAAGAAAAACAAACTTTTGCCATAAGCGATGGAAATTTTTTGTTGAATGGAAAACCAATTCAGATTCATTCAGGCGAAATGCATTATTCCAGAATTCCTCAGCCTTACTGGCGTCATCGCCTAAAAATGATGAAAGCAATGGGTTTAAATGCTGTTGCAACATATGTATTCTGGAACTATCATGAAATTACTCCCGGAGTTTGGGATTTTAAAACCGGAAATAAAAACTTAGCCGAATACATTAAAACAGCGCAGGAAGAAGGTTTATTTGTTATTCTTCGACCAGGTCCGTATGTATGTGCCGAATGGGAATTTGGCGGTTATCCTTGGTTTTTACAAAATGTTCCTAATATGGTGATTCGTGGCAATAACAAAGAATATCTAACTGCGACCAAAACCTATTTTACCGAATTGTACAATCAAGTCAAAGATTTACAAATTACCAAAGGTGGCCCAATTATTATGGTTCAGGGCGAAAATGAATTTGGTTCTTATGTCGCCCAACGTAAAGATATACCGCTAGAAGAGCACAAAAAATACAGCGCCACCGTTTTTCAGCAATTAAAAGATGTTGGTTTTGAAGTGCCATTTTTTACATCAGACGGAAGCTGGTTGTTTGAAGGCGGAGCTTTGCCGGGCGCTTTACCAACTGCCAATGGCGAAAGCGACATTGCAAAGTTAAAAGCCGTTGTCAATCAGTTTAATAATAATCAGGGACCTTATATGGTTGCCGAATTTTATCCGGGCTGGCTGGATCATTGGGCAGAACCTTTCCCGACACAAAAACCGGAACAAACCGTTCGTCAGACTAAAAAATATCTGGACAATCAGGTTTCTTTCAATTATTATATGGTACATGGCGGAACCAATTTTGGGTTTACCTCGGGCGCTAATTACGATAAAGAGCACGACATTCAGCCTGACATGACTTCTTATGATTATGATGCTCCTATTAGCGAAGCAGGTTGGGCAACTCCAAAATACAATGCACTAAGGGAATTACTGAAAACAAGCGAAACTCCTGCAGTTCCGGAAAAAATGCCTGTAATTACTCTTCCAAAAATTGCATTGACCAAAGTGGTTGATTTAGTCGATTTTAAATCGAAAATCACACCCGTTATTGAAGATAATCCGCAAACATTTGAACAACTAAATCAAGGCGATGGTTATGTTTGGTACAGCAAAAAATTTACACAACCTATTAGTGGAAAATTAGAGTTGAAAGGATTACGTGATTATGCCATTATTTATGTTAACGGTAAAAAAGTAGCAGAACTGAACCGATATTATAAAAAATACGATTGCGAAATCGAAGTTCCTTTTAATGCCACTTTAGACATTCTGGTCGAAAACATGGGACGCATTAATTATGGTTCTCAAATTAATGCCAACAATAAAGGTATTATAAGTCCTGTTGTCATTAACGGAGAAACCATTACCGGCGATTGGGAAATGTATAAATTACCAATGACCTCGGCACCAGATTTAACAGCGTATAAAAACTCAGGCAAAATAAATCGCCCTACTTTATATCAGGGAACTTTTAATCTCACTAAAACCGGAGATACCTTTCTGGACATGCGCGATTGGGGCAAAGGAATTGTATTTGTAAACGGAATTAATATTGGACGTTATTGGAGCGTTGGTCCGCAACAAACCCTTTATTTGCCCGGATGCTGGCTTAAAAAAGGTAAAAATAGCATTGTAGTTTTCGAACAAAAAAATGAAACTATTCAAAAAGAGGTAAAGACTATTCTAACTCCAATTCTGGAAGATTTAAAACCTGAAAAAGGTTTATAAATAAAAAGCCATTCGATTGAATGGCTTTTTACTTTTTTGATTTGAATATTACTTCCAGTTAAAAGTAATTTTCTTTTCTATTTCACTGCTTAAACTTAAAAACACCGGACACGTCATTGCTGCGCGTTCCAGAATTGTTTTGTTTTTCTCATCTGCAACACCCTGCATTTCAAAAGCAATTTCGATCGCTCCAATTCTTCTTGGTTCAGCGTTCATTATCTTAGTTACTTCGGCAGTTGAACCTATGAAATCTACGCCTAAATCACGCGCTTTGATTCCCATAATGGTCATCATGCAGCTTGCTAAAGCATTGGCAACTGTATCTGTTGGAGAAAATGCTTCTCCTTTTCCGTTATTGTCTAAAGGTGCATCAGAAATGATTTCACTTCCTGATTGCACGTGAATTGATTTTGTTCTTAAATCTCCTAAATAGGTTACTTTTGATGTCATTAATTGGCTACTTTTAAAGTTAAGTCTGAATCGTAATATAAAATGTACACTCCTTTATTGGCGTGTCCACCATCTTCTTTTTTATAAAATTGAAATTTATTGTCAACTTGTTC
>Ga0247815_10001708_pt1 | contig 16693 bp, 12 predicted proteins | sample UWRJL194509B1_FD_181014 | JGI IMG/M metagenome (GOLD analysis project Ga0247815, IMG submission 181014) | Plant litter microbial communities from Arlington Agricultural Research Station in Wisconsin, United States - UWRJ-L194-509B-1 | ecosystem: Environmental > Terrestrial > Plant litter >...
AGGCGCAGAAGCTCGCGCCAGCTGGCGGCGTCGCTGCCGGCGCCCGGTTTGCGGCCCGACGATTCCGGCAGCACGCGCCAGCCCAGCACGGCAAGCAAGGCGAACATCGCGGCCGACACCAGGAAGCCGGCCTTCAGCCCGAGGTGGGCGATGGCGTAGTTGCCGGTCAACGGTCCGGCGAATTGCATGCCCAGGGTCAGCGTGCCTTTGTACCAGCCGGCGCGGGCTTGGCCGATCTCCGGCAGGCGCACGAGGAACACCGTGCTCATGGCGACGATACGCAGCGAAATGCACAGGCCGACCATGAACATCAGCAGCGCCACCCACTCCCAGCCCGGCAACCACGGCAAGGCGCAGAACGCCGCCGACAAGGTCAGGCTGACGGCCGCGTACAGGTATTTCGGATTGCCGCGCGCCAGGATGTAGCCGGCCGGGATCGTGCCCAGCGCCATGGCGAAAGTCTCGGCGCTGCTGATGATCGCCAGTTGCAGGTTGCTCACGCCGAGGTGCAGGCCGAGCAGTGTGCTGAGCACCTTGTTCATGCCGATGGTCATGCCGGACAACAGCGTCAGCCCGACGAAGCCGATCAGGAAGCGGCGCACTTCGTTGTCCGCCGGCGTGGCGCGGGCGACGGGGGCGATGTCGATCAACGGCGCGCTCATAGTGTGCTGCGTCCGCGCACCAGCAGGCCGGCGGCGCGCTGGAACAGAAAATTCATCGTTTGCGCCAGCAGCGCGATCGCCAGCACGGAGATCAGCACCACGTCCATGCGCCCCCCCTGTTCGGCGTTGACCAGCAGCGAGCCGATACCGGGACCGGCCGCGAACAACAGCTCGCCGCCGACGCAGGCCAGCCAGCCGAACGCCTGCGCGTGGGTGACGCCGGTGACGATGGCCGGCAACGCGGCCGGCAGCAGCAGGCGGCGGAAGGTCTGCCCGCGCGTCAGCGTCAGCATAAGGCCGACTTCGCGGTAGGACTGGTCGACGCGGCGCATGCCTTCGCTGGTGTTGAGCACGGTCGGGTAAAACGCGGCGATGACGATCACCAGCAGTTTGGCGGCGTCGCCGCTGCCGACCCACAGGCCAAGCAAAGGGACGAGGCCAAGCAGCGGCACTTGGCGGATGCTGTGGAACAGCGGCCCGATCAGGCGGTCGGCGACGCGAGATTGCGCCATCAGCGTGCCAACCGCGATGCCCAGCAGGCCGCCGATCAGCAAGCCTTGCAGCGTGCGCGTCAGGCTGGCGCGCAGGTGCAGCCACAGTTCGCCGGAGCGCAGCAACTCGGCCACGCCCTGCGCCAGTTGCTCCACCGGCACGAACACATAGGCGGCGCCGCTGCCCTGGCGCGAGGCCCATTCCCAGACCGCGAGCGCGGCCAGCGGTAGCAGCAGGCCCTTGGCTCCGTTGAAGATATTCTGTTTCATGTATTTTCCCTGTCGCCGCGCTGCCAGCGCATCAGGTGCGCCTCCAGCCAGCGTAAGCCGCGGTCGAGCGCGTAGCCGATGCCGCCGGTCAGCACGACGCCGACCATCACGATATCGAGGCGGAACATTTGGCGCGCCATTTCCATCATCTGGCCGAGGCCGCTGTCGGCCGCCAGCAGTTCGGCGCCTACCAGCACCATCCACGAGCGGCTGAGCGCGATGCGCACGCCGGTCAGCGTGGCCGGCACGATGCCGGGCAACACGACGCGACGCACGATCTGCCAGCGCGTGAAGCCGTACACGCGCGCCACTTCGATGTAGCGTTCCGACAGGCCGGCCACGGCGTCATGCACGGCCAGCGCGACGATGAAGAAGGTGGCCTTGACCACGATGAAGATCTTAAAGCTTTCGCCGATGCCGAACAGCAGGATAAACAGCGGTATCAGCGCCACCGACGGCAGTTGGCGCAGCACGTTGAAGGTCGGCGCGGTGTAGGCGCGCAAGCCGGGCGACAGGCCAAGCAGCAGGCCGAAGCCGATGCCGGCGACGGCGCCGATCGCGAATCCGCCGGCAAGGCGCAGCACGCTGATTTCGAGGTGCTGGCGCAGCTCGCCGCTTTCGATCAGCTCCCAGGTGGTGTGCAGCACTTGCAGCGGCGACACCAGGATTTGCTCCGGTGCCCAGCCCAGCGAGGTGGCGGCCGACCACAGCGCCAGCAGCAACAGCGGCGACGTCCAGCCCGACCAGCGCCAAGCCAACCAGCGCGCCACCAAGCCAGCGCGCGCGGACGGAGCGCGGCCAGGAGCCGTCGCCGGCTGCCCCACATGCTGCGGCAGTGGCAGTGGCAGCGGCAGCGGCAGCGGGTGCACCTGCTGCAACGACTGCTGCGGCAACGGCGGCAACAGCGCCGGCGCAGGCAGCGGCAACGACTGCTGCGACGGCAAATGCGACTGCTGTTGCGGCGACGGCGGTAACGGTGCCGGCGCAGGCAACGGCAACGACTGCTGCTGCGGCGGCTGCGGCTGCGGCAGCGGCAGCGGCTGCGGCGGCATTGGCTGCGGCGGCAACGGCAACGATTGCTGCGACGACGGCGAGTGCGACGGCTGCGGCGAGCGCGGTTGCGTGGCTATGACGGAATTGGTACTCATCGCGAATCAGGGCGCCCAGTATTGTTGCAGCTTGAGCTGGACCAGCGCTTGATCGACGAACTGCGGCACATACAGCGTGCTGGTGTCGAGCGGCTTGGCGATCAGGCCGGACTGCTTGGCGTACAAGGCCTCGGCCGCATAGTGCGCCTTGACCTCGGCCGTCAGCAACGGCGACCAGCGCGCCTTCCATGCCCGCGTATCGCCGTCCAACTCGCGACGCACCACGCTTTCCGGCTGGCCGGCCGCCGCCTCGGCCTGGATATACTCGTCGCGCCCGCTGTCGACGCTGGCGATCTGGTGCGCGCGCACATAGGCGGTCGCCACCAGCTGCGCCAATTGCGGATATTTCGCCAGGAAATCGGCGCTGCCCCACAGCTCCGCGCGCATCTTCCAATCCTGCGGCGGCGTCTTGCTGGCCCAGATCACGCGGCCGATCTTCTTATCCTCCAGCAAAAACGCATCGCTCAACGTGAAGAACGCATCCGCGCTGCCGCTGGCCAACGCCGCCGCGCCCGCCTGCGGATTCAGATTGAGCAGCCTGACGTCGGTGCTTTTCAAACCATTCGCCGCCAGCAACCGCGAAAACGGATACTCCCACGGACGACCACGATGCAAGGCGATCTTCTTGCCCTTCAAATCGTTGATCGAGCGCGCCGTCGAGTTGAACGGCACCACCAGATACGTGTTGTTCAAACTGCCGCCGGGCACCACCAGCCGCGTCTTCAAACCGGAGGCGTTGGCGATGATCGACGGCAAATCGCCATACTGCGCGAAGTCGATCGACTTGTTGGCGAACGCCTCGTTGACCTGCACCGCCACCGAATTGGTGGTGACCGGCAACCACTCCAGCTTGACGCCCAGCTTGCCGAGCTCGGCGGCCAGCCAGCCCTGGCTCGCCACCAGCGCCGACGAGCCGGCGAACAAGGCCTTGCCGCCGGTCGCGTTGCGCGCCACGGCGGCGATCCGCACCGAATCCGGCAAGCCGGCCGCCGGCGCGGCGGAAGCGACGGACGCGGCGCCGGTCAACGAGAACAGCGACAACGCCAATACAGCCAGCGCGCCGCGACGCTTCACCACAAACGAATCGAACATCGTGCTCATCCCCTGATTACAGATCGGTGGCCGGCAGCAGCGACAGCTCGCGCGCCTTTTCGTACAGCGGGCTCATCTTCCATTGCTGGCGCAGCACGCCCGGACCGAAATCGCGCGAGCCGCCGATGGCCTCGGCCTGGATCTGGATCTTGGCGCCCTCCTCCAGCAACAGGATGAACTCGGCGGTCTTCAGCAAGCCCTGCTTGCCCCAGACGGTCGAGCCGCCGTTGGCTTCCAGGATCGCCGTGTTGTAGGGATTTTTCTCGATCTGGTCGAGGATGTAGTCGACTTCCGGCTGGCGGCGGTCGATGTAGATCGGAATCTCGCGGATCAGCTGGAAGCGCTGCACCGGCACATAGCGGATCGGCAGCGTGCGGTGGGTCTGCGCCCAGGCGCCCAGCGCCGGCGAATGCACGTGCGAGATCGTGGTGATGTCGGCGTGGGTGCGGAACAGTTTCAGGTAGCGGGTGCCGCCGCCACCGCCGTTGCCGGTGTGCACGGTGCCGTCCAGGCCCAGGATCGACGCCACCAGCGGCTCGCCCTTGCGGAACGGACCCGGGTCGTTGACGATGACCACCAGTTCCTCGCCGGGCACGCGCTCGACGAAGCCGACGGTGCCGAAGGCGGTCAGGCTGCCGGTGTCGCGCAGCGCGTCGAACGCCAGTTGCGCCTGTTTGCGGGTTTGTTCGGCGAAGGCCAGGACCTGTTCGCTGAGACGGTGTTCGGTTGCGGTTTCTGCCATGAGATTCTCCTTGGGTTGAGGGTGCTTGTTCATTAGTGCAAGCGCTGTGCCAAGCGAATCGGGGCGAAAACAGCGTTTAGCCAGCAGCATTCCAGCAGCATCTGCTGCGCAGCCAGCAGCGCACGCGCCGCCAACTGTTGCGCACGCAGCAGCCCGGGCGCGGCGGGCGGCGCCGGGGGCGGGCATGTTTTCTGCTCAACACAGCGCAACGGCGCGCGTGGCGTGGCCGTCCCGATCAATCACCAAGGAACTACATGAGCACACCCACCGCAGCCGTCGACACCATCTGGTTCACCCGTTGTCCGGTCCCCACCGCCACCGGCCTGGCCTACAAGCTGGGCTGGCTGGAACAGGCGTTCGCCGCCGACGGCATCGCCATCAAGACGCTGCAGCAAGCCGGCGGCGAGCTGGCGCGCCACCACTACGACCATCAACTCGACACGCTGATCCGCGAAGGCGGCAACCTGCTGGCCCTGCCCGCCCGCGCCCAGGGCGCGCCGACCCGCCTGATCGGCCTGACCTGGATCGACGAATGGCAATCGATCTTGGTCCGCCCCGGCTCCGGCATCGGCAAGCCGGCCGACTTGAAAGGCAAGCGCCTGGCGCTGCCGCGCTTCCGCGAGGAAGACATCGCCAACAACCGGCGCGGCAACAGCATCGCGCGCGGCATGAGCCTGGCCGGCTACAAGGGCGTGCTGGCCGCCGCCGGCCTGACGCTGGAGGACGCCACGCTGGTCGAACTGTCGACCGAGGAAGTCCGCCAGCGCGAACTGGGCGACTGGACCCGCAACAATGACCTCGGCGGCCTGTGGCAAGGCATCGGCGCCTTGCAGCGCGGCGAGGTGGATGCGATCTACGTCAAGGGCGCGTCGGCGGCGCAGGCGGCCCAGGCGGCCGGGCTGGTGGTCGGCATCGACATCGACGCGCTGCCGGAGAAGCGCTTCCGCGTCAACAACGGCACGCCGCGTCCGATCACCGTGCATGAGGATTTCCTGAAAAACCACCGCGAGCTGCTGGTGCGCTTCCTGGTCCAGACGCTGCGCGCCGCCGAATGGGCCAAGCACAACCTCGCCGAACTGCGCCGCATCCTGCAGGACGAGACGCGCGGCTCGGCCGCCAGCGTCGAGCAGGCTTATCGCGACGGTTTCCACCTCGACCTGGCGCCGGACTTGTCCGATGAGCGGGTGGCGCTGTTCGCGCGGCAAAAGAACTTCCAGCTGACCCACGGCCTGCTCGACCGCGATGTCGATATTGAAGCCTGGATCGATCGCGGTCCGTTGGAGGAAGCGCAACGCCGCATCCAGGACGAGCTGCGCGCGGCGGCCTGACGTAAAAAATCCTGGCGCCGCATCGCTGCGGCGCCAGGCTCCCAAAGTGAAACCGGATTAGAAGAAGTAGGTGTACGAACCGCCCACCGTGCGGCTCTGGCCCCAGTACACGGTATCGCCGTTGGTGGTGCCCGGCACGAAGGTGGTCAGCGTATGGTTCTTGTACACCTTGTCGCCCAGGTTGTTGCCATACAGCGAGAACACATGGTTGCCGCCCGGCGCCGTGTACGTCGCGCGCGCGGTCAGCAGCGAGTAGCCACCCTGGTTTAGCAACGAACGCGCGTCGCTCTGCGGATCGACATAATAAAACTGCTTGGCCGTATAACGCACGTCGCCGGCCAGCACGATCTTGCCGCCGTTGGACAGCGGAATCCGGTAGTCGGCCGCGAACAGCGCCGTCAGGTGCGGCGAGCGGACGAACTCGTTGCCGCTGCGGCTGCCGCCGCCGTTCTGGATCGCAAACTCGTCGAACTCGGTGCGCAGGATGCCGATGTTGGCGTTGATGTGCAACTGGTCGATCGGCAGCGCCTCGATCTCGAACTCGGCGCCGTTGACGTGGGCCTTGGAGACGTTTTGCAGATAGGCCACGCTCTGGGTCGGGTCGCCGTTGTACACGCCGGTGATGTTGACCTGAACATTCTTGTAGTTGTAGTGGAACACGTTGGCGTTGAAGTTCAAACGCCGGTCGAACCACTCCGACTTCAGGCCCAGCTCGAACGAGTCCAGCTTCTCCGGCGCCACCGTGTTGAGCGCGCGCACGTCGCTGGCGCCGGTGTTGTAGCCGCCCGACTTGATGCCGTGGGCGTACTTGAAGTAGCCGCGCGCGGAATCGGTGAACTTGTACTCAGGCGTGAAGTCGTAGGTCCACGCGCGCCACGTGGTCGACGGGTTCGACTTGAAGTTGTTGTTCGCCACCGAAGCCGCCGCGAAGTTGCCGCCCTTGACGCTGTTCCACCAGTCGGCCGCGCCGCCAAAGGTCACGGTACCGGACGCCGCCTGGATGCGGCTCAGGTCGAGGTCCTTGGTCTCCGTGGTCCAGCGCACGCCGGCCGTGGCCAGCAAGCGGTCGGTGAAGTTGACGGTGCTGCTGCCGAACAGCGCGAAGCTGCGCGTCTTGTGCTCGAAGCTGGTGGCGTTGTAGCCGACCGGCTGGGTGCTGCCGGCCAGCGCGCCGGCGATCTCGTTGGGCAGGCGCGCGGTGGCGGCGTTGGAATCGATCTTTTCGTTGAAGTAATGCAGGCCACCGACCCAGCTGACCTTTTCATCCTTGGCCGAGGCCAGCCGCAGCTCCTGCGAGAACTGGTGGCTCTTGGCCTTGGACCAGCCGCGGCTGATCTCCAGCGGCGTGTTGTCGCTGTCGCCCAGCGTGTCGGACTTGAAGTCCTCGTAGCCGGTGATCGAGCTCAAGGTGTAGCGGCCCAGGTCGTACTGCACGCTCAGGTTGGCACCGCCCTGCTTGATCGCGGTCAGCGTCGGCGCGTTGGTGCTGACGTCCTCGTTGTCGGTGCTCGGCACATAGCCGTTGCGGTAGACGCCGTTGGCGGCGTAGCTGGCGGTGGTGGTGATCGCGCCGGTGGTCTTGTAGTCGCGGTAGTGCAGGTTCAGGTTGGCCGTCAGGTCGCGGTTGAACTTGGCCTGCAACTGGCCGCGCACCGCGTTGTCGCGCAGCGCGCCGTCCTTCTTGCCGGTGTACAGATTGTTCAACGGCCCCTCGCCTTGGTCCTCCGAGTGGAACGACAGCCGGCCGTTGAGCACGTCCTCCTTCAGCGCGCCGCCGATTGCGCCCTCCAGCAAGCGGGTTTCATGGCTGCTGTAGTCGGCCTTCAGGTAGCCGTCCAGATAGTCGGTCGGCTTGCGCGAGATGACGTTGATCGCGCCGCCGGTGGTGTTCTTGCCCCACAGCGTGCCCTGCGGGCCGCGCAATACCTCCACCCGGTCCAGGTCGAACAGCGGGAAGCCGGTGGCGCTGGCGTTGCTGATATAGACGTCGTCCAGGTAGAAGCCGACCGGATTCGGGAAGTCGATCTGCTGCTGGCCGGCGCCGACGCCGCGTATCCACCAGCGCGGACGGCCGTGCTGCTGGGTGCCGGCCGAGGCGTTCGGCACGTAGTTCAGGATCTCGCTGGCCGAGCGGCCGACGCCGTTCTCCAGCAACTGCGCGCCGCCCAGCACCGTGATCGCGCTCGGCACCTCCTGCAACTTGCCCTCGCGCTTTTGCGCGGTGACGGTGACCGTTTGCAGCGACGCGGCCGCGCCGGCGCCCGTCGCGTCGGCGGCATCAACACCGTCTTCGCCGCGCGCGTCGGCGACGACGGCGGCGCCAGCTGCGGCGGCGGCCGTCGTGGCCGGAACGTCGGTCGCATGCGCCAAACCGGCCGCCAGCAGCGCACCGCCACCCATCGCGACCGCGAACGCGGCATGCATCTCGCGCAGCAGCACGGTCAATTTAGGCCTGGCCGGCCGGGAGGGAAAGGGAACGACGTTGGAACTACGCATATGCATCCTTAAAAAATTTAGATTCGTATCAGCCGACCGCGCGCAGCAGCTGGGAGTTGCCGTGGCCGCGCACCAGCGGCAGCACTTCCTCGCCGACCCGGTAGGCTTCCTCCAGGTGCGGCGTGCTGGCCAGGATGAAGGCGTCGGCGCCCAGTTGCACCAGGTCATCCAGCCGCTCGGCGACTTGCTGGTAGCTGCCGACGATGCCCTGGGTCTGGCCGCCACGGAACAGGTTGAAGCCGGACCAGATGTTCGGCTCGGTGATCAAATCCTTGTAGCTGTTGATGGTGGTCGGGCGGTTGCCCCGCTGGCGCGCCGCGCCCACGGAATCGCTGCCGTCCTGGCCGAGGAACTGGCGCAGCGTGGCCGGGTCGACGTTATCGAAGCCCCTGCGCACTTCCTCCCACGCCTCCTCCTCGGTGGCGCGGGCGATCACGTCAACGCGCACCGCGCACTTGATCTTGCGGCCCAGCAGGTCGGTCTTTTCCTTGACGCGGCGGAATTTCTCGCGCAGCTGCTCGAACGGTTCCAGCCAGGTCAGGTAATAGTCGGCGTGCTTGGAGGCCGACGACAGCGCCGCGTCCGACGAGCCGGAGAAGTAGATCTCGGGGAATTCCTCCTCCGACAGCGGATGCGCCAGGCCGGCGTTCTCCACCTGGTAGAACTTGCCGTTGTACGAGAACGGGCCGCCGCGCCAGACGCCGCGCACCACGTCGAGGAATTCGGTGGTGCGGGTGTAGCGGTCGTCGTGGTCGGCCGAATCGCCCCACCACAGCTGGGCCGGGCCGCCGCCGCCGGTGATCACGTTGTACAGCGCGCGCCCGCCGGTGGCGCGCTGCAGGCTGGCCGTCATGCGCGCCGCCACCACCGGGTTCAAGAAGCCCGGCTGGAACGGAATCATGAAGCGGAAGTTGCTGGTCTCGCGCGCCAGCAGCGAGGAGATAACCCACGGCTCGTCGGTCATCGGGAAGGATGGAATCAGGCCACCCTGGAAGCCCGAGATCTCGGCCGCGTGGGCGATCTCGGCGATGTAGTCGAGGTAGTTGAAGCCGTCGGCGCCACCGCCGCCGAGGCCGGCCTTGCGCAGATTGTCGTTGCCGGGGAACCAGTCGCCGCGGAACGGCGTGCGGGCGCGGTGCGAGCTGGGTTCGCCGTGGGTTGGAATGCGCCAGAAGATATCGATGGTCATAATAGTGTTCCTGTCAGATGGAGGGGCGGCGGCCTAGGCGGCCTGCTGTTCGTTGGACGCCAGGCGCGCGCGCAGCGCCGGCAGCACGTATTCGCCGATGCGGTAGGCTTCTTCGAGGTGCGGCGTGGCGCCCAGCAGGAAGCTGGTCACGCCGGCCTCCGCGTAGGCGGCCAGCGCATCGATGACCTGCTCGTAGCTGCCGACCAGCGCGGCGCGCGCGCCGGACTGCGACTGCTCGCGATCGGCGTCGCGCTCGGCTTCCTCCAGCGTCTCGCGCGCCAGCACGTCGATGCGCAGGCCGGCGGCCACGCTGCGGCCCAGCGCGGCGGCCTGGGCCTGCAGCGAAGCCAGCGCCGGCGCCAGCTCGGCCAGCGGCGCGGCGTTGAACACATGCACATCGGCCTGGCGCGCCGACAGCGCCAGCGCGGCCTCGTCGCCGCCCGACAGATAAATAGGCGGCAGCGGATTGCCGGCCAGCGGGCCACGGAAGCCGCCGTCCTGCACCTCGAAATAACGGCCCTTGAAGCTGAACGGCGCCTTGGTCTGCACGCCGCGCGCCACGGTGATGAATTCATCGATGCGCGCCAGCACTTCCGCTTGCGGCAGGTTGTCGCCGTGTTGGCGGCGGCTGGCTTCGTCGGCGCCTTGCACCAGTTGCCAGGCGAAGCGGCCGTTGGTGGCGCGCTGGAAGCTGACCGCGTTCTTGGCGGCGTACACCGACGAGCCCCACGAGGCTTCGAACTCGGTCAGCAACCGGATGTGGCGGGTGCCGCGCGCCAGGTAGCCGGCCACGATCCAGCTGTCGTCGCCGTCGAAGTCGTGGACGATGCGCAGGCCGTCGAAGCCGGAGATGTCGGCCGCGCGCGCCACCTGGTGCAGGTAGTCGAAGTAGTTGAAGCGCTCGCCGCGCGGGTCGGTGACGCCGTCGGTGAACGGCGCGCGTTGTTTGGATTGTGTATTGTTGTTACGCTCGCCCCGGCGCAGCCGGGTGGCTTCGGCGTAGCGGCCGTCGCCGGCGGTCGGCAGTTGCCAAATGAATTCAGTGCTCATGCGGATTCTCCTGTGGATGTTGGCCCTCCACCACAAGTCGCATTAAGCATGCCAGCCGAAAACGGCCTTGCCGCGCCGTTTCCATGCTGGCTGCCCAGCATCCGCCGCCGCCACTGTTGATTCCGCAACACCCGCTGTTGCGACAGCTACAGCGCGCGGTCTTTATGCCAAATACACATATGCAAGCGTGGCATCATTCGTTCCTGTCCGTGCCTTCTACCGGCTATATTCATCGGCATGGAACTTCTCGCACACAATTTTTCGGCCGAGTTTGCACGCAGCGCCAACCTCGCCAAAGGCGACCAGGACGCCGCCAAACCGTTGATCGCCTTCCGCGACGCCGAGCAATTGAGCCTGATGATCCGGGCCACCGCCTTCGTCTTCGCCGACCCGCACAGCCGCGCGCTGCACGACGTGATCGAAAGGGTCGCGCCCAGCGAGGCGACGGTGTTGATCACCGGCGAGACCGGCACCGGCAAGGAGTTGGTGGCGCGTCACGTGCACGGTCTGAGCCAGCGCCGCGACAAGGGTTTCATCGCCATCAACTGCGGCGCGTTTTCCGAGACGCTGATCGAAAGCGAATTGTTCGGCTACGAGCGCGGCGCCTACACCGGCGCGCTGCAAGGCAAGGCCGGCTGGTTCGAGACCGCCAACGGCGGCACCCTGTTTCTCGACGAGATCGGCGATCTGCCGCTGGCGATGCAGGTCAAGCTGCTGCGCGTGCTGCAGGAGCGCGAGGTGGTGCGGCTGGGCGCGCGCAAGCCGGTGCCGATCGACGTTCGGCTGATCGCCGCCACCAATATCGACTTGTCGGCGGCGGTGCGGGCCGGGCGCTTCCGCGAGGATTTGTACTACCGTCTGCAAGTGATCGCCTTGCCGGTGATGCCCTTGCGCGAACGCAGCGGCGACGTGCTGCCGCTGGCGCACCACTTCCTGGCCACCTACGCGCGCCGCTTGCAAGTCGACGACGCGCGCCTGACGCCGGAGGCCGAACGCGCGCTGTTGTCGTATCCGTGGCCGGGCAATATCCGCGAGCTGGAAAACGTCATGCACCGCGCCGTGCTGCTGTCGCGCGCCGGACTGGTGACGCCGGCCGAGTTGAGCCTGTCGGGCTGGCACAGCGCGCCGCCGCTGCAACAGCCTGTTGCGGCGCCGCCGGAGCAAGCCTGGGCGGCGTCGGCGGGAGCGGGAGCCGCGCAGGCAGCCGCGGCCACGACAGCGCCGAACAGGACGCAGGCAGCGGCCTTCACGACGGCTCCGGGAGCGGCGCCGACTGCGGTGACCACGACGGCGGCGGCAGCGGCAACGCCCCCGGTCCCTACCGCGCCGGCCCCGGCCGCCGACGCCGCGACCGCATTCCGCGCGGCCTGGCAAGCCCTGCTCGATTCCGGCGAGACCATCGAATTCGAAGCACTGCAACAGGAACTGGTGCTGGCCGCGTGGGAAAGCTGCCAGCGCAACCAGGTCCGCGCCGCCAAGCACCTGAACATCAGCCGCAACATCCTGCGCACCTATCTGAAGAAGGCGGAAGCCATCGTCTGAGCGGGGCGCAATCCATCCCCAACCACATGAAGGAGTAAGCCTTGCCGACCACCCTCAACGACGCCGCGCTGGACCAGCTGTTCCGCACCGCCCGCACCTACAACCGCTTCCTGCCGCAAGCCATCGACGACGCCACCATCGCCGCGCTGTACGACCTGCTGAAATGGGGCCCGACCGCGTTCAACGCGCAGCCGGCCCGCTACATCGTGCTGCGCACGCCTGAGGCCAAGGAGCGGCTGGCGCCGGCGCTGTCCTCGAACAACCGTGAAAAGACCGTCGCCGCGCCGGCCACCGTGATCGTCGCCCACGACAAGCGCTTCTTCGACCAGTTGCCGCAGCAGTTCCCGGCCTATGACGCCAAGCCGCTGTTCGAAGCCAATCCGGCGCTGGTGGACAGCACCGCCGCGCGCAACACCGCGCTGCAAGGCGCCTACCTGATCCTGGCCGCCCGCGCGCTGGGCCTGGATGCCGGCCCGATGTCCGGCTTCAACGCCGACGCCGTCAACCACGAATTCTTCCCCGACGGCCAACACGCGGTCAACTTCATCGTCAACCTCGGCCACGGCGACCCGGCCACCGTGTTCGCGCGCGGCCCGCGCCTGTCGTTCGAGCAGGCCGTCACGCTGCTGTAATCCGTGCACCCGGCGCCGGCGCTGTTGCCCAGCGCGCAGCCGGCGCCGCGCTGGTGTCGCTCCAGCAGCAAAAATAGTGTTTTTCTCCCGGCATGCATGTTGCTGAAACATATCTGTTTCACTCAACAACACAGGAAGAAGAACAATGCACAAGCAACCCAGAATCAAGAACCGCCAATTGCTGTCGGCCCTGAGCGCCATCGGCCTCGCCTGCTACGGCCACGCCCACGCCGCCGAGGCGCTGGAGGACGCCGAGCAGGCGGCCGCGCTGCAAACCGTCACCGTCACCGCGCAAAAGCGCGCCGAGCTGGCGCGCGACGTGCCGGCGGCGGTGTCCGCGTTCAGCGGCAAGGACTTGCGCGAAGGCGGCGGCAACCTGTCGGCCGGCGCCGTCATGGACCTGGTGCCCAACGCCTCCGGCCCGACCAACGACGGCCACGTCCGCACCCGCTGGTGGATCCGCGGCATCGGCAGCGGCGACCAGTCCAGCAACCTGGTGTCGCCGGTCAGCTTCTACATCGACGAGGTCTACCTGAACTCGCCGCTGCTGAGCGGCGTGCCGCCGTTCGACGTGCGCCAGGTCGAAGTGCTGCGCGGCCCGCAAGGCACGCTGTGGGGCAAGAACACCACCGGCGGCGCGATCAGCTTCACCACCAACAAGCCGACCTTCAAGCCGGAAGGCTACGCCAAGCTGGAGGTCGGCAACCACGACTCGCACATCATCGAAGCGGCCGCCGGGGGCGCGCTGAAGGAGGACGTGCTGGCCGGCCGCATCTCGATCTACAGCGACAGCAGCAACGGCTACGCGCGCAACACCTTCCAGAACAAAAACGTGGGCAAGAAGGAAGAGGACCAGCTGCTGCGGCTGCAACTGCTGGCCAACGTCGGCCCCGACCTGCAAGCCTTGCTCAGCTTCCACGCCCGCGACTACCACGGCAGCGGCGACGCGCTGCAAGGCCTGGGCCTCGGCGCCGGCGGCACCAACCTTTACGGCTACGTGCTGCCGGCGTTGGGCACCGCCGACATCGCCACCAACGCGCCGGGCAACGATCAGCTGCGCAACCAGGGCGCGGCGCTGACCCTGCGCTGGAACCTGGGCCGCAACGAGCTGACCTCGATCAGTTCCTACGAACGGGTGGAGCGCGTCACCAACGGCGACGGCGACGCCACGCCGCTGGAGATCAGCCGCAGCCACGCCAAGATCACCGCGCGCCAGGCGGCGCAGGAGCTGCGGCTGGCGTCGCCGCGCAGCGACCAACTGAACTGGATCGCCGGCCTGCACTACTTCAAGGAGACGCTCGACAACGACAGCGCCGCCGGCGCCCTTCCCGGCGCGCAGACCATCAAGACGCCGACCGGTACCATCCCGTTCACCTACAACAACACCCGGCTGCACCAGGACACCAGCAGCTACGCCTTGTTCGGCAGCGCGACCTATAACTTCAGCGAGCGCTTCAACCTGACCGGCGGCCTGCGCTGGACCTCGGAAACCAAGGAGATCGCGCTGGACCGCGTCGCCAACAGCGGCGCCGCCGCCTTCCGCGACAGCGCCAACTGGTGGCGCCGCTCGTCGGTCTCGTCGGCGCTGGCCACCACCGCCGCGCAAAACGACGACAACACCTGGAAAGCCGCGACCTGGGACTTGACGCCGCAATACAAGTTCAACAAGGACGTTTCGGTCTACCTGCGCGCGGCCAAGGGCTTCCGCGGCGGCGGCTACAACGGCGGCGTCACGACGCAGTCCACGGTGGCCGTGGTCAGCCCGGAATACCTGACCTCGGGCGAGGCCGGCCTGCGCACCGCCTGGCTCGACAACCGCCTGACCGCCGACGTCACCGTCTTCTACTACGACTACAAGGACGTGCAACTGAACCAGGTGGTCAGCACGCCGACCGGACCGGTGTCGCGCCTGACCAACAGCGCCAAGGCCAAGGCCCACGGCGCCGAGTTCGAACTGGCGGCGCAGGTATCGCAAGGCTTGCGGCTGAACGCGGCGGTCGGCCTGCTGCGCAGCGAATACACCGACTACGGCGCCTTCACCGGCAACGAGTTCGGCCGCGCGCCGCACGTCAACGCGCTGCTCGGCGCCCAATACCGCCAGCCGCTGGCCAACGGCGGCGAGGCACAACTGTCGACCAACTGGAACTACCGCAGCCGCTACTTCTTCGCCACCAACAACGAGACCGATCCCAACCAGCAGCAAAACCCCTACACGGTCGGCAACCTGAAACTGTCGTATCTGCCGCCGGGCAAGAAGGTGACGCTGACCGTCTACGTCAACAACGTCACCGACCGTTTCTACAAGACCAACGCCATCCCTTACGGCAACAACGTCATCGGCTACTCGAACAGCGATCCGCGCACCTTCGGCCTGAGCGCGGTGTACCGCTGGTAATCCACCACAAGGAAAACACATGAAAATCAAATTGATCGCCGCCGCATGCGCGCTGCTGGCACTGCCTTTCGGCGCGCGCGCCGCCTCGCCCGAGATCGAGCGCCTGATCACCGCCGCCACGCCCGGCCTGATCGCGCTGCGCCACGACATCCACCAGCATCCCGAACTGGGCAACCGCGAAACCCGCACCTCGGCGCTGGTGGCTGAGCGGCTGCGCAAGCTGGGGCTGGAAGTCCAGACCGGCATCGCCGGCACCGGCGTGGTCGCCGTGCTCAAGGGCGACCTGCCGGGCCCGGTGGTCGGCCTGCGTTCCGAACTCGACGCGCTGCCGGTGACCGAACTGACCGGCCTGCCCTACGCCTCGACCGTCAAGACCGAATACGACGGCAAGCAAGTCGGCGTCGCCCACGTCTGCGGCCACGACATCCACATCGCCATCGTGCTCGGCGTGGCCGAGGTGCTGGCGGCCGACCGCAAGCACCTGCGCGGCACGGTCAAGTTCATCTTCCAGCCCGCCGAGGAAGGCGCGCCGGACGGCGAGGAAGGCGGCGCCGCGCTGATGATCAAGCAAGGCGTGCTGCAGGCGCCGACGCCGGAGGTGTTCTTCTCGACCCACGTCGGCGCCGGCAAGGCCGGAGCGATCTCGGTCAGCCGCGACCGCACCACGGCGGGGGCCGACGTGTTCGTCGCCCGCATCATCGGCAAATCGACGCACGCGGCGGCGCCGTGGCGCGGCGTCGATCCGCTGCCGCCGACCGCGCTGGCGATCCTGGCGCTGCAAACCATCCCGAGCCGGCAGTCGGATCTATCGGTGCCGCCGCCGGTGATCTCGATCGGCAAGATCGAAGGCGGCGTGCGGCAGAACATCATTCCGGGCGAGGTCAGGCTGGAGGGCACGATCCGCAGCGTGACCAAGGCGCAGCGCGACGACGTGGTCGCCAAGCTGGAACGCACCTTCAAGGACACGGCGGAAAGCGCCGGCGCCAGCGCCGAGTTCAAGCTGATCGGCCCCGGCTACCCGGCCGGCTTCAACAACGCGGCGCTGGTGGACCGGCTGCTGCCGGTGCTGCGCGCGGCCTCGACCAGCGGCGAGGTGCGGATCGCCTCGGGCGTCTACGCGGCCGACGACATGGCCGAGTTCAGCACCCGCATCCCGACCGTCGGTTTTGGCCTGGGCGCCACGCCGGACGGCGTCGACCCGCGCACGGCGGCATCGAACCACTCGCCGCATTTCCTGGCCGATGACAGCGTCATCGCCGTCGGCGTGCGCGCGTTCACGGGATTGATCGCGGCCTACAGCGCGAAATAATTCCATGAGAATACACAGGGTGGTGGGGGTGCCCAAGTCCCTGTGGATTCTCTTCTGCTTTTTCTTCTATTTTCTTCTATTCCGCCCTCATTTTTTCGGCGTGAACTTTCCGACGGACCGCAGGTCTAAATTGAAGCCAGCGTGCGCGGCTATCGATGGAAATCGCTGTTCCTGCCGGAAGGCACGGTGCTTCGCTCATGGAGCTACGGCGACCACAATTACGCCCGCGTCGAAGGCGACCGGATCATCCATGATGGCAAGTCCGTCTCACCGAATCAGTTCGCGCAATCGTTCGCGCGCACCACCCGCAACGCCTGGACCGACCTGTACATCCGCCGCCCTGAAGA
>Ga0247815_10001709_pt1 | contig 16682 bp, 18 predicted proteins | sample UWRJL194509B1_FD_181014 | JGI IMG/M metagenome (GOLD analysis project Ga0247815, IMG submission 181014) | Plant litter microbial communities from Arlington Agricultural Research Station in Wisconsin, United States - UWRJ-L194-509B-1 | ecosystem: Environmental > Terrestrial > Plant litter >...
TCCGTTTTCTCCGTTGAGTGGGGCGGGAGAGGTGCCTTCGCTTTGGCTGTAAAGCTTTTCGATTATGATTTCTTTGGTTTTAGAATTGGTTACCAAAAGGCGTCTGGCATAAATTATTTTATCACTATCGAGATAGTCTTGTAAAAAATATTGATAAGTAGCTGTGTTATATAAATATGTATTGCCAGCAACGGTGCTTTTTAAGAGCGCACGATCTTCTTTTTTCATAGGTTTAGATGGATAATCTTTACCAGGGATTTTTTTCCAGACAATTGGTTTTAAGGGTTCGTTTGCAAACGGATTTTCTTTGCCTGCATAAACGATCACATCAGAATAATAATCGCTAAAACCTTTTAAACTTTGTTTGCTGATCTCGAACCCAATCATGTAGTAATATTTGGGATAAGGCCAGTCTTCTTCGGATGAATAACCGTTAAGCCATGCAGCGGCTTTAAGATTTTTTATGGCAAATGAAGCCAATTTGTTTTTGGCATAATCATAGACAAATAAAGAATCGGTTTCGGAAATATTGGTTTTGGATAAAAAACGATTTCTGTATTTTTTTTCTAAGGTGAAATATTTTGCAGCCTTTTTTTCCATTTTTTCGATATTGGGCAAAGCAAGTGTGTCTGAAGCCGTATCGTCGAGCGGGTAAATGTCTGAAAGGGAAACAAAAGCTACATCGGTACTGTCTCTATAAGTAAGGGTAAATAAATTGATGCTTTCTTTTCTGGGAAGTTCCTCGTTTTGTACAGAGTCGTTTTGGGTTGTTGCTGTTTTGTTGGACTGAGGTTTATTGCTTTTCGTTTCCTGTTTGTTGTTGCAGGAAAGCAGGAAAATAAATGAGGCAACTGTAATTGCTTGTATTTTTAGATTCATAAATTTGGTAGGTTAATTTTTTATCTATTTTGAAATAATTATAAAGAAATATACGATTGACAATACTAATATAACCGCACCAATAGTAAGAAGTACATCATCGTGAACGGTTTCGATGCTTTTTTTTGCCAAATAAAAGCGATTAAATAACATTCCGACTTCATAACAAACTAAGAATCCTATTATAGTTAATATGCCGTAAAGTTTTTCTAATCCGCCGCTTCCACTAAAGGCTCCTTCGTGCGCAAACCAGCTTACAATAACGACCAGCGGAACAATTAATAATGCTGATTTTATAAGTATTGGACTGCCTTTTCAGAACAGTAATACGATCATGCTATTATAGGTACGAGTAACCAACGGAGTAATAATGTCATATTGTTTTGTTTTTAGTTCAATTCAATTTGTTTTTATATTCAGGACTTCCCCGGTATTTTTGTTGAATGTAATGGTTTTGTTTGGGCCGCCATAAAATAGGGTAAGCGTAAGTGTGCTATCAGTTTCTTGATTAAAAATAATATCTTTTGCTGTTCTGATTTTTACATCTAGATTATCGTTCATAAGTTGATAATCGGTACTTTTTAATATTCTTTTTTCCAATAAACCATGTTTTTCTATTACTTCGAGCCACGGTGGTGCCATTGCACTGTAGCTTACAATTTGCGCCCTGTATTTTTCATTTAGATTTCTATCTATCATTAATCCTAGTGGTGTGGTCGAAAGTATCCATGCGTAAAAAGGCATCATTAGCGGCAAAATACTGAGTATTATGGCTAATATAATTCCTCCCAAAAGTAATTTTGCCATTATTTTTTTCCAAAACACTACAATCACCACAAAGGTCGTCAAAAACCACATCCAATAGAGAACCACATCGCTGTAATAGCCTCGTAAACTAATGAGTTGATAGTAATACAATAGGCAATCTATTGCCAGAAGCAAACTAAGAATTAGATAAACTCTTAAAACTATTGTAGATTTTTTATTTTGGTTCATGACTTTTTAAGATATAATTTAAACCAAATATTGTGGGAATTGATAACACTAAGACTGGCAAAATTGAAACCGAAAGGGTGTAATAAAGTTCTTCGTTGAAAGTGTAGGTACTCCACGACGATTCGCGATCGACAAAAATGGTATAATTCCAGAAAAACCAAACTGAAATTAAGAACATAAATTGAATAATGATTTTTAAATATTTGTTTTTAATGAGGGAAAGAAAAAGAAATACAATGGTCAAAAAGATAGTTGTAAACAATGAAATTAAATAAGCATCATCAAAAAACGAAGCATCAGGATTGCCACTTGATATTCTTCCGGAAAATTCGCCAACGGCCCAGTAAATTTCTAAAATGGTGCTTATGAAAAATAGCAAGCCAATTGATAAAGGCTTTTTTAGATTTTTAAACATTTTGGTCACGAGGAAATTATAAGATGTTGTATTCACGCTATTTTGGGGTATTATTTTGCTTAGCTTTCAAGTAAATTAGAAACCAGGTGGCATTTTGCAGTTATAAATATATAAAAAAAGATGTCTAATAAATTAAAACCTCTAATCTAGTGCTGATCGAAACCTACCATCTGGACACAAATGTTAAACACTAATTTCACAAATTTGTGTTTATTTTTATACTTATGGCCTGACGATAGGATAGAGTGTACAGCGGGACAATTGGTGTTTTGAAAACAAAGCTTTCTGCTCCTGATTTTTATAATACTCAGGCTTAACCTTTTGATAATATTCTGTAAGTTTAAAATCTTAACTTTAATAAAAAATTAAAGTCATGGAAATCAATTGGATAATAATAGGAATTGTAGTTGCAGTGGCGATTATTTTAGTCGTATTGACCACAAAAAAGAATCAGAAAGAGAAAAAGAAACTAACAGATTTGCTGAATAATGATTTTAAGAAACCTGAAGAAGACGAACCGGATTTTGAGGATTCGGCTAATGAAAAATAAATAATTTCGAAAATAAAAACCGTATCACAATGAAGTAATACGGTTTTTCATGTTTTATTTCTTAGTATAAATGCCTTTATAACTTCCTTTTGATTTATTTGATTATCTGAAATTTTAATAAACTTAAAAAATAGTTTCTAGTTTCGAATTGTTATTGTAAATCCGCTCTATTTAATTATGTTTTAAATTTTGGTTATTTCTTTCATTCCCTCCACTTTACAATCTTCAAATATGGCTTTTACGTCTTCATTTAGTATGTTTACTTTAAAGCCGCCAATAGAAGAATTGGATATCTTAAATTCTTTAAAATTGCAATCAATAAACCAACTGGCAAGAATATATGTATTTTTCCAAAAGGCATAAGAAAAATTGCAATTAATAAATTTACATCTCTTAAATCCATACGCTCTAAATCCTCCACTGAATTTTGAATTGGTAAAGTCGCAATTTTCAAAAGTTGTATCAGTTACATCTAGTATTAATTTAGCATTTAAGAAAGTTGAGTTTTTAATAATTGATTTTCGTATATCGCTTGATCTATCAAATTTAAAATCTATAAATGAAAGGTTTTCAACTTGTGAGTGAGAAATTAATATTGAGCCATTTCCAAAAGAAAAATTGATGTTTTTAAATTCTGATGAATATAAACTTGGGAACTTCCAAAATGGTTCTCCGCAGCGAATCTTTGTTATACCTCTAAAGTCTAAACCATTTAATAACTCAACATTCATTTTATAATCAATTGAAATTGGAAATGCAGAAAGAAATTCTTCTGATTTCCATCTTTCTCTAAGGTATTTTTTAGTTTCTTTTTTCATTGATATTTTTGTAATGTTGCTAGTTTGGATTCGAAATCCACATCATAAATTTATTTTTTATTATAAATTCCTTTAGACACTCTTTTTGATTCTATTTAATTATCTGAAATTTTAATAAACTTCTTTCTAGAACAAGAAGATTCCTTAAAATGCAACTTATAAGTTGATTTCTGTTTGTGTCTCAGCAATTTCTGGATCTTCACCTTTTATAAGTTAGATTTTGTGAATTCGATTATTTTTCCTTTTTCTGCCATCAAAATTCCCATAATCGAAGGTGGTCTGATTGTTGTCTGATAGTCATTACTTGTATCAAATAAATCATCAGATGAACATGAACAAATAAAAACAAGGCCTAGTAATAATATTAATTTTTTATCATTTTTATTTTTGACAAAAATGAGGGGATAATTTTTGGCGAATTGCCTGTATAAGATTTGATTGTAGTAGTTTAAGACATTTTGTGAAACAAATGATATAAAAAAACCGTACTACAGTAAAGTAATACGGTTTTTTGTGGAGAATACCGGATTCGAACCGGTCACCTTCCCGATGCATCGGGATACTTTAGTCTTTTGCTTGTATTAATGTTTCGATATATTTCCTGCTTTTCATTTTTTTAATTTGCAATTCTCTTTTGCATGCTTCACTGCGGGTGAGAAAAGTTTCAAAATATTTTAATTCCCAGTCTTTGGCGATTTTGGTAAACTTACTTCTGCTGTTTAAATGATCTTGTAAGCGTTGTTCAATATTTTGACAAGACCCAATATAATATTTATTAAGTGAGGTTGAAAATAAGATATAAGTGTAAAACATAGTTTCTATAAATGAAAATACCCAAACATATGTTTATGTTTGGGTATTTTTTTATTGTAAAATATTTGTGGAGAATATCGGATTCGAACCGATCACCTCTTGCCTGCCAGGCAAGCGCTCTAGCCAAATGAGCTAATCCCCCTTTTTTGTTAGCTTTGTGTAAATCGAATCGGTCACCTTCCCGATCAGATCGGGATACTCTAGCCAAATGAGCTAATCCCCCTTTTTATAATGCGTTGAAAAATTAAATAAACCTAATCCCCCAAAGCGATAGCAAATAAAGTCAATTAATTTTCAAAAAACAAATTTCAAATCAGGTTCAGGCGAAATTATTTTTCAAAACCGTAACTTTACGATCAAATCTATTTTTATGAGTTCAGAAAATCAAAACGGTTCTTTACAAACTGTCTTTAATAATGCTGTTGCAAAAGTGCAATTTGGTCATCCGGCGAGTAATTCTTTTCCAAGGGAATTATTGGATCGATTAACAGCCGAAATCAATTCTTTAAGTCTTAACGAAACTGTTTCGGTAATTATTTTAGAAAGCGAAGGATCCAGAGTATTTTGTTCAGGTGCTTCGTTTGATGAACTTCTGCAGGTAGAAAATGAGGAGCTGGGAACTGAATTTTTCTCTGGTTTTGCTCATTTGCTAAATGCCATGCGCAATTGCTCTAAACTTATTATTGGCCGTGTTCAGGGAAAAGCTGTTGGCGGTGGTGTCGGAATTATATCGGCTTGCGATTATGTTTTGGCAACTCCTGAAAGTGCTGTAAAATTATCAGAACTGGCAATTGGTATTGGTCCGTTTGTGATTGAGCCTGCCGTTTCCCGCAAAATAGGAAAAACTGCAATGGCCGAAATGACTTTGGCAGCACACGAATGGAAATCAGCAGAGTGGGCTTTAGCAAATAAATTATTTTCTGAAATTCACAAGGCAGAAGATCTTGATAATGAAGTTGCCAATTTTGTTGAAAAACTAAGTTTATACAATCCTGAAGCTTTACAGGAAATGAAGAAAATTATTTGGGAAGGAACGGAGCATTGGGAATCATTACTTATAGAACGTGCTGCTATTACCGGAAAATTGGTTTTATCTGATTTCGCCAGGGAAGCCTTAACTCAATTTAAAAAATAAAAAAAAATAAAATTCCAAATAGGAAATTCCAAATTCCAATAGTATTGAGTTGGCTATTGGAATTTGGAATTTAAATATTGGAATTTTTGAGCTTAAAATTATCAGTATGTATATCATTTCATTATTTCAAAAAGTCGATGTCGCAGAGAAAATTAAAACCGCTCCTGATGGCAGTTATCAGATAGGAGTGATCATTGGATCGTTCATTCCTTTTGTAGTTTTGATTCTAATTGCATATTGGATGTATAACAGAGCTAAAAAAAGAGATGAAAACGGTTATTAATTTGTAAATTTGCAACCTAAAATTCAAATCGATGAGTAATATCAGAATTACAAAGCAATTTAGTTTCGAAACCGGGCATGCTTTGTACGGTTACGACGGAAAATGCAAAAACGTTCACGGGCACAGTTATAAATTATCGGTAACGGTTATTGGTTCGCCAATCACAGATCGATCGAATGTGAAATTCGGAATGGTAATTGATTTTTCGGACTTAAAGAAAATTGTAAAAGAAGAAATCGTCGATCAGTTTGATCATGCAACGGTTTTTAACGAAACTACGCCGCATATCGAATTGGCAAATGAATTGAAAAATCGTGGTCATCACGTAATTTTAGTAGATTATCAGCCAACAAGCGAAAACATGGTGGTTGATTTTGCAGATAGAATCGTTGCGCGTTTGCCAAAGGATATCTCTCTTTTTTCTCTTAAACTTCAGGAAACAGAATCATCGTTTGCCGAATGGTACGCGAGCGATAATGTTTAAAATTCCAATAAAAAAAAATCCAAATTCCAATTGAGCGTTTAACTCATAACTCTTAATTCCTAACTCATAACTTCAATGAAGAAAGTATATTTTGCTTCTGATCAGCATTTTGGTGCTCCAACGCCTGAGTTGAGTTTGCCGCGCGAACAAAAATTTGTGGCCTGGCTGGATGAGGTGAAACAGGATGCGGAAGCTATTTTTTTATTAGGTGATTTATTCGATTTTTGGTTCGAATATAAAACAGTTGTTCCAAAGGGTTTTGTACGCGTTTTAGGAAAATTGGCTGAAATTCGTGATAGCGGAATCCCGATTTATTTTTTCGTGGGAAATCACGATTTATGGATGAACGATTACTTTCAAACAGAATTGAATATTCCGGTGTACCATGATAATAAGGAATTTACTTTTAACGGAAAAACATTCCTGATTGGTCACGGCGACGGAAAAGGTCCCGGAGATAAAGGATATAAGCGCATGAAAAAGGTATTTACAAATCCGTTTTCTAAATGGCTTTTCCGTTGGTTGCATCCGGATGTTGGCGTAAGTTTAGCCCAATATTTATCAGTTAAAAACAAATTGATTTCAGGTGCCGAAGATGTGAAATTTTTAGGCGAGGAAAACGAATGGCTGGTTTTATACGCCAAACGCAAACTCGAAACCCAACATTACAATTACTTTATTTTTGGTCATCGTCATTTACCTATGATTATAGACGTTGGTCAAGATGCCAAATATGTAAATCTGGGCGACTGGATTGGCTATTTTACCTATGGTGTTTTTGACGGAGAAACTTTTGAACTTAAAAAATTCGGAGAATAATTATTTTTTATTTTGCTGGATAAATTCCTATTTTGTGTGTTCTTAAAATATAATTCGACATTTCTTTAGTATTAGAAATTTGAAATTTAATAGCATTCGACATTTTCTTAGGCATGTGGCACTCGACACAGTTATTAGCCAATAAACTTCCAGACATCGTTTTTAGCGTTGTTTCATTATGTTTTAAACCCTGATGGCAGCTCGTGCAAATTTTAGAGTATGAAGCTAAGTTTTTAGAAGCATTTTCATGTGGATTATGACAGGTAATGCAATCCATTTTTTCGCTTTTGATAAAACATTTACTTTGCGACATTAAATGAAATTGATTGCCGTGTACGTCAAATGTTGTGTCATTAGCATTTCTGGTACTTCTGTAAAATTCAGATAAATTGTCTCCGGGCTTAAACTCAAAGCGGGATTTCATTTTCATTCCGTCATTTCCGGAATGACAAAGTGCACAAGCATCTAATTTTTGTTGTCTGTTCAATGTTTTATAGCTTACAATGCTATTGGCTACTTTTATATTTGGATTTTTCAGATGAAAATCAGCATGTTTTTTTGCAGGTCCGTGGCAGCGTTCACAATCAATTCCGTAAACAATAGTTTTTTTATCAATTACATCTTCAACTTCTGCAGATAGAAAATTTACCTCTTCAGGTTTCTGGTTTACACTTCTGCTGCTTATGTTCGAACTGTGACAACCATAACAATCTTTTATAACCTTTCGGTCAAAATAAGGCTTGTCAGCAGGAAAGCCCGGACTTGTTGCCCAGCTATTTATCGCATTATAATAAGAAAGTGGCAATTCGTAGGTATTATTGTTTCGCCAATAAACTGATGTTTGTGCATGTTTAGTACCAAAAACGATTTCAAAGCGATGTGCCTGAACTTCCTTTCCGTTTTTATATAAAACCTGATATAAACTGTCATTGCGTTTCTCCATGACCAGTTTAGTGTCTTTGTCGTAAATAAAAGTGTGGTTTTTTTCGTCGAAATCGCCAAGGACATTTCCTAAAACAGCAGGTGCAGTTGCTTTAAAATGCGAACTTTTTAACGCCATGTCGTATTCTACCTTATGGCATTGAATGCAGCTTTCGGAACCCGCATAATCAGGACCTCGCGGATCAATATATTCGTCGGATTTATTATTGCAGTTCGAAAAGAAAACTGCCAAAAAAATAAGGATAAAAAGTATTCTGGTTTTTTTCATTGCTGTAAATATACTTTTTTTTGAAGAAAATCAAAATATATTTCAATAATGAAAAAATGCTGTTAAAATATTTAGAATGTATCTTAGTTTAAGCCAACTCCGTAAACATATTCTTCAAGCTCAATTCTGAATAAAGAACCTTCAACCAAATCCTTAATCGATTTTAATTCCTTTACAGAAACTGCTAAATCTATGGATGCACATGGAGTTTTAAGTAAAAATTTGTGACAGGAGTTTTTTAATTCACAAGCTTCGCAACAAGCATTTTCGATCATGCTGTCTTCGATTAAATCACAAAAATAATTTAATTCCTGTATTGTAAAGTAGAATCCTGTTTCCTTAAAAACCAATTGTATTTTATCAGTTATAGTTTCGTTGTCCTTTTTCCAGTAAAAGGCGATACCGAAGTTGTTGTGGTATAATTGTTCTATTTCTCTCATTATAAATTCCTTTATTTCAACAAATATAAATATTATTTATATTAATTCTAAATAAAAAAGTCATAAAAAAGATAATTTTGTTTGTTAACCGATTACTAAATCGTAAGATCAATGTTGTTATTGACACATTGCGTTGAGGTAAAAAGTCAAACTCTGCCCACTTTTATACCAATTGCTCCTGTTTTTTTCTCTGTAAAAACTCGTTTCAGTAGCTGACATAGCAGTTGAAATGGCGAAAAATTTACTTTTTTCGTTTTCTTTTACACTTTCAATCCATTGAATGGTTACGGCAACATCTCCCATTTCCTTATCGAGATAAATGTCAAAAGGATTTAAATCTAAAGTGTATAAACCCCGAAATCCATTTTTTACTTCAAAAATAATATCCTTATCCACAATGAGATTTGCAGGCAGATCATTTTCTATTTTGTAAAAATTCAATCTAAATTTGACTGATTTGAATTCGTTTGAAGTAATATTGAAATTAAAATCTTTCAGCTTACAGTCTTTTTTGATTTTAAATTTCATTCCTTTTTCGCGGCTTAACCGGTCATCAACATCTTTATCAAGAGCGTAGTAAAAATTAGAATGCATTAGTGAAAGGCCTTTCGCACTTCTGCCAAATTGTTTGGGTTTAGGCTGTTTGAACTTTATAACAACTTCCTTTAGCATATTGTCCGAAGGCTCTAAAAGGATCAGATTCTTTTCTTGTTTTAATTGATTTACAATTATTTTTTTGGAATTATAACCCACATGAGAGAATACAATAGTGTCATTAGCACCAACTTTATCGTTAAGTTTTAAGTTGAAAATGCCTTTTGAGCTTGAAACCGTCCCTGCATTTTTATTGTTGATCCCGACATTTACGTATTCTAAAATCAAATTGGTTTGCGCGTCTTTTATTTCGCCGGAAATGGTTTTTCTCTGGGAAAAGCAATTAGAAGCAATCAGGAATAAAAGCAAAAGTTTCGTGAATTTCATTTAGAAAATTTCTTATAAAGAAATGAAAAACCATTAAAAACAAAACTTACTTTATCCAATTTTTAACATTCGAAAGAAACTCTTTTTGTTGATCAACAAAGAGATAGTGTGAGCAATTCTCCAATAAAGCGAAATGATTTTTGCCTGCTAAATTCTTAATAGAACTAAGTTGTTCTGTAGAAAATACGCCATCTTCTTTGCCATAAATCGCATAAATAGGAATGCCTTCAGCTTTTATTTTTTTTAAAGATGGTCTGGTGTCTATATTGTTTTTCTTTTCGTTTTGATAGAAAAGTAAAGGAGCATTTTTATTTCTAATGTTAGTTTTAAAAAAATCACTTGCATCATAAGCAGCATATAATTTTTTCGATTCTTCGGTTGGATGTGGTATTTTAAAGAAATTATTTTCTCCGGCCAATTCAAAACATCCTTTTCGATATTCGGCAGAATTTTTATTAAGCTTTTCAACAAGAGCTACTTTATCGAGTTTGGCCAAATCATTCTTCTTAGTATATATTTTTTTAACCGAATCCAGAATATGATTGTATGTTTCCTGTTGTGAAAATAAAGCTCCGGCAAGAATCAGCGCATTGATATTTTGAGGATATTTCTCAGCATATAAAGTCGCAACCAGTCCGCCAAAACTGTGAGAAAGAAGTGTGGCTTTTCTGAGATGGTATTTTTTATAAATCGCATTTAGATCCTGGAAAGCTTCTGCGTAAGTAAATTTGGCATTAGGATCTGTAGATCTTCCTTCGCCTCTTCGGTCGTAAGCAATGACAAAAAAGCCTTTCTTCGAAAGTTCTTCAGCGGTATTGCTGCCTTCAAAAAGTGTAGCATTGCCGCTTGGACCGCCGTGAACAAAAATAATAGGTTTGTCATTTTTGTTTCCGTAGGTTTTAATGTAAAGTGTTTGGCCACTAACTAAGAATGATAGGGAAAGCAACAACAATAAAAATATCTTCTTCATTTGTTATTCCATATTTTGATGATCTTCCATGTCTTTGCGAAGATCTAAATTTCTAAAAGTAGGAGATTTTAAACCAAAGCCTAAAACGGTTAAAAGTGTCATGCTTCCGCCAAAAATAACCGAAATAACAGGTGTCATCAATTTGGCTGTTAAACCACTCTCAAAAGCACCTAATTCGTTTGATGATCCTACAAACATCGAGTTTACAGCAGCTACACGGCCGCGCATATGATCTGGAGTTTTAAGCTGTAAAATAGTTTGGCGAATTACAACCGAAATTCCGTCAGCAAGACCACTTAAAAATAATGCGAATACAGAAATCCAGAAAATAGTCGAAACTCCAAATAGAATAATCGATAATCCGAAAACAAAAATGGCCCCTAAAAGTTTCATTCCGGCTTTTTTGTATAAAGGAACATAGGCAGATATCATCATCGTTATAAAAGCACCAACAGCCGGAGCAGCTCTCAGAACCCCAAAACCTTCAGGGCCTACTTTTAAAATATCCTGAGCAAATACAGGTAATAAAGCAACGGCTCCACCAAAAAGAACAGCAACCATATCAAGAGAAAGTACTCCTAAAATAGTTTTGTTATTGAAAACAAACTTTAAACCTTCTTTAAGGCTTTCCATTATAGGTTCACCAATTTTAGGATTCAGAATTGGTTTTTTACTAATTTGAGATAAAGCAATTAAAGCAAAAAGCGAACATGCAAAAACAGAACACATCGACCAGTGCACCCCAATATAATTGATAGAAAATCCTGCAATTGCTGGGCCCAATACTGACCCAATTTGCCAAACCGAACTGCTCCAGGTTGCAGCATTAGGATATACTTTTTTAGGGACAATCAAGGCTAAAAGCGAGAAAATTGTTGGGCCAAGAAAAGCACGAACCAGTCCGCCAATAAAAACTAAAAAGTAAATCGAATACAAAATAGACTCTGTAGACCAGCCGCTAACGACTTTTGGCCAGGTGAGTAAAAATAATCCAAAACTAATTACGGAGAATCCCAGAATACATTTTACCAGTAAACCTTTTTTCTCTCGCTGATCGACCATATGTCCGGCGAACAATGCCATACCAACGGCAGGAATTACTTCCATTAATCCGATAAGTCCTAATGAAAGCGGATTTTTGGTTAAACTATAAACTTCCCATTCAATAACAATAAATTGCATCGACCAGGCAAAAACCATAGCGAAACGCAATATTAGAAATACATTAAATTCTCTGTAGCGTAACGCCTGATAAGGATCTTGCTTGTTTGTTTTAGTTGTCATTTGTTCTAATGTCTTTAAGCATAAGTTGGGTAGAAACGCTGCCGTTCCATTCGTTTTCAGCTAAAGAATAAGCTAACTGAAAAGGGTTTTGATTTTTTACGATGTTTATTTTTTTTCCAAGGCCAAAACCTATGGCAGCAATTCCGTCTGAGTTATGCTGTTTCACAAAAAGTCTCAAATGTTCTTCGTCTGCACCTAAAGTTTTCGCGTAGCCTGTGTCTTTTGCATCTTTCGTCATAAAAACAGGCGTCATATTCAAAGGCCCAAAAGGTTCGAATTGTTTTAAAATTCGGATTAGCTTTGGGGTAATGTCACTAAAATTAATTTCGGCATCGACTTCTATTTCCGGAGTTCGCATTTCGGGTAAAATGGTTTCCTCTACTTGTTTTTCGAAAGCGTCTTTAAAGGTTTTATAGTTTTCTGCCTTCAAAGTCATTCCTGCTGCGTACATATGCCCTCCAAATTGTTCTAAATGCTGCGAACAGGCATCAAGAGCGTTATAAACATCAAATCCTTTTACAGATCTTGCCGAAGCCGCATATTTATCGCCGCTTTTAGTAAAAACCAAAGTGGGACGATAATAGGTTTCTATTAGTCTCGAAGCTACAATTCCGATAACGCCTTTGTGCCAGTCTTCCTGAAATACAACGGTCGAATATCGGTCTTCTTCCTGATTTTGTATAATTTGCTGAAAAGCTTCTTTAGTGATTTGTTTGTCCAGATCTTTTCGGTCTGAGTTGTATTGCTCTATTTCGGATGCAAATTGTTGTGCTTGTTCGAAATTAAATTCCGTCAATAATTCAACCGCATGATTTCCGTGTTTGATTCTTCCGGCAGCATTTATTCTTGGTGAAACAATAAAGACAACGTCAGTAATATCCAATGTTTTCTTTTTTACCTGATGCACCAAAGCTTTGATTCCCGGTCTCGGATCTGAGTTGATAACCTGTAAACCGAAATAAGCTAAAACTCTGTTTTCTCCAGTTATAGGTACAATATCGGCCGCAATTGCTGTGGCAACTAAATCCAGATACGGAACTAAATCTTCTATTGTTTCGTTTCTGTTTGTTCCTAAAGCCTGAATGAGTTTAAAACCAACGCCGCAACCGCACAATTCATCATAAGGATAAAAGCAATCTTCTCTTTTTGGATCTAAAATCGCAACGGCATCCGGAAGAAATTCTCCTGGACGGTGGTGATCACAAATAATAAAATCGATGTTTTTTTCTTTCGCGTAGGCGATATGATCAATAGATTTTATTCCGCAGTCGAGTGCTATGATTAATGAAAATGCGTTATCATCGGCAAAGTCAATTCCTTTAAAAGAGATTCCGTAACCCTCTGCATAACGATCCGGAATATAAGTGGCAATATTGGGATAATGTGATTTTAAATAGGCCGAAACCAAAGAAACAGCCGTTGTTCCGTCGACATCATAATCGCCAAAAATCAAAATGTTTTCCTGATTTTCGATCGCCAATTCGATTCTCGCAACCGCTTTATCCATGTCTTTCATCAAGAACGGATCATGAAGATGTTCTAACGAAGGACGAAAGAAATTCTTAGCATCTTCAAAAGTTTCAATGCCACGCTGAATCAAAAGTGTTGCTACAAAATCTTCTACATTCAGGGCTTGCGCCAAATGTTTGACTTTATCTTCAGAAGGTTTTGTTTTTAATGTCCAACGCATTTTTTTATTGTAGATTTTAGATCTTAGATTTTAGATTTGAGAAATCAAAAATTGTTTAATCTGGTATGTAATTTTTTTTGCCACAGATTAAATGATTTTAAAAGATTTTTTATAATCTGAGTTAATCTTTGAATCTGTGGCAGAATTTTATTTTTTACTTCATCTCTAGTGCATTCCCTTCAAACTGAATTCCGTCCCAGCCTAAGTTGATGAAATTTCTAATGTTTTGGTGATTCGTTCCGTTCGGATCTTTTAAAACTTCTTCGAAATAAAAAGAGCCAAAACAAGCCAAAGTTTCGTCTTTGCTTAGGTTTTGCAATTTGGCAAAAGAAAATAATTTGCAAGAACCAGAGTTTTCTCCGGCTGCATTATGCTGTGTTCCGTTTTGGAAAGCTGTTGGAGTAAAATTGTAATTTTCCTCGATTACTGCAATAGTTTCCGGGAATGTTATTTCGTTTGGAGTTTGTTTTACTTTTTCTAAAAAGGCTTGTATGCTCATGATATGTATTCTTAATTTAGTTTCTTGCCACAGATTAAATGATTAAAATGATTTTATAACATGTGTTGTTTACCACGAATTACACGAATTATCACGAATTTAATTAGTGGAAATTTGTGTAATTCGTGGCAAACTTTTTTTATTAATCTGAGTTAATCTGTGAATCTGTGGCTAATGTTATTTTTTATTCTTCATCATCCTTCGAAAACTTACTTTTCTTAGGCTCTTTTGTTATTGTTTTTCCGGCAACGACTACTACAATTTCGCCACGTGGTGCTGTTTTTTCAAAATGGGTTAAAACTTCTCTCGCAGTTCCACGAACATTTTCTTCATGAAGTTTTGATAATTCTCGTGAAACGCAAACTTGTCTGTCTTCTCCGAAATACTGAATAAATTCAGCTAATGTTTTAACGAGTTTATGCGGAGAAACGTATAAAATCATCGTTCTTGTTTCTTCGGCTAAAGCCAAAAAACGAGTCTGACGTCCTTTTTTATCAGGCAGAAAACCTTCAAAAATAAACTTGTCATTAGGTAATCCGCTGTTTACCAAAGCAGGGACAAAAGCAGTTGCACCAGGCAAACATTCGACTTCGATTTTATTTTCGACACAAGCGCGCGTCAATAAAAAACCGGGATCTGAAATTGCCGGAGTTCCTGCATCCGAAATCAGAGCGATAGTTTCACCGGCTTTCAAACGCGCAATCAAATTCTCGGTTGTTTTATGCTCATTGTGCATATGATGGCTGTGCATGTGCGTGCCAATTTCAAAATGCTTCAACAATTTACCACTGGTTCTGGTATCTTCGGCCAAGATCAAATCGACTTCTTTCAGAATTCTGATGGCACGAAAAGTCATGTCTTCAAGATTGCCAATAGGCGTTGGAACGATATATAATTTAGACATAATTTTTCGCTATTCTATTTTAATTAGAACACGAATTTCACTAATTGACACAAATTTCAGGTGTCTTTAAAAAATTTCACAAAGAAAAATTCGTGCTAATTCGTGTAATTTGTGTTTTACTTTTTATGAGAATTTCTTCTCGACAATTCCCAGGAAACGTTCTGCGTAATCGTCTTTTCCGTCCCAATTATTATAATCCGGTTTTACCATGTTTTCTATAAACTCCTGCGCTTCAACGTAAGAGTCAAAAGTCAATAACTGATTGAGGACACGGCTATAATCTTCAGAACTGTTTCCGAAAAGGTTTTTGGTGAAAGCAATTCGGTCATTTAAATCAATATGAAAACCTTTTGCCAGTTTTTCGTTTAAAGTAACAGCTTTTGTTTCTGCTGGTTTTTCTATAACAACAGTTTCGATATTTTCTTTTTTATCTTTAAATTCATTGATCACCGGAGCAGGAGTAGAAGCAACGTTTTCAAGACTATCTACTTTTACAAATTGCGCATCGGCATAATTCACTCCAAAATCTTCAAACGTGATCGTCATAGGATTTGGTATCGAAATTTCTGCTTTCGGTTCTTCTTTTTCCGGTTCTTTTTCTTCTGGTTTATCTAATTCAAAAAGAGGTACAAAATCCGGAATTGGTTTTAAATCGCTAACGGTTGTAAAAGAAAGTTCTTCAACTGCTTCAGTTTTAGTTTCAGCAATGGGTTCTTCGATTTTTTCAGCAACAGGTTCTTCAATTACTTCAGCAATTGGCTCCGAAATAGTTTCAGGAATTACTTCTTCAGGAATTACTGCGACAATTTCTTCTTCAACAGCTTCTTCTGCAACAATTTCCTCTACAGCTTCTTCTGTAACGATTTCTTCGGCAGCTTCTTCTGTTTTGATTTCTTCTGTAACTTCCGGTTCAGCTATAGTTTCAATTGGAGTTTCTGCAACTGCAACTGGCTCTTCGATTTTAACTTCTGCCGGAATTATTTCTTCTTTATCAAAAATGGATTCAATTTCAGAAGTAATTTCGCTGTGACCAATTGTTGGCTTCAAAGTGTCGAAATTTTCGTCTACAAACTTTAAAACCGCTAATTTCTCATATAATTTCTGCGTTTCAAGATACAATTGATTGATATCGGATTTGTTTTTAAGCTTTAAAATTCGATGTGCAATGCTGATTAAATCGGCTTCCAATTTTTTTTTCATAACTGTTGAAATTATAGTGAATAGGGTATTTTAGTATATTTTGTATTTGAATGTCTTTATTCCCGGTAGAAATCTAAAAGATATTTTTTTATTTCTGTTAATAAGCGTTTGCGAATCTCCGATTTGATAAAAATTTTCTACTTTTGAAAAAGTGAAAAACAACGATTTTTCACGTCGATTTATTACCAGTACAAAGTAATAAAAACTATTCATTTTTAAAGGTAGAAAAATACAAAATGTTTCTCGAAAATACAGTAAATCACAAAGAACAATTTGGTTGGATTGAAGTTATTTGTGGATCAATGTTTTCGG
>Ga0247815_10001710_pt1 | contig 16681 bp, 18 predicted proteins | sample UWRJL194509B1_FD_181014 | JGI IMG/M metagenome (GOLD analysis project Ga0247815, IMG submission 181014) | Plant litter microbial communities from Arlington Agricultural Research Station in Wisconsin, United States - UWRJ-L194-509B-1 | ecosystem: Environmental > Terrestrial > Plant litter >...
TGCAGAGGGGCTATGCGGATGTTGGTGTGGCCGAGAACGAGTTGGTGCCTGGATTCAAGCCATTGACGGTCCGCGAGTCGCTCCAGAAGCACTACGTTTAATTTGTTGTACATGACCGATAGAAGATATTTGTACTTATTCTTCAACAGTTTGAGTAAGAAGCTGACTCGCATTCGAAAGCATCGCGTCCGTGTTGGTGATGGCGAGCGGTACTCGCCGGAGTCAACGCCTGGGCTTTTTCCACCACCATCTGCGGTGAAAACGCATGTCACTGTTTGTTGTCAATGCAACGCCTATACTATAGGGCCCACGCTACTACCTAGCCTCAGTCTGTACACGGTGTCTTTGCTCGCCCTCGTCAAGTGTATCGCACAAGTTTCTACGAGGATCGCCTACGCCGCATGGTGTATACGTGTCTTCATATCATAATCTCTGTCATGACCTCATGGACGAGCTTTAAATGCTTGTCGCGAGGCATTGGTGATGCGTGCGCGAGCGTTTTCACAGCAACAAGCACTCCCGAACCGGCATCATGTGCACAGGTATAAAGGCTGTTTTGGCAACCACGATCATCTGAACACTCTGCACTTCTCAACCCACTCTGTTTCTTCTAATCTTTTTTCTGTCTTGCTATGCGTTTGGTTCTTGGGCTTGTTTCGTTTGTCTGCTCCGGCCTGGCGTTGCAGGTCCCCGCCAACATCCGCAAGCTCTACAACGACATTCGAGCTCAGGGCGAATGCACGAACAAGCTGGCGTCAGGGTTTTATAGCTCAGCATTCACTGGCCCCAGTAAGGGCTCTCTTATCTAAGCTGGCTATGCTTGTGATGATGACCGCCATCCAGCTTTCGCGTACTGCGGTGACCACTTGTCTGAAGGCATCGTCTACATTCAAGGCCTCAACTCCACGCTCGCCAACATGGACGTTGACTGTGAGTTGATAGCGCTTGATGTGTATGCTGAGCAAACAATATTCGAAGGTGATGGAGCGCAGGGTGGCCCTGCCGACGATGGGCGCTGTGGCGAGTCGACGACAACAATCCCCACCACCTCCGTCAAGCGCTACATCGAGTCCTATAACGTCGGCATCTCTGACCTTAGCCCGCACGTTCACTCCTTTGTCGTCTTCGGTAACTCGGGCACCAAACCCAATTGGCCTACATTCGACCCACGAACGGCAGGCGTGGCCCACGTCAGTCTGATAGCTGTAGTATGTGGCGACCAGATGTTCTACGGCGTGTGGGGCGACTCGAACGGGGATCATGGCGAGCGCGCGAGTGTTGGTGAGGTGTCATTGGCGATGGCGACGGCGTGTTATGGCACTGGCATGCAGGCGGGCACAGGTTCGAATACGAGCCATGACGAGCACGATGTGCTATATATTGCTTTTACTGGGGCCGACGCTGTACCGGGAGCCGACGGAGCAAGTTGGAGCGCGCCTAACTTTACGGAGTTCCATGATAGCTTGGTGGGCTTGGGCGACAGGTTGGTGCAGCGCATTGGCAACGGCTCAGTGACTTCTGCTCCAACGCCTGCCCCCACGATAACGGCGACTCCTATTTGCTCTTGGACGGGGCACTGCGCTGGTGAGACTGAAATATACAACATCTGGACTGTATGTTGACTCATTTTCCTCAGGCGACGCTTGCGCGACCGCACAGGACTGCGCCGATGCGTTGACTTGCAATTCTGGCAAATGTGCGATCAATATCTCCGACTCTACTACTCAAACAGCAGCACCAGGGCCGAAGACCACTGCAGCTCCGTGCTCCTGGCCTGGTCACTGCATTGGTAGCGTTCAAGTGTACGAGGAGAGCTACGACTGACCTGTCTTCTCAGGCGCTACATGCACTGTACACCAGGACTGCGCAGACTCTCTTGCCTGTAGGGGGCGCAAGTGTGCTTAAACAAACTTCGGGCTCTGCACGGTTTTATTATTATTATCGCACCTTTGCGAAATTCTCACCTGAGTGGCTGATTTTCTTGAGCCAAGTTGCCGCCTGGAGTTAGGCTTTGTCTCGGGACTGATAGATCGCTGTGATAAATCTCCTGAGCATTGACTGTAGTTGAGAGCCCCCTGGTTGAGCTCGAGATCATCTCGGCGCTTCGCCGGCCAGTAGGAACTTGTCTATCCACCATCGCGCCTCGCACCACGACATGGACGACGACGGTTTCGTACTCAATCTCGCGCTTGATGACGATGCCTCAACCAAAAGACGATTCACACCTGCCAAAAAGTCAGGCAAATGGACGGACAGGTGCGGGAATTGCAGGAGAATCCTCTCGGGTGGCTGAGCGGGTTCTTGCGCAGACTGAAAGCAAAACGCGTCGCTGAACGGAAGCGCAAGCTGCCTCAGCAGGAATCGCGACCAAGGACATCACCACGACCTGCTGCATTAGATGATGATGACATGGATGTAGTTGAAGAGAGCCCACGGCCGCAGAAACGTGCGCGACTCGACACGGCAGGGTCTGCGCCATCTGCGAAACCAGTCGCGGCAAAGGCTTCACAGCCAGGAGGCCACATTGTCTCATCGCTGTTTACCTCGAATCCAACCGTGAAGTACACACCAGCCTCGGCTGGGGTCGTACTGTCTGGCGCGCCGAGCAACGCACCCGTCACAGACTCGTCGACCTTTGTCGGGCTCGGCCTCGATCCATTACTCGCAAGTCATCTACAAACTAAAATGGAAATTCAAAAGCCCACTTCGATCCAGCGGGCGACATTCCCGCTGCTGCTTTCTGGCGAGACCACGCGCGACGTCTTCATCCAGAGCCAGACCGGCAGCGGCAAGACGCTCTCGTTTCTTCTCCCGATTATTCAAGACCTCCTCCCACTCTCAAAGGAGAGTTACATTGATCGCAGTATCGGCACACTCGCGATCATCATTGCGCCGACACGCGAGTTGGCAAAACAGATCTCGGACGTGCTGGACCAGCTGCTTTCGCTACGGTTGCGATTAGGGGACGACGAGGACGGTAACCAGGAAGTGCGTCTTACGCGCTGGATAATCAGTGGCCTGTTGACGGGTGGCGCGACACGGACGCACGAGAAGGCGCGTTTGAGGAAAGGCGTGCCGATCCTCGTCAGCACACCCGGTCGGTTACTCGACCACCTTCAAAATACGTCCTCGTTTGACGTCGGCAAGTGTCGCTGGCTTGTTCTCGACGAGGCCGACCGTCTGATGGATCTTGGGTTTGAGGAAACTATCACGGGCATCCTCAAGAGCCTGGATGGTCGGAAGAACCTGGCGTCGCAAGCGGCGAAGGATGGTAGCAGCATGGACGTCGGCGGCTGGGACTGGTCCAGAAGGCGACGCACTGTGCTGTGCTCTGCGACAATTCGGGAAGACGTGCAGAAACTAGCGGGTCAGGCCTTGATCGAACCAATTGTCGTGAAGGGTGCGACGGACGACGAGCCAGTTGGGGCAGCTGAGCAGGCTGAGATCTCCCCAGGCAAGAGCGAAAAGTTCCTTCCACCAGCACAACTGCAGCAGAAATGCGTCGTGGTGCCGCTCAAACTGCGGCTCGTTACGCTCGTCGCACTTCTCAGGTCACTCGTCTCGAAGGCAACAGCGCGAGGCCCCGGCGCAGGCGGCAAGACTCAGTCCACAAAGATCATTGTCTTCATGAGTTGCACAGACTCAGTCGATTTCCATTGGGACCTGTTGTGCAAGACAAAAATGTCTGGTGAAGATGAGGTACAGGATGAGGCATCTTCTGAGGACGACGAGGACGGCGACGGCGCGGAGACCGAGTCGAAACGGAATCCTGTCGAGGGCCTTTCGCAACTGCTTCCTGATACCTCTATATTTCGCCTACACGGCTCGCTGCCAACTGCGACCCGTCTCACATCGCTCAAGCTCTTCTCGCACAGCAGTCGCTCGCCTGCTTCGGTTCTACTATGTACATCTGTCGCAGCTCGCGGCCTCGATCTCCCCAACGTACGCGCTGTGGTGCAGTACGACTTGCCGACAGAAGGCGGCGCAACAGAACACGTTCACCGTATCGGTCGCACTGCGCGTCTTGGTGCTCGCGGCGAGGCATGGGCATTCGTCTCACCCGGCGCGGAAGAAGCATGGGTAGACTGGGTGCAGGAGCGAACGAGCACAGGAATGGGTCGAATGGGCGTCGACGCCGTCCTACGCGGCGGGTTTGGTGGTGCGCATGAGGACCGTGCAACGCAGGTGCAGACGGCATTCGAGCGGTGGATTCTTCATAAAAGCGACCACGCCGACCTCGCACGCAGGGCGTTCGCCTCGCATGTTCGGGCGTATGCAACGCATCCGTCGGACGAAAAGCAGATGTTCCACGTCCGGAATCTGCATCTCGGGCATCTGGCCAAGGCGTTTGCGCTGCGGGAAGCGCCGTCGAACATCAAGGGTGTAGCTGCGGCACCGTCGAAGCCGTTCAAAGGCGGCAAGGACAAGAACAATGAGAAGGATGGCAAGAAGAGGAAGGCAGCGACGTCGGCGACGGAAGAGAGGATGTACGACGTGGTGCGCAAGCAGGGCAAACTGACGAAGAAGGGCGGAATGGCGGTGTCGAGTGGGGCAGGCGAGTTCCAGTCGATTTCGACTGCTGATTTAGAGAAGCTGGCATCGGCTTTCTCAAAGCGTTGATTCGGACCTATCCTTATGAGAGTGTAACAGCATGCAATGAATTGCAAAGAACTTTGTCTGTTGAAAACTTAGCCTGTGTGTCCAAGGCTGACCAAGTGTGCGAGGCAATGAGGCGTCTGTCGGAGTTGCAAGTGTTGGAGCGCTCTTGTTTCTCGTCCACCATGTTGAACCCATTGAAATCTCTCGCGGCGCTCGTCGTCGCTCTCTTCTTCTACGCGACTCTCGCGCAGGCCGCGCGCGGGCCCATCATCACGCACAAGGTGTACTTTGACATCGAGCAGGGCGGCAAGCCGCTCGGTCGTGGTACGTGGCATACTCTCGCGCGCGCACTCCGCACGGTTGTTGAAAACTGTTGCAGTCATCATGGGTCTCTACGGCAAGACCGTGCCCATCACTGTCGAGAACTTCCGCGCACTCGCTACTGGTAAGGACAAGGACGGCAAGGACCTCGGTTACGGCTACAAGGGCTCTGGCTTCCACCGTGTCATCAAGAACTTCATGTACGTGGTTTTAAGCTGCTGCTTGACTTGCGTGGGGCTGATGGCTTTTACAGGATCCAGGGCGGTGACTTCAGTACGTGACTGGCTTGACGTGGCGACCGGTGCAGTTGGCTGATATAGGCGCGCAGCCAAGGGCGACGGCACTGGCGGCAAGTCCATCTATGGCGACCGTTTCGCAGACGAGAACTTCAAGCTCAAGCACACTGGCCCGGGCACACTCTCAATGGCTAACGCCGGCAAGGACACCAACGGCTCTCAATTCGTGCGTTTGTTCTTGGAACGAAATTTCAAGTCACATTCTCACGGTCTCTTTTTGCAGTTCATCTGCACTGTCACCACCTCCTGGCTCGATGGCCGTCACGTCGTCTTCGGCAAGGTCGTTGAAGGCTTGGAATTCATCACTGCCATTGGTTCGTACTTGTCACGGCCGATCCCGTATTTCAACTGATGCGGTTCCACAGAAAACTCGCCAACTGGCCGCAACGATCGCCCCGTCGAGCCAGTGAAGATCGTGGATTCTGGCGAGGTGAGATCATTATCGCTCTTTGTTGACCTGTTGCTCAACATATCACTTGCTACCCACAGCTCGCCGTCGAGGAGGTCGTTGACGAGGAAGGCAAACAGGTGCCTCTCCGCGCCGAGCTCTGAGGCGCGAAAACAAAATGAATTTACCCGTACGTCCACAGGCAGCTCCGCCATCCAAGGTCCACGAGAACGAGCCCCCCGCTGAGATCAAGCCCACCCCAGCACCTATTGTCAACGACGCCGCGACCCGCCCGCCCTCGGACGGCAGCCTCGGTGTTCTCGGTATCATCTACTATCTGTTCGTCGGCCTCGTCATCCTCGCCGTGCCCACTGGTCTTTTCGTTCTTTGCGGCGGCCGCGATCTTCTGCGGAAATGGTTCAAGGAGGACGGCGATCGTAAACGCGACGGGTATCAACATGTGCAGACCGAGGATTTGGAGAAGTAGGCGTTCGATAGGTTTTGGGTGAATAGATTCCGCTCGTTTGCACATACACCGTACTAGTGAAGGCTATGCCTGATGTCCTAAGATGCAAGCCTAAACGGTTCTAGCCGAGAGAGAAAGGCCTCCTCTTTTTCTCAGTCGTTCGCTCCTCCAAGCCCGCATCAGCAGCTTTCTTCGTTCTTGGTGCTGCGTTTGGCAAGTCAGTGTCCTCGCAGCAGGACAACAGAGGACATATGTTTCAATGTGATCATCACTCCGCGGCCTTCGCCCTGCAGCTGTAATCAGGCCTCCTCAAAGTGAACTTTGCGGAGGAGACCGCCTGAAAAAGCGAGGCACCCAGGCTCATACAGGTCACCGTACGGAGCGACTGTGGCATCAAGCCGTGCGGACAGTTGCCTCCGCCAACTTGTTGGAGGTCGCGGCCCAGGGAATTGTGCACAGATTTGTCAGTAGAGTCTGAGGAAGAGCATGTGTGGTTCATGCTTCACATGTCTGACAGAACTGACAGTTCTCAAGTGAAGTGATAACTGTGGCATCGACTGGTGAATTCTTCCAAAGCATCAGGTGTGTCACTGTGCAAAATTTATTTTCTTCGGGGTGCGTGTAGTAGAGGAGCGGGAGTGGGTACGCATAGTGATACATCTGAACATCAGACAGCAAAAGGCGAAACGAACGGGAAGTAATTCGAGCAAAACCAGGTTGAACCAGAGAGACGCACGAACAAAGGCTGCCAATGGAACAAACACGACAGGTTCAAGCAAAATCAGAGGGGAGAGATGGTGAGCAAAGGGAGAGTGCGGTGAGCCTCACAGTGGTACACAAGTAAATGCGACGGGAACAGTATCATCTAGGGTGCGATCAAGGGTAGGAGCAGTTCGAAGGGTATACGACGCCATCGCTGCGGACCAGCAGCATCGGCCGTTGGTGCGGCACCAGCTTGTCTGGTGGGAGACACGCAAGCACCTCTGAGCAGCGCACCTCGACCATCGGGCTTGGCTCGCTGCCGAAGAACACACTCATCGGGTCGTCGCGACTGAAGTTGGCACCGTAGAGCGTCAGCATGCGGGACTGCGCCTCGCGGAATGGATGCTGCGCGTTCGCGTGCGCCATGTGCTGCTTCGGTAGCTCCGCCGCCCGGTCTGGTGCCAGGCATTTGACAACGTCGGGGAACGGCGTCACTTCGCGAGCCGGGATAGGCGTCTTGAACCGCTGCATCGCGGAGGCAACCGCATCGCTTAGGTTCGGCTCAAACAACACGGGCGGCACGTAAAAGTTGTAGCGGATGTGTTCGGTTCCGACGATGGTCCAAATCGACGTCTCGCCAACATCAATGCCCCAAAGCGCGCCGCTGCTGTACGATGAAGATGCGCCATCGCGCCCGCCACCACTCTCGTTCCCACTCCCGCCACGGTTCGAGCCTGTCGAGTTCTGGCGCCGGCGGTTCTTGGCAGTGTTGGGAGCCCGACCCGAGTCGCGGGATGACCGCCTCGCGCGTCGCACCCGTCCGCCATCTGAAGATGGTGGGAAGTCGTCGCTGCTTTCTGCATTCACACTCGTCGGCGTCGACGCAGTGATCGGTGAACCAGGCAGGCTAGGCGTGTGAGACGCCGGCGAGCTCTGTGGCCCGACTGGCGGGGGCATGCTCCACGAGCGTGCTTCATCAGGCGCGTGCGTGTTGACGCGTTCGCCCAGACACGCGAGGAAGGGGCCTGTCCGTCCGGTGTGGCCGGGCTCTGGCGTGGGCTTGTTCGCATCGAATACTTCGAGTGCGATCTTATGCAGCTGCGAGACTGGGTCGCCCCATACCTCACCCGGCGCGCAGTAACTGTCGCTGACGTTCTTCGCGCCGAGCTCTTGCCCACCACCCACGACCGTTGTTGAATGGTCGACGCGTCTGATGATGAGCGTCGGAGAGACAACGCCGGACGTCAGACATTGAAGCACGACCGTTTGGTTGTAGTAGATCGGCACCGGGGAGCCGTTTTGCAAGAATGGAATCACATTTGCGGGAGGCGTCGGGAAGTCGGCCTGCGGTGGAGGCGGCGCAGCTGTGTTTGCCGACGTTGGCTTCTTGGTGTCGACGATGTAGATGATGAACGAGTCTGCGCACAGACGATTAGCCCAGTCATACACACATGCAAGCGAAAATCTGCATACCCCAGCTGGTCGTCCTAGCCGCAAACTGTGGTGACGTTGCCGAGCCGTTCACCGTGTTGTGCAACGGCTGACCGTCAGAACCTTTATATGACGTCCCCGAGCCAGCGACGCTGAGGTACTTGGTCGACACTGTCTGCGCACGTAGGCGATGGAACAGCGCAACGGTCGAACCGTGATTGATGCACACTACAGTTGTGATGGTGAAATTAGCAGATGCGAAGTGTCAGGCGGTAACCACAAGAACTCACACTCCAGGTTCTTGGCACTCTGCCGCTTTTTACTGGGCTTGCTGATGACCTTGATGGGCCGGCTCTTGAACACGCCAATAGATCGCCCTCCTTCGTCGCCCATCTTCGGTGTGGATACATGCACAAGTGCATCGACCTTCTTGCGCTTCTCGTCGGCCTCGCTGATGTAGAGCTGCTTGCCAACCGCTCGGCCGACGAAAGTGGTGCAGCTGGGGTCGGGCACGTCGAGCGTGGGGTCAAAAGAGCTGCCGTCGGCGCCGCTCCATTCAACGGTCCCCTCGTTCGGAACCGGTTCACCGGAGATGCTGACGACAATGTGCGGTGGGGCAAGCTTACCGCCCTCGCGAGGTTCGTGCCACCAGCTGTTTCCGATGAAGACAGCCATTGGAGGTGGACACAAGAAACGCTTTTCCGTCCCGTAGCTCTTCTGCGCGACTTTAGACGACATGACAATCACAGCACGCTCGCCGAAAGCAATCCGATTCGGAGCGGCAAGATACGCGTCCAAGTGTGGTCTTGTGACGAAGAGAAGTTAGGGACGAGTGAAGAGAACAGAATAATGGTGACTGACCGCATGAATGAGATGAACTCTGGTCCTCCATTGCCGTCCAGACCACTCGAAGATCGCATCTTGCGCAGAGCGAGCTCGTCTCCGACTGACATTTTTGGAGTCGCGTGACTGGCAACGGGCAGGGTAGTCGTAATCGGAGCACCTGCCGGCGGGATGGCGACAGCGGGCTGCACCGGCGTCGGTTGGTGAGGCGGCGGCGACTGAACGGGCGGCGAGGCGCTACTACTCGAGTGCGAAGGGAAGCGAGTAACAGGTGTTCCGTTAGAGTACGGTGACATCTCGCTTGGAGAGTCCCCGAGGGACAAGTGTTGCATCGAGAGTTGCTGGTGCACGTATGAATCTTGAGCTGAGTAAGCCGAAGCACGACGATCCAGTGGCACGCTAGCGAGGGAGCTATGATAATTTGTTGATGTTGGGTCTGGCGACGTGTACGCTGAACCTCTGCCGTTCAAGGAGCTCTGATCGAGTGGGTAGGTGCTGTGAGAGCCAGCAAAGGTTTGCTGCGCGCGCTGCAGCTCCTGATACTGGCGAGAGATTGCCTCCTGTGTCGGTTGGAAGGACTGAGGCTGAGCATACTGGTACTGCTGCTGAGGAGGGGCATAGTGCTGAGACTGGCTGTGCGGCTGCTGGCTGGTCGGGGGGCTGATCTGTGAGAGGTCGAACATGGGTTGATCGACAACTGCATATGTATCGTGACCAGCGGGCTGATAGATATAGCCCCCGTTATATTGTTGTTCATATGGGGCGTTTGTTGGCTGTTGATGACCGTGCGCCACCGTGAACTGCTGGTCCTCGGTGTATGTCTGTGTCTGCGGGGCCGCAAACTGACCTGGATACTGATCTATGCCTGACTGGAGTGGGTACCGGTCTTGGATCTGTCCGGCTGGGTCATATGGAGCGTACGTTGCAGCTCCGTGGCCGTTGTGAGCCGGTGGCGGCGGATGTTGCTGGCCATGCTGTTGCTGTCGTGGGTCCTGTTGCTGAAGCAGTGCCTGGTCATAGGCCATATAAGAGTAGTCCATGTGGGACATGGCGACTGCAGCGCGCGCAAGAGCAAGAAGCAAAGGTGCGGGCGCGGCTATTCCAGCTCAGCGGCCTCTTCCGGCCAGCGTGCTCGATCACATTTCATTCAAATTTCTGTCCGTCACGGCTGTCTAAACAGTCTATTCTGTTGTGATTTCCATTGCATATACCCGAATCGCAGTACTCACGACACTGATGACGGTTCCGAGCGGCGGCTATCGCTGCCGCTTACCACGTTGCCGCCCCCCGTGTGGTCAGAGTTTAGGGTCTCACAGCCCGCGCGTGGATCTGCAGTGAACCGCCAAAGACGCAAGGATCAGCCCGCATCCGCTGAACCGTGCAGTGAGTCGGAGATCTGATTCTCGGTCAGGAACGAACCCAAAAAGACAACACCGGCGGGCATGCAAAGACCTACTTTTGCGGTCGCTGGGATAACCAGGTCTTGCGCGCCAGCTCACCAGTAGCCAGGTGAGCAGTTGCTATGTGAACACTGTGGCAACGTGGCCCCGCTGAGCATATACCAACAACCGAGCTCTATTGCGCTTCCAGTCCGAGGTCTTCGAACTGACATTTTCCATCACAGATGCTCCCGAACCGTGAGGTGTGTAGCCTGAATTGTTCCGAGCGTGGCGAGAACTCAAAGGTGAACCTCTGGCGGAAATGAATGTCGAAGCGTAGATGCTGCGACGCGTCAAGCGCGCGGTTCTCTGCGCGCCAACTAGTAGACCCTCTCGCATCGCACACGACAACCGTAAATGTGACTCTCCCTTGTTGCTGTGCTCAGTGACAATGGGATCGACGATTACGCGCCTGATGCTGCGTCTCGTGGCATTGGCGTCTGCGAGAATTGCACGGGCGTGTCGGTCTTGATGACCTTGTGTCGAAACCAAACATTAAAGCCAATCTGCCCAACGACACTGATGGACTGCCTGTGCCACGCGAGAAAGTAGGCTCAGGTACCAAGAGCAAGCCAGAGACAGAGCCTTATGCGGACTGCCTGCATTCTGACTAGTCGGTTGGAGGCTGCGCGGGGCTCAGCACCAGACGATTCCGGTCCACATCGAGAGTCGAGACCCAGCGGTGCACCATCCACGTGGACGATACATTCTGAGCTAACTCTTTTTGATGACAACGTGAACTTTGTCGAACTGCCATGAGTTGAACCCCAAGGGTGAGACGTGTCCGCGTAAGTGCCGACGATGCGCCTTTCCCGACAGCCGTCCTTGTCGCCTCCAGATTGGAAGCTGCTTACGACTACGTTGACAAGAGGACAATGGTGGCTATGGGAGAGGCTGTACCGAGAGCATGAACAAAAGATTCGGTCTGATCGCCCGCCTCGCCTGTCTGGCGCAGATCTGAGATTCACAGATCCAGCATAAGCATTGGAAGCCTGCCCGATCAGAAAGGGACAGGGGCCAAGACGAGCTTCTCGAAGGCCTAAGGAGTCGAAGAAGATGCTGCACCTTGCGTTGGCGTTCCTCGTTGGAACCAAGTTGGGACGTGTTGTGCCGTCTTCGACTTGGTGAGGCCCTGACACACGTCAGGTACCTGTAGAAGAACCACGGAGCACAACCACAAACTGATTGTGACCCGAACGCCTCACAGCAATTCGGATCTTAACAACCGACGGCCAGGCACACATGTCGCGACAGAGGCACAAGGACGAGAGGAGCTGGTGTTGAGCGTGATCTTTGATGATCACCGGAAATCTCAACGGTGACTATGACACTTCCAAGGTGGCGGCGCCGAGTGATATTTCGAGCCTCACTTGCCGCCCAGAACAAAGGCATGATGCGTCCGACGGGCGTTTCTGTAGAGGAGGTTATGATGGTGTAAACAAGTCGAGCTGATGAGGCAGCTTTACACCGCTTCGCAGACATCGAGCTGACTGGTTGGCAGAAACGATACCTTCACTCAACACCGGATGTGATGTGATGTGATAGCTGAAGACGCACGCACCATGGTGGGACAAATGTCAGATGAATCCCGTACCATGTGGTCGGGACTCTGGTGAATGCTGTCAGTAGCAGGCGGTGTCAGTTCAGTGACTTGTGACTATGGTGGCAGCATGCTGCGGAGCCGCAATAATCGACGAGCGTCGAGGCTGGTGGCAAAGCTGAGCGAAATGCAAGTGATTGCGCAACGAGCTAGCAGAGCGACACTGTCTAATGCCAGCAGTGGTTTAATCCAGATCTTGGTCCCGTGATACAACACGAGACTGTAGTAAGTACTCGAAGGCGCGGCGACCTCGGGCATTACGTCGTCACGGCTCGAACCCCGAGGCGAAGCAACGGCATGAGCAATGAACGTGACGTGGAAGACGAGCCAACAGAGCCTGCGGCCGATATAAAGCCTTCAAAATAGTGACGCTGTACAGTACGAGTGTCAATCGGGCGGGCGCTCTACTTGTGGCGAGAGCGTGGCAGAGACGGACGAGGAACAGTCGCCAGTGAGACCCGCGGAAAGCATGGCGCACATTGTGCATGTGAAGTCTCGTTTACCACTCATGTGAATCCCATCAGTACGTGTTGAGACCAGGTTGGGAAAATGGAGGTGAGAGCAGCAGGGCAAGCGCTTTTTAAACTTTTAAAGCTCAGCCACTCGGCTTGTTCTTCAAGTTCCGCGCATGTCACGCCGAATGAGCTCCTCGCCAGAGGTGCCGGTTCGCGCCCGTCTCGACCTGTCGCCATCTCCTGCACCAGAAGAAGTGGACGTAGAGCATTGTATCATTTGCCTTCAAGATATTGTGGACCGCACGGTGCTCCCAAATTGCGCGCATGATCGGTTTTGTTTTGAGTGCTTGGTAGTTTGGACGGGTGAGCAAGCATCTTGCAGTACTAGTACCCTATCTAAATCTTGCGCTTAGAGCAGTCAAGGAAGGCGCGTCAGGCTATATGAAGGGGCCGTTCTGAGACTGACCTTGATTCTGCAGTGTCCACTCTGTCAGCAGGCGATCGGTATGCACACCAGCTAGTTTGCGCTCATACTTCTGTCTGACACCATGTAGGCGCATATCTGGTTCACCATATTCGGTCGCATACGGATCAGTCGAAGTACTACTTGCCACCTTTGCGCTCGTCTCCGTTACCAGATCGTTTAACAGCTTCTTCTTCACGTACCTTGAATCGGGTGACCCGCACCTCTCGTGCGCAAGTCTGGGGCCAAGTTCAAGAGCTAAGACGCGACGAACACGAGGAGCGCGCTCTGCAGAAGCGACGCTGGATCTACCAACATGACTTGGTGAGTTGCTTTGAACATAGCATCCCGACCCGTCTACTCAACATGATCATGTAAATCCAGTATGCGAAGCACGTCGCTTCTAACACTTACACCAAATACCGACCGTACCCGACACCGTCACAGTTTGCCGGTCAAGATGACCTAGTGCGGCGGACTACTGCGTTTGTGCGGCGGGAGCTTCACGTATGGGAGAACGTCGACACTGAGTTCCTCACAACCTTCGTCATCTCACTCATGAAGTCAATAGACCTCCGCAGCGAGGCGGCCATAAAGCTGCTTTCGGAGTTTCTTGACACAGGCGAGCAGCCATACGTGCCCGGGACGCGGTACGGAAACGCCGAACATTTTGCACACGGTGCGTATCCCCGTAGCTACATATGAGCATACGAAAGTCTAACTGTTTTCATAGAGGTGTACTCGTACTTGAGGAGTCCATTCCACGAGCTCAGTGTGTACGATAGTCAAGTTCAAGTAAGTGCTCACACTGCCAACACCTACCTCATCCGCTCATAATTCTCCGTACGGCAGTACGATGCAGCACCAGATGGCTCGAAGCCTTATGATCGCCAACCGCGAGTAGATTTGCCGAATCGCGCGCAGCGATGGCGTCCACCACCGGAACGACGTCCACCCCAGCATGTCAACGAATCTCTTGACGCGCGGGGATTTCGTCCTCCATCTCCTCTCAGAGACCGGCGTGAGCGACAGTCACAGATCCGCGAGCGCTCTGCTTCCTGGGACAGACGTCGAAGTCCGTCTCCATCCCGCTCTCGGTCTCGGCAGAGATCCAGGTCCAGGTCCGCGCATTATCTGCGTCACCGTTCTTCACTTGGACGAGGTTCGCTGTACCGTCAGTCTCGGCGATCGCGGTCGCGGTCACGGTCACGGTCGTCGCGCTCTCACTCGCCCCTGCCTCCGCGTCGTCGGTATTCATCGCCTCGTCCCTACTTAGAATCACGCTTGAGGTCGAGGGTGTCGCTCCAACGCTCCAGGTCGCATACCCTCTTATCGCAGCCCTCGCGCTCAAGGAGTTCCGATCGCTCAAGGTCAAGATCGGCAGACTCACAGCGCTCTTGCCGGTCAAGCCACCAAGAAGAAAACAAAGACGAGGTCCTGCACTCTCACGAGGAGCCTTTGGTCGCCGACAATCGGTCTGTGGATCTGGAAATGGCGCAGGTTGTAGAGCGAAAACCTCGTCCCGTCGGGCGCCCACCCCGACAAACAGCACTCTCATCCATTCGTGCTCATCTCGGTGCCAGCTCTACTGTCGCACCTTTGAATTTGCGAGCTGGATCACCTTCGCGTAAACGGTCTCTCTCAGAACGCATGGATGAAACCTCTGCTCTGCTGCGCCCTGCAAAACGACGATCTCTTGCACAAAGAATCGACTTGAACGATACAAAGCCAGTTCCAGCATTGGAGGTCATGACGCCAGTAATGGACGAGCACTGCCAGTCGGACGATGATAAGCAGGGACATGTGGACGCGGACGTGGACAACATGGCTGTCGACGTTGTTGAGCATCCAATCGTGGAGCGGTCCTCTGCCCGCGAGATCATGGCCCGAACGCGTGCTCGGCTTGCGGCCCTTAAGCAAGAAGTCATTTCAGCTGTTTCATTAGAAGCTAGTGAAGAGCAGAATTCTACACCCAGCCAAGTGGAGGCTCAGTCATCTGCGATTGCGCCATCAGTGCAGGCGGGGGCGTTGAGAAAGATCCTCCTGGCTCGGTTGGACGAGGAGAAGCGAAAGGCGCTATCAGTAAAGACATCCAGTAATATCGGTGGAACCATTCCTCAGGATGCAGAGGCCGAAGAGCGGCGCCTAAGATTGAAGGTGAAGCTATCTGTGGCGAAGCGGCAAACAAGCATGTCCGCCGTCGGCACCAAGCTCTGAACCACTAGAGCTTCTGACAGTTCATTTAATTTCTCCTTTCACCTTGCAGACCCTTTGTAACTATTTCTCTTTGTGAAAATGTTGTTGGGGTTTGAAAGCTGGCGCCTGAATAAAGCGGGCAGCTCCGACGGAGCGGCTCCGGAGCCAAATTTCTGACTCACGCGGGGCCGGCCAAAACGCCAGTAACGACCACGATGGCGCCGCCTCTGCCAGACGGCCCGCTGCCACCGCCAGTGATTCAGGAGGCTGGGACATGGGACTACAAGGTGGGTGGGTTGCGGCGCGGACCCTGCGGGCAATACTAATATTGTGCGACTGTGTAGGACATTACTTCTGGGTGCATGGTCACCGCGCTGCGTTCTGCGGCGACCGAGTCTGAATGGGAAGAGCGCCGCGCAGAAATTCTTTCTGTGCGGACAACCTCGGATGATAAGCAAGAGTTCTTTGTGCACTGGGACCAGTTCAACAAACGACTTGACGAATGGATACCTGCCGACCGCGTTGTGCTATCCAAAGAGCTCGAACTGCCTCGTCCGAAGCCTTCAAAGATAGCCCAGGTACAGGGAACGCCAGCCAACAAGCAAAGCAAGGGTGCACCGCGGAACAAGAAGAACGGGCACCTCGCTGCGCCTGGTACTGGAGCGTCGCCTTCGCCTGGTCCCGGTCCCTCCAAAGGCTCGCTCAAGCGGAAACTTCCGCATGACGAGCAGGACGAAGATGGAGGCGAAGTAGGCGACGGCGACGAGCCAATGCTTGACCTCGCAGCACCTGTTGATGATGCTCCGCGGCCAGTGGTTCAGTCGAAGCAGGAGGAGATCGAGAAGCTGCGGACGAGTGGGTCTATGACCCAGTCGCTCGGCGAGATTGCTCGCGTCAAGAACCTCAACCGCATCCAAATAGGCAAGCACGAAGTCGAGGCCTGGTACTTTTCGCCATATCCTCGCGAGTTCGCCCACGCACCCCTCATCTATATCTGCGAATTTTGTCTCGGGTTCGCCGACACGTACTACCGCTTCTTCCGACATCGACAACGCTGCACTCTCCTCCACCCACCAGGCAATGAGATCTATCGTCACGAGGATATTTCATTCTTTGAAATTGACGGGAAGAAACAGCCGACCTGGTGCCGCAACCTCAGTCTCCTCTCCAAGCTCTTCCTCGACCAGTATGTTTGCTTCTTACCACAACGATCACCTCTGACCATCCCTTTAGCAAGACACTGTATTATGACGTCCAACCCTTCTTGTATTATGTTATGGTGAGCCTATTGGCTGCCGCGCCTGCGGCTCGTGGGCCCATATGTTTATTGACTTTTTCTAGGCCAAACGCGACGATCAAGGCTGCCACATCATCGGCTACTTCTCCAAAGAGAAGGAGAGTGCAGAGAACTATAACGTCGCTTGTATCCTCACCTTACCTCAACATCAACGGCACGGCTATGGCAAACTGCTCATCGAATTC
>Ga0247815_10001712_pt1 | contig 16677 bp, 12 predicted proteins | sample UWRJL194509B1_FD_181014 | JGI IMG/M metagenome (GOLD analysis project Ga0247815, IMG submission 181014) | Plant litter microbial communities from Arlington Agricultural Research Station in Wisconsin, United States - UWRJ-L194-509B-1 | ecosystem: Environmental > Terrestrial > Plant litter >...
GAACGACATGTCGAAGGCGACCGAGAAGCCTTGATAGACCTTGTCGGCGGCGGTCACGCCGAGCACCGCGTTCTCGCTGCGCAGGAAGTGGCAGATGCTGCGCTGGGTGATCAGGATGCCTTTCGGTTTGCCGGTCGAGCCGGAGGTGTAGATGACGTAGGCCGGTTCGTCGGGGGACACGGCGCCTCGGCGCGACAATGCAACTGCGGCGTCGGGTGCCGCCAGCATCGCCTCGACGGTCCACACCGGCCGCTGGAAATCCGCCAAAGCGGCCAAACGCGGCGCGAAAGCGGCGCAGGTCAGCACGCCGGCGCCGTCGGCATCGTCCAGGCAAATCTGCAGCCGTTCGACCGGCGTATCCTCGTCGACCGGCAGCCAGGCCGCGCCGGCCTTGGCGATGGCCGCCTGCAGCACCAGCAGCTCGATCCCGCGCGGCAGCCACAGGCCGACGATCTGACCCGGCCTCACGCCGGCGTCGATCAGGCGCGAGGCGGCCAGGTCGGCCTGCGCGTTCAATTCACGGTAAGTCAGCGTGCGCTCGCCGAAAATCAGCGCCGTCTGGTCCGGGCTGCGCGCGGCGGTCGCCTCCAGCAGATCGGCCAGGATTTCCTCCCGCAGCAAGTCCTCCTGCTGCGCTCCATACAGAATGTCCGGATGCGATTGGGGAATGTGCGGCGTTACTGGGTCGTTCATGCTGAAACTTTATTTGGTGTGAGGTGTTATTGTACGGTACGCCTGTGTGTTCCCATAGAGTATGAATGCAAGTTCTGCTTACAGCCTTTACAATAGGAAATAAGAGCACTCTGGGAAGGAATCACATGTCCACGCACCGCCCTTTTATCGCACCGACGCAATATGATGATCCCGTCGCCGCCTTCGAGCAGGTCCAGCTCATTTACGACACCAACATCGCCCACCTGCGCGACGCCATGAAACGCTTCGTCGCCGGCGAGGACGTCGGCGAGCATGTGCGCGGCTGCTATCCGTTTGTTCGCGTGCATACCGACACCGTGGCCCGCGCCGATTCACGGCTGGCGTTCGGCTTCGTCGCCGGCCCCGGCACCTACGAAACCACGCTGACCCGGCCGGACCTTTTCGCCCGCTACTACCAGCAGCAATTCAAGCTGCTGCTGCAAAACCACGGCAGCCGGCAGCAGGTGCGCATCGAGGTCGGCACCAGCGCGATGCCGATCCCGATCCATTTTTCGTTCGCCGAGCATGAGCACATCGAAGGCACGATGAGCGCCGGCCGCCGGCTGTTGATGCGCGACGTCTTCGATTTGCCCAATCTGGCCGCGATGGACGACGGCATCGCCAACGGCACCCACGAGCCGCCGCCGGGCGAGGCGCAGCCGCTGGCGCTGTTCACCGCGCCGCGCGTTGATTATTCGCTGCTGCGCTTGCGCCACTACACCGGCACCTCGTGCGAGCATTTCCAGAAGTTTGTGTTGTTCACCAATTACCAGTTCTATATCGACGAATTCATCAAGCTGGGTCACGAGTTGATGAGCGCCGCCACCGGCGCGGGCGACAACGAGTACATCGCCTTCGTCGAACCGGGCAATATCGTCACGCGCCGCGTCGGCCAGGAGGTGCAGCCGGGCGACGCGTTGGGCGCCGCGCCGCCGCGCATGCCGCAGATGCCGGGCTATCACCTGATCCGCGCCGACGGCACCGGGATCACGATGGTCAATATCGGCGTCGGCCCGGCCAACGCCAAGACCATCACCGACCACATCGCCGTGCTGCGCCCGCACGCGTGGCTGATGCTGGGCCATTGCGCCGGCCTGCGCAACACGCAGGAGCTGGGCGATTACGTGCTGGCTCACGGCTATGTGCGCGAGGATCATGTGCTCGACGAGGACCTGCCGCTGTGGGTGCCGATCCCGCCGCTGGCCGAGGTGCAGGTGGCGATCGAGGCCGCCGTGGCCGAGGTCACGCAGCTGACCGGCCATGATCTGAAGCGCGTGATGCGCACCGGGACCGTCGCCAGCACCGACAATCGTAATTGGGAGTTGCTGCCGCAGCGCACGCCGGAGCGTCGATTCAGCCAGAGCAGGGCGATCGCGCTGGATATGGAAAGCGCGACCATCGCGGCCAACGGCTTCCGGTTCCGCGTGCCGTATGGGACTTTGCTGTGCGTCAGCGACAAGCCGATGCACGGCGAAATCAAGCTGCCGGGCATGGCCAACCAGTTTTATCGCGACCGGGTCGACCAGCATCTGCGCATCGGCATCCGCGCGATGGAACTGCTGCGCGCGCTCGGGGTGGACAAACTCCACAGCCGCAAGCTGCGCAGCTTCACCGAGGTGGCTTTCCAGTAGATGGCTTCCGCATAATTTTGGCTGGCTGAGCGGCTTGATCTTTCTCAGGCGGGATCGCGTTGACGACTTGGACGGTGGTACTTGTCACCAGCTCGTAAGGAATGCGGATGTTCGGACCTTTGAAGTCCCTCTTGTTGCGAGTAATGATTTTGAGATTGAAGCTCAGCGCGGTCGCCATGATGATGGCATCGGGCAGCGCGATCTTGGGGCCTTTGCGGATGCTGTCGCCACGAATCCGCGCGGCTTGCTTCATTATCGCGTCGAGTTCTTGTAACGCGTGTTCGTAGCCTTTTAGCGCGTCGATGAGAATGTTACTGTCGAATAAAACTAGCGCCATTCGGCTCGTATCTCGCGCTGATATTCGAGACCGTCGGCTGGAATATCCTTGCGGTCCGCCCACATGCCGGCGACTTTGCGCAGTGCGGCCATGCGGCGAGCACGCCGTTCTTCGACAGTATCCAGCTCGGTGATTGGAGTCGCGACCGCCTCGCGCGCGGCGCTCTCGACCGGGTGTTGCATGCGAGACATATCACTCTCCTTTTGCCCAAGTTTGGTGATCTAATCAGTGTAGCGCATTATGGGCACAACAGCTTCACCGTCATCTTGGTTTATCATGCACGCACCTACACCGAGATTATTGGCGACCCGCTGTGGAATCCGGACCGTCACACCCACGGTGACTCCGCGCGGCCGCCTTGCCATTAGAGAGTCAACAATGTCGCAAGCAAGCATCACCGAATCCCCGTTTGGCCAGCTGCCGGACGGCCGCGCAGCCACCCTCTACACGCTGACCAACGCCAACGGCATGATCGCCAAGATCAGCAACTTCGGCGGCGTGATCACCGAACTGCTAGTGCCGGACCGCGACGGCGTGCCGGCCAATGTCTGCCTCGGCTACGACGACGTCGCGCCTTACGCGGGCGAGTCGAATTACTTCGGTGCGCTGATCGGCCGTTACGGCAATCGCATCGCCAACGCCAGCTTCACGCTGGACGGCGAGATCCACAATCTGGATATGAACGACGGCGCCAACCACCTGCACGGCGGCACCGATGGCTTCCACCGCAAGCTGTGGGAGGCTGAAACCTTCGCCACCCCGAAATCGGCGGGGCTGATCCTCAGCCACGTGAGCCCTGACGGCGACCAGGGCTACCCCGGCAATCTGGAAACCACGGTGATCTACGAACTGCGCAACGACAATGAGTTGCGCATCGCCTTCCACGCCATCACCGACAAGGCCACGCCGGTCAACCTGACCAACCACGCTTACTTCAACCTCGCCGGCGCGGGCGATATCCTCGGACATGAGTTGACCATCAACGCCGACGCCTATACGCCGGTCGGTCCCGGCCTGATTCCCGTCGGCGCGCCGCGGCCGGTGGATGGCACGCCGTTCGACTTCCGCGCGTCGCATGCTATCGGCGCCCGTATCGATCAAGATGATGAGCAATTGCGGCTCGGTTCCGGCTATGACCACAACTTCGTGCTGACAAAATCCCAGCCGGACGCGCTGGAGGTGGCCGCCAGCGTTGTCGATCCAGCGTCCGGCCGGGTGCTGGAAGTGCTGTCGCAGGAGCCGGGCGTCCAGTTCTACAGCGGGAACTTCCTCAGTGACCATCGCAGCGGCTTTTGCCTCGAACCGCAGCATTATCCGGATTCGCCGAATCGGCCGGACTTCCCGTCGACGATCCTGCGGCCGGGCGAGGAATACACCACGGTGATGGCCTACCGTTTCTCGATCGCTCAGTGATACCGATTTCGGTATCACTATCGAATAATAATTTATTGGAAAGATATCTCAGTACATCTTAGTATGTTTATCGACGCAGGGTAGGACATTCACGCCTCTGCACAGGAACATATTGAGGAGATTTGCATGTCTGAGAATGACAAAAAGGTGAAGCTGCGCTCCGCCGAGTGGTTTGGCACGCAAGATAAAAACGGCTTCATGTATCGCAGCTGGATGAAAAACCAAGGCATCCCCGACCACGAATTCCAGGGCAAGCCCATCATCGGCATCTGCAACACCTGGTCGGAGCTGACCCCCTGCAACGCGCATTTCCGCAAACTGGCGGAACACGTCAAGCGCGGCATCCTCGAAGCCGGCGGCTTCCCGGTCGAATTCCCGGTGTTCTCCAACGGCGAATCCAATCTGCGTCCCACCGCCATGCTGACCCGTAACCTGGCCAGCATGGACGTCGAAGAATCCATCCGCGGCAATCCGATGGACGGCGTGGTCCTGCTGGTCGGTTGCGACAAGACCACGCCGGCGCTGCTGATGGGCGCCGCCTCGGTCGATATCCCGACCATCGTCGTCAGCGGCGGCCCTATGCTGAACGGTAAACTGAACGGCAAGAACATCGGCTCCGGCACCGCCGTGTGGCAGCTGCACGAGCAGGTCAAGGCCGGCGAGATCAGCATGCACGAATTCATGTCGGCGGAATCGGGCCACTCCCGTTCCGCCGGTACCTGCAATACCATGGGCACCGCGTCGACGATGGCCTGCATGGCCGAGGCGCTGGGCACCACGCTGCCGCACAACGCCGCGATTCCGGCGGTCGATTCGCGCCGCTACATCCTGGCGCACATGTCGGGCATCCGCGCCGTCGAGATGGTGAAGGAAGGCCTGAACCTGTCGAAGATCCTGAAGCGCGAGAACTTTGAAAACGCGATCCGCGTCAACGCCGCCATCGGCGGTTCGACCAACGCCGTGATCCACTTGAAAGCCATCGCCGGCCGCATCGGCGTCGACCTGGAGCTGGAGGACTGGACCCGCGTCGGCCGCGGCACGCCGACCATCGTCGACCTGCTGCCGTCGGGCCGCTTCCTGATGGAGGAGTTCTATTACGCCGGCGGCCTGCCAGGAACGATCCGCCGCATGGGCGAGGGCGGCCTGGTGCCGCACCCGGACGCGCTGACCGTCAACGGCAGGTCGTTGTGGGAAAACTGCAAGGAAGCGCCGATCTACGACGACGAAGTGATTCGTCCGCTGGAGAAGCCGCTGCTGAAGGATGGCGGCATCTGCATCCTGCGCGGCAACCTGGCGCCGCGCGGCGCGGTGCTGAAGCCATCGGCCGCCACGCCGGAACTGATGCAGCATCGCGGACGAGCCGTGGTGTTCGAGGACTTCGAGCACTACAAGTCGCGCATCGTCGATCCGGATCTGGAGGTCGACGCCAACTCGGTGCTGGTGATGAAGAACTGCGGCCCGAAAGGTTATCCAGGCATGGCGGAAGTGGGCAATATGGGCCTGCCGCCGAAGCTGTTGGCGGCTGGCGTCAAGGACATGGTTCGCATCTCGGACGCGCGCATGAGCGGAACCGCCTATGGCACCGTGGTGCTGCACGTGGCCCCGGAAGCGATGGCCGGCGGCCCGCTGGGCATCGTCAAGGATGGCGACTGGATCACGCTCGATTGCGCCGGCGGTTTGCTGAACCTGGAGATCTCGGATGCCGAGATGGCGGAACGCCAGTCGGTTCGCGTGGTGGGCAGCGCGCCGGGGCCGAAGACCGGCTACCAGAAACTCTACATCGAACACGTGCTGCAAGCCGACGAAGGCTGTGACTTCGATTTCCTGGTTGGGAATCGCGGCTCCGCCGTGCCGCGTCATTCGCATTAATCACGGAGACATCCATGCTGCTCATACAATTCAAAAACGAACAAGGAGCGCGCCAGGTCGGCGTGCTGGAACAGAACACCATCCGCGTCATCGAAGGCTACACCACCACCTACGCGCTGGCGCAGGACGCGATCCGTAAATCGGTCGGCTTGGCCGACCTGGCCAACAAGGCGGTCGGCTCGGCGACCGCGTCGTTCGACGCCGTCGCCGCGGCCGGCCGTTTGCTGCCGCCGCTGGACCACAGCGACGACGCGCATACTTTCGTCACCGGCACCGGCCTGACCCACCTGGGCAGCGCCGACACCCGCGACGCCATGCACAAGAAAATCGGCGGCGACGTCGAATCGCTGAGCGACTCGATGAAGATGTTCCGCCTGGGCGTCGAAGGCGGCAAGCCCGCCGATGGTGGCGTTGGCGTGCAGCCGGAATGGTTTTACAAGGGCGACGGCTCGATCGTGGCCGCCAGCGGCCAGGATTTGAGCATGCCGGACTTCGCGCTCGACGGCGGTGAAGAACCCGAAGTGGCGGGCCTGTACGTGATCGGCGACGACGGCCAGCCTTACCGCGTCGGCTACGCCATCGGCAACGAGTTCTCGGACCACGTGACCGAGCGCCAGAACTACCTGTACCTCGCGCACTCCAAGCTGCGCGCCTGCGGCGTCGGCCCGGCGCTGCTGGTCGGCGAAGCGCCCGCGCATATCGAAGGCACCTCGCGCATCTACGGCGTCGACGGCAAGGTCCGCTGGGAAAAGGCGTTCTTCAGCGGCGAACAGAATATGTCGCATACAATCGCCAACCTGGAGCACCACCACTTCAAGTACCCGCTGTTCAAGCGCCCGGGCGATGTGCATATCCATTTCTTCGGCACCGCCACCCTGAGCGTGGCCGACAACATCGTGGTGCGGCCAGGCGAGGTCTTTGAGATCGACGCTCCGCAATTCGGCCCGGCCCTGCGCAACAAGCTGGCCGTGTACACAACCACTATCGCGAAAGTAAAAACTTTATGATCATTACCGGTGATGCACTGATCGGCGGCCAAGCCGTCAAAGGGACGGGCGCCGCGATCCGCGCCTACAATCCAACGCAGCAGCAGTTGATGGAGCCGGAATTCTTCACCGTCGATTTCGAGCAGATCGACCAGGCTTGCCGCGCCGCCGATGCGGCCTTCGACACCTTCCGCGCGCTGAGCGATGAGAAGCGCGCCGTTTTCCTGGAGACCATCGCCGACCAGATCGTGGCGCTGGGCGATGTGCTGGTGGAGCGCGTGATGGCCGAAACCGGCCTGCCGCGCGCGCGTATCGAGGGTGAACGCGGTCGCACCGTCGGCCAGCTCAAACTGTTTGCCAACCTGTTGCGAGAAGGTTCGTGGAACGACGTGCGCATCGACAAAGCGCTGCCGGATCGGACGCCGCCGCGTCCCGACCTGCGGCTGCGCATGATCGGCCTCGGTCCCGTGGCTGTTTTCGCCGCCAGTAACTTCCCCTTGGCTTTTTCCACCGCCGGCGGCGATACCGCGTCGGCCCTGGCCGCCGGCTGCCCGGTGGTGCTGAAGGCGCATCCGGCGCATCCGGGCACCTCCGAACTGGTGGGCCGCGCCATCGTCAAAGCGGTCGAGATCTGCGGCCTGCCGGCCGGCGTGTTCTCGCTGATTAACGGCAGCGGCAACGCCATCGGCCAGGAGCTGGTGCGCCATCCCGCGATCAAGGCGGTCGGCTTCACCGGCTCCCGCTTCGGCGGTCTGGCGCTGGTGGCGGTGGCCGCCGCGCGTCCGGTGCCGATTCCGGTGTATGCCGAAATGAGTTCGATCAATCCGCTGTTCCTGATGCCGCATGCGTTGGCCGCGCGCGCCGAGGACATCGCCGCCGGTTTCGCCGCTTCGCTGGTGATGGGTGTCGGACAGTTTTGCACCAACCCCGGACTGGTGGTCGGCCTTGCCGGCCCGGAGCTGGACCGCTTCTGCACCGCCGCCGCACAGGCGCTGGAAAACGGCGCGGCCGGCGCCATGCTGTCGCTGGGGATCGCCGGTAATTTCCATCGCGGGATCACGCAGTTGGCCGAACATGCCGACGTGAAGACGCTGGCCTTGGCGCCGCAAGCGGAAGGCAAGGGTGCTCCGGCGCTGTTCGTCACCAGCGGCGCGGCTTTCCTGGCGCAGCACGCGCTGTCGGAAGAGATCTTCGGACCGGCGTCGCTGGTCGTGGCGTGCAAGGATATGGCGGAACTGCGCCAGATCGCCGAAAGCATGGAAGGCCAACTGACCGCCACGCTGCAAGTGGACGATGCCGACCTGGAGGCGGCGCAAGCGCTGCTGCCGGTGTTGGAGCGCAAAGTCGGCCGCATCCTGGCCAACGGTTTCCCGACCGGCGTGGAAGTGGCGACCGCGATGGTGCACGGCGGTCCGTTCCCGTCGACGTCCGATGGCCGCAGCACTTCGGTGGGCACGGGCGCGATCATGCGCTTCCTGCGTCCGGTGTCGTATCAGAACCTGTCGCAGGCTTTGCTGCCGGAGGTGCTGCGCGATCAAGGTAGCGCGACCTGGCTGCGCCGCGAGGGCGAGTTGACGCGCAACGAAAAATAATGGAGACGGCATGACTCAACTGGCCAAGTTTGGCAGTTTGCGTGGTAAGCGTGTGTTCATCACCGGCGGCGGCACCGGCATCGGCGAGGCGATGGTGATCTCCTTCGCCGAGCAGGGCGCGCAGGTCGCCTTCGTCGATGTCGCGGGCGACGCCAGCCTGGCGCTGGTTCGCCGCGTCAAGGAGGCCGGCTATCCGGCGCCGCTGTTTCGGGAGTGCGACATCACCGACATTCCGGCGTTGCAGGCGACGATGGCGGAGCTGTCGGCCGCCGTCGGGGACTTCGACATCCTTGTCAACAACGCCGCCAACGACCAGCGCCACGAAACCGCGGAAGTCACCGTCGATTACTGGAACGAGCGCATCGCCATCAACCAGCGCCCGATGTTCTTCACCTGCCAGGCGGTCCTGGAAGGCATGAAGAGCAAAGGCGCCGGATCGATCATCAACGTCGGCTCGATTTCGTGGCACGTCAAGAACGCCGGCTATCCGGTGTACGCCACGTCCAAGGCCGCCGTGCATGGCCTGACGCGCGGCCTGGCGCGCGAGTTCGGCGCGCACGGCATCCGCGTCAACACGGTCACGCCAGGCTGGGTCATGACCCAGCGCCAGATCGACCTGTGGCTGGACGACGCGGGTGAGCAGGACATCAAGCGCAATCAATGCATGCCGACCAAGCTGATGCCGCAGCACGTCGCATCGATGGTGCTGTTCCTGGCCGCCGACGATGGCGCCATGTGCACCGCGCAGGAATTTATTGTAGACGCCGGCTGGGTGTAGTTTCACATCGCCAGCTGGCAGCAGTAACGTTCGCCCCCGGAGACAACGCCCAGCACGAGGCGTCGGGGTTATCACTCTAAAAAAATGGTTGAAATAATGGTGAAGAATGTACTATCCGTAGCGATGGCAAGCGCCGTCGCATGCCTCGCAAGCGCCGCAGCCGCGCAGTCACTGCCCGCGCTGACGAGTCCCGACAATCATATCCGCGTGACGCTGAACGCCGCCGATGGCGCGTTGACGTACTCGATCGCGCGCGACGGCAAGCCGGTGCTGCTGGCATCCGACTTGGGCCTGCAACTGGCCGGCGCGGACTTCGGCTCGGGCCTGTCGGTCGTGGGCAGCTCCACTCCGCAGCCGATCAGCGACGACTACCGCATGGCGGTCGGCAAAAAGCGCGACATCAGCTACCGCGCCAATGAGCAAACTTATTCGGTGCAGAACGCCAGGCAGCAGAAGATGGATATCGTCTTCCGCGTGTCGAACGACGGCGTGGCGTTCCGCTACATCGTCGCGGAGCCGTCGCTGCCACTGAAAAAGCTGGTCGGAGAGCGCACCGCGTTCGCGCTGCCCGCCGGCGCCAAGGCCTGGCTGCAGCCGATGTCGGTCGCGCAGACCGGATGGAGCAACACCAATCCAGCCTATGAAGAACACTACCAGATGGAGATCCCGGTTGGCGTCAAGTCGCCGACCGAGGCCGGCTGGGTGTTCCCCGCGTTATTCCGTGCGGGGGCGGGCAAAGGCGAAACGTGGTTGGCGATCTCGGAAGCCAATATGGACGGCAGCTACCAGGCTTCACGCCTCGCGCAGGATTCCAGCGGCGGTAAATACCGCATCGGCAACCCGACGGCGCCGGAAGTGTTCACCAACGGCGGACTGCTGGCCGAGGTGCAAGGCACGCTGACCACGCCGTGGCGCCTTATCGCGCTTGGCTCGCTGACGATGGTCACCAATTCCACGCTGGGCACCGACCTGGCCGCGCCGGCGATCGCCTTCGACCAGCAGCTGGTCAAGCCGGGCCACTCGTCGTGGAGCTGGGCGCTCCTGAAAGATAACGCCACAGTCTACGACGTGCAGAAGCAGTTCATCGACTACGCCGCCGACATGCATTGGGATTACACGCTGATCGACGCCGATTGGGACCGCAAGATCGGCTACGACAAGGTCAAGGAGCTGGCCGACTACGCCGCCGGCAAGAACATCGGCATCCTGGTCTGGTACAACTCGTCCGGTCTTTGGAATAAAACCGAATATACGCCGAAGGGCGCGCTGCTGACCCACGACCAGCGCGTGAAGGAATTCAAGCGCCTGCGCGAGATGGGCGTCAAAGGCGTCAAGATCGACTTCTTCGCCGGCGATGGCCAGTCGATGATCGCCTACTACATCGGTATTCTGCGCGATGCGGCGGACGCCGGCCTGCTGGTCAACTTCCACGGCGCCACGCTGCCGCGCGGCTGGAGCCGCACCTACCCCAACCTGATGACGGTGGAGGCGGTGAAGGGCTTCGAGTTCACCACCTTCGACCAGGGTACCGAGGACAAGATGCCGACGCACGCCGCCATGCTGCCCTTCGCGCGCAACCTGTTCGATCCGATGGACTTCACGCCGATGGTCTTCGGCGACATCCCGAAGATCAAGCGCGCCAGCCGCGACGGCTTTGAATTGGCGACCTCGGTGCTATACCTGTCCGGCATCCAGCATTTCGCCGAGACGCCCGCCGGCATGGCGACCGTGCCCGACTACGTCAAGAGCTTCCTGCGCGAATTGCCGCGCAGCTGGGACGACAGCCGCCTGGTGGATGGCTATCCTGGCAAGTACGCGGTGATCGCGCGACGCTCCGGCGACACCTGGTATATCGCCGGCATCAACGCGACCGATGTCGATAAAAAGCTAACGCTGGACCTGTCCTTCGTCGGCGGCAAGCAGGGCGTCATCATTGAAGACGGCGCCGGAGAACGCGGTTTCAGCCAGCGCACCATCGGTGCCGGCAAAAAAGTAGCGGTAACAATCAAGCCGCATGGCGGCTTCGTCATAAAACAATAAATCAGGAGACTAAAAAATGAATCAGATCAAACGTGCCGTACTCACCTTGTGCCTGCTCGCTTCCGGCGGCGCATTCGCCGCCGACGCGGTCAACCTCACCATCGACACCGCCAAGCCGGGCGCGGTCATCAACAAGGATATCTACGGCCAGTTCGCCGAACATCTCGGCACCGGCATCTACGAAGGCATGTGGGTCGGTCCCAAGTCCAAGATCCCCAACACCAAGGGCTGGCGCAACGACGTGGTCGGCGCGCTGAAAGCGATGCATGTGCCGCTGGTGCGCTGGCCCGGCGGCTGCTTCGCCGACGAATATCACTGGAAGGACGGCATCGGCGCGCGCGAGAAGCGGGCGGTCAAGGTCAACACCAACTGGGGTGGCGTGGAAGAGAGCAACGCCGTCGGTACCCACGAGTTCTTCGACCTGGTCGAGCTCCTCGGCGCGGACGCCTACGTCAACGGCAACCTCGGTACCGGCAACGCGCAAGAGATGTCGGAGTGGATCGAGTACATGACCTCCGACAGCAAGTCGACGCTGGCGAACCTGCGCCGCAAGAACGGCCGCGACAAGCCGTTCAAGGTTGCGTACTTCGGTGTAGGCAACGAGGCCTGGGGCTGCGGCGGGAATATGTCGCCGGACTACTACGCGGACCTGTACCGCAACACAGAGACCTTCCTGCGCGCGCCGAAGGAATACCGTCCAAAGATTCTGGCCAGCGGAGGCCATGACAACGATACGACGTGGACCGAGACCTTGAGCCGCCGCCTGAAAGGCAAGACCGACGGCATCAGCTTCCACTACTACACCATCCCCACCGGAAAATGGGAAGTGAAGGGCGCAGCCACCGGCTTCAAGGAAAACGAGTGGTTCTCCACGCTGCAAAAAACGCTGCAGATGGAAGACCATATTGTCCGCAACGTCGAAGCGCTGGATAAGAACGATCCCGAGAAAAAGATCGGCTTGATCGTGGACGAATGGGGCACTTGGTACGACGTGGAAAAGGGCACCAACGCCGGCTTCCTGTTCCAGCAGAACACTCTGCGCGATGCGGTGGTCGCGGCGCTGAACTTCAACATCTTCCACGCCCACGCCGACCGTGTACGCATGACCAATATCGCGCAGATGGTCAACGTGCTGCAGTCCATGATCATCACCGACAAGGACAAGATGGTGCTGACGCCGACCTATCACGCGTATGAGATGTATGTGCCATTCCAAGGCGCGACCTCGCTGCCGCTGACGCTGAAGAACAATCAGAAGTACACGATGGACGGCAAGAGCATCCCGGAGATCAGCGCATCGGCCGCGCGCGGCGCGGACGGCAAGCTGTATCTGGCGCTGGTCAACACCAATCCCGGCCAGGCCGCCGACGTGGCGCTGAATATCCCGGGACAGGTGATCAAGGCCGTCAAAGGACGTGTGCTGACCGCCGAGGCGATGGACACGCATAACTCGTTCAAGGCGCCGCAAGCGATCAAGCCGGCGCCGTTCAGCGCCACCGCCGGTGCGGATGGCAAGTTGACGGTCAAGGTTCCGGCCAAGGCCGTGATCGTGGTCGCGGTAGAGTAAGGAGGGGCGGCGATGGTGGCGGCACACAAACCGGCGCGGCGGCGCACTTTGCGGCTGGCCGCCGCCACGCTGGCGGCCATCGCGTCGCCGGTCGCCGGCGCCGCGATCACCGAGCCGGCGCGGGGCCGTGCGACTTCGCGCGGGACCACGGCGGCGACGCGCGCGACGGCATCGTCCCCGCGCGCGGCCGCGCTGTTCCCGCTGTCCGCCGTGCGGCTCGGCGCCAGTCCCTTCCTGGAGGCCCAGCAGACCGACCTGCGCTACATCATGGCGCTGGACCCGGACCGCTTGCTGGCGCCGTTCCTGCGCGAAGCCGGCCTGCCGCTCAAGCAGCCGACTTACGGCAATTGGGAATCCACCGGCCTGGATGGCCACATGGGCGGCCACTACCTGACCGCGCTGGCGTTGATGTACGCTTCCACCGGCGACGCCGAAGTCCTCAAGCGCCTGAACTACTGCGTGGCGGAGCTTAAAGGCTGCCAGCAATCCAACGGCAACGGCTACCTCGGCGGCATTCCCGGCGGCGCAAGCGTCTGGCGCGACATCGCGCAGGGCAAACTAAAAGCCGATAACTTCTCCGTCAACGGCAAGTGGGTCCCGTGGTACAACCTGCACAAAATCTTCGCCGGTCTGCGCGACGCCTACATTTACGGCGGCAACCAGGACGCGCGCGCGATGCTGATCGCTTTGTGCGACTGGACGCTGGAACTGACCTCGCATCTGAATGAAGAGCAAATGCAGGCCATGCTGCGCAGCGAACATGGCGGCATGAACGAGGTGCTGGCCGACGTCTCGCAGATGACGGGCCAGCGGAAATACATGGACCTGGCGATCCGGTTCTCGCACCAGGCAATCCTGCGTCCGCTGGAGGATGGCAAGGACCAGCTCACCGGCCTGCACGCGAATACGCAGATCCCGAAGGTGATCGGCTTCAAACGCATCGGCGACATCACCGGTCGCACCGATTGGCAAAAGGCCGCGCAGTTCTTCTGGCAGACGGTGCATGATCACCGCACCGTCGCCATCGGCGGCAACAGCGTCAAGGAGCACTTCCACAGCGAACTGGATTTCTCGCCCATGATCGAGGAGGTGGAAGGCCCTGAGACCTGCAACACCTACAATATGCTCAAGCTCACCGGGCTGCTGTTCACCGGCGACGCCAAGGGCGGCTACGCTGACTATTACGAGCGCGCGCTGTACAACCATATCCTGGCCTCGCAGCGCCCGCACAGTGGTGGCTTCGTCTACTTCACGCCGATGCGGCCGAATCACTACCGCGTCTACTCGCAGCCGCAGCAGGCCATGTGGTGCTGCGTCGGCTCCGGCATCGAGAGCCACGCCAAGTACGGTGAATTCATCTACGCGCATCGCGGCGACCAGTTGTACGTCAACCTGTTCATCCCGTCCACGCTGGACTGGCGCGAGCAGGGCGTGACGCTGCGCCAGGCCAACCGCTTCCCCGACGAAGACACCAGCACCATCACCGTCAAGGGCAACAAGACCTTCACGTTGAAGATCCGTTATCCGGAATGGGTGGAGCGGGGCGCGCTGCGCATCGCCGTCAACGGCAAGCAGGTCGCGGCCAGCATCGGCGCGGACCGCTACGTCAACGTGCGCCGCCAATGGAGCGACGGCGACAAGGTCGAGATCCATCTGCCGATGAAGACCCATCTGGAGCAGATGCCCGACAAGTCCAGCTACTACGCGGTGCTGCACGGTCCCGTGGTGCTGGCCGCGAAGACCGATCCCTTCCCGGACGAGAAGCTGAACTTCCTGGCCGACGACTCGCGCATGGGCCATATCGCCAGCGGACCGGTATGCCCGCTGGAGGCGGCGCCGGTGCTGGTCAGCGATACGACCGGCTTCACCGATCGCTTCCGCGCGGTGCCGGGCCGGCCGCTGACCTTCACCGCACCGGGGCTGGTACAGGGCAAGCAGGCCGGCACGACGACCTTCGTGCCGTTCTTCCGCGTGCACGATGCGCGCTATGTCGTCTACTGGCCGTATTCGACGCCGGGCGACCTGGCGTCGAAGCGCGCCAAGGCGGCCGAGGACGAGGCGGAGCGGCTGGCGCTGGACGCGCGCACCATCGACCAGGTGGCCCCGGGCGAGCAGCAACCGGAGTCCGACCACTTCTTCAAGGCCGATGGCGCGGCGGCCGGCATCAACAAGGGCAAGCGCTGGCGCCACGCCAGCAACTGGTTCAGCTACGACCTGACCGACAAAAAGGGTGAGGCACAAGCGCTGCGGCTGACCTATTCGACGCTGGACGCGGGCCGCCGCTTCGACATCCTGGTCAACGACAAGCTGCTGGCCGAAGTCACGCTGGCCTCGACCGCGCCGAAGGAGCTGTACACCCGCGACTATCCGCTGCCTGCGGGGCTGGGCGCCAAGCTGGTGGTCAAGTTCGTTGCCCGCGGCGGCTCGATCGCGGGTGGACTGTACGGTCTGCGGCTGCTGCGCTGAGATATCCGAAACAATATCAATATGCTTGAAAATATCATTGGATAGATATTTCAGTTTCTCATAATATACGACTCAGAAAATACATAAAAATCCATCTGGAGACTTTGCCATGATTTGCAATCGCAGAACCGTGCTGGCCGCCGCACTCCTGGCCGCCTTTACCCTGAATACTCCGGCCTTCGCCGCCAAGCCGCTGGTGATCGGCTTCTCGCAGGTCGGCGCCGAAAGCGAATGGCGCACCGCGAACACCGTCTCGATCAAGGACGCGGCGAAGAAGGAGGGCATCACCCTCAAGTTCGCCGACGCCCAGCAAAAACAGGAAAACCAGGTCAAGGCGATCCGCTCCTTCATCGCCCAGCGCGTCGATGTGATCGCGTTTTCGCCGGTGGTGGAGTCGGGCTGGGACACTGTCCTGCGCGAAGCCAAGGCGGCCAAGATCCCGGTGATCCTGACCGACCGCGCGGTCAACGTCAGCGATCCTTCGCTGTACGTGACCTTCATCGGCTCCGACTTCGTCGAGGAAGGCCGCCGCGCCGCGCGCTGGCTGGTGGAGCGCGCGAAGAAGACGCCCGATGCCGTTTTGAATATCGTGGAACTGCAAGGCACCGTCGGTTCCGCGCCCGCGCTGGACCGCAAGAAGGGCTTCGCCGAGATCATCGCCGGCAATCCGAAGCTGAAGGTGATCCGTTCGCAGACCGGCGACTTCACCCGCGCCAAGGGCAAGGAGGTGATGGAAGCCTTCCTCAAGGCCGAGGGTAAGAAGATCAACGTGCTGTACGCGCACAACGACGACATGGCCATCGGCGCGATCCAGGCGATCGAAGAAGCCGGCATGAAGCCGGGCAAGGACATTCTGGTGATTTCGATCGATGGCGTGCGAGGCGCGTTCGAGGCGATGATCGCCGGGAAGCTGAACGTGACGGTGGAGTGCAGCCCGCTGCTCGGCCCCCAGCTGATGCAGATCGCGCGCGACGTCGTGGCCCAGAAGCCCGTACCTAAGCGCTATACCGTGCAAGAAGGCGTGTTCCCGGCCGAAGTCGCGGCCAAGGAATTCCCGAACCGTAAATACTAAGCCATGAGCACTCCCACTTCCGCGCCAGTGGCAGTACCGGTGCTGGAGCTGCGTGGCATCAGCAAGGCTTTTACCGGCGTGCAGGCCTTGAGCGGAGTGTCGCTCAAGCTGTATCCGGGCGAGGTCCATACGCTGATGGGCCAGAACGGCGCCGGCAAATCCACCCTGATTAAAGTGCTGACCGGCGTGTACTCGCCGGACCAGGGCCAGATCCTGCTGGACGGCCAGGCGAT
>Ga0247815_10001713_pt1 | contig 16674 bp, 21 predicted proteins | sample UWRJL194509B1_FD_181014 | JGI IMG/M metagenome (GOLD analysis project Ga0247815, IMG submission 181014) | Plant litter microbial communities from Arlington Agricultural Research Station in Wisconsin, United States - UWRJ-L194-509B-1 | ecosystem: Environmental > Terrestrial > Plant litter >...
CGTCAAATAGGAGAGAAGGCGAGCGTGACAGGTGCGTGTTCGTCATGTGTTATCCGAACGTGCGGGACCGAGTCGGGGCGCGCAGACACGCACGGACAAGCAATGAACGCGTTGTTGGATGTGGAAACGAGAGGGAAAATCGAAATGAAGTGGATGGACGAGACGATGGCAAGTGTCAAACGCGAGAAGAGCATCGTTTGATCAGCGATCGGCGCTCAGGGTCGGGAAGAGAGCGGTGTGCAACGGGTCATTGTGCGAGGACAAGAGCAACTGCAACGAAACAACGGACAGCTAAATCCAAGACAAAGGAGATGATGTGTGGTGCGCAGCATGAAGAAGAGCGGGGCGTCAGATGGTCGGCACCGGCGACATCCCACAGCATAACCAGTAAGAAAAAGGGAGTATAAGCGTCGATGCAGGCAGCTACGAAGAGGTGGTCACCTACGGGCTTGAAACACTCCTCTGCTTCGGAAGCGTTATCCTCAAGGAGGACAAGGGCTTTCTGGCCAACGGTGAAACTGGACGGAATGGTGTAGTGGTCAGCCATTCCTTGCTACACCACACAAATCAGCCACACGCGCAATAGAACAAAGGGTGAATACGCACACGACATCACCGCACTGATTGTATTGTTGTAGGATCGCGATATTCGGAATGGTAATGAGGAGGTCGGGTACAAAGCGCACGGACTGCACGCGGGAAACTACAGATGGGGCACAGAGCAAGGAGCGTAGAGCGGCCGGCGATACCCTGCCTGCCAGACTCTGACTGGGGAACTTCCGGCCAGGCTGTCAAACATGCTCTTAACTTGGCAACTTGAAGTAGGCGAATTGCGATTGCGTAAATGGTCGGCCGGTCTTTGTCCTGTGGATCACGTTGGCTGCTTGTCCTCACGCTCTCGCCATCTTCCGCGCACATACTCGTCTGAGCTTCCAAGTACTTAGAAAAATATGAGGAGGAAGTTCGATAAAGTGAAACAAGACGCGAGTCGTCTAATGGTCAGACTCCATCTTGGCAGCCACTCCGGCTCTCGTTCGCGCACGCCCAATACTCCTGATACCGATCCCAGCCCGTCGACGTCTGCACTACCCACGGACAGGCACGATTACGCCAACCCAGGAGCCCCTCTGACTGTTGCCGCGACCGCAAGCTCCGTCGTGCACGAGTTTCTGGCAGCGGCTCGCGATGGCTCCGACCTATGTCTGCCACTCAACGCTGCCCTAGTCGGCGCCGTCAAGATATTTGAGATCTGCGAGGCGAGAACCAATCCCAATGTGACAGCCTGTTTCTGAAAAGTTTATTCCAGCGTACAACCGAGGTCAGCGAACAGTACAGAGAACTCGAAATCAGGCTTGCGCATCTTGCCGCGGTAACCGGAGCACTCAGCAAACGCAGCTACATTGACCCGAATCTGACACAGCGCCTCAAAAGCATCGCCGAATCCGTGATGAGCTATTTATCGGTGCTGCCCCGTCTGACGTGTGACTACAGGTCGTTCTCTCGCCTCACTGCTTGTATCGAAGCAAAGCGAGAGCGGAGCGCCGTTCGACGTGTGCCCGAATCGAAGTCCGATGTCAAAGAAGTTAAGGAACTGCTACTCAAGATAACGGCTCGCATCGAGGCTTTCTTAGTGAGCGCTCTGTGGCCACCCGGCACATATCGTGACTTACGCTCGATTGAAGTACGAAAGTACGGTTAGGGTTGAGCTTGGGGTGGATTCCATTCTTGAGGTGCGCGCCCCATTTTCCGCACGTCAACTCAAGCTCAACAAAAACACAACGCAGCGACTTCCAAGCGCAGATGAAAGGAAGCTGGAGAAGGAACTCGGAAAATGGGTATGTCTGTCGGTTGTTGCTAAGACACAACGAATGAACTCTGCCACAGAATGAGATCAGACGGATAATCAGTTCGGGTGAGGCTATCGGTCATATGCGTTGATCGTCTTCTGAAGTCTCTCAGCTCTTGGCGGGCGGCGCGTTCATGATGCCGCACACGACGCTCAGCCGGAGGACGCCGGTTGCATGAAGGATACACGAGTGGAAGTACTGCGGAAGTTCATGGATTGGATCAAGAACGACCCAAATAGTATCTTTTGGCTTGCAGGGATGGCTGGCACAGGCAAAACTTCCATCGCCATCAGTCTTTGTCGCATGCTTCAGGGAGATCATGACGTGCTGCTGGGAGGCACTTTCTTCTGTTCTCGCACTGCCACGACGAAACCAGATCAGACGCGCGGCGGATAATCGCAACCCTCCCCACACTTCTCGCCGACCAGTCGCCAACGTTTGCCGCAGAGCTTGCGGCAGAACTGAAGCCCAACTCTGGAGCTGCCGTTCACAAACCAACCAGTCAGCAAATCGATGCTTTACTTCAGCGCCCGTTGGCCGCGCTCGCATCAGAAACACGCCCCATTGTCTTCGTCATTGACGCTCTTGATGAATGTGCCAGCGAAAGCGAGACATCTGTACTGCTCAAAGCGATTGCATCCTTTACTTGTCCCGCTAGGGTCAAGTTCATACTGACCTCGCGACCAGAGACGCACATTCTCGGTAGCCCGATCTAGAATCGAGTTCAGAACGAGCTTCTCCATCTCCATATGATTGATCCACATGAACTTGAACGGCGTGTGTCTGAGCAAACGAAAATGATATCTGACGTTTACCCTGAAGATGGCGCTATGCTGCGCTTTCTCGGAAGGATCAAATAGTATAGCTTGAGACAAGCATCCACGGATCCTATGCGTAGCGTTTAACGCGAAGGCCAATTTCACATTCAGGCAGTCGGCCTTCGTCCGGTGGATCCCTCAGTTCCTGCTTGGCCTTACGTTCTCACCATCCAACGCGCCCAACCCGGCTGAACTTCCAACGTTGCAGCCAATATGAAGAAGAAGTTTGATAAAGCAAAACAGGGTGCGAGTCGGCAAATGGTCAAGCTTAACCCCGGCCGCCGCTCCCGATCGCGCTCGCCCAATGCCCCTGGTTTCGATCCCAACGCGTCAACGTCAACGTCCACGCCATCTGTTGACAGGCACGGCTACGCTGAACCAAGGGCTCCTCAGACGGCTATTTCAACGACAATCTCTATCGTACATGAATTTTTGGCTGCAGCTCGCGACGGTGCCGATTTGTGTCTGCCTCTCAAAGCTGCTCTCGTGGGCGCCGTCAAGATCTTTGAGATCTGCGAGGTAAGAAAAAAACAGCGCTTCTCTATTATATTTCTGACGGTATTCTCACAGCGTACTACTGAGATCAGTGACCAGTACAGGCAACTCGGTAGCAGGCTAGCGCACCTCGGCGCCGTTACAGGAGCACTTAGCACACGTAACGATCTGGAACCCAATCTGATGCAACGTCTCAAAGGCATAGCAGAGTGTGACCGATCTTAGCTCCACTGATCTCCACGGCTAACCTAGATCTACAGATCATTATTTCATCTCACTGCTTGCATCGAAGCTAAGCAAGAGCGAGGTATCGTCCGCCGCGTTCTTGAGTCGCAGGCAGACGTGGCCGAAGTTAAGGACCTATTCCTCAAAATCACAGCTCGCATTGAGGCTTTTATCGTGAGTTTAATGTCGCTGCCGTGTGTTATAGATGCTCATGATCGAGGATAGTACGAAAGTATGGTCCGTGTCGAGATCGGGGTGGACGCCATTCTCGCAGTGCGCGATACATCAACTGTGCCTTGGCCACACATCTGACACAAATGCTAATCAGCGACTCCCAAGCGCCGAAGAAAGAGATCTGGAGAATGAGGTGGCTAGATGGGTGTGTTGTGTTTACGTTTGTGTTCAAGAATCGCAGCTGACCTCGGCGGCGCGAAAGAACACAATAACGCAAGTCATTAGTTCGAGTGAGGTTTCAGTATCTTGTGTTTTTACTATCTAAATTATTTCAGCTCTCGGAAATCGACGCGTCCACGAAGCAGCGCACGATATGCAGCCAGATGACGCCGGTTGCATGAAGAACACACGAGTAGCCGTGCTGCGCAAGTTCATAGATTGGATCAAAACCGATCCAAAGAGTATCTTCTGGCTTGCAGGAATGGCTGGCACAGGCAAAACCTCCATCAGTATCAGTCTTTGCCGTATATTGCAGGAAGACCCGGATGTGCTCCTGGGAGGCACGTTCTTCTGTTCCCGCACAGCCAGCGACGAAGCCAGATCAGACGTGCGGCGCATCATCCCTACTCTAGCCGCACTTTTTTCAGACCAGTCGCCGACGTTCGCCGCAGAACTGGCGGCAGAACTGAAGCCCAACTCTGGAGCTGCCGTTCACAAACCAACCAGTCAGCAAATCGATGCTTTGCTTCAGCGCCCGTTGGCCGCGCTCGCATCAGAAACACGCCCCATTGTCTTCGTCATTGACGCTCTTGACGAATGTACCAGCGAGCGCGAAACATCTGCACTGCTCAAGGCAATCGCAACCTTCGCGTGCCCTGCCAGGGTCAAGTTCATACTGACCTCACGACCGGAGACGCACATTCTCGGTAGTCCTATCTCAGATCGAGCTCAGAACGAGCTACTGCGGCTTCATATGATCGATCTCGATGAGGTCACTGAGGATATTCGTCTTTATGTCAACTGCACGTTCGATCAGCATCAGTTGGATGGGGATCCGTGGTATTCGGACGCAGATGTCCAGACACTGGCTCGCCTCTCGAACGGCTTGTTCATCTTTGCTTCGACAGCCCTTGCCTATATCCTCGACACCGAAACACCGGAAGATCGAGCAATGCGCCTACATACGGCGCTGTTTTCGATGAAGGAGAGCAAGGTGGCCACGGGCCCGCTTGATGAAATTTACGAGTTCGTTCTTACTCGTGCGTCAAGCGAGACCAAGGTCGATCCGCATGAACTTGCAAATACTCGGCAGGTCCTTGCATGCATACTGACAGCCCGTATGCCTCTTTCAATTACGGCTATGGCCGAGCTTCTGGAGCAGAAGCCGCATGTACTTCGCGCCTCGCTGCGGCGCTTGAGGGCAGTTGTAAATGTGCCCGAGGAGCTCAATCAACCCGGTCTGTCGACTCTACATGCGTCATTCGGCGACTACCTTTTTGAGCGGGCCGGATCCAACTTGCGAATTGCGCGCTCCATCGGTGAGGATTCTCTCGCTCGTGGCTGCTTGCAGACAATGGCTTCGCGACTCCACTTCAATGTGTCACAGATTAGCACATCTTATCAGCCAAACCTGCTGCAAAGACCAGTGTCCATTTCGCTGGCTCTCGAGTACTCATGTCTACATTGGGTTGATCATGTGGTCGCCTTACCTGACCCTTCTGCGCTTGAGGACTTGATCAACCGCATCTTCTGCCCGCGAGTCCTTTTCTGGCTGGAGGTTATGTCTGTTCTGTTTCAGGTCCGGCGCGCTACAGCCTTGTTGACGACCTTAGCTGCGACAGTACGTCATCCGGCTGAACTGCAGCGTCGTTCATGGTTGCTCACCTCTATCCTCAGATTCATTCCACATCACTATCACGCTTTCTGCTCGATGCAAACTCATTCGTTGCATCATCTCAGGAGGCCATAGAATGCAGCGCGCCTCACATCTACATCTCGGCCCTGCCGTTTGCGACAAAAGACTCTGTGTTGTATCAGGCCTTTACCCCGCTCTGCACAGGCCTCATTTCTGTCGACACACATGGCATCGACAATCATGCTGGGAGACTTGTAATGACTCTGACAGGGCATGAGAGTGCCGTAAATTCAGTGGCATATTCGGCAGCTGGTCGGTTCATCGGCTCGGGTTCGGATGACGGTTCGGTCCGCGTTTGGGACCCGCGGACTGGTGATGAAGCGATGTCTCCTCTGCGTAGTGGCGCAGAATGGGTCAACTGCGTCTCATTTTCTCCAGATGTTAGCAGCATAGCTGCTGGTACTTCGGCAGGAGTATGTATCTGGAGTCTTTTGGCGAGCTCAGCGGCACTGCGAAACTTGTCTGGTTACTCGGGAGTCGTATTTTCGGTGGTTTTCTCACCAGATGGGAGTCTACTTGCCTCCACATCTATGGATTCAACACTTCGTATATGGAATGTCAAGACGGGTCAGCCAGCGATGGCCCGGAGTGGCCGTGCTAAAATCATGTCCGTGGTCGCGTTTTCACAGAATGGACAACTCGTTGCTACCAGCTTCGAAGACAACTTAATCCAACTATGTTCCGTTGATACGGGAGCACTCGTTCATCATACATTGCGCGGTCATACAGACATTGTACGCAGTTTGTCCTTCTCGCCCGATGGCACAATACTCGCCTCCGGATCGTTCGATACAGATATTCGAATCTGGAACGTCCGAGCTGGAACATCCATCTCAAGGCTGCGCGGGCATTCGAAGAGTTGTGAATCTGTCAACTTCGCTCCGGATGGTCGGTCGCTAGTGTCTGCCTCATCTGACAACAGTGTCCGCCTATGGACTTTGCAGCACGATAATACCTTATCATCTTCGATCGTCATTGGCCACCACGACGATTGGGTCAAATCCACTACATTCTCGTGCAACGGTCTGTACGCTGGTTCAGCCTCACGAGATTGCAGCATCCGCATCTGGAACGCCGAAACCGGTCGATCGGTGAGTCGGCCGCTGGCGTGTCACGATGGTGCAGTGCGCTCAGCAGCGCTATCATACGATGGCGTTATTGCTGTCTCCGGCTCAAATGATCACTCCATTCGTGTTTGGACCACTCACACCGGTGAACCAAGTCTTCCTCCGTTGCTGGGACATCTCAGTAGCGTGTTGTCTGTCGCCATCTCTCCCGATGGACACTTGATTGCTTCCAGCTCGCAAGACTGTACGATTAGACTATGGGATACTCGAACTGGTGAGGAAGTGGGGGAGCCGTTCCAAGATCACGAGGATTCTGTGAACATGGTCACGTTCTCGTCCGGCATGAGATACCTCGTGTCGGCATCGGAAGACATGACCGTACGTATCTGGGACGTTGCGACGATGTATCAGTTGAGCTATAGCCCAATACGCTGTGACGGAGCAGTTCTCTCGGTTGCCTTTTCGCCAGACAGCCAGCTCATCGCCGCCGGTACCGAGGATGGACACATCTACTTCTGGTACGCGGAAAATGGCCAGCTTCTGTGCGAGGCACCCGGGGCATCGCGTGGCGGTATTGGTTCCATTTGCTTCGCGCCTGAAGGCACGCATACGGAGTACAAATCGCAGGTCGTCATACATGACCTGAGTATGAAGCAGCACGTCCTTGTTTTTGACGACCGCGCAGTCGCGTTCTCATCGAACGGGCAACTCATTGCATCCGCCTTTGGTATGAAAACGGTTCGTCTGTGGAACGCAATGACGGGTGCGCTGATTGCCACACTTCACGGACATGCGGAATTCGTGTCTTCGGTCTCCTTTACACCGGACAGCAACTATCTTGTCTCAAGTTCTTGGGACCATACGCTCCGTACTTGGGATTTGGAAAAAGCTCGTTCAATGTCTTCGAAGAATGGTTTGAGTCCCGTGGAGGCATTGGTTTCCACTAAACTCGTCGATGGATGGCTGTTGGGACCTGCGGGCGAATTGCTGCTGTGGGTACCAGCAGAATACCGAACCTATATCTGCGCCCCACCTTACACCAGCGTCATTGCTCGTTACCGCGTTGATATTTCTGGTGATGCCGAAGATATGCACGCTGGCGAGGATTGGACGTCGTGCTGGGGTAACGTTGCGCCAACAGTGGGCCTTTGAGAAGCCATATTGTTTCATCTACCTCCGAGTTGTACAATGTACGTTTTTTATGTCCAAAATCAGCAGTATAAAGATCAATCTTCGCTTGAAGTGCGGGTATGATGCCTAGGCAAAGTGTACCGGTTCACGAGATGCCTCGCCACCTTCGAGCCTGGCTTTGTTCTCACTCACACACCGCTCGGCAACAAATGATCACGCATCTGTCGAAACAACAACGACCCTTCAAACTCCATCTCCGACAAGGTAATTTGGAAAGCCAAACGGCGAGATGTACGTACTCGATACGGGCAAAAACTAGAGCACAGACACGGAAAACAAATTTCAGAGCGGCACAACAAAAGCGGACGCGTGCTACCAAGCCACAAGGTCGAGGTATTTGACCCGATCATATGTGTGGTGGGTGATGCGTTTTATGTATGTTCCGCGGTCGATTTAAAGAGCGGATGAGGACGTGCGCGTGCGCGTGCTGGATGTGCAGGGGTACACCGGGACTTGGATCTGGAGGAAAGGAGGAAGAGAGGGAATTGCTCATGGATCCAAGGGGTTGGAGGTATGAAGAGGATGGACAGAATACGTGACGTGTATCATGAACGAATCGATGCAGAACGCCATTGCGAGGACAGCCGCACCGAGGAGAAAAGCCACCAACTCCGGCGCGCGCGGCATCATCCTTCTCCTCTTCGCGTGAGTCTTGGGTAGAGAACGCGACACGATGTTGGCGGCATCACCGCTGCCCGAGCCGGTAGCAGTGATGGGAGAAGAAGTGTGTGTGAGTGACGGTGGTGGTACCGCTGCCACTTGCGCTGCCACCTGCAAAGTTGTTGGTGTTGTCGTCGGGTGGACGAGTGAACGGCGGCGCCGTCGCAGTTACCAATGACGACGGTGATCTGTGGGATAGGAATGAGGAAGCCATGAGGAAGGTATGAGCGTTGTTTGAACGCAGTAATGCGTCAAGTGGGAGAAAGTGGGCATGGTGTGCGCGTGTTCGTCATGCGTTGTCCGAACATGCAGGAGCGAGTTGGGGCTCGCATGGATACGCACGCACGAGTGATAAGCGTCTTGCTGGATGTTAAAACGAGAGGGAAACCCGAAATGAAATGGATGGACGAGACGATCGCAGGTGGAAAACGCGAGAAGAGCATTGTTTGATCAGCGATCAGCGGTCAGGGACCCCAGGGAAGGGAGTGGCGGTCATTTTACGAGGACAAGTGCGACGGCAACGAAAAAAGGGACAGCTCAAGCTAAGGGTGTGAGGAAACGAGTGACGCACAGCATGAAGTAGAGCGTGGCATCAGACGAAGAACAGACGGAGCGCAGAGCAAACAGTGCAGAGCGATCGACAGTTCCCTCAGTTCGACACTTCCGGCAAGGCTGGGCATGGCCAGGCCCGTCGCCGAACGCGCTCTGAGCAACTTGAATCTGGCGATTGCGTCAAGGACCGGTCGGCCTTCGTCCGGTGGATCACGCGGTGGCTGCTTGTTCTCACGCTCTCGCCATCCACCGCGCACTTGCTCATCCAAACCTCCATTTTCCTAGCAAAGATGAGGAGGAAGTTTGATAAAGCAAAGCAGGGTGCCAGTCGTTTAATGGACAAATTCAACCTGGGCAGCCGCTCCCGCTCTCGTTCGCGCACGCCCAATACTCCTGATCCCGATCCCAACCCGTCGACCTCTGCATTACCCATCGGCAGGCACGCCTACGCCGACCCAGAAGCTCCTCCGACGGTTGCTGTGACCGCAAGCTCCGTCGTACACGAGTTTCTGGCAGCGGCTCGCGACGGCTCCGACCAGTGTCTGCCACTCAAAGCAGCCCTGGTTGGCGCCGTCAAGATCCTCGAGATCTGCGAGGCATGCATCATCCCTGCCGTACCATGTTCATTCTGACCTTATTCATACAGCGTACGACCGAGGTCAGCGAACAGTACAGGGAACTCGAAAGCAGGCTTGCGCATCTTGCCGCGGTAACCGGAGCACTCAGCAAACGCAACTATGTTGACCCAAATCTGACACAGCGCCTCGAGAGCATTGCTGAGTCAGTGATGAGCTATTTATTGGTGCTGACCCGGCTGACGTGTGACTACAGGTCGTTCTCTCGCCTCACTGCTTGTATCGAAGCCAAGCAGGAGCGGAGCACCGTCCGACGTGTGCTCGAATCAAAGTCAGACGTCAAAGAAGTTAAGGAACTGCTACTCAAGATTACAGCTCGCATCGAAGCATTTTTAGTGAGCGCTATGCGATCACCGGGCACATATTGAGACTTACGCCTGATGGAAGTACGAAAGTATGGTTCGGGTTGAGATTGGCGTGGATTCCATTCTTGAGGTGCGCGACCCATTTTCCGCACGCGAGCTCAAGTTCAACAAAAACACAACGCAGCGACTTCCAAGCGTCGAGGAAAGGAAACTGGAGAAGGAACTCGGAAAATGGGTGTGTCTGGAAGTGGCTGCTACGACTCAACTAATGAATATTTCGGCAGAGTGAGATCAAACAGGTCATCAGCGAGGGTGAGGGTGCCAGCCACGCGTGTTGATTTTCTTCTGAGGTCTTTCAGCTCTTGGTGTGCGGCGCGTTCATGATGCCGCACACGATGCTCAGCCGGAAGACGCGGGTTGCATGAAGGATACCCGAGTGGAAGTACTGCGGAAATTCATGGATTGGGTCAAGAACGATCCAAAGAGTATCTTCTGGCTCGCAGGGATGGCTGGCACGGGCAAGACATCCATCGCCATCAGTCTTTGCCGCATGCTTCAGGAAGATCATGACGTGCTGCTGGGAGGCACTTTCTTCTGTTCTCGCACAGCCAACGACGAAACCAGATCAGACCCGCGGCAGATCATCCCAACCCTCGCCGCACTTCTCGCCGACCAGTCGCCAAAGTTCGCCGCAGAGCTTGCGGCAGAACTGAAACCCCACTCTGGAGCTGCCGCTCACAAACCAACCAGCCAGCAAATCGACCCTTTATTTCAGCGGCCGTTGGCCGCACTCGTATCCGAGACACGTCCCATTGTTTTCGTGATTGACGCCCTTGATGAATGTGCCAGCGAGAGCGAGACATCTGTACTGCTCAGAGCGATTGCATCCTTTACTTGTCCCGCTAGGGTCAAGTTCATACTGACCTCGCGACCAGAGACGCACATTCTCGGTAGCCCGATCTCAGATCGAGTTCAGAACGAGCTTCTCCATCTCCATATGATTGATCCCGAGGAGGTCACTGAGGACATTCGTCTGTATATCCACCGCACGTTTGATCAGCATTCACTAGATGGCGAGGAGTGGTACTCGAACGCAGATGTACATGCCTTGGCTCGCCTCTCGAACGGACTGTTCATCTTCGCATCAACAGCCCTCACCTACATTCTTGACACCATTACCGTAGAAGACCGGAAGGCGCGCCTACAGAAGGCATTACTTGCAATTAAAGACAGCAAAGCGGCGATAGGCCCACTCGACGCCATGTACGAATTCGTCCTCACACGGGCGACGACCGAGACCAAGGTCGACCCGGACGAGCTCGCCAAGACACGACAGGTAGTCGCATGTATCTTGACAGCCCGTATTCCACTTTCAGTTACAGCTCTGGCTGAGCTGCTGGGGCAGAAAGCTCGCGTTCTCAGTGCCAGCTTGCGCCGTCTACATGCGGTCATCAACGTACCCGAGGACCTCGACCAACCAGACCTTCGAACGTTACACGCGTCATTTGGCGACTACTTGTTTGAACGTGCCGAGCCCGGCATCCGAATCGCTCGCTCGTTCGGTGACGAAGGTCTTTCTCATGGTTGTCTTCAGGTCATGGCTACGCAACTGTACTTCAATGTCTCGCGAAGCCGCTCCTCCTATGAGGTGAACCCGTCAGTCAAGGCCGCTGAGCCGCATTTCATCACACTGGCACTCAAATATGCATGCCTCCATTGGGTCGATCATGTCGCCGGATTGCCACCATCGTCAGCTCTCGACGATTTGATCAACAGCGTCTTCTGCCCGCGGGTCCTGTTCTGGCTGGAGGTAATGTCTGTTCTTGAACAAATACAGCGTGCTGCGACGGTGCTCGTTATCGCAACTTCAAAGGTATACTGTCCAATTTAGCGGTGTTTGCATGCATTCACCATCTTCATGCTTAGGCTCATTCCAATGAATTATCGCGGTTTCTGCGCGATGCAAACTCTTTTGTCGTGTCGTCCAGAGCGGCTATAGAACGGAGCGCGCCGCACATTTACATCTCAGCCTTACCATTCGCTGCCAAGGGCTCTGTGCTCTATCAGACATTTTCCCCGCTATGCACCGGTCTCATCTCCGTCGAGACATGTGGTATCGACCATCATGCTGGGCGACTCGTGATGAGCATCAATGGCCACGATGGCGCTGCTATCCTGTCAGTTGCATATTCTCCAGATGGTCTGTTCCTACGCTCGGGTGCAGCCGACGGCTCAGTCCGGACTTGGGACCCACGCACAGGCGATGAAGCAATGTCTCCACTATGCAGCGGCGCCCAGTTGGGTGAATTGTTTTCCATTTCATTCTCTCCTGACGGCCACAGCATTGCCGCCGGTACTTCCAGAGATGTGTTTATATGGAGTCTCGCCCGGGGTCTTGCAACTCCGCGGAAGCTGTCTATTCAACGGGAAGGAGAAGGAGATGAACGTGAAACCACAGATATAATTACCTCAGTCGCGCCACCTGTATTCCAAAGGGGAGTGGGAGTCGTACGATTCTCGCCAGATGGAAGTTTCCTGGCCTCGATCTCGGCGGACGGGACACTACGCTTGTGGAATATAGAGAAGGAACAGCCGGTCGTGATGTGGAGTGCAAATGCCCAGGACGCATCCACCTTCTACGAAGCCGCATTTTCTCCAGAGAGCCAAGTTGTGGCCACCAGCTTTGGCGATGAAGTGATTCATCTACGTGATGTTACCACGGGAAATCCCAGAGGTGAACTTTTCATCGGTCATGAATACCCAATTATCAGCGTATCCTTCTCGCCGGACGGTTTCATACTTGCCTCTGGTGATATATCTGGGCAAATCCGGCTCTGGAATCCACACAGTGGCATACACATTGCGACGCTCGGTGGTCACACGGCCGTTACATGCACTGTATTTGCACCAGATGGTCGGTCGCTGGTGTCTGCTTCAGCTGACAACAGTGTCCGGATTTGGGCTTTACCATATGACGCTACAGAATCGTCTTCGATCATTGTTGGTCATCACGATGCTTACATATGTTCCGTCACATTTTCTCCCGATGGTTTATACATCTCCTCAGCCTCCCTCGATCGTAGTATTCGTATTTGGGACGCCGATAGCAGTCAGTCGACTAATCGGCCTTTGACAAGTCATGACCTTCCAGAGACCTTCGTGGTACCCGCATCCGACGGTTTCGCCATTGTATTGGCTTTGAGGGACAATTCAGTGCTTGTCTGCAACGCGCGCACTGGCGAGCCGGGCTTCCCCCCGTTACTGGGTCATACCAATAAAGTACATTCGGTAGCAATTTCCGCAGATGGTCTTATGATCGCTTCAAGCTCTGAAGACCGTACCATTCGACTATGGGATGGCAAGACCGGCGAGAATATAGGACAGCTGTTGCAGCCTGGCGAGAAACCAGCATACACGGTCATATTCTCGCCCGACGCGCGGCTGCTTGCGTCGAGGTCATGGCCAGACAATACCGTGCATATCTGGGACGTTGCTACGCAGCAGCCGATGATCTTCAGCCCACTACGATGTTGCAAAAGCGTCACTGCCCTCACCTTTTCATATAATAATCTACTTATTGCCGCTGGCGACGAGAAAGGACAGGTCTACTTCTGGCACTTGGGTGACGGCCGGTCACACTGTGAGCCGCTCCAAGTATGTGATTCCTTCATCACACACATCAGCCTTGCACCCGATGACACATGCTTCGCCTGTACAGCCTCTGGGAACTATGACCCAGGGACCTACGTATGGGACGTGAGCGGGAGACAGGAGATTCTTGTCCTCGACGGCCATAATCCTAAATACTTTCCGGACGGCCGCATCATTGCATCGATTTCATTCAAAGGTACCATCAATTTGTGGGATGCATTTACAGGTATACTTGTCGCCAGACTTTGCGGGCCCCAAAACCTCATATTGTCTCTGTCCTGTACACCGGACAGTCGCTCCATCATATCAAGCTCCTGGGACCGTACCATTCGCACTTGGGATATTGAAGCAGCCATGTCTGTATCCTCGGATCCTCTTATGAGCCCAGTCCACTTGCTGGCGTCGGTCACGCTCGAAGATGGGTGGCTTAAAGGACCATCAGGCGAGCTGCTACTATGGGTACCACCGGACTACAGAGCCTATATCTGCGTTTCACCGTACACCCGCGTCATCGGACAGCAGCGTGTTGAGATCTCAGGTGAAGCCGAAGGTCTGCACGCTGGCGAGCGTTGGACTTCGTGCTGGAGTGGTGCTGCGGCGATGGCGTCTTTGCGACCATAAGTTTTCATCTCTTCACGACTGTTCCATTCATCTCGAAATTGTACAATGTACACTGCATCTTCTCGTGAACTCATTCATGTCAATCGCAATTACAACAGAGAATGCAGTATGATCGTCGGTTGAAGTTGACGGTACCCGGTCGCGCATTCGCGAGATTCACACCAACCTTTTTCGTTCACACAGAACTGTGCAACAAACGACCGCGCATCTGTTACAACAACAAACACCTCAAACCTTCATCGCAAAAGAAAACGATATTTGGCAAGCCAAACGGTGGGGATGTACGTACTCGACACAGTGCAGAAACCCGAACACAGACAGAAACGAAATCAGAGAGCGTCACTACAAGAGACGACGCGTACGACCATGCAACGATAAACTCGGGGGATTTGGCCCGAATTGTATGTGCAGGGGAAAACGAGTGGATGCGGTCGACGCATGCACCGCGGGTGATGTGAAGAGTGGGCGACGTGCGCGCGCTGGGGCGTGCAGGACTCGGATCAGGAGGAGAGGAGGTGGAGATGAGGAAGCACCCAAAATGGATGCAGAGGATAGGAGGTATAAAGAGGATGGACGAGGGGTGGATAAGCGACCTGACGTGACGGCGTGCGACATGAGCGAAAACCGAATCGAGGACCATGCGAATCAATCTAGAACGCCATCGCAAGGACAGCCGCGCCAACAACAAACGCCACCGACACGCCAGCACAAGCAGCACCGTCCTTCTCCTCATCGGTGTCCTTGGATCCAGGAACAGACCCGACGTTGGCAGCACCACCGTTACCCGAGGGAGTGGTGGAGGTGGAAGAGGGAGAGGGAGTGACGATGGTAGTACCGCTGCCGCTGGGGCTGCCGCCTGCGAAGTTGTTGGTGTTGTCGTCAGCAGGTGGAAGGGCGGCGCCGTCGCAGTTGCCGGCGACGACGGTGATCTGTGGGGTCGGACGGAGGTGGCCACGAGGATGGTAAAGGTGTTGTTTGGATGGAGGAAGGGTTAGGCGGAGGTGTCAAGTTGGAGAAGGTGGCGTGGTGTGCTCGCGTTCGTCATGCGTCTGCAGTTGTCCGGGCGTGCGGAACCGAGTCGGGGCGCGCACAGACACATACGGACAAGCGATATGTCGAGACATGGTCAAATTGCCGGACATGGGCAAGGCCAATACGATGCGGGTGCAGTCATAAGAAACATGCAAGATGCAGGAAGGCGAGTGGAAACGCGGATGAAGGATAGTTTGGTGCTGGATCGACAGTCAGGGCAGAGTCAGGGAGTGGCGTTGCAACGGGTCATCGGACACATTATGCAAGGAAAAGAGCAACGCCAACGAAACATGGAACAGCCAAAGACAAGGGATGTGTGGAAACAGGTGGCGCGCAGCATGAAGAACAGCGGGGCATCAGACGGTAGGCACAGGACACATCGCACAGCATAACCAGCAGGAAAAAACGGAGTGTAAGCGTCGATACAAGCAGCTAGCAAGGAGCAGTGACTTACGGGCTTTGACCTTCCTCGGCATCGGAATCGTTCTCTTCGAGAAGGACAAGGACCTTTTAGCCAGTAGTGAAGCTGGACGGGACAGCGTAGTTGAACGTCGCGCTCTCGACGCTCAGCCATTCCTTAGTACTACAGCACAACAATCAGCCACACGCGCAACAGATCAAGAAGCAAATACGCACACGCCATCTCCGCACTTGTTGTCTTCGTGGAGGTTGGCGAGGTTCGGGATAAAAACGAGAAGGTTGGGTACTGAATGTACGGACTGCACACCGGGACCTACACATGGAGCGAAGAGCAAGGCGCGCAGAGCGGCCGGCAGTTCCCTGCCTGCCAAGCTCAAACTTGGGGACCCTCGCGTTGCCATTCCGAGCAAGGCCGCTCGGGCAGGTTGTCAAACGTGCTCTTAACGTAACAGACCTGCTCTTAACTTGACAACTTGAAGCCGGCGAATTGCGATTGAGCAAAGCGTCGGCCGGTCCTCGTCCGGACCGTCCGGTGGATCACGTGGTGGCTGATTGCCCTCACGCTCTCGCCATCCTCCGCGCACTTGCTCGTTAAAACTTCCAGTATCCTAGCGAAGATGAAGAGAAAGTTCGACAAAGCAAAGCAGGGCGCGAGTCGCCTAATGGACAGACTCAACCTGAGCAGCCACTCTCACTCTCGTTCGCGCACGCCGGATCCCGATCCCGACGCGTTGACGTCTGCACCACCCACCGACAGGCACGACTACGCCGACCCCAAATCCCCTCCGACGTCTATTGCAACCGCAAACTCTGTCGTTCATGAGTTTCTGGCAGCAGCTCGCGACGGCTCCGATCTGTGTCTGCCACTCAAGGCTGCCCTTGTAGGCGCAGTCAAGATCTTCGAGATCTGCGAGGCAAGAAGCAGTCCCATTGTGACTTTCCATATCTGACAGGCTTACTCTAGCGTACAACCGAGGTCCATGAGCAGTACAGGCAGCTGGGCTCTAGGCTCGTGCACCTTGGCGCCATAACCGGCGCACTCAGCAAACGCACCCACCTAGACCCA
>Ga0247815_10001715_pt1 | contig 16669 bp, 10 predicted proteins | sample UWRJL194509B1_FD_181014 | JGI IMG/M metagenome (GOLD analysis project Ga0247815, IMG submission 181014) | Plant litter microbial communities from Arlington Agricultural Research Station in Wisconsin, United States - UWRJ-L194-509B-1 | ecosystem: Environmental > Terrestrial > Plant litter >...
CAGACTTAAGAAGTGCTTTACACCAGAGCCTGGACTCACCCTTTCGTATCGTCAATAGTAGTACGGATCTTCGACAGGGTCCACATCAAGGAGCCGACGATTAACCAGTCCGTTACAACACTGCTGATAAGCCAGGCTCTATGCAAAGAAAACCATCAGCGTTGAACCTGCGGTAGCGCACGAGTTGAATCAGCCCTGAGACTAAACGATCCTAGGCTTCAGCCAACGCCAGCGCAACGACCAGAGAGACACCCTCATGTAGCAGCAATGCACCTTGTTCCGCATCCAAAATCAGATATGATTTCTGCGCATATGCTTGCCTTCTCGCAATGACCGTGCTCTCCGAAGGATGCTCGACAAAAGGATCAGGCTGCCGCAGATGGTACTGCTCGCACTCAACAGCCCGGGCCTGTTTCACCGACCCGCATAGCTCCCACTCTCAGTTGGCGTGTGTATCGATGACCTAGTAGTGGCTGACACGCTACCTGTCTTTCAAACAAAGTCATTGTTCTCATAACCGGCTGCGTCGTATCGAGCTGAACTTACGCCACCAATATACCGGCCACAGCCCAACGGGGCGATACGGCAAAGCGCGCTATGTTTGACGATAACTGCAGGAAATGACACAGCGCCAGCCGAGGATGCATGTAGTATACATGAATCATAGTGTGCAGGTTTACTGGCCACCAATGTCCACGAGCGTTGTCGTCTTTCGCAGGACCCAAAGCTGCGGTGAGCCGTTGTGCATGGACAGAGGGCAGAACGCCAATGTCGACCATGACCAGCGGGATCATGGCTACGTGGGATGTGGCCGTCAGTCATCATCGTCCCCGAGCAACGTCTCGATTCCATATCTTCCGGCGGTATATTGATGTTCGTTGTCCTGCGTGCGACAGAAATGTCTATTACCGTCATTATGGAGAAATTACAAGTCATACGACTGATCGATAGTCTGCGACCACCCTACTAATCAGCCGTTTCTCCTTGCCAGAACCGAGACCAAAAGCGGCTGCATATACGTCTCCTTGACCAACAGAACCGTAGACAGCCCGCACGGCTTGTTCCCGCCCGACAAACCTGGCACGATCGGTAAGAGCGCCAAATACGAACAACTCGTGTCAGATGCGATGCATGCAACCGAGAGCCGAGGCAGAACATACCTCGCGCATCAGGCTCTCACTAAGCGCCTCAGCGACCTTGCTTCACTAAGCTGACTACACGACATTGCTGACTTGTAGCTGATATCCGCACGCGCCCGCGGCTGTCCCGATCACCGTGTTGTGCACTGCAAGTCCGGAGTCGATGACCTTCGCTACAGTAGATTCGAAGCAGCAAGAGAGCAGTGGTGTAAGCGCGGTGAGGAGGGACCGGTGTCAGCACAGAGCTGAATGATGAGGGAGAAGATGATGATGAATTGTTGCGGACGCAGACGTAGACGCATAATATACAACCTTCTCGTACCGTTTCTCGCGAAACACCAACCAGGGTTCGCGGGATCATGCACGTTATGAGAACAATGTCTGAAATGGTTTTTGTCTGGTGTGTATCGTCTTAGATAGATGTATTGTGCGAATGACACAGCGGACGGAAGAGAATGAAAGAGAAGGGAAGAGCTGGGTGCAAGTCATGGCAAGATGCACCAGACGCACGGAAGTGCAACACCATAGCCGAAGCTGAAGAAGACATTTCGCTTTAGTAATGGGAAGGATCCAGGATGTTGGTAACGCGTTGGTAAGAAGAGTCGGGCTGATATAGTTTAGCAGGATGCGGTGGAAGCTGTCATGAGATGCCGGACGCCTAGGGTGCGTACCCAAAAGGTAGTGACCGAAAGAGGTGATGGATGAAATGAAACGCAGAATGCGAGTGATCCAACTTTGAGTGGCACGAATACGGGAAAGATGACGCGGACAGAGGGAGCAAGGTTATGTGATCTCCAAATGTAGCGATGCGAATATGACGGCTGTCGAGGGCGTTACAGAGTTGGCAAGCCTGCCAGTTGCAGAATCACAAGTCAGACAGACATCACGCCCACGTCACAGGCCGTAGCCTGCTCACAAGTGCAGCCAGGCCCACGGAGACTCGTTCAGCAAGGCGAGACGAGGAAGTATGGGTAGCGGGATAGAGGCAGAGAGCAGGAGGGAAAGCGGGCATGAAGCGCCGTAGGGTGAGGAGATACTAGTGTAAGAGAATGCATGCGCGGAATCGTATCTTCGATACGCACGGGGCGCGACAGTAGCGTCGTGTTGGGTTGCGTTGCGTTAAAATTGTTGGGGCGGACGAAACGAGAAGAACAAAGACAGCAGCGGCCTGGATATACCTCGCAGTCAGAAGGAGCACGCACGTAGCTTGACGAGACAGATTGAAGACTCGCGCCGAGGTTGGCCTGGCATTGTTGCGATTCCTGTACAAGCGATGCGGATTAGATTGGGCAGAAATACAAGAAGCAAGGTGCAGAATCAAGCAAGGGGACAAACGGCACATGATGAAGGCGAGCGACGGCGCGCCGCCAAGGAGGGAGATCGCGAAACCGGACTTCGCGTCATGTTTGCGCGCGCGGGCAGACAAGCGGCGCCATGTGCATGACAGTGATGTGTGCCTGCCAGACCTGAAAGTGGGCAAGGGACTACAGCAGACGAGATACTGCGCAAAGCCACCCCTCTGACGCCCGGGCCACGCGTGCGTAGGAATGGCACGTACGTACATCAATATCAAGACGCCGTGCGGCTATGTCGGTACGCCATACAGTGCCGACTAAAGTATCCCGCAGTCCTCGCAAGGTGCGGAAACGATGAGCGAGAAAAACAGAAGGACAAGGGCTGTCGCGCGAATCGGATTCGACCGATGTTGACACGATGCACCCCTCTTCAAATTCCTTCTAAGCTACACGCGTCTGCCTTCATTGCACTATCGTGCGTGTGAGCATTGTCCTCGCGATACCTTGTGGAAAAGACGCGGATGTACGATCCGAGCCAATTTGACACCTGCCACCTCAGGAGTGCTTGCTTGCCGAGCCGTTTAGAGTTGAATCGACACCAACAGTGATCGAAATGAACGTCGTCGCAGCCTCGTCCTGTGCGGCAAGATTGTACAACGCACCAATTGTACGCGGATGGGACGCCAATGGTACAGAGGTTCCGTGCTTAGTTATGATATCTCGCAGATGATCGAATCAGTCTTCTGCGCCCTTTGGTCGTGAGTTTCGTGATGCCATAATGACACTGTTTAGAACAGGGTCCGCCGCGCAGCCGAGAACGACCCCTGTTGAATTAGCGACCGTCTCGTTTCAGTCCCGCTTTGACCTTCTCTCTCCTGCTCGCGTTGAGGGCGCAGACGTCGCACAACACTTATCAACTCACCTTCGCGAACACTCCTTCTTGCTTTTAGACAGGCTTGAAATGTCGCAACGACCCTCTTCCATCCCTCAGAAAATGATCCACGAGGTTCTGGGCACCTTCCTCGTCGGCACATATATCAGCACTGCGCTCTTCGCGTACGAGCTCATCCAACTATATCGCTACTTCAAAATTTACCCTATCACCTGGCGGTGGACCGATAGAGGCAGTCCCGTCAATACGGCAGACCGTCGCCGAGACCGTGCATGGATTCCAATCATGATTCTGTGGATGCTCGCAATGGATATGACAAGCATGGTTGCGCTACACCTGATGATATATACGGTTCGTACCTTTCTCATCCATGAGTGCGTCCGCGTCGCTTACCAGCGCACAGTGTGTCGTTACTGGCTGGGGAAACCCTGCCAATCTCGGCACCACAGGCGTGTGAGTCCCCCCATTTCATTATTCGTTTAGATTGATAATCCACATTCTCGCAGCTTGCTCGCAACCTTTGGCGTTCGTCAGTTTTCTTATCAAAACGAGTTCACGCTGACACTCTTACGACTTAGATCACATGCGGACTGGGCATCCTCACAATGCACATCTTTTTGCTCTGGCGATATTATACACTCAGTCGCCGTACAGTCGTCAGCATAGGACTCTTCTGCATGGCGCTCGTGACTTTTGTGCTGTTCTTTGCAAGTGCAATCAGGGTAGTCACCATCGATGTTGAGCACCGAGCAGAGCTGAGAATGTTGATCACGTGAGTTGTACCGGCAATCTCCACAGAACCTGAATCCCTTATGATCATATCGTTTCAGACCGTGGGCTATCTGCAGCGTCGTAACGGATTGGTCGATCGCTGGATCCCTGACGTGGACGCTGTTGAGAATCCGCACTACCATGGAGGACAAGAAAGGGTAAATCCCGCGCTCGTTGCAAAATTACATTGACGGCTGACGAATATGTCACATTCTGTCTAGGATGATATCCCGCATTATTCGCATCAGTATCATCTCCGGTTCTATACCCACCATCCTTGCTCTCGGCTGCTGTACGTGCGTCTTGCGCTACTCGGTCAAAAAATCTGATTCCCTGGCAGTAATAACTTTCGTGTGCCTGCCAGACACCAATTATTCACTGATAATCAGTCAATCTCTCGGCAGCGCCTGCACCATTACTGTACTCTTGAACCTCAACTCGCGTGGCTCGCTAACCACCTGCGTACATGGTGTATCTACGACGGGATCAACCAGTAACATCGACAACGCTACCGGCAGGTCCGGACAGCTGTTCGGTGGGACAGCGTGCGGCTGGATTTCTGGCTCGAAAGGCGAGGAACTGTCAGATGGTCCGCTGAGAAATGCAGCAAGTGGAGCTATGAAGGTTGCACATGGGGTCGTCAATAGATCCACCGCAATCGACCCCGACGCAGACATCGACTCGAAGCCAGTGATCAAACTTGGACAGAACACTCGGATGAGGACCGAGAACTTCGCTCTGAGGCGCATAAGCGAGGCGAGAGGCTCGCAGATTATTCTCGAGTACCCATTGGACAGCGCGCTGTGCACGACGCCGACAAAATGCGGGACCCAGGTGAAGACCGAGCAATGACGACTGGCGACATTGCGAACCAAGAGTAGGGTCGCTCGGATTGGTCTCGTATTCATGGGCTTCGACATGGATGCGACAACAAGTTTCGACGCCACGAGGTTGAATGATAGTACCGTTATCGATATGGTTGAGCTGTGACGGTTTCTGAGCCACGCGACCTCTTGTACTTCTGAATGTAGGTTCCAGTGCTCTGTGGGACACACTGCGTTGCTCGCATCATTGGATTTTCTCGTTCACGATCGACTCGATGTTCCGCGGGCATTTAATGTGCGGTGCTCAACCGGATCCTACCGATGTTTACAGGTCGAGCTTGTGATAACTCGACGTTTGAACGGACAAGCTTGTGCCCTATATCTAAGCTTAAACCACGTACGCTTTGGTCAATTTATGCGAGCTGACAACTTGCGCAACGCAAACCAGAGGACTTGATATTCAGTCCGGCTCACGACACGAGGGTCGCATCACTCGCGCATAGCGAACTTCTGTAACACATCCGGATGAACCGAGCGTTCCTTGAGCCACGCTTTCGACTCCACCCGTTGGAACCTGACAGCGTGGGACCGATGTAAGCTGAGCGCCGCGAATATCAGAGGCCGAGGGAGCACCGTGGTGGCCGGCGGAGGTTTACCCTGCTAACACAAAAAATGAGGTTCGAGTGACATTAATAGACCGAAAAGATCTATTCAGTGCCTATGAGCAAGCCGGAAATCACGCATCACAAGATTAGTGCTCCAGCCTCCTCCATATTGGTGTGAAGGCACCCGTCATTGCTCATTCAATAGGTTGTATACAGATGTTCATCGACCGACCTACCCGAAAGGCATGTCAGGTCAAAGTCCAGTCCAGATCATGGTAACTACGTTCACGACATTCGACCCAGGAAGATTAAGAACACCAATCATCTCGCACCGATAAGCTCTAGCAATGCAACACCAAAACGGACCATCTCGGTTCATATCACGACCCAGACGCGCGCCACTCGCGCATTGTGAATCTCTGAAGCATGTCCTCGTTCTCCTCGAGCTCCGCGAACCACGTTTCTGAAGTTTCAGCCAGAACTGGCTGCTGTCGGAGCAGTCGTGCAGCAGCATATCCGTCGAGGCTGCTGGTCCACGTCCGACGTAAGAGGGCAGCGCTGGACGCAAGCATTCCGACGAACCAAATGCCAAGGAGCGCGGAGAGACCCCACAGGTAGGTACCGTCACGTCGAATACCCGTCACAGTAAGGGTCTGAACGCCAGGCACGTCGGCTGGCCTAGCTGACTCAATCCAGATAGGAATGGTTGTGGCGAGCACGCTGTTCCACATGAGCTCGGCCTCCCGCGCTGCTTCCTCCGAGCTCCCGCTTTGCGTATCTGGATTCAATTTGTCCTCTGACTTCTTGTACATATCAGCGTCCACATACCCAGCGAAGTTGCTCTGTATGACAGACGCCAGCGGATTGACGTATTGATACCAGTTGTTGAAGTCATCTGACAGCGCGATTGATGTGAAATTGCTGAATGACATCGTGCGACCATCGACTGAAGCCTCGCCCAGCTCCGTGGTGGCGTTACATCGAACTATGACATCCCTTTTTGGGTCGGATAACCGTCGAATTCGGAACAGTGCCAAGGCAGTCGAGCGACTGTCGCGCTTAAACGATGAGCTGGTGGAGTTGTTGGTACAGGAGGTTATTTGTTTGTAATTTGGATTTTGTGGAGTCACTTGAATGATTAATGTCAACCTTATCGCATTATGAAAGGGTAGATGACTGGCAGCTTACCAACTTGAACGAGGCTCGGGCTATCGCCGAAATTGGCCGTGCAGATGTCCTCAAAGGTGCTCGGTTGCAAGAGCTCGCACCCACCTGAGACTCGGATTCCTACTAGCCGCATTTGGGAACGCCTGGAATTTCCGGAGATGAACCAGTCACCGTTGTTGGAGGATGATCGATTGTCGATCTTGGCGTACATACTGTCCCTAAACTGTACTGCTGGTGCCACTCCTCTCTGCCAAATGGTTGTCCCATACATTGTCTGCGGATTAGGCAGCTCCGACACAGAGGTCTTGGTGGAATCGAAGATTTCACCGACATTCATCATGTACACACGGGACACCGTGACCTGCCGTTCGACCTCACCAGTCGTCACGTGGTATGCACGTGAGAGAGCAACAGGGGTCACCAGCGCCACGACGCTGAGTGCGGCGAAGAGCCAAAAGCCAATTGAGATGCGCGGCCCGCGCAACTGGCGCCATTTGCGCGTGACGAAGGTCTCGAAAACCGTCCACAGACCGAACGGCCCAGCCCAACGTCGATCTGCAAGCCAGAAGACCTCCAGCCACGTGTTGGCTGAGGTCCATGAAGTGTCGAGCGACCCTACAGCGAGCCGTGCGAGGTGCATTGCTGTGATTGGGCCATGACCTTGGTCAAAAACGGTGCGCATTATGCTGGGCAGTCCAGTGAAGCTCCATGGAAGAGGTTTGTTAGCGGCGACGCGGTCATAATCCCACGTAGCACTATGAGTCAGTTCGAAAGTTATAAGTGTCGCGATGATGAAGATACTCCAAATGATGGCCGAGACGCTACTGTAAAGATGATAGCTAGGCGCGCTGGGCGATAAGCGAGTGTATGACGCTGACGGAGGTTCCGGCTTTGGAGTCATGGGCGTAGGCTAAGTCAGAGTGCGAGACAGAGGAGGATCGAGGTGGTAGATTGTGGTATCGATGAGGCTTAAAAGCAGAGGAGGCGCCCAATTCATACATCGATTGGCGTCTGTCACCTGTGCACTCCCTGCCAAAATAGATGGGCATTCTCAGGGCAACGACGATATTCACTGCCCTTAGTGTTCATGTACCCTAGAACCGCCACGATTCAGTCTTGTAGCCCTGCGAATTGCTGCGTTGTTTGCCTCACCATGCATCGGTGAAGGGCACGGCTGACTCATGATTTCCCTGTGCACACTTGCCTCCAATGTGTCCGCTGCTTATAGTAAGGTCGCCTCGCTGCTGGCACAGTGTGTCGGTGTAGGATGGCTGTAACACACGAGGTCACTGGCAGTACCGGGAGCAGGGGAGGAGGTGTAGCTCGGAAAACCAGTTGCTTGCTGCGACACAAGATTCTGAGAAGCTGACAATTTTCTAGAATAGAGGGGAAATCGTCCCCGTGCAAGGCAGTGAGGTATTACACCCGGCATTAACGCTATTTGCTCCCCTGCGTCAACCTATTGCTCACAAGTTGCCACGAAGTCACTCGAATCGCGTCAGCCCTTTCTGCACTAATTTGCTCATCACAGTCACTAAATATGATCACGGAAATAGATGGACGTGTTGCGTCTCCGTATATGCAAGAGCGCACAGAAAGGATATAATTTGGCACGTGTTAGGATAGGACGAGCGACCCGTTTGAGTTAGTACATTCAGTAGCGGGATTGTTAGGACATGAAACGTAAGAAGTGGGATCAAGGCAGCGCATGCACCGCCAATGTGGCATTGGGACCGGGAAAGAAAATGCGCAGGCAGGACGAAGGGAAATGTACTGAAATTAGGCAGGGCGAGGCGAGCATGTATGTACAACACTGACGAACGCGCGAGCTGAAGCAGAGCAGAGCAGAGCAAAGCCAAACGGATCAGATCAGACAAAATAATGAAGCTGTGCGATACTACGAAATGCGCTCGGGGTGCTCGGAATGACGCCATGTAGAGGGAAAGTGCGTTGGGAGAATGGGAAGGATATGACATGGGGTTCATTTGGGGAGCCTTTGTCTATGTGATCACGAAGTGCTTATGATCTGCTCGACGATATCGATGTCGAAGAGGTTGTGATAGGCTAAACTTGGTTCGGACCAGCGAAGTACCGGATGACAGATAGAACCGGCTCGAGCCCGAAGTCGCATGGCTAGTATGCCACGACAGAGCAGGGATACTCCTTGTTCCACGCACAGGCGGCGCTGGACCTATCCGCAACCGCACGCTAGTGAAGTGCACTTACGCCGTAGGCGTACACGTGTGCGACCTTGGAGCTGCCGTACTCGCGGAGCTACTGACTGTACTACTTGCACCGGCCATGACGCGCGAGGAGCCCGAGCTCTCACTGAGCCAGTTTCGAGGATCGGAATTGATTTGGCAGAAAAATTAGTCGAGGTCCTCAAGCTGCGGCGGGTTGTTGCACGCGAACAGAACGAGAGGCTAATGTCGGCCGTGATGGGGCAGAGCTCTCAGCTGCGTGCAAGAACCCTTCAGCCACCATGCTCCGTTCTCAAAACCCGATATCCTACTCGCTTGTAGAGAGACTACCTGTCGGCGCTCATCATACTTCGTCTAATCTAGGATTGTTAATCACCAATCCTCGACAGGGCAAAGCCATGTGGCAGACTCAACGACTTGAGATACACCTCCTTGACCGCCACATGATACACGGTCTGCGCAAATGCTCGATCGGCAATGCTGGCAAGATCAGCTACAACTGGGTTAGAAGGAAGAGAAGAGAGCAAGCAACGGCGCGAAACATCGGACGAGTGTGGGGATTGGAAAGGCGCGCAGATCCACCTGGCGGGAATGCACGGCAAGAAGCACGAGCCTAGACGCCGGCAAAAGAGCGCTCAGAGGTAGCATCATACTCAGACAGGAGTGGCAATGTCAGCGCACAGGGGCGGGAATGTATGTGCACTGCGGGTACCAAGAGTCGTCCGTTTAGGAGTTCTACAGTGGAAGCGCAGAAGTGGAACAATAGCCAGCCGTCGTTTACCGGCAACATTGGAAAAAGACACAGCGCGAACATAAAAGGCGGTGAAGTGCATACTAGCCGCGCAGGCAAAAGATCGGCAGCCGGATGAGGGAATGCGGAAGGAAAAGGGCAAGACGAGCAGTGGAAGGAAAGGAAAGACGGCGGCAAAACGTGGAGAGTCGAGGAGGCGAGATGAAGTTGGGCAGAGGGTGCGCAGAAGATGAAATGAGCGTAGGGCAAAACAGGGGCAAACCAGTCAGAGTGCAGGGACGCAAAGAGATGGCCACCATGACACGATTAGCCAGCACGACCGTGAGATGAGTACCATCGCGCCAATAAGAGAAAGCCACGAGCGAGGACTCACTCGCTCGCCGCAGAAAAGGACCAGGACGCTCGCAGAAACATGACTATAAAAGCGAGGCAAGGTATGGCGGGGTGGTAGGGTAGGGGCATTGAGAAGGAGGGAAGGCAGACACGAGGCGCCGCAAACCGCGCGGATGCAGGCAAGGTACTGTTGTCATTCCGATACAATAAACGCGGTTTAGCTCAGGTTAAGGATTGAAGAAGCGAGATAGTGGGATAATCAAGGGGTGCACAGCAGAATATTGCGGCGAGCGACTACCTGCCGACAAGAAATGAATGCCTGAAATGGAGCGCACGTTGAGTGTGCCTGTACACGAGCAAATGATGCCTTCGACCCGGGCCAATACGAGTCTAAGTCTGCGTGGGTGTATGACACCCATCAGAGTGGAAAGCGGACAATGCACCCAAAGCAAACGAGGCAGCGCGCGGAGCCACCGCACTGGCGCGCTCAAGACGCGTACACGGGAACGGCCCGTACACACACCAATATAAAGACAACGGTTCGGGATTTCAGTGCACCATATAGCGCTTGTGAAAGAAATTTACGGTCATCGCACGGCGCAGTTGCGCTGAACGAGGAAGAAGCGAAAGGATAGGGCTGCCGCGTTCGAATCGGATCCGACCGATGTTCAAAAATGTTTCGTGCGTGCATGCACGGACTTTGCAATAATTTGAAGTCCGAAAAGACGCAAATTTGGTTACTGCGCAACTATCTAATCCACATTGACGCATCTGGAACTTTTATTTCGAGCCTACGACGATGTACACCGGAGCAGTTCTGGTTGAAACACCCACTAATCAGAGTCTCGCCACTTGTGCATCACAAACTCTTGAAGCATATCCTCATTCTCCTCCAGCTCTGCGAGCCATGTTTCTGGCGTTACGGCTAAAACTGGCTGTTGTTGAAGTAGCCTCGCCACAGCGTAGCCGTCGAGGCTACTCGCCCACGTTGGGCGCATCATGACCGCACTTGATGCGAACATTCCAACAAACCAGATGCAGAGAAGTGCGCCGAGGAGACACACGTAACCATTATCGCGCCGGATACCGGTCGCAGTAAGCTTCTGAATCCCATGGCGGTCAACTGGTACAATTGTTGACAACCAAACTGCAGTAGACATGGCTACCACGCCTTCCCACATGAGCTCCGCCTCCCAGACCGAGTTATTGAATCTACCATTGCCTCGGTTCATGTTGTCATTGAATATCTTGTATTCCAATGCCGCTATGTAGGCGTTTGGATCACCCTGCATGACGGCAGCAAGCGGGTCAAGATATCGAGACTGCGGGCCGGCCTTCGTGGATTCTGATGGTGCGATGTAAGTGAAATCACGGAATGTCATCGTGCGACCGTCCACAGAAGCATTGCCTGCTGCTGCGCTAACACCGCAGTGTACGAGAGTTTCGAACGTGTAATCTTCAACTGGCATCGTCATCAGGAAGAGCGATGATGCATTCGAACGCAGCTCTCGCCCAAATTCTGTGACGAGAGAGATGTCCGAACAGGCACTCGCATCGCCCATTTCTGATGTGACGTGATTTACTGTTATTCAAATTTTAACTATCAGAACATGTGTGAGGTGCAATCAAATGGCGACTCACTAGTCGAGCTGTGCTCATAGCCAAATGCGGCCCCACAAAGGTCTCGAAAAGTTTTGTTGTTTGGCTGCACAAACTCGCACCCGCCGGCGACTCGGATACCAGCGAGCGACATGATGGTCTTGTTTGTACTCCCAGTGATAAACCACGTGCCGCCGTTAGATGTTATCTGCACCCCGACCTCGGCATAAATGTTGTCTGGGTATTGCAATCTTGGCGCCATGCCCCTACTCCAGGCATCGTTCCCATACACCATTTGCCGACGTAGTTTCCTGGACCTATCGCCCACCGATTCGAGTGCGTCGAGGTCCACCATTGACACGCCAGAGACCATGATCTGTCGTTCAACCTCGCAGGTCGTCACATGATAGGCTCGTGACAGCGTTACGGGAGTCACAAGGGCTACGATGCTAAGGGCAGCGAAAAGCCAAAATCCGAGTGAAACTTGTGGCCCGCCCAACTTGTGCAGCTTGCGTGAAACCAGTGTCTTAAATGTCATCCACAGACCGAAAGGCCCTGCCCAGCGCCTATCTGCAAGCCAGAAAACCTCCATCCACGTGTTGGGTGAAGCCCACGGAGTGTCGAGTGAGCCTACCGCGAGCCGCGCCAGGTGCATAGCCGTGATAGGACCATGTCCCTGGTCAAACACGGTGCGCAAGATGCTCGGTAGCACACTGAATATCCAGGGAAGGCCAGTGTGAGTGGCGAGGCGATTGGGATTCCACATAGCACGATGAGCCACCTCATGAGTGATGAGTGTGATGACGATGAAAAGAGACCATGCAACAGCTACGGTGACACTGAAGAGATGATAACTCGGTGATAGTCGCGTGTAGTGGGTCAGCGGTGGCCCTGGGACTGGATCCATTGCGAGCTTAGCGGCTTCTAGCTGCGAAAGTACAGCTGGGAGGCTTTCCAATCAATAACACTGAAGGGGAAGAGGCACAGGCCCAATAAATACACGGCATGCGACGAGTGAGGAAGTGAACCTGTGATTTTCAGGACCAGGGTAGCATAGGTACGTGCACAGCTCATGGTTGAATGCTGCAAAGCGCCTACGTACTAATTCAGGAGACCAGACCAATGAGCTGCGAGAGAAAACCAAGAGAAGACTCTCGCTTCACAAAGCACAAGATGAATGAACTGTCCGATCGGGTTGTTGACATATTCAAAAGGGTTGCTGTCATCACGGGATGCCCGTCCTTTTCCGCTCAGGGATGATGTGACGTGCAGAAGTCGTTTCACTTTCCTGAGAGTAGTTCGCAAATGACTCTTGAAATTACGTCCACGAGTGGAAAATATTTGATACCGAGAGCTCTCGGCGGGACCTCTGCAGCTCGTGGGAGCCCAATTTTCTTCCATATATACGGTTACAAGTCATGTGACAGGCTTCATGGTACAGTGCACTAATAAGGGCTCACAGCAAGGCGGGACGGTACAATTCCTATTGCCCTGATCTACAATTGATTGCGCCAGTCGTGCATTGTGAACCTTTGCAGCATATCTTCATTCTCCTCGAGCTCGGTCAGCCACCCTTCGGATGTCCCAGCCAGAATTGGCTGTTGCCGAAGCACCCGCGCAATTGCATATCCATCGAGACTGCTCGTCCACGTTGAACTCATGGGCGCCAAGCTCAATGCGAACATTCCGACAAACCAAACAATGAGCAGCGCGCCGAGAACACAGAAGTATCCATCGTTGCGCTGAATTCCTGTCGCTTGCAGCTTCCGAATACCAGGTCTGCTGATCGGTTCACCTGTTGAAAGCCAGACAGCAACGGACATGGCGACTACGCCGTCCCACAGCAGCTCCGACTCCCACGCCGGGTCTGCGTCGAACTGGCCATCACCCTGTTTCACATCGTCTCTGATTCGCTTGTACGCCAGTGCCCTCATGTAAGCATTTAGATCGCCCTGCATGATAGCAGCCAGCGGGTCCATATATGCGGACTGAGGGCCGACGATGTACTCTGACGGTGCGATGTATGTGAAATTGCTGAATGTCATCGTGCGGCCGTTCACGAAGGCATTTCCTGCCCCTGCGCTGACATCACAGCGAACTATGCTCTCGACTGTGAGATCGTCGAGCGTGGTCACTATCTGGAAGAGTGACGTGGCATTCGACCGCGGATCTCGCCCAAACCCTGTGTTAGGTGAGATGTTGGAACAGACAGCCATATGACCATAGTCAATCGCCGCCTGACCCACTGTGATAAGATTTGTAATTATCAGGAGGAGAGCGATATGCTGTCAACTAATGTCTCACCAATCGAGCTGTTCCGGGACCAGTCGCCAAAGGCGGCGGCGCAAATATCACCAAAAGTGCTGTTGCTTGGTTGAAGGAGCTCACACCCACCCGCAACCCTAATTCCGGACAGTTGCATGATAGTTTTGTTCGCACCCCCGGTGACCAGCCACGAGCCACTGGTCAAGGATGCCGGAACACCGACCTCGGAGTACATGTTTTCCGGGCCTTGTATTGCTGGTGACATGCCCCTGCCCCAAACGGAGTTTCCGAACCTGGTCTGATGGTAGGTTCTACTTGTCACCTCACCAAGTGCTTTGATTTTCACCACCGACACATCAGAGACCACGATCTGTTGTTCGACCTCGCTGGTCGTCACATGATACGCCCGTGACAGCGTTACGGGCGTCACCAGCGCTACGACACTGAGCACGGCAAAAAAACAGAAACCGAGTGAAACATGTGGCCCGCGCAATTTGCGCAATTTGCGTGAAATGTATGTCTTTGCTGTCGTCCACAGACCGACCGGCCCTGACCAACGACGATCAGCGAGCCAGAAGCCTTCCATCCAAGTGTTGGGTGACACCCATGGAGTGTCGAGTGAGTCCACCGCGAGTCGCGTAAGGTGCATAGCCGTGATAGGACCATGTCCCTGGTCAAACACAGTGCGCAAGATGTTGGGCAGAACACTGAAAATCCAGGGAAGACCTTCGCGAGCGGCGATACGATCAAAATCCCACGTAGCACGATGAGCCAACTCGTGAGTTATCAGGGTGACGAGAATGAAGAGACTCCATGCGACGATAATGATGAAGCTAAACAGATGATAGCTGGGCGACATCCGCTTATAATTCGCTGGTAGTGGTCCTGGCATTGGAGGCATTGCAAATGGTGCGAGACAGAAGCAGCGTACGAGGGAGGCCAATGTATGAAGTTTAAGAGGCCTTGAATCCGCTGCACGTATCCAATTGCCGGCGTTTGTAATGGCAAATGCAGTAGGCAATGATTAAAGGTGACACGTTCGGACAGTCCAGGGGTGGGAACAAAATGTGGTACCTGCACTAATCGTACGTCCGAGCACTCTGCGGCGCCGTTTCTGCGACGAGAGCAGGCCCAGTAGTTCGGGTGAGTAAATGGAGATAGGCACACACAGAAGCCGATCATATCGAAGATCCGAGGGTTCACGGTCTGCTCGCTTAGTGAAGCGATAGGATTTACAGGGCTCAAGTTAGTTGGTACCACCCTCCTCTGTTCTAGCCGTTGGCAGGTAATGGTTGCAACTTGCACACGTTTGAATAAATCGTCGCCGTATTCCTGCAGTTTGCCGGCTCCGGGCCTTACGGGACACTCAGGGCTCAGGCTTCCTGCACCTTTCGACAAACGGACGGACAGAATCGGGTGGTATTCTGCACCATGGCATGCGGCGGAGACAATTTCTCATGTATGGTGACACCTGGGATGTTGGCGGGTCACAGACTGACAAGCGGATTTCGTATGTCACCCTTCAGGACATATACACCGAGTCGCAAACTTGCTGGTGACCAGCAGTCAGCGGCGGTGGTGACAGCGTGACGGAGGTCATGCGGCTGCGCCGTGAACGGCGATGTCGTGGACGCATCGAAGTCCGAAGTCGCCGGACCTCGCCCCGGCGAGGTCGCAGCGATATCGCAAGACCAGGACGCCACCATGCCGTGGACCAGCCTGTCATTCTGTCAAATTCCTGACTGCTCTCGTAATTCGCACACATCGAATCGGAAATAGAACAACAACTGTAGTGAAATTTTGGGACAGGGTGTACTATGTACAAATCAAAAGACCACTCGCGGCAACCTGGCTACAAGTTCTCCGACAACCCGCTGAGGTCTCGCGGCAAACGTCGCATCAAGTTGGAGCTTCTATGCAGCCGACGTGCGGCTGAAATGAGGCAGCGATAAGTTGCCGGGCGCGACGTGACGGGCAAGACACGAGGGCGCGACGACAAGCACTAACGTCTCGCCGCGACACGTTCAAAAGTGCGGCTACCAGATCGTCAAGTGGGGTTGACCGGCATGTCAGCCGTATCGTCCGGATATCACCGCAGACGTCGCATCACCGCGCGCAGCCCATTCTGGGGTGTAGCAAACGAACTGAAGTATCCCAAGCCGGAAATGTTTGGTCTATGGTGAAATACGTACAAGTGCACTACCGATCTCCGCACCTCCCCCATCAAGCACCACCCCAATACCACCTCGAACTGGTGACCTGCGTGAATCTGTCGCCTGCCTTTTTCTAAGAGGACAGGTACGGCAGTACGCACGAATTGAGCCGCCCTCCCTCCGTTCACTCCACAGACATTCATTCCATTTGTTCGTTCGATGTATTGACTGAAAAATCATGGGGCATATGTGTTTTTGCATCTCCGTACATGCAGCAACACGCAAACAGGAGAGAAGATGGAATGTCAGGTGTAGGACGACTTCCAAGTTCGAGTCAAGGCATCAAGTAGTCGGATTCTTAGAAGGTGACACAAGAAGTCGCATGAGACAGCGCAGGCGCCGTCAGCGAGACATCAGAATCGGCAATGGGAACACGCAGGCGGAACCAGAGCTCATGTATCCATATGATGGGAGACGATGCGGGCATGTCTGTACAGCTTAGAAAGAAGATCAGAGCAGGAACAATACTAGAAATGACAGAGTGAGCAATAATATACGAGCATCGAAGAGGGGCGTACAGCTTTAATTTAAAGATTACATTCATATCAAGTTTCAGATCCTTGACGAGGAACGCAGTGCAGGAGAGAGTCAGAATATGGGCAAGATGATCGAGA
>Ga0247815_10001716_pt1 | contig 16663 bp, 15 predicted proteins | sample UWRJL194509B1_FD_181014 | JGI IMG/M metagenome (GOLD analysis project Ga0247815, IMG submission 181014) | Plant litter microbial communities from Arlington Agricultural Research Station in Wisconsin, United States - UWRJ-L194-509B-1 | ecosystem: Environmental > Terrestrial > Plant litter >...
GGACAGCGCGCGGCATGACAACCTCGTGTTGGTAATTCCCGCTTTGTTTCCCCTTAGCTTCTGTCTCCACGCTGTTGCCGAACTGCCCACAAAGCGGTGCACGCGGAGGAATTCAGCAGAGCAGTCCCTGTCACTGTCAGGGACTCCCAAGCAGTCCAGGAGCAAGCAAAGCACCGATCGCGGCTTTCGCGGCTCCCGAGCCTGCCGTGTGGGATACCTAAGACGCACAGCCACAACCCGAGGAACGGCCAAATTCTCCGGCGCTGTCTGTGCGCACGCAGAGTGCCCGGGATTGTCGGGCGACGCGGTCATCATTGTCTGCCCTGCCCGAATTTAGACAACCTTGTATGCGCTCACGGACAGAGTTTTCGCACGAGGATCGTCGGCCGTCCATGGCGACAGCGATCACTTGTTTGGGCGCGGTTCGGGATTGACGGCTCGCGTGAGCAGGCGCGACTTGCGGCGCAGGTCGCGGTGCATGGCGCAGCGAGCGGATATCCCGACGCGTGAGCAGGTCAAACCGCAGCTCCTCGACTCGTAAGCCATTGCGTAAGCCAGTGCGCGTGTAATGTCTATCGTGACGCGCACGCGCCGGCCGTGTACAGGACACGAGGCTTTGGCCACACCGGTCTCCGGTTCGCTGATATTCATTGAAAATTGTGAAGACGCGCTTTTTTTTCTGGTCATGCGAGGACGGTTCGGATAGTGGTGCGCCGACGGCGCGTTCTGGTTTCCGTGATGCATAGCTGTGGCGGTGGCGGTGGTCAACTACAACCTCGTCGCACTTCCACGGATCATGATACGGACCGAACCTAGAGTTTTGATAGCTGCGTTTTACGTGCAGTAGGCCAATGCGACACATTGATCGTACAGAGGTTCGTAATCCAGGGGTAGTTTACCGTCCACTTTCCCGGTCCCGCGTCGACACGGATTTGGAATATATCGCCGAAGCAGAAGCAGGTTGTTTTGATTTGTTGCAGTACGGTAGAACGTAGCGCGACGGCCGCAGACATTCGATGGCTTGAGAACGCGCAATTACTTAGCAACAACTTGCGATGTGGGCTTATCCCCGACATGCAAGTCGGGCATCGTTCGTTTATCGGGCATGGCCCGAAGCATTTCACATTCAACGCAGACACGACAAAGGTGGCACGAGAGTGACATGAGATTCCAAGTGTCCATTGAGATGATCAGGTGCCTTAGCCTGTATATACGGATTACAAGAGCGACCCGCAGTCGGATCCTTGACCAAGCAGATGTTCGACAAGATAACATCCCCCTTATATTGCGTCAGGCCTGCGCCATCCTGGAAGGCCTCCTTTGTGGCCCGTACCACCTCCATCGAGTGGATTGCCTTTGTCTGGGCTCTCGTCCCCGCTGTCGTTGCCCCCATTGCCACCGTCGTCGCTGTTGTTTCCGCCGTTTCCGCCGTTATTACCGCCATTGCCGTCCGAGTCGGTAGTGGACGGTCCTAGATCTTGAAAGTCCGCGTATGCGTCCCAGTACGAGGCACCCTTCGCCACGCCTGAGCTCGTAACAGTGTAACCGGTCTTCTTCGACATGAGGGTGACGGTGTATGGAATGCTGAGCTGTCCCTCCATGATGTAACCTGTAACACAATACTTGCGGTGCGGTGGTGTCACGATTGGAATGTCCCACTCGACGGTGGTCGTTTTGGTAACGGACTGTCCCCAGTGCCATGTATGTGTCGTCGAGACGGAGACGTCGACTTTGCCGTCCACGACTAACGGAACACCAACTCCAAGTTCCCAAATGATTAGATAGTGTTTAGCTCATATTTGGAACTGTACTCACCCTGGAACGTCGTTTTGACGCCGAGAGCGAAGCCAGCTGTATAGTCAAAGGATTGAAAGTACGAATCCGTTTTCCATAGAGTGAGACTCTGGTTCTGATTGACGCTGCCATTGTTGTTTGTCGTTTCCGAGCCGAGAGCGACCTTCTGCTGGCTTAAGGAGGCGTAGAGAACATGGTATTGGATCGGTTCGACAATTTCCATGTCTTCGAACTCGAACTTGAAGACCTGATCGTCGAAGTCCTTGTAGTCCCCTTCTATTACGCCAAGGTGGGGGTTGTTCCACGTGCGCATATAGCACTTTGTATTGGAGCTTGGATTGAGGATGCGGAACCACCCGTCCATGGGGCTGACTCGTTGGAATGTGAAATACCTGCACCAAGTCAGATTCATCAATGAAGATGGAGCCCTGCGGAGACATATTGTCTGTTACGCACGAGCCGGGGGAGTTGGGTTGGTTCCATAGACCCCAGTCGCCTTGATCGGCGTCCGCCTGCATGCAGAAGCCGTCGCTCGAGTCGGAAATGATCATATACTGGTTGTCGAAATCGCCACTACCAGGGGTCAGCCTCCACCACTGATCGTCGCTGACAGGTTCTGCTGGGACTCCAAGTGTGGTTGTCACGAGGTATGGTTCGTAGGACGGGTACCCGGACAAAACCAGGCCCGTGGCTTTACCGACGAGGCGAAAGCGCAGGCCTTGGGGTGGAATGTAAAACGGAATGATCCCTGCGTCAGCTTCAACCTTCGCTTCGCTTGCTATGGCGGCTGCAGCGGCGTTTTCAGCCGAGGTCGTATCGCTCAACAATGCATCGATTACGGCGGATTGAGCGTCTGTCATGGCTGCAGCGGCGTCCGTGGCAGCAGCAGCTGCTCCAGGCAGTCCGAACGCTTCGGCTTCGGATACTATGGAGTTTGCAGCAGCTGCGGCGGCGGCAGCGTCTAAAGCGGCCTGAGCAGCTGTGAACGACATTCTGAGCGGAGGGATGTTGAAGAACCGGTTGAAATAGACGCAGTCCTGACATTTCTCTTATATAGCCATAGAGGGTAGCTCTGAGCCGAGTGGCGCAAGAGGGACGCAGTGGAGCGGCACTATTGAAATCAGCCGGTGGACGGTCCAGCCGAAGTCGGAGTTCTCTGAACCAATTCGGGATTGCGGCTTACGATGCTCGGATAGCCGGTTCGCCGAAGTTTCTGATGCATGGCCCAAGAACCGAACCACTCAAACCGATGATAAAATTTTCTGCTCGTGCCACTGCTGGCAGACTTGAATGTCAAATATTCAGCTGGATGCAGATGTGTTCCGTCTTCTGACAAATGGATGTACGGGGTATCACAGCATTATAACTGAGTCACGTATGGCGGAATCTTTGTCCAACTATCAGTGGTACGAATTCAAGGCCGTACCGTTTCATTTCAGTCCAATTCGATTTGCGTCGCGACTACTGTTGACGCTGGCATGCAGGTTGAGTCATGTACCTAAGGCTTCGGCGATCGTCGAATGCCGAACTGTTCCCGGACTTCACCGAAGCTTCCATTCATCATTCCGGTCATACAGAGTAGACCACGCTGGACAACACATCCGGGATCCCAAAGGATGCGAGCCCACTCAAAAACGGTAAACACGATTGCCGGTGATCGAGCTTCGATGGTTCTTCAAGACCGGTCGTCGTGCTTGCATCGACCAGCACACTGATGATCAGCGTGAGCCACTTGACTCTGAACTCTCTTGATATAGTCCAGGTCAAAATGTTACGTACCATCGGCTGGGGAGGGCAGCTTGCATGAACAGATAATCGCTGAAGCCTGCCAGAGTGTTTACCCTCTGTTTTCGTTTCAAATTGGTTTCAAGTTCCTTATTGTAATGTATCGAAGCGAACACGGCAGGAGGCATGGACCGACGCGTGGCATGGCTTCTCAATCAATCTTCGCCTTAACCCCCACCCGTTCGGTTATCGCCTCCGCCTTCAACATTGTCGTCGATTTCATTGACGTCGCTGGTAGGGACCCCGATATCTTGAACGTTTGTGTACGAGTCCCATGTTGCGACAGCTGTCGCCACGCCAGAGCTCGTAACCGTGTGTCCAAACTTCCTCGACCTGAGCGTAATGGTATATGGAATGCTGAGCTGACCCTCGGTGATGTACCTTGTAAACCGATACCGGCGGCGTGGCGGTGTGTTGATTGGAATGTTCCATTCGATAGTGGGAGGGCTGGTGACAATCTTGCCCCAGTGCCATGTCTGTGTGGGCGAGACTGCCACACCAATTTTGCCGTTCGCGACGAACGGAACGCCAACTGGAACGGGTGAGCCGCATGTAACAAAAGATCTATCATTAGTCTCACCCTCGAACGTCATGTCCGCGCTGATTTTACTTCCGGAATTATGGTCAAAGGACTGAAAGTACGCCTTCATTCTTGAGAAACAGAGGGTCTGACTCAGTGAGATACTGCCGTTGTTGTTGACAGTTTCCGAGGCGAGTTCGACCTGTTGCTGGGACACAATAGAGGCGGAGAGAACATGATACTGAATCGGCCTAATGACATCCAGATCATCGACCTCAAATCCGAAGACCTGATCGCCGTAGTCTTCACTGTCCGCTCCAACCGTGAGAAGTGCTTGGTCGATCTGCGCGCTCATAATGCACTTTATCTTGTAGTTTGGGTTGTAGATGCGGAACCATCCTTCATCGGCACTAACCTGCCGGAAGGCAAAGTACCTAGTACAGCGCATGAAATTCATCGGTACCCCGTGAGCTCAACATAAAAGCATAATGTGCAAACGTACGAGCCATGCGAGCTCAACTTGTTGGAAAGATACCAGTGGTTTTTGTTCCTGTCCGCATACATGGCGAAGCCGTCGTAGACGTCGGAAACGATCAAGTATTGGCCACTGAACCCGTCACCAGCGGCGATCAACCTCCAGAACTGACTGCCGTTGACCGGTTCCGCCTCAGTTACACCGGATTTCGGTACGCCGTCGACGTCAGAGTCCCGATACGCATACAAGACCTGGTTTGTGTGTTTGCTGACCAGGCGGAAACGGCGCCCTGCAGGTGGTATGAAGAGCGGGCGGACATCAGCGGCTGCAACCATGGACATTCTGAGTAGGCGAGAGTCGGCGACTCGTTTTTATAACACTATCGAGCCATTTCTTATATATGTCTCTTCAGATCCGAGGTGAGCGGTGCAGAGAAGATGTCCCTGAACATTGCTGTAGTAAACAGTCGTCAGCAAAGGGGACCACCCAAATCTGGTCAGATGAAACTGCGCCAAGCGAGGGCAAGACTCAAGGCACACATTCTCTGCGTTCTGGAGCTAAAAGAGTATCGGCCAAACTGAATGGGCGGACACGGATGCAAGACCGACGGCACAGTCAAACTCAGTGTCCCTGTACCAACACTCACATCACTCTTAGGGACAACGCGATGGCCCTTAGAGCTGAAAACAACGGCAGTGGACTGAGAGTGCAAGGTTAGATGTTGAGGAACGGCCAAATTTCTTGGTGGTGCCAATGCGCTGCTTCTGTGCCTGCAGCGGAATTGTTCGGGCCCGATGGTCAATAACCAATCAATGGTCGCGCATCACGACTCATTAAACAACCCTTGCGCTCACTGACAAGCAGACTGTAGCGCGAAGATCCTCAGCCCATGGCGACAACGCTCATATGTTTGGGTGCGGTTTGTGATTGACGGGCAAGCGCAGGACAGGACACGAGGTTGGCCACACCAGTGCCCGGCACATTGATATTGGAATCATGAAAGGTGCAATTTCTCTCTTCTCAGGCGAAGGTGGTTCATATATTGGTGCAATGACGCCGCGTTCGGTTTCCGTGATGCATGGCTGTAGCGGTGGACAAGTACAACCTCGTCACAGTTCCACGGATCTGGATAACAACCGAACCTAGTGAAGCGCAATCTCTGCTTCGTGCTCGATCAAAAGAGAGAGCCTATCAGCTATGAGGAAGTTCAAGTTCGGAGTGCGCGTTGGCACAGAACTCACAAACTTACATAGTTGACAGTAGGGCGATATGAACAGGCCACTGCATCTTCGTTCAAATATCATTCCTCGCGCCTGATATTTATCCATCCAGCTTGGTAGCTGCCATTTCCAAGGGTGTTCCGAGGAGGACGTCGGCTGTCCGGCACCAGCTCAACCATTGCAACGACAAAGACGACCACACAGCCTTATTCTCTACCTACGACTATTTTCATTCGTTGCTGTGATGCATCGAAGCGGATACAGCGGAAGACATGAACCGACGCGTGGCATGTCTTCTCAATCAATCTTCACCTTCACCCCCGCCCGTTCGGTTATCGCCTCCGCCTTCGACGTTGTCGTCGATATCATTTACGTTGCTGATAGCGGGTCCGACATCCTGAATATTTGTGTATGAGTCCCATGTCGCGACAGCTGTCGCCACACCAGAGCTCGTAATCGTAGAATCAAACTTCTTTGACCTGAGTGTAATGGTGTATGGAATGCTGAGCTGGCCTTCGGTGATGTACTTTGTGAAACGATACTGGCGGTGCGGAGGAGTGCTTATTGGAATGTTCCATTCGATAGTGGGAGGGTTGGTGACAGTCTTGCCCCAGTGCCATGTCTGTGTGGGCGAGACTGCCACACCAATTTGGCCGTTTCTGACGAATGGAACGCCAACTGGGATAGGTAAGCCGTGTACACTTCAGATCTGTAATTTTGCTCACCCTCGAACGTCATGTCCACACTGATGGTACTTCCAGAAGCATAGTCAAAGGACTGAAAGTGTGACTTGACTCTTGAGCAACAGAGGCTCTGACTCTGTGCGATGCCACCATCGTTATTGATCGTTTCCGAGGCGAGTTCGATCTTTTGATGAGACACAATAGAGGCGGAGAGAAGATGATACTGGATCGGCCTGACGATCTCCACATCATCAACTTCAAATCTGAAGACTTGGTCGTCGTAGTCTTTACTGCCATCTCCAATCGTGCCAAGAAATGGGTCGCTCCACGTGCGCATGTAGCACTTCTTGCTGTGGCTTGTGTTGAAGATGCGGAACCATCCGTCATCGGTGCTGACCTGCCGGAAGACGAAGAACCTGGAGCGCGTGGGAATTGTCGGTAAGCCGTGGGCTCAACAGATATACGTGATGTTTTAACGTACGAGCTGGGCGAGTTAAGCTTGTTAGACACATACCAATGGCCATTGTTATTGTCAGCATACATGGCCAAGCCGTCGCCGACATCGGACGCAATCAAATAATGACCACTGAACCCGCCACCAACGGGGATCAGCTTCCAGAACTGATTGTCGTTGACAGGTTCCGCTGTAGTTCCACCGGATTTCGGCATGCCGTTACCGTCTCGATACGCATACAAGACCTGACCTGTGGCTTTAACAACGAGGCGGAAGCGGAGCCCTGCAGGTGGTATGAAGTGCGGGCGGACAGCAGCGGCTGGGACATTGGACATTCTGAGTAGGTGAGAGCAGGCAAACTAGCTCTTTGAAGGTTATATAGCCATATCCATTATATATATCTTCAGATCTGGGGTGGGCAGCACAAGAAGACGCGTCTTCTGAACATTGCTGTAGTAAACAATAGGCAGAAGGTCCACCCGAATTCGGTCAGGTCAGCCCAACCAGGCACAGCAGCAATCGAGCTGGCGGTGATAAAACTGCACCAATCAACAGCAGGACTCGGGGCACAGATTCTCTGAGTTCCGAAGCCACAAGAGAATGGACCAGAATGTGTTGGCGGACGCGGATGCCTCAATGACATAGACAAACTCTGCGACCCTGTACCAATATTCACTCTCAAGGGGAGCACGACGGCCCCCACAGCTGAATACAACGGAGCAATGGAATGGGAAAGGGAATGGAAGATGGCGAGGAACGGTCAGATTCCTCAGTGGTGTCAATACGCTGCCTCCGTGCCTGTAGCGCGCCGGGACTAGGTTTGAGGGTCAATGACCATGGCGTCTATTTCGCCGGAATCCAGGCACCCCTTGCGCTCACTTCACAACTATACAGACTTCAGCGCAAGGGTCATCGGCCCGTGCACGTATATGTCCAGGGTGGACACAATCCTGACGCGCATGCCGGCCGGGACAGGACATGAGGTTGGCCACACCGGTGTCCGGTTCGCTTATATTCAAAATAGTAAAGGCGCACTTTCTTCTGCTCGTGCGAGGACGGTTCGGGTAGTGTTGTGACGACGGCGCGATCTGTTTTCCGTGATGCATGGCGTGCGGCGGTGGTCAACTGCAATCTCGTCGCACTTCCACGGGTCCGCATGCGCCCAAACCTGAAAACGGCCTTCTTTGATTTGACTTTAGTCGGATTTATATATATACCAGTTGTGCGGAAGTTCAGGCTTGTGAACGCGCTTTGGCCTCTTCATGTCCAACTCATCCTTCGCGCGTGATATCTGGTTTTCAGTCCGTTAGTTGCCAATAGTCGTCGAAGAAGAAGTCGGTTATACGATACACGTTCAACTACGATGGATGATGATTGCCAATATTCCGACCGTAGCCGCACCGCAACGTGCCAGTTTGGCGCAGTTCAGGTACGAAGGTGTACCTGATATTGCTGTGACAGAATACGGTGTAGTTGAAATACATAACTTGTGGACCAATAGGATCAAGTGAAGCCGGTTGATAAACAACTCTTAACCGCATCAAACCGGCGGCGTTCCCTTCACGCACAACGGGGAGGGCGGTATTTTCCGTCCCGGAATACTTTGATCGCCGCCTGAAGGTATTCCTTCAGTATCCCTGATACTACAAAATCTGTAATGGGCATTAGAGCCGTTTGTAATACAGATAATACCGAAGGAATACCTTCAGGCGGCGATCAAAGTATTCCGAGACGGAAAATACCGCCCTCCCCGTTGTGACGGTGGTGGAACGAACCAATCGAGCCCCAAAGTCGGCCCGACCTCTCGCGTTTACCAGACCATCTGAACTTGCACCCTTACTCCGTGCGTGTCAAGCTCAATCCTTTCACTTGCGTACCGCAGCGGACGCTCATGTCGCGGCCGGACGTGATTGGCGGCCCCGCGGTCCGCTTCCTCCGCGGACTTGCTTCGCCGAAATGTGACCTCCCTCAACTCTCAAGCATGTGTGCGCGATTTTGGCGCCTGACCACGAAGTTCACTTCGGTTCAGTATGCGGGGGAGGCATCATCCCGAGACAGCGCCGACGAGTGCCACGTAGCAGGTTGACCTCAAAGGTCTTGGTTCTGAGTAGTCTCCCTCGGCAGTCGATGACGCCTTGGCTGCCTCGATCTTGTTGCTTCTCCCGGGGCGATTGCGGGATAACAGTGTCTATGTGGCGTCGGTGTAACCATTGCACGCCGCCGTACCTCGAGGCATATCGTACCTTCAAAAGGCGTCAAGCGTCAGGGGCACTCGTCCGATTCTGCATCAAAGCGACTTCCAGTACAGACAAACGCCCAAAATGTTCGCCTCTCTGCTTTCGTTTTCGCTCCTCGCTGGGACCGTGCTCGCACACGGCCAGGTTCGCCAATTTATCACCTCGAGTGGTACATGGACTGCTGCAGATGCCTATGCGGCGGCAAACGCGAGCTCGCCGATTCGCAAGCTCAACACATACGGACCGGCGGCTAACTTCTCAACCTCGGTCATCACCTGTGGCGTGAGTTCCTTGCGGTCGTCATCCCTTGGTCCGTCGAGCAAGTGTACTGACCATGCCCTCGCCCTTTTCAGGAGGGCGGCAACACGCCAGTGGCCGCGCTGGCAACTGCCAAGGCCGGAGAGCTCGTGACATTCGACTGGGGCAGCTGGAGCTCATCGCACTCTGGGTTTGTTCATTTTCAACCCTGGATAACTCCGAGTTGGTCACGGGCTCACATCTTCGCACAGGCCAGTGATGACCTACATCGCCAAATGTCCGAACGGGTGCGCCAGCTTTACAGGCGACAGTGGAAATGTATGGGTCAAGATCGACCAAGATGGCTGTGCGTTGCCAGTGTCCGCCGCCGGTGTGAAATGAAGGCTTACGCCGCTTCGGTGCAGACCATAGCAGCACCGCGCGGTCCGCGTACCCTTGGGGCGAGAATCTTTTGCATCTGAGCCCGTCGATCTACAAGGTCACTATCCCCGCCGGACTCGCGAACGGCGAGTACATTCTGCGTCACGAGGTGCGCGTGTTCTCTCTAAGGAGTTGCTACGAATTATGTGACTGACGCTGTTCTCTTCGCTGCCTCTCTGTAGATACTTGGGTTACACGTCGCTTCTCAGTCATACGGAGTACGTGAAAATCGACTCAGAAGGGATCTCTGAGCTAATTCCTCGCAGGCCCAGTTTTACCCCAACTGCGTTCAGGTCAAGATCACTAACGGCGGCAGCGTAAACCTCCCGACTGGCATCGCTTTGCCTGGCAGTTATTCCCCAACGGATACCGCAGGCATCCTTGTTGAGCTTTGGAAGGTTCAGCAGGGTCTGGCGAACTACACCATTCCTGGAGGAAACGTGCTCCTGGCTGGTGGTACCGGCAGTTGGGGCACTGCGACGTATGGTGCATGACGAGGCGTTTCTTGTTTGTGGACTGTGCAAGACTCCTGAACTGAATCCCTCTAGCATCCGCGGACATGAAATTAAGTTTGATCGCGCGAGAAGCATGACGAGGACAATGATCCAGGCCGCGCAAATAATTCAACGTTGTTCAGAGAGCGATTGGAAAACTCCAGACAACAAGAACGCATTGTTTTTCGCTCTTAGAATGCGCAAGACTCAGATATAAAGCGATCGGAGAGGGAGGGGTTGAAGCTTCAAGAATAGTGCTAATTACTTTGTAGACGAGTATCACATCTAGTAAAACATCAACCGCGTGCGAAATGGCACCTTCTATTTCCGGCCGTGTTTAGTCCAAACTAGGCAACTCCGAGGAGCTGCCCGGTGCCAAATTACGTCACGGTTATATGCTTGTGCTGCAACAGAAAAATATTCCAAGTACTAGCGAGCGCGTCAGAGTGAGGACCAATGGCTGGACCAACGATAAAGCAACAACAACCCGCTGTTGTGGGTAGCTGACGCAAATAATGCAGCCATATTTCATCAATAGGCCTGCGTGGAGTTCTCCGGATCGCATATTGGCGAGAAGCCAGCCAACTTCCTGAGCATGATATCCAGGGCCGGGCGAACTCGGCGACGAACTGATGGCATACCAGTCACGTTCACCCGTAGGAACGGTGCGCATGTGATACAGTCAGTCCCATATTTAGCCCACACGACTTCGCATTTCGAGAACTCTCAATCTGGATCATGCGAAGAGAGCAAAGAATGCGACCAACTGAAATCAACATGCGCTTGGAAGTCGAACTCCGCAGGTGACACTTGGACGACCCTCTGCCGCCTTATGGCCTCACTCATATCGCGGCTTTTGACCGCTCCAGGCCAGGAGATGGTCAGGTGACATGTGATGGCAAAACACCTTAAAAGTGGCGCTGTTCGATTTGCAGCTCACAACTTCGCACGCACCATCCCAGTTCCGCAACTTACGGATATGAGCATTGTGCAAGAGAGCGAGCATAATCTACCTCCAGATGCCGGGGATATCCCGATCATGTTCTCAACGACGTCTTTCATTCCAGGTAGGCATGCTACAGCAGTCATGACCCGCAAGGAAAGCTCCCGCTTATCCGTCCGACCACGATTAAATCAGGATATGATGCTACTCTTGCGCTCGGTGTTGCCAGCGCAAACGTTGCTTTCGAAGTTATTTCTGGTACATCGTTAGCGAGCGAGATCTCGTCGGCCCGGGCGACGCTGATAGGCAGAATCACAAAGTTAGCACAGGCGAGGCGCTGCGACGGAGGTCACGCTGGTTCTCATGTGCCGCTTCAACATGTGCTGATAAAACAATAGTGATCGACATCAAGTTTGAAACAATGGTGGTACCATGTGGGTCTGATACTTGGGTATCAGTCGCAGTCACTGGCTCAATGGTGAGGCTGCGCCGCACACAGGTCTGAGCAGTTGTGGTAGATATTGTCTAAATGATATAATCGAAGCCAAAAATCATGTGAACCGTTGATTCCAGACCAGCATGTCGGACATCGTCGGGATCGGCCGTAATCCTTCTTGCGCTCGTACCAGTAACGGAACTGCTGCCCACCAATTGATTAATGTCGCCCGAGATGGGTATCTAGTCTGCATCTTCAGAGCTCCTACACGAGAAAATTCTGGAACTACTGAGGTGTGAGCTGTGCAGATGGTCGTTGTCGACAACTTTCATGTGCATATTGCAGCTAGCAGCACGAACAGAATAGGAGGCGATACCTCGCCTAGCGATACAATATTTACAATTTGCTCTATTAGAAGCGGCTGCATGTATGACCTTTCGACATTACTGTAGGTCTGCGGCTTCTCAGACGACAATGAGCACCTTCTTTTCGGCAGCATGCTTGAGCTCTGCAGAGTGGCCACTTTGCTCGCACATTCCGCGGAACACTCCACCATCCTTGGCGATGAGCGCGGCCGGTGCATCATACTCGACCACCTTGCCGTGGTCCAGAACCAGAACCCGGTCGTAGTCGATGATAGTATGCAGTCGATGAGCAATCGTGAGTAGAATGCTTCCGCTGAACCGCTCGCGGATAGTTGTCTGGATCCTGTATGAAGCGTGTTCCGTGAGCGAGTGTAGTAGAATGCATCTCTCGACTCACTTCTTATCTGTCTCAAAGTCGACAGACGCAGTCGACTCGTCCAGGACGACAATACCCGAGTTCCGCAGAAGCGCGCGCTGCCACAGCGTCAGCACTGACATTTGAACTAACTGGATTCTTCACTCACAGCCATCGCAATCAACTGCCTCTGTCCGGCACTCCAGTTGGCGCCGCCGTCGCTGACCTTTGACTCGAGCGTGACGATTGTTTGCGCGACTGATCCCGCCTCCTGAATGGTATCCGAGCCGTCCTCATGCGGCGTCGCACCGCCGGATGACGCCTTGATGGGCAACTGCACCATCCGCAGTGCGTCGATGCACTCCGCATCCGTGTGTTCGTTGAAAGGGTCGAGGTTCTCGCGAATAGTGCCACCATACAATGCCGCGTCTTGCGGGATCAACGTCAGGTGCTCGCGTAGATCCTGCACTCCGACCTTGGTGATGTCCATACCTACAAAGTTAAACGTGTCTTCAGTATAATACGGGAGAACAGGCCGAACTGCGTACCGCCGACAGAGATGGTGCCTTCGTCCGGATCGACGAAGCGGAAGAGCGACATTGCGAGTGTGCTCTTACCACTGCCTGTGCGACCGACGATACCGATCTTCTCACCAGCCTACACAAAGGAAATTAGTGCCGCAAGTATAAGAAAGAAAGACAAGCGGGAAGGTACCTTGACGTGAAACGAGACACCGCGCAGGACGGGCTCCAAGTCTGGCGCATAGCGGAGGACGACGTTCTCGAATTTAACGCCTTGATCGAGGAAAGGCCACGCAGCAGGAACACCAGGCACGCGACGACGAGGTTCTTTGGGACGCATAATGAGCTACAGTCAACCGCATTGTAATGTAAGCCAGAGGATGCGCACCGGCAGGTAGGTCAATATACTCTTGCACTCGCTGAGATCCAGGTGTCAGTACAAAGCGGCATTGGAGTCGAATACCGAACGCCTACCTCGACCGAGTTCATTCCGTTCTCCATCTACCGGTTGTGAGAATCAACTCGGTACCTGATTACAGGCTGTAAAGCACTCACACCGACATACATGTTCAGCCCAAAGGCCAGTTGCAGCATTATGTTCTGCGCCTGCAGCTCTCGTTAGTACGCGAGCTGGATGATCATTCAACACTATGCCTGAGTTATCACAATGGCAATCAGCCCAGGCGAAATGTCGATGTAAATTCCAAGCCAGGCGGAACTGAGGAAGACGATAGAGCCGAGGATCTCGAACCTAGCCAGGATAATGATCAGCTCGGTCGGCAGCCGAGTTCAATCGTGAGTGTACCGATAAGAGAGCCAGGAATCTGTGGCGCTGCCTTAGAATGCAACACGTGGTCAGGCGCATATTCGCGAAGACATGATGGATACGTACGACAGTAGTCGGTCCAGTGGTAGCGATCCAGAAGTAGGTAGATTGATTCACAGAAGCGATACTCCGCACTGAAGGCGCGAATGCTAAAAGACTCTTGATTAGCATTATCTCGTTAAGGAGAGGTGGAACTAACGTCGTTAACCCATGAAGTACTTCTGAGAACAAATTTATGACCGGGGAATACGTTGTAGACCTCAGGCGTGTGAGGTCCCGTCCCGCAGTGATGTACTTCAACCAACCACTGTCAGCCAATCATCACGGTGATCCGGAAGACGTACACCGCGCGCCACCCAAAGGTGCAGCCACATGAGTGGAACGAGAATGAGAACAAACGGCGGTACGCTCAACGTGACCGTTGCAGCAGAGACGAGGAAGGAGATCATCATGCCAACGGTGAACCGCATGTAGGCGGAGACACTTGAGTCAATCCAGCCAATATCTGCTTGTACAGTGAGTCATGACCAATTGCACAGGGGCTTCTCAGAAGCCACATACCCTTGGAGAAGCGATTTATGATGCGACCGGCTGGCGTTTTGTCAAAGAAGCGGGTTGGCGAGCGCATGGTCGACTCGAGCATTTCGCGGAACAAAATGCGAGATGCGCGTAGCGTGCTCAAGAGTGAAGGAATATAAACCCCCAGCATGAGAAGGACAACCGCGAGCTCTGCATGCAAACTGAGCATGATATCTTAATTAAGCAGAACAACTCACGCATCCCAAGGTAAACAAGGACGTATGGCATGACCCGTTCGGTTGCTGAAGGGAAGCCAAAAACATCCCTCCAGTGCTCAGGCTGGTCGTAGCTCTCCGCCCAGTCTGGATCGACGACTGAAATCAGTGGATTTGGGGCACAGCATGCTAATTGACTCACGCTTGATCCAAAAGCGCTGTCCGAGCAGACCTGTGCTGCAATGAGCAGACAAAACGCAAGGGATCAATCACACCTCACCCGTCTCTCGAACAACGATGGTGAAGCCAAGGATAGCGAGGATCCAATAAGATGCAGCCTTGATGTACTTGAAGTAGATCTCGCGGCGAACCGATCCACTCATCAATAGCGTCATCGTCAGCGTCGGTGCTGCTGACAGAACAACTGATGTCTACTTACGTCGTCTTCGTCTCTGCATCGACCAGTTTTGACAGTTTCTTCTCATTATCCGGCTGCGCCATGACCTCTATCGTCATATCGACGTCGGCCGTTCGCAGCAGCTCAACCTCCTCAGCACCAGTTGTTGAACTCGTGCCGAGTTCTCCGATCCTTCTCAGATCGTTAGGAGCACCTTGCGTCTTGATGCTGCCATTTTCCATCTTCACAATCCATGCAGCGCCATGTGCCACCGCAGCCAAGTGGTGAGTGACGAGCAGTACCGTTCGGCCACGCATGATGGGGCCGAACAGGCACTTGCTGATGAGTGTTTGAGCAGTATGAGTATCGACCGCGCTGAGCACGTCGTCGAGCAGAACATTTTGCATTCGCGAGTAAACGGCACGGCCTGCAGTGAACTACAATGAGCAGTGCTTCATCTTGCAAGAAAAACATACCAAGGGCGACGCGAGCTTTCTGGCCACCGCTCAATACTACGCCACGCTGCAGTAATCGGTCAGAGATATGGACGGATCGAGTAGGAGCAAGCACAGACGTCACCGATTTCAGTTTCGTCGCCATTATCCAGGATGGCGAGATCTGTCTTGAGCGAGCAAACATCAAGAACATCGTTGTATCGCTACGGGACGAGGTGTCAGCCGGGGTCGTACTGAGACGACGCATGGGCATACCTCTTTCTCATACGGCGATCCAAACAGACTGTGAGTGCCGAATTAGTTCAACACGAGGTGATACCGACAACAAAACCCACATATTTTCGCGAATAGTTTCTGTAAAGGCGAGCACAAATCAGCGCGAGTACTAAATTTCCACGAGAAATCGTACTCGATTCGAGCCATGGGTGCTGCGCGCAGAAGGAAACTCCTGCGACCAGCCCGGTTTCGTCGTCCATGACATGTGTGGCCTGTGGTAGAAAAACGTTCCCGGAGACTAGGTGCATCTCTCCAAGGAGTGCTGCGAGCACTGCGGCATGACAGCGTGTGTATCAGTGCTCACTAGCATTCAACGATAGAGATTTGAGGACGAACGCGAGGACTTTCCACTACCTGTAGGGCCAGTTATAACAGACAACTGCCCGCGTGGGCAGAGCATACTGATGTCGCGCAGTTGGAATGGTGTGTCCTCGGTCTCCACGGCGGCTGCATCAGCCTCGGGAGGTGGAGGCGATTTCGAAAATAAACGCTTCAAGCGAGCCAGCCAGGATGCCTTCCTGGCTTTCGCGTGAGGCGCCTTCGCATTGTGCTTGTGCCATTGGAATGTCGCCTCCTCTGCACCAACCCGCTGGTCAACCTCATGCCGCTGGCCCTGCGTCGCCTGCTTTAGATTAGAAGTTCGTTCGTCCACCTCGTCCTCGTCGAGGAACTCATCCAGTCGTCCATATGCGGCCGCCAGGTCGGCGTACCTACTGAACCTCGTCGGGATATTGTTTAGTTCCATCGTCAGCTGGTTTAACGCGATGATAACTGGAAACACAATCTCGATGCTGAGCTGGCGGCCCTGAACGACGGTAAACCAGGTGAGCGTGATGCTGGTGATGATGATGGGCACGATGCGCCAAGTCAAATTGAAGAGCTCGTGTACGATGAGCATGGTGAACATCTGTGCGAGTTCGGCGTCGCGATGTACGTTGATGCGGGCGGCCCATTGCGTCTCCCAGCCAGAAAACTTAATGAACTTGATGATGGGTTTGATGAGACCAGTGAACTG
>Ga0247815_10001722_pt1 | contig 16615 bp, 6 predicted proteins | sample UWRJL194509B1_FD_181014 | JGI IMG/M metagenome (GOLD analysis project Ga0247815, IMG submission 181014) | Plant litter microbial communities from Arlington Agricultural Research Station in Wisconsin, United States - UWRJ-L194-509B-1 | ecosystem: Environmental > Terrestrial > Plant litter >...
TTTTCATCAACCACTACATCACTTGCCACAAAATCGGCAACCGGAGCCTGAAGGCCTAAGTCTCTCTGTAATGAGAATACTAAAGCAGCCGAAGCATTAAAGTTAACCTGCCCTCTTGTAGCATCTGTTTGCGGTGCATTGTTACCATTAGGGTGCTGTACAGAGAAGAAACCATACTTATAATCTGGCGTAAAGGTTAAGCCTGTAGGCTCTGCCCCTGCCGGCATAGATGCAAACAGTTTTACGTTAGGGCTATCCTGTTTATGGTCTGGCCTTATTACCCAAATATAGTTTTGTCCACCATCCTGGCAAACCCAAAGGTTACCTTTATCATCAAACACAAGGTTATCATTACCATCTGCCCACGCTTCGTTAACAACGCCGTTTGCAGTTTCTATAGGGTAAGACATGCCACCTACAAATACCTCAAATTCTGATACTGTAGCGCCATCATCTTTAAACCTGTAAATACGGTTTTTACCTTTAGATGTAAAGTATACCTTACCATCAAGCGGGCTTATTTCGCAATCCTCAACACCGTTAAAGTTAGTACCTCCTAATGAAGCAGCAACAATGTTTAGGTTATTACGGTCTGCCTGTGTAGTATTAGGCACCTGCACCCATGTTGCTGTAGAAGAGCTTGGCTCATCTGACGATAATGTAAGGTCAAGTTTCAATACATATACCGATCCTGAATACAGGTTATTTGCTACAGTAGGTACAAATTTGTACACACAATGTGTATTACCATCCTCACCATAGTAAGCAGCTGTACCATCGGCTTTAACAACCACATTTTCATGGTTCATGCGGCCCATAGCCCACAGTTTTTCCTGGTATCCATTACCATAGTCATCTCTTACGCGTGCTGTTGCAGGGTCTATCTCTACAAGCCAGCCTTCATCCTGGTAACCGTCGCCGTTGCTGTCTCCGGCAGCAGTATTTTCTTCTGCAGTTACAACAGTTCCCCATGGTGTAACACCTCCCGAACAGTTACGGGTAGTAGTAACAAGACGGTTGTTGTACAGGTCTACCTGTTGCGACTGGTCTACAGCCCAAAGTGTATTATCTGTATTAAGGTGTATGTTTAACATAGATACACCACCCGGAGCATTTTCATGGTTTACAGATAAGTGTCCTGTCTGGCTGCTGCCATCTATAGGCACATAAGCCGTAAAGTCATGGTTACCCGGTACCGTACCAGATCCTATTGTGTAGTTAGAACCTTCTTTAAATAATAACTGGAAGCGGTGTTCCGGCGCTATAATAAGATTAGGCGTTTGCCCTGTAGGCGCTATAGATGTAAAGCACGCAATATGCGGGGTATCACACGCTACAGTAAGGTCTTCTGCATTTTTAATATACATATCAAACTTAAGGTCAGAGCTTGTATTATCGCGGTTATGCACCTCTACAGCCACACGGTTTATACCGTCCTGGAACATAGTTTTTGGTACGCTGTGTACAAAATACCTGTTCTCGTCTGCCCCATCTATAGTTGTAGCCGAACGTGTAAGGTAATCAAAATCGCCGGCAGGCATATTATCCCTAAACGCTTCTACACCATTAATGTATATTACAGCAGCATCATCTCTTTTTAAACCAAATTCTACAAAGTCTGTAACATCGGCAAGATCTACATTTATGTTCCTGTAAAAATATGAGGTTATGTATTTATTAGATGCATCTGCTCCATAGCTGATAGTAGTATTTACAGGATCGCCATAACCAAGTGGCGCCCTTCCTGACAACCATCCCGGTGAGTATGTGGCAACACCCCACTCTACATCGTCAAGGCTTGTACCGTTATCAAGGTAATGCCATTCAGAATCTTTTGCAACAGGATAATTTGCTGCTTCAAGCTCCGGCGGTAATGCCCTTACGTTCATATCAAATGCTAAGTCAGAGCTGGTTAAATCGCTCTGGTGAAGCTCTACAGCTATTACATTTACACCATCCTGTAAAAGGTTAGCAGTAATGTTCTCTACATAAGTAGTTTCGGCGGCTCCACTAATTGCAGAAGATGCAAAAGTAGTGTAAGCTATATCACCTTCCGGCATATTGCTACGGAAAGCCTCTACACCATTTACATATACTACAACACCATCATCTCTAAGTGTTTCAAATAATAGTGATCCATACTGTGCAGCATTTTCTACGTTAAACGTATGCCTTAAGTAAGTGGTAGTATATTTGTGCTGGGCGTCCGGGCCATAGCTAAGTGTAGTATTCTGGTTAGGATCTCCATAACCAAGTATACCGTTACCAAACATCCATGTGCTGTCATTAAAGTCATTGTTTTTCCAGTTGGTCCCCAGGTCTGTACCTAAGTCGCTGTATTTCCAGAGGCTTTGAGCCGCAATAGGGAAAGTACCTACAGGATATGTAGTATCACTTAACCATGCAAGGTAAACAGGCTCATTGTTAAATGTTATTTGCGAAAAAGTAACAATGTTGTTTTGTTTAGTACCGGTAGCAATTACATTGTACGTACCTTGTGGGTCGCCTTGTAACAGGTAGTACTCATTAGCAAGTACATCTACACTGTTAAGGTTATCAAATACATCTGCAAGGCTCACTTTTGGTGTACCGTTCTCTACATAAAGAGACTCAAATTTCCAACGGCTGTTAAGGTATTTCTTAGTAGCATTTTCTGTATTTGGCAATGCCAGGATTTCGCTACCAGTTTCTTTACCTATTACTACGTTTTGGTCGTGAGACGATATAACGTTACCAAGGTACATACCATTACGGTTATCGTTCATTACACTCCAGTTTGCGCTTACATTATTGCGGTAAGCAGCTTCTACATTTCTAACAGGATCTGTAGCCGGTATAATTTCAGCATTTGTATAAGGTACTTCTACCGCCACCGATCCTGAATTAATTAAATTACCGCTATCTTCCTGGCTAAATGTATAGTTGTAAGAAAGGTTGTTTGTAGCTACAGGCATAGTAAGGTACATGTTTGCCCTTATCTCTGCTTGTGTTTTAGCTACCGTCCAGATACGAAACTCATCTATATCACTTTGTGTAGGTGAGTTGTTAGCGATGTTTTTACCAAAAGCAAGGTCGTTAATACACGGTTGGAACGTACCTACCGGCATACTGCCTGCCAGTTCTCCGTTAACGTAAAACTTAAATTCGCCATTTGGTACAAAAGTTACTGCTACGTGGTTCCACTCATCATGGCTCCATGTGTGTGCAGAGTTTAGAGAGTTCCACCCTCCTGCAGCACCACGGCCTGTAATGGTTTGTAATGTCTGGTTACCCAAAAACTCCATTTCCCATCCAAATTCGCCACCACCAAAGTTTGTAAAGCCTACAAGTTTAGTGTTAGCACCGGCAGTTTCCCTAAGGCGTGCCCAAAGCTCTATGGTAAACGAACCGGACAGCGCCGTGTTTACACCATCTTTAGGTATACGCACATCATGGTTTGCCTCAAGGTGAAGCGCACCACCCTGCTGCGCGATTACTTCGCCCACATTTGTAGTAAAGGCAAGGTAATAGTTACCAAAGCTTAGCTCTACATCATTAAAATCTACTAAAAGGTTATTAGCAGCACCTGTAGCAACTACAGCATAGCTTGTTGCCGGGTCGCCTTTTATTAGCATATATTGCTCTACCAATGCATTTGTTTGTGCTGGGTTTGCAAATACTTCCTGCAGGTTTACGCGCAGTGCGCCTCTTTGTATGCCTATAGCATTTATATGCCAGCCACCTGTTACATACTGAGTTTCGTCAGCATTAGGTAAATCTGCAATAACATTGTTATTATCGCGGCTTATAACCACGTTTTGTACATAGCTTGTTACAACATCTCTTAAATAAAGGCCGTTAGTGCGCTCGTTTGTAACACTCCAGTTACCTGTTACCTTATCATCAAATGGCACAGTAACTTCGGCTACCGGGCTGGTAGCGTCTACTATTACAGCACTTGTATAAGTAACTGCATTTGTATTTGTACCATTGTTTGTAAGGGTACCATTGTCTTCCTGGTTAAAAGTAAAGTTATACACAAGGTTAGCATCAGCTGCATCTACAATAGTATGCATCTGGTCTTTAATTTCCTGTTGTGTCTTGGCTTTATTCCACACACGGAACTCATCCATTATAGAAAGTGTCTGGCTGTTATAGTTAAAACTTTTACCAAGAGCAAATGGCCAGGAAGTATTAGCAGTATAAGCGTTGTAAGCAGCAGTAGCCTTAAGCTCGCCATTTACATACAGCTTAATATTCTGGCCCGGTACAGCCGTTACAGCTATATGGTTCCATTCGCCTATAATAAGGCTGCTGCCAGAGTTAATACTGTTCCAGTCATTTGTACCTGTGCCAAATGTTGCTGATACCGAGTTATTATCCGGCACCTCTATTGTAAAGCCGGTAGTATTACCGCCAACCCTGCCGTGGCTGGAAACTATTGGCGTATTATTACCCGGATCCTGGGTAAGGTTTACCCATGTTTCTACCGTAAATGAACCATTTAATACAGGATTCATATCAGCAGCAGGTATTTGCACATTGTGCCCGCCGCCTAATGAAAGTGCACCGCCACGGCCTGCAGTAAATTCTCCTGCACTCCATGCAATAAAGTAGTTACCTTCTGCAAGGTTAGCATTATAGAACGTTACATTCTGTCCGTCAAAGCTGCCTTCGGCAACAGTTGCAAATTCTGTTTCAGAATCTTGTTTTAACAGGAAGTAATGTCCCGCAGTAGCCCTGATAGAATCAAATTGTGTAAGGGCCTGCTCAAGGTTTATCCTTACTGTTGCAAACGGGTTGTTTACAGGGTCTATATGCCATCCTCCTACAGAATAAAAAACATCTGTACGGCCCGGAACCACTGCAAGCTCTGTAGCATTATTTTTACCTATTACCACATTGCTGCTGTAATTTGTAATCGCATCCGGCAATGTTAAGCCTGCGTTGTTAACAGTATTGTTACGGCTCCATTTACCGGTTACCACATCGCGGTACTCTTCTGCAATTACACTTACAGGAGATGTTGCCGGGGCAAGTAATCCGCCGGCTATGGTTACATCTGCATTTGCAGCACCAAGATCGTCAAGAATGGTTGTGCCCTCTTCACTGTTAAAGTTAAAGTAGTTGGCAAGGTCTGCCTCTGTACCTGCAAGCGTGTAGTGCATGTGCTGCGCTATCTCCTGCTGGGTAAGTGCTCTTTTCCAGATGCGCACCTCATCAAGATCGGCATTAATATCTCCCGAATAAGCCGGGCTTTTACCAAAACCAAGTCCCCATGAGTTAGGCACATACTCTGTAAAGGGAGCTTCGGCAACCAATGCGCCGTTTATATAATATTTCATGGTACCATTTTTAGTAGCTGTTAATGCTACGTGGTTCCACTCACCTATAGTCCATGCTGCGCCCTGTTCTACAAAGATGTTATTCCATCCGGCGCTGTTATTACCTACTATAACATTAAGTTTGTTACTGTCAGGAAACTCAAAAGATAAACCTGTACTGTTATTATTTACACGGCCGTTGCTGGCAAATATTTTGTAATTTGTACCCGGATCGCCGTTAAGTTTACCCCAAAACTCTATAGTAAAGTCATTGCTAAGCGCATCGTTAGTGGCAGTTCCTGATAGTGCCATGTTTTGGCCACCGCTTACTTTAAGAACGCCGCCACGTGTAGATTCAATTTCTGCGTCAAGCATAATCTCCTCGTCAGAAATTATCCTTCCGTAAAGCATAAATTTATCTAATGCCCCTATGAATTTTTTGTTCTGGAAATTGTTCCCTATGCTAACATTAGCATCCGAAGCTGTTGGAGAAACCACATTGTTCCAAGACTGGATAAGGAAACCATTAAAATAAAGAGATAATTTTCTCCTTACGTTATCATATTTCCAGGCCACATGAGACCAAGCGTTAGGCAATATGCTGTAGTTGCTTGTAAGTACAGTACCCGTTGCATGGTTTGTAAATGTAAGTTTACCATTAGCATCTATGCCCATACTCATACCTGCAGTAGCGGTACCGTTAGATAAAATAGCTGCACCGTTTGCCGGTATCTGGCTTGGGTTAACCCACGCTACAAGGCTAAATGGCCTGTCGTGAAAGTTTAACGCATTAACTGCAGCAGTATGAACATCTGTAGATGCTGTAAACTGTGCTGCACCATTTGCAACGCCATTCCTGTCGGCACCAAAGGTAATACCTGTAGTAGTAAATGCATGGTTAAAACCAGAAGCATCTGTAAGGGAATTATCTATACCTAAAGCCAGTTTTAATGCATCGGCATTTTGGCTGGTAAGCATATCCTGGTGAATTATTTCCTGAAAATACGGCTGCCCGTTAAGGCCTACATATTCTACCTTCATCCTCCTGTCGCCCACTTCGCCATAAACTCCTATCCTTAAATAGGTTTGTTTCATGCCCGTAAGTACATAATCGCTGTTGTAATTTACATTAACAACGCCATTACCAATATCAGAGTTAAGGTTACCCGACAGAACATCATATAAAGGATACTTTACATCGCCTTCCCTTATCATGAACTTTTGCTCATGAATATCGGCACTAAGCGAAAGCACACCGTTAATGTTGTGTTCTTTAATATATGCTATAAGCTCTGCAGATTGTGTAGTGCTGCAAAAGTTCCTGCCACCACAGTTACGCTCAAAAGATGGCGTACCATTAATAAGCACCTTAAACGGCGCTGTAGAATTTAATAATGCCTGTTTAAGCCATGCCATCTGGTCAGGGCCTAAGTGCGCCTGTGTGCCATCGCGGTAGCTGCGATTATCAAGTAAAAAATACTCTACGTCTTTATATACATAAGATGAGAAAAGGCCCGGACCCTCCGGAGTACTTTTATATTCAGGATTAGGCCACCAGTCCTTGAATATTTCGCGCATTTCGCCAAGTGTTGGCATAGTTTTGTTAAACTCATTAGGCCCCGTATCGTGGTTATCTGTAATAGCCAGCTGCGGCATTGCCTTAACAAGGTTGCGGTGATAATTCCTGTAAAACAGGTAACGGTCAAAAGCCATGTCTTTGTTAGCCCAGTCGTTTTGCCCGTCAAGGCACTGCCCCATGGCGTGCTCAAGGCCTAATAAGTAAACAGCATCGCCCAGCCATACCATAAGGTCGCTTTGCTCGCGTGCCATAACATTGTAAATATCCGGGTCGCCATTTACGTGAAATGCCGATTCCGGAATATCCATGCAACGCGAAAGGTCATAGATCCTGCCACAACCTCCTGATAGAAACTGGAAATCATCAATAGTTTCATTTCCGTTTACGACAGTAGCAGTACTGCCACTTGGTTGTCCGTTAACCAATACATTAGCTGTATAGGTTTCGCCCTGGGTAAGGCCGGTGTACTCGTACGACCTAAGGCTGTAGCCTAAACGGTCGTCCTGATTGTGTACCGTACCCGTTAAGGCAGTACCGGGGCTTGCGGCACCCGTTAGCGCAATGCTTAGCTGTGAGCCAGAGCCTGTGCCATTCTTTGTTAGCACCCATACCCGTACACTGTTGTTGTAGACGGGGCTTAACATGGGGCCATGAACGATGGAATCTCCCGGAACGGTTTGGGCACTAAGGCCTGACACCATACAGAGAAACACCAAAAAACTCCAAAAAAGTTTGTTGTTTTTCATGTGAACGTTAAAAGTGTTTGTTAGTAAATGTATTATTGGAGGCAAAAGTAAATTTTAGCCTTGCCTGTAAGTATCCTAAAAACTTAAGTTTAGTTTAAGGAATAATGAACTCATGTTATAAAAAAAGTAGTATAACAGCAAAAAGTTACATTTATAATGTTGCATTTATAACAAAATAATATATGTATACTTTTTTAACAAACGTATATATATTAAATTGACTATTTACCATAATTTTAACTCTAAATACTTCGTGATAATACTAACTTCAATCATTTAACGCCCAGTTTACATTGGGGTATATATTACTACTACATTAAAACGCTCTTAACATTAAAACTGAAAATCATGTATATAAAAAACCGCCGAAAGATAATTCTTACAGCGGTTTTACTATAAATAAGGTGTGATTTAGGTATTAATCTTTAAACGGGCTATCTGTAAGCGACTCTATAAATGCTATGAGTGCAGCAATTTCTTTCTTACTTAAGTTAAGAGCATCCGGCGAGAGGGTTTGGTTGGGCACTTCATACGCCATACCCATACCGGCTGCTCCTCCTTTATTATAAAAATCTATCACCTCTTCAAGGGTTTTAAAGCTGCCATTATGAAAGTAAGGTGCTGTAAGCCTGGCATTGCGTACCGTCATTGTTTTAAAAGAATTGCGGTATATCTCTTCGCTATCATCTGGTATATTATTAGTTATGCGCCCGTAATCGGTATCCATTTCTAATAGATTAGGCGCTTTAGGCACTCCCAGCACTTCGGTTTCATTTTCCTGGTACAAGGGTGGTACCAATCCGCTAAACGTGGGTACATAGTGGCAGGTGGCACAATTTGCCTTACCCGTAAACAAGTTAAAGCCCAACTTTACCTGAGGGTCTATTTTTTTAGATTTTCCCTGTACATACAGGTCAAAGGGGCTATTAAAAGTGCGCAACGAAATAATATAGGATGCCAATGCAGACGAGTACCGGTATCTTGATATCTCCTTATTGTCTTTAAACACTAATGCAAATTGTTTTTTATAATCATCATTTGCGTTTAAGCCTGCAACCAGTTTTATAAATGAGGTATTAAACTCTAAATGATTTTCAATTACATGTTCTGCCTGCTCTTCAAGATCGGCAGCACGAAGGTCATAAAAATACCTATCAGAAAATACAGCGTTAATAAGTGTAGGCGAATTACGCAATACATATTTACCCACACTGCTTGCCGCCGATGTTTTTTGCCCATCGGTAAAAGCAAGTTCCGGTTTATGGCACGAAGCACAATTCATTTGCCCGCTACTGCTCAGGCTTTTGTCATAAAATAGTTTTTTACCCAGTTCTTTTAATTCGGGGCTATCGGCATCTTCCTTTAACAGGCTGTAGTAGTATGGGTTTAAAAAATCAGCAGCAAATATATTGGTACTGGCAGAATTCCACGATTCTACATTATCCCATTTCTTTGCTGATGTTTCCAGCTTAAGTACCACTTGTACCTCATACAATTGCCTGTACAGCGGGTTGATATAATCGGTTAAAAAAGTCAGCCTGTCAAATTTTTCAAAATCACGGTTTTTATGAAGGTAACTTACTGCACCCGCAAATGTAGTTTTAATTGCAGACTGCTTATCAGAATCTGCTTTTTGCAATAAAGGCTGTAGTAATTGCTGTATTCCTTTTAATGAAGATGCAGCCTCATCCATAGCAAATAAAGATCCCGGAGTATCAAAACCTGTAATACCCATAGAAAATATCCTTACAAGCTCCAGCCTCGAAGCTTCCATTATTTCAAAATCATAAAAAAAGGTACGTTTGGCAATGGCCATTTCCAGGGCAGGCAATGCTTCTTTTAACTGTGCTGCAAGTTGCTGTATCTCTTTTTTAGATTGCGCAGCATCGTCAGAAAATATAATTTCATCCAACGTTTGCAGCCCCACCGGCCCTACTACTCTTCTGTCACCGCGGTAGTGTGTAAGATCTATATAGTCTAACGGCAGGCTCTTACTGTATTCTTTTGCAGACACTACATAGTATCCTTTTTCCCTATACTCCTCTTTAACAGGATAGGGATCTAAATGGTTAAGCGGTGGCCCATTAATATATGCCTTAATGTGTTTAGGGTAATAATACTCTAACAAAGCCTCATTAGCCTTATAGGCGTTCCTGGTTTTTGCAAGCTGGTTTTGTAATTGCTTACTATCGGCCTGCCTATTAGCATAAGCCACAGCTACAGTATTAAGTACATCAACTTCCTGTTTAAAATTTTTAAGGGCTGCCTGTATTGCCGGTCTATAATCGTCCTGGTAATACTCGCTTTTGCTTACCGAGAAAATACCGGGAGCTATAAATACAGCTATCGCTGCCAATAACGGAATAATGTATTTAAAGTTCATTATCGGGTTGCTTTTAGCTGTGCCTTAGCAGCACTTACATCGTTAAGCGACGTTATGAAGGCTTTAAGGTCTTTCTTCTCAACTTCGGTAAGGTCTAAAACATCAGGAGCCAGCGTTTGATTTTTTACAGTAAAGCCCATACCCTCGCCTCCGCCTTTGTTATAAAAATCTATAACTTCTTCGAGAGTACTGTAAGCTCCGTTATGAAAGTAAGGTGCCGTTAATGCAGCGTTGCGCACTGTGGTGGTTTTAAACGATTTCTCGTAAATCCAGGCATATTCATTATATATCTGGTTATCAATCCTGCCGGTATCTGCATCAAGTGTTTTAGCTGTTGGGCTTGCCGGTACACCAAGTATCTCGCTTTCGTTCTCATTATAAAAAGGCGGCACAAGGCCCGAAAATGTTGGCGCAAAATGGCAGGTGGCACAATTTGCCTTACCCATAAAAAGGTTAAAGCCATTTTTTATTTCCTGCGAAATTGTGGTACTTTCCCCACGTATGTATTTATCAAAATCTGAATTAAACGACTTTAAAGACAGCACGTATGATGCCAGCGCCTTACTAAAATTATCGCGGGTCATGCCCTCTTTACCAAATACTGTTTTAAACTTTTTGGTATAGCCATCGTTATCTTTTAGCTTTTTTATAATAGCGGCATAAGCCGTATTAAACTCATCCTTATTAAATATTACGTGTTCTGCCTGCTGCTCTAAAGTAAAGGCACGCAGGTCGTAAAAGTACCTGTCGGCATAAACAGCGTTTAATAATGTAGGGGCATTTCTTAAAACCGATTTACCCTGAACATTGCTTGCCGATTTTGCCAACCCATCGCTAAATGCTTTTTCGGGCTGGTGGCAGGTAGCACAGCTTACCTTACCATCATTACTTATAGACGGGTCGTAAAACAGGGTTTTCCCCAGATCGCGTAAATCATTGGTATCTTCTTCTTTCTTTAATTCGGAAAAGAAATATGGATTTAAAAAATCTTCTGCAAAAATGGAGGTGCTGCCGGGATTCCATGCAATAGTTTCTTTCATATATTCGCCATCTGTAAAATCATTAAATTTACCCAGCTCCTTATATATAGGGTCTAAATACAACTTTATAAAAGACAGCCTGTCAAAAGCGTTAAAAGAACCCGGATTTTCTAAAACCTGAATAGCTTTGCTTAAAAGAGGTAAAACTATTTTGGCATCGGCCGGTTTATAATTTTCCTGCACATATTGCTGTATACCCTGTAACGATGCCTGCGCTTCCTGAAATGCATTAAGCGACCCGGGAGTGTCAAAACCGGTAATACCCAGAGAGAGTATGCGCACTACCTGTAGCCTCATGGCCGTTATGCCAAACCTACCTGCCTGCTTGTTTTTATCAAGTTCTGTATACAGGGTACTATAAGCACCATGCAGTTTTTTTGCAAGGATGGATATCTGGCTTTTTTGGTCTTTAGCTTCGTCAGAGAATACAAGTTCGTCTAAGACCTGCAGCCCCACAGGATCTACAACCTTGGGGCGTGTACCTTCTTTTTCTATCTGCATTAAGGGTGCGCCATTAATGTTGCCCTTTACATATTCAGGGTAATGAAAGGCAAGGTAAAACTCTATCTTTTTGTAGGCAACACGGGTGGCAGCAAGATTTTTTTGAAGGGAGTCGAGCGTTATCTTACCAAACTTGTAATCTACCGCAGCCTGGTCTAATGCTGCAATGGCATTATTTAAATTTGTGCTGCCGGTAGTAATTATCCCCGGACTTGTGTAAGCCGGATTTGAAGAGAATGAATAACATAACAACGCAACAGTGCTAATTGTTATAAATAGTAATGCTGCCTTTATATATCTAAGGGAAATGGTAAACCTGATCATCGCGCAAACTTACCCTCCTACTGCAAAAAGTGTATTAATTGCACATTAAGAAATAGTGAAATAAACCCCGATGTCTAAAACGGTTAGTACGTTAATTTTTCAATTATTTGTTTGCGCTGCGCATCACTAATACCCAGTTGGTTTTTTATAAAGGCATCCATTCCGCCATAATTACTGTCGATATAATTAAAGGCTTCGTTAAGGTAACGTTCATTTACCGACATAAAATTTTGTATTACCCCCACCCCAAGGCGCGGTTTTATAACTTTAGCAATTTTTGCCTTGGTAAGCATGCGTTCTACTTTTTGCCTTCGGTAATAATCTGATAGTAAATATTCGTTTATGATAGTTTGCCTGTCTACTTTTAGGACAGATAAGATTAAAGCTGTAGTTATACCCGTACGGTCTTTACCTGCCGAACAGTGGTACAGCACGGGAGCATCAGAATTTAATATAGTTTGCAGCAATTGTTTTAATGCCGGTACATTATCGGCAACAATACCACGGTAAAACTCGGCCATAATTTGTATAGATTCCTCATCGGAAATCTCTCCATTAAGCACTTTACTACGCATACCCGAAAGGAGATCGCCATGATCTAATACCGATGGTGCATGTACATAGCTAACATTTGGCGGTAAATGGTCTTCTTTACCTTCTATTTCCTGCGGCGTCCTGAGATCGAAAACTGTTTTAATTTGAAGGTCGTTAAATTTGTCAAACTCGCCTGTCCTTAACTGTGACAAATTATCTGACCTGTAAATTTTACCCCATTTTACCGTTTTACCCTGAGTAGTTTTTAAACCGCCTACATCCCTGAAGTTTACCACTTTTTTAAAATAAATATGGCGGTTGGCAATAATGGCAGTATCACCATTCTCTATCATATTTATGTAAGGGCGGTGATGCTTATTTTTTATAACTGGTTCTTTGCTGCTTACATTTTTCTTTACAGTATCCTGAAGTGTATAGGTTTCAAACTTCGCGGCATCGTCATTGGTGTGCAGTGTGTAAGTATTTTTATCGTTTTCTATGTAATTGCCTTCCTGCAAGGATTTTGTATAAAAATGATCCGGCAGCTTTGGGCTGCACGATGCTATAAGGCAAAGACTAATTAAGCAGAAGAAAATTCTCATTAGCTAAAGATAGTAAATTGAAATATAATGACAATGACACTGTTATGCCTAAAGTAATTTATTGCATTGCTTATCATTTTTTAGCATTCAAAATAGATATTAACTCATTTAAAAAGGCTACCTGCCGCTCGTTTATAAGTTCTACAGCTTCTTCATAATTAAACCACCCTGCTTTATCTATCTCCGGAAATGATTTTATTTTTCCCGATTTTGGCGGCCATTCCATTTCAAATGTGTTCGATACAATATCTGTAGGTTGTAAAGTACCCTCTGCCGCCCAGCAAAACACTTTTTTACCTGCTTTTTGTACTATGGGTTGCAGCTCAATAAAAGTACTTGTTACTGTGTAACCGGTTTCTTCTTTAAACTCCCTTATTGCTGCATGCAATGGTAATTCGTCTGGCAGTAATTCGCCTTTGGGCACCGTCCACCAGCCCTCATTTTTCTTAGCGAAAAAAGGTCCGCCGGGATGCACGAGGAAAAATTCTAAAGCTTCATGTGTCTCCCTGTATAATAAAATCCCGGCACTTTGTTTCATGTTAAAGGTCTATATCAAAATAAACCGGATATTTACTTAAATATTTTTCAAGTAATTTGCCCTGTTTAAAACTCAATTTCCATAAAATTTTGTTTGTCATGATGTGGCACCATAGCTCTACATAAAAGTTGTCTATAGCATACAAAAGCTTCTTTACAGACCCTTCAAGGCACGCATCTATAAGTATACCCTCACCCCACAGGATCTGGTATTGTTCCTCTTCATTTAAACTTTTATATTCAGATAATTTCATATCCTAAATTACAAATTATTTCTAATACACCGATAAGGCAAAAAGTTAAACAATAAGGTGTGGTGCCCGTTGCAAAATTATTTTTTGGGTTTGCTGCCCATATAAAAAACAAGGTCACCCCCATTTGTAATGTCGGCATGTCTAATAAAAGTACTGTTTAACAACTTACCATTTAATTCAACCTTGCTTACATATACATTTTTTGCACTCTGGTTTTTTGCAGATATCGTAAAGGTCTTACCATTCTCTAACGTGAGTATTGCTTCTTTTATTTTAGGGCTTCCAAGAGCATAAACATCACTGCCCGGTGCTACAGGATAAAATCCAAGGCTGCTAAAAATATACCAGGCACTCATTTGGCCCGTATCGTCATTACCACCTAAGCCATCCGGTGTTGGTTTATACATGGCATCCAGTATCATCCTAACGCGCTGCTGCGTTTTGTAAGGCTGTCCAACCCAATTGTATAAATAAGCCACATGGTGCGAAGGCTCGTTGCCATGAACATAATTACCTATAATACCATCGCGGGTAATATCCTCGGTATTTTCAAAATACTTATCGGGCAGGGTCATTGTAAAAAGGGAATCAAGATGCACGGCAAATTTTTCTTTGCCGCCGTTAAGCTGTATTAAAGCTTCCGGGTCCTGCGGTACATAAAGGCTGTAATTCCAGGCATTGCCCTCTATAAAGCCCTGACCGTGGGTGTCTAACGGGTCGAATTGTTTTTTAAAAGTACCGTCGCTTAATTTCGGGCGCATGTACCCTATAGACTTATCAAACACATTACTGTAATTTCCAGATCGTTTTATATAATCATTGTACACTTCCTGTTTGCCAAGCTTTTTTGCCGTCTGGGCAATACACCAGTCATCATAAGCATATTCTAATGTTTTAGATACCGATGAGCCATTTTTATCCTCGGGCACATAGCCTAATTCTTTATAAAACTTTATACCGTCATAGTACTCAAGGTTAGACGAATTAATGCAGGCCTGCAATGCCTTATCGGTATCAAAACCTGTATTACCCTTTGCCACAGCATCTGCAATTACAGATACCGCATGGTAGCCTATCATGCACCAGTTCTCGTTAGCATAGTGCGACCATACCGGCAATGCTTTGTGTACACTCTGGTCATAGTGTGCCAGCATAGACTGTATCATATCAGCATTGCGCCTGGGCTGCACTATATTAAACAAAGGGTGAAGTGCCCTGTAAGTATCCCAAAGCGAAAACGTAGTGTAGTTTGTAAAACCCTCAGCTTTATTAATATTCTGGTCAAGCCCTTTATAACTGCCGTCGATATCCATATATACTGTAGGATTTATAAAAGCATGGTATAGGGCAGTGTAAAAATTAACCTTATCAGCCTCGTTAATGGTTTCTACTTTTACTTTATCCAGTTCTTTTTCCCAAAGTTGTTGTCCTTCACGTTTTGTTTTTTCAAAATCCCAATGGGGTATTTCCTGTTTCATATTGGCTAAGGCACCGGCAGTACTTACAGGAGATAATGCCATTTTTATCATAATTGCTTCTCCCTCATTTGTATTAAAATCAAAATACATTTTCAGGTTTTTGCCGGCAGCTTCAGGAAAGTTTTTAGTTTCGTCAAACCTTCTCCAGAAGCCTTTGTAAATATTATCGGCATCATATTTTTGTGCTCCGTAATTTTTTATCGGTTTAGAAAAAGCCATTGCAAAATATACCGTCCGCGTGCGTGCCCACCCTTGTGTTTGGCGGTATCCGGTAATAAGGGTATCATTCTCTATGCGCACAAACGTCCACACGTTTTTTTCTTTATGATTATAAATACCGGCCATTAAGTCGAGTATAATATGGCTGTCTGATGATTTTGGGAACGTGTATTTATGAAACCCCACACGCTGGCTGGTAGTAAGCTCTGCAACTATAGTATGGTCATCCAGTTTTACCTTGTAATAATTAGCCTGTGCAACTTCGTTAGCATGAGAGAAAGCTGACCTGTAGCCTGATTTTGGGTTAGCTGCCGTGCCGGGATTTAGCTGTAGCTTTCCTGTAGTGGGCATTATAAGAAAATCTCCCAGATCTGAATGGCCTGTACCGCTAAAGTGGGTATGGCTAAAACCCACTATGGTTTTGTCGTCATACTGGTAGCCCGCACAGTATTTATACACTTCGCCATTATATTTCTTATTCAGTTCATAAGCAATAGTATCGGTTTCAGGGCTAAGCTGTACTGACCCAAATGGTACGGTTGCCCCGGGAAAGGTATGCCCCATGCGCTGTGTGCCTATCATAGGATTAATATACTCGTAGTTTTTTTTAGGCGCATTTTGCGAATAGCACATTGCAGATATAAGAAATAGTAATGCAAGTAACCCTGTTTTCATCGTTTTATGTTTATTACCATTAGCTTATAAAAATACTATTATGCAAAATGCTGTGCAACATAAAATTATTTCGGGTCTATCAATCATCTGCAAGGAAACAGAATACACTGCATAACAAGAAACTATTTAACTCTAAAAACTTTAAATAACAGCCTATACAAGTTCACTTCAAAATATGCAACAAGCCACCCAAAATATGGAACGAAACGGCTGCCCAAAATGTGCTGCCGTTTATTTTTGTGTGTACCTTTAAATAAAAAATGACACATTCAGAAAACCAACTTTGGGACAACATTCTGGGTTTTGAGTTTGATGAACCCGGCACACACCTTACCTTTTCTATGCGGCTATTGCGGGAAAACGGGTGGACACACAACTACACGCAACGGGTTATAGATGAGTATAAAAAGTTTATATTTTTGTGCTGTATTTCCCCTACT
>Ga0247815_10001724_pt1 | contig 16609 bp, 22 predicted proteins | sample UWRJL194509B1_FD_181014 | JGI IMG/M metagenome (GOLD analysis project Ga0247815, IMG submission 181014) | Plant litter microbial communities from Arlington Agricultural Research Station in Wisconsin, United States - UWRJ-L194-509B-1 | ecosystem: Environmental > Terrestrial > Plant litter >...
CACCCAAGTTTTTGCTTGGAAACCTGCTCGACCTTCCGCCTGCCGATGGGGCACCTTGGCTTAAGTGGACCGAATGGGCCGAGACCCACGGTGAGTAACTCTCGTCTGCCCAAACGACATAGCCGCCACTAACGATGACATGCTCAGGCGACGTTGTTCACCTGGAGGTGCTCGGGCAGCACATAGTCATCCTCAGCTCACCTGAGGCATGCGAAGACCTCCTCGTCAAGCGCGGCGCAATTTATTCAGACCGCCCGGTTTGCACGATGGCAAACCTGTGAGTTCCCTTGAGACGGTCACACGCTATTACTGAACCGCATGCAGGAGCGGATGGGGCGTGTCTTTTGTCATGCAGCCATACAATGATGCGCTCCGGGCGATGCGTCGCATGTGCACACCGTTGACTAGCCCGCGCCAAGTTACCTCTTTCATTCCACTCGTCGAGGGCTCAACGCACGAATTCCTTCGCAAAGTTAGCACAAGTACAGATGGGGCCACTATCAAAGATTTCCTCAGATGGTACGGCGACTGTTTATTCTCAGTGGTAGCGGATTGGGCTCCTAACATGAACTTTCAAGGTTGACTGGCGGCAACATCCTCAAAATTGTCTTCGGCTACACCATCAAGGAGAAGGACGACCCCTTCATCGACAATGCCGACCTTGCAGTCGCCAACTTTTCCAAAGCGGCAAGCCCCGGATGGCTCGTGGATGTAATGCCGTCTCGTAAGTTATCCAGATTTCTCTTCTTCAGCGTATGACCGAGCTCATCTCGCTGTCTCCGATGCTACTAGTGCGCCATCTCCCATTCTGGATACCCGGCGCAGGGTTCATTAGACAAGCTCGCGCATGGAAGAAGGAGACTGATACCATGTTCGACGAGCCTTTCGATCTGGTCACCAAGCAAATGGTGAGTGGCAACAACCTGGCCTCCTGGGTGCGCTTTCTGATTACCTCCCCTCCCCTCCGTCCTCTCCTTGGCACTACAGGCCGCGGGTAACCTCCTGGATCAAAGCCTGATTGCAAAGCCGCTCGAGCAGAACCCAGACCCTTGGTTGAAAAGCCAGATAAAGTATGGTCTGGGATCCATCTACGCAGGTACGGTTGCATCGTGCTTTAGCCTCGTCATATCCCAGCTCACATTCACCCAATTGCTTCCGACATCTAGGCGGTTCAGATACCGTAAGTAAATATCCGCAAAAGATAACAATATGCTCAACCCCCTCCCCCCAAATAGACTGTCTTTGCGCAACAAGCCTTCTTTCTCGCCATGACGCTGCATCCAGACATCCAACGCCGTGCTCAAGCCGAGCTCGACTCTGTCACTGGAGGCTCTCGCCTTCCAAAATACGACGACAGACCGAATCTGCCCTACGTCAACGCGATTTTGAAGGAGGTTTTGAGGTGGAATCCCGTGGCTTCAGGAGGTTAGAGATCGCAATCGTATGGAGCGCGTCCACTGAAGAACCGGCCTTGTTCAACAGGAATTCCACACGCTTGTCGCACGGAAGACGTGTATCGTGGCTGGAAAATTCCCGCAGGCTCCATCGTCATGTCGAATGTCTGGTAAATGATGCCCGCGCTTGTGACTGTGACGCACCGAACTAACCTCACTTGCGCCGTAGGCATTTGACGCACAACCCAGCTCGATTCGCGAATCCAACGTCTTTCAACCCGGACCGGTTCCTCGGACCGAGTCCTGAGACCGACCCCGCTTCGTTCGCCTTTGGATTTGGCAGACGGTACGTACTGTGACCTCTCTATGCTCGCTTCTCATTGTGATGAATATGCAGGGAATGCCCGGGTCGCCACCTGGCAGACATTAGTCTCTTCCTTACCATCGCAAGCACACTTGCAACCTTCGACATTCGCAAACAGCTCGACCAGAATGGCGTCGAGATTGTGCCGGAGGTGCGGTTTAGCGGTGGAACTATCAGGTTTGTGAATACGTCTCATAGTGTTGACATGAGTGCTGATATGTTGGGTTACAGTCAACCACTTCCGTTCCCGTTCAAGGTGGTGCCACGATCAGAGAAGGCGCTCGCGCTGTTGAAGTCCGCGGATTGAATCCACCGTCTTGCTTGGGCTCTAGTATATAAATGGGAAGGATCACGGTGCTTGGTTTATGTCGCTGCAAGTTCGCGATTCACAATGCTATATTTGTTGAAATTGTCCAACAAAGTCCGGGTGTCGCGCTTCAGGATCACTGTAAATGTTCGCCTCGCTTACATAGGTCATGGGGGCGGATCGCGAGCGAGAGGTCTCAACTATAATGCAGCTCATTTGGCAGGCTACTCAGTCAAAGCAGAGGACTTGAGCGACGGCTTCGAAGATTCAGGTGCAAATTACGTAGGCTTTGGTTCGCAACGTTCCTTCTGTCATCAAACCGGCAAAGGAATGGCATTGCATTGTGTGCTGCGAAAACCAGAGCGATATCATAGGTTCGTAAGAAAGGCACTGAACTACAGACAGGGGATACAGCGAAGTGAAATACAGAAAAGGGCAGTCATGGCTGGGAGGGTAGTACAGATGAGGAAGGCAGATACAACATGGAATACGTTTGTTTCAGACATACTGCTGAATACCACCATTCGTGACCTAGGGATTCGGACCTGTCGAATGACGCCAGTCGGTGAACCGAAGGCGGATGAACTTCTCCCTCAGCTTTGGGTTCTCCTCGGCGGGTCCCGCGGGCAGGCCAGCGACGAGATCGGGCCGCTGAACGAACATCAAGGCGGTGGCATAACTGCCCATGGCGTCGCAGAATGTGCGCCGCAGGAACATCACACTAACGAGGATCAGCCCGAGGCCCCAAGAGCATACCAGGCAGAGTACGATGTAGAAGAACAGTATGTGGTGAACGTATCCTGGTCCTGTGGCGTAGGCTGTCGTGTCGTACTCGGTGTCTGTCGTGCGCGAGAGCATGCTGAGGGATGCAGCCATGTGTGTCGCGCCGTTCCACATCATTTCGGCAAAGTGCTGCGGAGTTGGAGGAGCGCGGTTGTTGCCGATATTGGTGGGTTCCATGTAGCCGAGCTGTGCCGTCAAGGTCGATGCGGCGATGCGGCTACCCGCGGCGGCCGCGTTTTGCTCGAGCGCATAAAGCGCAGCGGCGAGCGGGGAAAGGATGGCGTCAGTGCTGTTGTTCTGCTGCAGAATATCTTCGTCCTCGACAAAGTCGACGAAGGTCAGATTGCGGCCATAGATGCGCGCCCGGCCGAAGAGAGTTGCAATGTTGCAGCGGATGATGCCAGCGCGCAGGCGTTGCGTAACAGGACCGCCCTGCTCCTCCGCGACACTGTACGGTGCGCTGTAGCGGATGAGCATCGTGATATTCTTAAGCGGATTGGGCTGCATTGTCTGCAGGGACTGGACGGGAGAGCAGTGGGTGAGATCGAAGTCTGAGGTCTAAATTCAGTGGCAACAGGCAGAGTGTGGCACGGGTGCGGACCTTCGCGAACTTGAATTGCATCGGTGTACACAGGTCGAGTACTGATGTGCTCTTCACATAGCTCCGAAAACGCCTGGTCCGCGCCAGTAGCGAGCACTGAGTCTGCGTTCACTCCGAGATCACCGCAATGTCCCTGCAGGCGGATACCGGGTACAGTGACATCCCGGCCCTGCACGTCACCAGCAAAGAAGATATCTTCCGATGAGTTACCACGAAGCTGCCCACCTGGAGCATATGTGGTGAGGTTGAAAAGTTCTATGACGGACTGGCCTGTCGCCCACGAGCCACCGCCGATCGACATCTGTGCATACACGTCGAGTTGGGCGAGACGGCTCGGCGCAAGTGTGTTGAGGGCGATCGTCTGATTCCTGCTGATGTCGATGGGTTCGGCGACGTATGCCAGCTGGAGCATGATGGGTAGCGCATAGGTCGTTACGCTAATGATAGTGAACAGGACAATTGAGGTCGAGATGCGGTTCCATCCCATTTTGATCATACTCCAGTAGATGTCCCATATACCCCCGGGCGTGCTCCAGCGTCTGTCGGCATGCCAGAGCGTCGAGTCAAGCAGCGCTTCGATTGCACTGCGACTGCTTTCAGCCTCGTCGGAAGCAAAGGTCCATTGGGTCATCTCTTCTCCAAGAAGTGATTGATATAGCAATTGACACCACCGAAGACTATGATACATGGTAACATACGCGCACAGCATGCGGGAAAGATACCAGGCCCTACATTTGAACTGTGACTGGCCCCTTCGCACCGCCTCGAAACACCGTATTCGCTTCTGGTACTTTCAGCGAGCGCGGCCAGTCCGCATCTGCCATCGCCTTGACCATCCGATCGACCAGCAGGCGCAGACGGAAGCGAGTCCTCACTGGGTCGGAGTAGCGGACACTATGGAGCTTGTCCGTTATGACCAGCCACCACTCCTGCTTCACGTCGACGAAGACAATATGAAGCCGAGCGCCTGCTCCAGCACAAGCGGCATTACCCATAGATACGTAGTGAACCTCATCTAGCTTATAGGTCGGACCGTCTGAGGGGTGCAGAAAGGTCTGAGTGAAGGATGCTGAATCAGGTGTATGCACGACTAATACGATCTGCACATGCACTCACCCGTGCACCACCCTTAAACAGTGCATTATGTCGGTCCTCTATGACGTCGCGCTGTTCATCGTGGAACAATGAAACATAGCGAACGAAATGTTCGCGCTCTCCTGCAAGCTGAGTAAATTTATGTTGCATGACACACTGGGGGTGGCCATTCCAGGTGCGAAGGATGTGATCGTCTCGTAGAAGGTGGAGTGCCGAAGGAGGACCAGGCTTGGTCAAGTCCCAGTCTAGCACGACTTTCACAAGACCCTTGCCAGCCTTCGCCGCGACGTCATGCGAGATGGAGATTGTCTCAGAGAGCACGAAGATGCGGGACCTGGGTTTCTTCGTGCCTCGGGGTAGAAATTCCGTGATGTAGATGAGTGTTCCTCCGCCGCACTCGGATAAGAGCTGGAGGACATTTTCGATCCTAGCGGAAGTAAGCGGGAGAAGATCATTGCAAACAGCGCCGCGACCAGTCTGGAAGCCAAAAGGAAATGATGGGAGTGGTAGCTGAGAGGACGAGGCGGGGGCAATGCCGTCAGCGTGCATCTTGCACAGCGCATCGTATGCAGCTTGCTCCTGGGGAGTTAAATGAATTGGAAGGTTCAGAAGATCTGAAGTCATTTGAAGGAACAGCCATACTTTGATCAACTCGCGATCCAAAGCCTCGAGGTGATCTGCACGTGACAGAACGGCGGACGCATTCCGAGCAGCGGCAAGCTTGGCACGTAGCTGTGGGCCGAAGCTCTGCACTTTGTCGAGAAGATTCTGCTTCGCCGCTGGCCCGCCTATATCGCAGTCGGCGCCGCTCAGTGTGTAGAAGTGGACCGATTCGAGGTCGTCGTCATTGTCCAGGTCCCAGGGAAATTGAAGCTTCCCAGTTATCTCCTGTGTCGTAGTGCCGAGAACGCGAACAACAAGATTGGCGACTCCAAAGCCACTGAGCATATACCGCCCAGGGCCCTCCTTGGCTGCTGCCTGCTTGAGCGTCACCTGTGGGGAAACATTGTAAGCGTCACAAAAGAATTTTAGCTAGACTAACTCATGCATACCTCATGCCCTGCTGTTGGTGGAGAGCCTATAGGGACAATAAACTGAGCGACGAAGTCTGCGGTGATGCGAGGCCCTTTTCTCGGCATGTCGGCGAACGGATCTATGTGCGACAAGGACAAGGCGGAGCAGAGACAATCGGCTGCAGCCGGTCGTGCGCGGGTGCAAAACAAACATCCAAAGCGGAGTACATGTATTCAGAACGCACCGCCGAAGTAGATACGATATACATGCGAGAGAACATTTTGCACCCAGGACGTGTGGGGATCTTTACACTTGGGATCGTACGGAATGTTCAGGGCATCACCGCCGTCAGACGATGTGATCTCGAGCCAGAGGACGCGCTCCGAGGCTGGCCGTGTTGCCTCGATCCGCCGGTTCATAACGACTCTGAACCTTATCCACCCATTCTTCGTGAAGCAGTGTCTCCACCCGGTCTTCGTTTGCAGGTAACTGACAGAGAAACCCTCCGTCGTCCCAAAGAGTGAGGCGGCGAATCGCGTGTGTGCGCTGCCCTTGTCGATCTGCGGGCGGAACACCACGCCCTCGTTGATGAGTGCCTCAGCCGTAGCGCGCCAGACAAACTGATGATCGAACTTGCACTGGCGGTTCTCGAACCCCGGCGAGGTATTCGTGCCAACTGACGTCGTGGCACGCACAGGCAGGCCGGCAGAATGCCGAGCATTCAGGAGGACCTTATTGAGGACGACACCCGTATTGTCGTACCGGATGAACATGTCGCGCTGTGATATTCCGTTAATGCCGGCGATTTCCCAAGTGTCAAGGCATCTGGTAGTAACGGCCCAGTGGCCCTCGGCGATGAGCGGTGCGCAGTCCCGGTCGAAGTCAACTAGGCATAGTACGCGTGCACGTGGGTGTGCCTTCCCTTTCTCGTCGATCATGCAGCCGACGCGGTAACAGTGATAGGGGGACCGAGGCTTGCGTCGTGACGCGGTCAGGTGGTTGCTCATGCGGCGGCATACTTCGACGGTTTGTCCCACATATAGCGTTGTGCAATCCTGAGCAGTAACGTCGGCTGGTGCCATTCCGCGTCCCGGCAGGCCAACATAGTCAGAGAGAATCAAGTAGACAAGAGGATGGTTGTAGTACGGCGATGGGTCCTTGAAGGGGATGCGCCGATGCACGAGTAGCTCGTCGATGAGCGGTCTGGACTCGGTGTGATCCACGAGCTCGACAAGCCGAGCCCACGTGCTGTAAACGGCGCGCGGAATCGCCCTAACGGCGACAAGTGCAAACGAGATTCCGTCGTGCGCCATAACGTGGTCCGCGAGTTGTTGGTCGCGGTAATTGACCGTCTCCGGTGCACTGAGCAGGAAACGAAGCATCATCCAGAGCCGAACGAATGTCGGTCCATTCTTCTTGAAATGGACTCCGAGGCGATCCGATGTTGACGGCCAGTTGTACCTGAGTTCGGCCGCTGCTCCGTGCGCCACCCACTTGTCCTCGATCTTCGGGAGAATCTCGTTTACGATCTTGTCGAGACAGCTTAGACTGAGTTTTAGGACAGCGGCTGCTTGCGTGTTAGTCTCATGCGTGACGACAGCGGAGGAAGGCCCGCACCATTGTCCTCGGCCTTGATCGCGGTCCGCATCTCCCTCCACTCGTCACTGCCGTGCAATGAGCGCTCAACCATCATAATCTTGATATAGTCCGATGGGAGGGCGCCATGTCCTGCATCAGCGGGACGAGTGAGGCAAATCGGCGCGAGTTGAGATGCGGCGAGCTCGGTGAACAGCAGTTCCTCGGGCACAACGAATGAGGCCATCTGAGTCGCCGGAATGGTATAGCTGGCATATACACTCTCGATGTGGATCAGTAAATGCTCGAGATCTGCTCGAATTCGAAGCACACCTTGAAAGATTTTTTGACAGCATCTTGATCCTCGCGTTGGAGAGCCTCCTCCTTCTCCTTCTCCTCCTCCTCCTCGCCGTCCTCTCCATCCTCTCCATCCTCTCCGTCCTCCTCCTCTTCCGAGATGTCCTCTTCCAACTCGTCCGGCTTCTGAGAGCAGTTATTTAGCGTGAGAGAGGGCTTTGTTTTTGTTTGCACGCACCGCATCTTCCGAGTGATCCCCTTGCGAGCTTGACTGATCCTGAGGAAGCTGAATTCAGGAGAGGTCGTAACAGAGCTCGGGATACCACTTACTGCGAGTTCCTCCTCGTATGTCTCTTCATCGAGTTCTTCAGATGAACTTTCCTAATATGGTTCAGTCATGGTATTACGTCGTTTGAATGTAACACATACCGTTTCAGAGAGAGCTGCATCCGGCGCCATGTCCGACACCTCCGAACCGCCGTCGCGGACCCGATCGTTCTATGGGATATGGTTAAACGAGCCTAGAGGAGAGATAGCCTGGGTACACACCTCCGCGCCGTTGACATTTGTCGTCTTCTCAGTGACCGGCGCCGGGGGCGAACTTGGGCGAGGAAGCTCGACCCATCCCTGCGCAAACGATGATTCGTCAATATAATCACATGCATAGTATAAATTGATTGGAAGCTGACCAATTTCTGGAGTGCTACTAGTGTGCCGAAGAAGTCTTTAGCCAGTACTTGCGGCGGGACCGCGGTTGGCGATGTGACGGCGGTGTTGGCTGTTACGCAGAGGTCTGCAGGTTCTTCGATGCTGGACGTCGAACTGGATGGAAAATGAAAGTGCTCAATACCCTACGAGTCTGCGCCGCGATGAGAAGCCAACAACATACCCGCCGTTCTGGATGATGGTTTCCGCAATGCCACCATCAACGCTCGCGCCGACATCAATAATTAGACCGTGCAGGCCGCGCTTGAATATGTCGACAAGTTGACTCTCGACATAGCGAGCCTTGAAAACGGTCAATAAAGGTCGCTCAGCCTGGAAAGTGACCATCTCACCTGTTTGCGGGCATACTTGACGGCCAAGACAAACTCGTCGTGCAACATTGGGTAGTTGCTACTGAGCAGCAAGAGCTGCTCGAGTGAGACGAGGGTGCATCCAACGAACTCAAGCGCCTCAATAATTTCATAATCGACATCTTTTCCACAAACGCAGTAGCCTCGGTGAGGAGTCGGAAGCGTTGCAAGTTGTCTATCATGTGATGCGCGATTAGCCCATCAAGTCATTGCGAAAGTCCCGAGACTGCTCACCCTCTAAGCGTTTTGATGGTGTAAACGAGCTGGGTACGGGTTATATGAGGCTCGTTCAAGGTGTTGAGATCGATCAGAACGTTGGGAGGCAGCTCGTGCCGGTCGCCCAGAACGAAGATGCCATCGTCGTCAAAGAGCCTTGGCGCTGTGGCGCTCATGGTGCGTTGAACTCAAGGAAGAGGGAAGAGGACAAGTCACGCGAAACGCAAAAAATCGCGAAGAAACATGGCTTTAAAACGGACAAGCTGTCAGTTGCGGGAAGCACACGATCCGCACTGCGACGCCCTACTCTAGCCTCACCGTTGCGCAGCCAGAAGACTCGCGTGCACACTTTGAACTACTGAGACGCCTTCAAGTTAGAATTTTGCACTGATATCTGTATGTGGCGTGAGAATTCGGTGTGTTGGAGACGAGTCGAAGCACGCGCGGATCGCAATTAGGCGGCACCAGAGCGCGTATAAGACTCCGCCGGTTCGCTGCATTATCGTTTGCCTTTTCCCTCTTCCCGTCATCTCGCCCGCCTCTTTACGATGTCTCGTCCAAGCATTGTCGCGCTGCAGACCGCCGAGTCTCGTATCCTGGAGATCGAGCTTTCAGTCGGCCAGCGCTTGCTCCAGACCGTTCTCTACCATGACCGTGCCACCGGCACCGCGAAGAACACCGTCGTAATCCTAGGACGCTTGAACAAAGAAATCAAGACTCTTAATGAGGAACAGGACTCATTTCTACGACTTCTTCCATCTTGGGACTACGCGGCTCAATTGCAAAGACAGCTGAAGAAGCTCGACGAGGCTGCGTATTCGGCAAGATCGGCCTGGGTTGTACAGTACATCAAAGTCGCTCCGTTCTCTATTCGCACGGCACAGGACCTGCACACCACCATGCTCTTTGCCACAGAAGCTCTGGAGGCCCTCAAAGGGCTTCTTCCCAGCATCACCGCCGTGGACTCACCGGGAATCAAGCAGAGCAAGTACGAAGAACGGGTTCGCTCAATGCAGAGCGCGGTGTCGCAGGTGAGTTGTATCGATCCTCCTCGAGTCAACTGAGGCTGACGATGGCCACTTCTTTCAACCTACAGAACGTGGCACTGTTGCGCACCGAAGCGACCAGACTTTCTCAGATTAGAGCCGACTTGATTTGGTGGTCCGCATTACAGGTTCAGCACGAGTACGAATGCGTCCAGCTGCGGACTCGTGCGCACGCGTTCGGTCAAGCCAGCACACCGGCTAATCGCGTTGCGGCGCTCGACAACATCGTCCAGGCAGAACGTCTCTATACAAGTGCCAGCATATCAAAAGAGCTTACGAACCTCGCCTCGCGTCATCTCAGCGATCTCCAGGCCAATGGTAGCCTGCCAACAATGCAGGAACAACACGACGTCCCTGCCGACGCCGAAGACCCCATGCAGATCGACCTAGACCTCCCCAAGTCACCCAAGAGCTCATATCGCGCTCAAGTCTCGACAACCATTTCCGCCCCGAGCACTCCGCGCGGTGGGAAGCGACGTGCCTCCACGGCCTTTGAAGGTGCGTCATGCATGTTACGCTTTTACTCTTTGGAATGCATCATGCTCATCGAAGCCTTCTTTCTACTAGACGAGAACATACACGCGTCGCCCAAGCGGCGTCGCACCGGAGATGCTCCATCTATCCTCGGCATCAGTAATGCGGGTTAAAGCTCGACTTACCAGACACGTGCAAATGCGTCACACGACGCACGAATCTCCCGAGCACATAGTTGCGCAGGCGAGATCACGACGTTCCTTACTGCACGCTCCTTACGAACCGTTCTCCTTCCCGCTACGCTGACGCCTGCTTGTAAAGCTTAACCGACTCTGCTCTGTCTATAAAATTGCTGCTGATTCTGTGAATGACCGAGGACTGTCGGGTAGCAAAGACCGGTTGTGAGACAGGGTTTGCGCTCTAGCGACGGAAAGACAAAGATTGTATTCAGCTCGAAAGAGTGCTCTAAGTGGCAATGAAGGTCCTCGTTGGGAGGCTTGATTGAATGTAAGTTCGATCCATGTGCGAGGGCGGCCGATTCTGGTGGAGAGTGCTGACATCGCCACCCGTCCCAGATAGGTCACAGTGATAAAGGTGTGCGCCTGCGCAATCATTACCATAAGTATTGAAGGAAGACCACCTTCGGGCCTGAGGTACCACGGGAGGGGTATTTGCGTTCGGGACATGATCACAGCATACTCGAGTAGAGCGATGGTACCGCCGACGAAGAGCATCCACAGGCAAATAGGGAAAATGCTCCAAAAGTGGAACTTGAGCCTGTCCACGCCGATAACGATTGGAGTGTGGCGTTTTGAGACCATGATGAAGTGAAACCGAAGCCACCGGGGCAGGATAGAGTCACTGCAAACTCCGAGATGTTGCATGAAATACCGCAGCCCCGGCGAGCCCTGACCGTGACCAGCAGCAGAATGTCCACCGTCAGTCTGTGGCGCGCCATTCACAATGGCTTGGCAGCAACAGGCAGACATGCAAAGCAGCACCAAAGCGCTTGAAAGCGGGCAATCCAGGTCACGACCACACAACGGCTCTGGAGCCATGTCACAAGGTGCGGACGGAATCAGTCAAATTAAATATGAACGATCCAAGCCGAAAAATCGTCAGAATTCTGGTGTCGCTTGGATCACTGAATCGTGCACACCCCACGGGTTCAGCTACGAAATAGCAAGAGCGGGACCGCATTGGTGTATACAATGGTTACCACACAAGCCGTGCTTCTCGTGCCGCTCTTGGTGGATCGTTGTTCGCATCGTTTGTGAATTTCTGCGCGCCGCGGAGCCAGACACTTTGTTGTGATCATGAAGCATCGGAGATCGACGAGGCAGAAGAGAGAATGCGGAAGAATGTAGTCGCACACCTGCAGCCCGCGTCTTGAGACTCTTCTTTCTGGACGGAAATCATTTGCATGTTCCCCTCGTCAACGGCTTGCAGTATCACAAATAACAACCAGCTGCTCAGCGTGGCGGATTCGAAGCTCAGAGGCATTGTGCAAGAGATCGCCTGAATATGGATCGATTATCGCAGGAATGAAAAGCTGTTTGTTTCATGCGTTCCAGCGAGCATTCACCGACAGCACAAGCGCCAGTGTCTCTCCATCCTCAAAAACAGCCCATTATTTGCGAAGCTTGCGGATCTCCGGTGGACAGGTCTCATTCGTGGCGGATCATCCCTCGCCGTTCGTTGTTGACGCGGGAACCGTCGCAAGACCACGACATGTCCTCGATTCGAAGTGAAAAGGCAAGAGACAAAGTTGAAACTGCGAACACCAGGGGCGTGGCTTGCCACGTGCCTTCAAACCGCTCTAAGTTAACTGTGACGAGAAGACGAAGAACGTGGCTGAACTTTGGCTGACCGGTACCGATCATCGAGATTCGGCGATCTCCTCTACACCCGGCACATCATCTTGTGCTTCTTCCTCAGGCGATATCACCATAAACATCTAGACGCGTCGCTTGCCGTTCACTGTGTAGCAGAGTCCGCCGTACCACTCAAGAGGCAGTCCGTCGGACTGAGATGACTCTATCCAACTCGGCGGTGTGGATCAACTGGAAGGAATATCAGCGCCAGCAGCGCTCTTACTTGGTATATTAATCCAATAATGTAGCTCGTCTCGTACATGTTCTTACATTCTAAGACAGTCTAATCTAATCTGAGTGTCCGACGCCATGAAACGAATGGGGCAACAAACCCACACACGATGGCGAGTACAACGAGGAAGTGCAGAATCGTCGCGAATCAACTAACCGCCGGCCTGCCACGTGAACTTCCAGCAGGATTGTGGCGATAGTGTATGTGCGGTGACGAGCGTGTGAATGTGAATATGGTCCGCCGTGGAAGGCGTTGGTATCCCTTTGGCTTCCTTATCGTTCTTCGCCGTGAGATAGCTGCACATAAACTTCCGCCACACAGGGGTTGATGGGATGAAATGGCCTGTGTGCACGATGTATCAGCTTCGAGTGGACCAGGAAATGCATCGCCTGTGGATCGCGCACCTCCTGGGTGATAGACCACACGCGCGTTTCTTGACGAATTGTACAGCAATTGCGAGAACTCCGGGACGACCACGATGTCTGCATTCCCGATTATGTGGAGCGATCGTGTGTTCAGACCCGCGGGAACCCTTGGCGTCGCATCGAAGATCCTCAACAACTTGGGGTCCCTTGGTCGACCTCCTGAGCACAAAACAGCGAACTCACTGGAAAAGGGAGGGTACATGAGCAACCAAGGAAGCGGGACGAGTAAGGAATAGCACGTACAAAGGCGGATGCGGCATTCGTCCGTTGACGAGGAAGTCGTAGTCAGGAGCGATTTCGGGACGTTCTAACTGCACGACGGGCATCAGCCGTTTCCCGATGACACCACCGGCAGACGGGCACTCACCAGCGCCGCGATCATAGAAGCCACGATGGCACCTTGACTGAAACCCATGATCGCCTGCACGCGTAATTTGGTAAGCAAAGAAAGATCAAACCGCGGCGTGATCATACATAATAAGCGAAACGAAACGTACGTTAAATGGCTTCTCGCGTGCGAGGAAATCGCGCAGGTATGTGATGGTACGTTCGCTTCCTCGATACCTGAGGTTTTCGTCTGCGGTAAACCACGCGCGGAGCACGTTTTCCGGATCACTGGTGTCTAGAAATGCCGTTGTTACTGCTAGTGGGTCCCAATGGTGCTTCGCATTGGCGCCTCGCATGACGTGTGGCGCGTCGAGAAAGACTAAGTCGACGAGAATAGGTATTCAGTGACCACGATTCGTAGTTGGCTGGCTACCAAGAGGTTTCGCGCACCAAATTCGCAGTCTTTGCCGCACTCCTGCCTTAATGCTTGCATCTGTGAGAAGTCATGAGTATGCTGGAGCGTCGTCGTCAGATAAATTCAGAACGACGCACCCGCTTTGATAAAATGTGCGCATTTTGGCCATACCCGTGCAACACAAGCACACGCCGCGCGGCCTTAGAGGCGCGACGAGGGTGGAATAACGAAGCGAAGAAAGACTTGACGACGGCCATCAATGCGCGGCAGCGGTTGGCGTAAGTTTCTGAATTGTACAGTGAAGCAAGGCGCGACTTGGCTTATAAGCATTGCGGCAAATGCGGAACGGATGTCGCGCGACTGAGGATGAGCCTCAACTTTAGTTTTAGTTCAGGGAAAAGAAGCCACGGATATTGCAGGGTGGTCTTCGCGGGGTTCCGAGGACTGCTTCTAGCGGAATATCGGCCGGCCAGTCCGTGATCGGGCTTCTTTGCATCTGAGAGTCGCCAATGGATCGACGTGCTCTTTGCTTAGCACAGCTGCTTCTTTCTTGGATTCGCGTAATGTGCGTGAATGAGAGTGACGGTAGCGACGTCAGCCACGTGGTAGGCGGCTGACCGCTCAAAACCAACAGTGTGGCGCGAGTAGCCCAGCCGGACGAAGACGTACAGCACGCCTTCGTTCAGGATAGCGAGCGCAATGACCAGCACGGCGCAGTGGTTCGCACCAACGATCACATGTGAAGCAACTGGGTGATGGCGTTGTGGCAGTCTCAGACGAGCATCGCCACTGACTTGGCCATTTTGAAGCGACGGGGACAGGTCGGAATGATGGATACGGTACAGCGCGAGTTTCCACGAGCATTTGTGAGGAAAAGGGTTGCCAAACTCCGATTATGCGGCTTGGTCTTCCACGTCTCGCGAACTTCCGCTTCCTCTTTCCGTCGACTCGCCATGGTGCATTGAAGGTCTCTCCTGTGCAATGATACTCAAAGTGTCTTGAATCATTAGTGCCCGGCCCGCTGGAACAATCTACGCTGCCGTCGACACACGTTAGGCTCGACCGTGACTGGGGGCGGTCTTGTTTAGCGTACACGGTTCCAAACAAAACCGAAAGCCCGCCTTCACGCCAAAGTGGTACCCAAACTGAATCTGTTCAAGAAGGAGCCTGCGGCTTTGTACACCACCGAGGACATGCGCTCAGAGTTCTCGGTCCCGCATCTACAACAGCTCGATGCGCAAGCGGGCACCATGTCCAGCGTCGACAACTGTACTCTTGGGTTCACCAAGGAGGACTCGACATTTGTATTGCGCTCAGTCCAACCCGGGGAGCTCCGCGCGACAGCATTTATCATGACGTCTGTACGCGTCAAAGGCTAGATGTATCACGGACCTTCGGGATGCTGGTACTATTCTCCACAACGACTTCGCCTCACATCTTAAAGCGGATGTGGTGCGTGTTGTATGTTGCTTAACTGGTCTTTGTCCAACGCTTATGTTTTCTTAGACCGCCGTCGGCTTTGGCTCTACGACCACTTGCGCACAACGAACACAAGCAAGCCGTAGCGGTGACGGCGCTCCATCAACGCACGAGGATCCATCTTTTGCCCTCTGGAAGTCTCAAACTTCTCGGAATCAATGCTGCAGTGGCTTTGTGCAAGGTTCGTCGCCACATTGCAGCTCAGACTGTACTCTCTGAGAGGAACTGATACTCGTGCTCGTAGATACCCTGGTCAGTTAGGCTCGTGTACACTCTAGGTCTTTCGTTTTGGCTCGACTTACACAACGGGGAGGGCTGCATTTTCCGTCCCGGAATACTTTGATCGCCGCCTGAAGGTATTCCTTCGGTATTATCTGTATTAAAAACGGCTCTAATGCTCATTATAGATTTTGTAGTGTCAGGGATACTGAAGGAATACCTTCAGGCGGCGATCAAAGTATTCCGGGACGGAAAATACCGCTCTCCCCGTTGTGTTATTCATGTCATATCATCATCGTATGACCCAAAGCCGAGACGGCACCCGCATCACTGCGAATACACTTTTCAAGCAATGATGGTTAACAAAAGGACTCTTCCTAACCGCGCCGATCTCTCAGAACACAGCTGATAGAGGTTTAAGCGATCTTTAGGTTGGCGCAAAGGCCGCAACGAGTTGTTCAACGCGTAGTCAACGAACTGAGAAACTTACGCGCCATCTGCCTCTGGTTTAATTGCCGCGTACCTTCTAGAAACGCAAATGGCGACGCATGACTGGTCTCCTTTGTACGGAGACGCGGACTAGAGAAAGCACGCCTTCGTAACGAGGTAAAGGTTCAGCGTTGCGTGTACGCCACTGAGCGACCTCAGGGCCAGGGGTGTTTGGGTGCCGATTTGCGGTTGTCGGGCCGGCTTAGGGAGTTGATCCATTGCCGAGTATCGCAGACTGACACCTCCCGGAGCTCCAAGTGGCCATCATTGAGATAGAAACCGGGTCTCGTGAACCTCGCGGCTGGTTGGGTGGTAATTCAGCTGTGGTCAGGTTTGCAAGTGAGACATGCGGTGTCTGCCAGTGATCTATCTGCAACGCATTAATTTCTGCACACTCGGCCTCGCTTAGACTGAACGGGCTCCCGCCTCTGCGACTGTCGTCCCCGTGACGGTCAGTCTGCAATCCCGATACCAACTCGGCGGTTGGGCGATGGCCCCCGCTAACCTTTACTCTTGCCCACGTTCGTTTGTTTAGCGAATCCAACTCTGGGCGCTGTTTTATGCCTGTTAAGGCTATCAACGGCCTCGGATCTCAAATCGTGACTACTCTCCCTGACGCTGCGCCGAGGGATGGCCAATGCGCGCTGGTAACATGTGCCTGAGTGCCGAAAGGGTCGGATATTTACATCGCATTATCTCAGCTCAGATTGCATCTAAAGCAGAGGAAACAACAGATGCCACTGGGATACAGTCTCCAGTGAAACAATCAGCCGGCGGTACTTGGTTCGCTTGCTCGCGGTAACACCAGAAGTACGCGTTTTAACTCCAGCTCCTCTGCGACAGGCGACAGGCGTTGCCACTGTCCATAGGCTTGCTCGCCCTGATTCTCGGACCCGGGCGAGGTCAA
>Ga0247815_10001726_pt1 | contig 16602 bp, 12 predicted proteins | sample UWRJL194509B1_FD_181014 | JGI IMG/M metagenome (GOLD analysis project Ga0247815, IMG submission 181014) | Plant litter microbial communities from Arlington Agricultural Research Station in Wisconsin, United States - UWRJ-L194-509B-1 | ecosystem: Environmental > Terrestrial > Plant litter >...
AAGAAGCATCAGAGTAAATGTCAAATTCAGGTTTAATGTCAAATAAAACAATGGTAACCATGCTTTGTTAATAATTATACATGCAAATTGATACAATCTTTGGCTACCATTTGCCACACGTTATTCAAAACCTAATAATTGGAGTTCTTGCTATTGTGCTCGGACTAGTTTCCAGAGTTATATTAAGATTAATATTCCGACTGCTAGCTAAGCTTTGGCCGCTACATCTCATCCAGTCTACAATTAAATACTTAGGAGGGCCAATCGCGTTGTTCTTACCCCTTATCTTTCTAAATGGAAGTTTAGACTACATGAAGATGGATCTGGTATACTTCAATGGCATTAATAAGGCAATTGAAATTGCTTTGATTCTAAACTTTGCAGTCATTCTTATACGAATAGTAAAGATCATGGAAGAGCAGTTCTATCTCCATTTTGATCTCAATAAAGAGGATAATTTGAGAGAAAGGAAAGTCCGTACCCAACTCCAGTTTGTACGTAAGTTTCTGGTTTCTGTAATTATCATCATCGCTATATCAGTCGTGCTGCTCAGCTTCGAAAGCATGAGGAAAATCGGTACAGGTTTACTTACAGGGGTAGGTATTGGTGGAATCATCATCGGTTTTGCAGCACAGAAATCACTTGGAAACTTGCTTGCTGGCTTTCAGATCGCTTTCACACAACCGATCAGAATTGATGATGTACTTATCGTAGAAGGTGAATGGGGCAGGGTGGAAGAAATTACGCTTACTTATGTTGTATTGAACATTTGGGACCAGCGAAGGCTAATCCTTCCTATTACCTACTTTATTGAAAAGCCTTTTCAGAACTGGACCCGCGTATCTTCTCAATTGCTAGGTACCGTTTTCTTATATCTGGATTATGATACGCCAATTCAACCGCTAAGAGAAAAATTAACGGAGATTCTAGAGGCAAGTCCGCTGTGGGACAAACGTGTAAACGTTGTGCAGGTTACTGACACTAAACAGAGTAGCATTGAGGTGAGGTTCTTAATGAGCGCAAGAAATTCATCGCAAGCCTTTGACCTCCGTTGTATTGTCCGTGAACAAATGCTACTACATATCCGCACGTACTTCCCTGAAAGCCTGCCGAAAACAAGGATATCCATACAGGGCGAAGAGAAGAATTATACGGCGCAAATGCCTCCCATACCTGATTTGTAAAGTACTTTTTTAGGTTGTACTATTAAATCCTATATATTTGCTTCATGAATATCTTAATCTTAGGTTCTGGAGGAAGGGAAAGTGCTTTCGCATGGAAAATAGCACAATCTGAACTGTGTTCTCAGCTTTTCATTGCTCCAGGAAATGGTGGAACCGGTGCATACGGAAAAAACATCAACCTTAATCCCAACGACTTTGCGGCTGTAAAGGCTTTAGTGCTTAAAGAAAACATCCAAATGGTTGTTGTTGGCCCGGAAGAGCCTTTGGTAAATGGTATCCACGATTTCTTCTTAGCAGATGCTGCTCTCGACAGGATTCCTGTTATAGGTCCTAAAACAGAAGGCGCAATACTAGAAGGTAGCAAAGACTTCTCTAAACAATTTATGGCGCGTCATGGGATTCCGACTCCAGGTTCTCAGTCGTTTACTAATGATACCCTACAACAAGGATTAGACTATTTAAGTAGTCATAGTTTACCAATAGTGCTTAAAGCAGACGGACTAGCAGCAGGTAAAGGAGTAATAATTTGCCAGAGCATTATTGAAGCTCAGGATGAACTAAAACTGATGCTTGGTGGAAAGTTCGGCAATGCCGGTTCATTAGTCGTGATAGAAGAATTTTTAACAGGCATAGAGCTTTCTGTTTTTGTATTAACAGATGGTGAAAACTACGTGATCTTGCCTGAAGCAAAAGACTACAAGAAAATTGGTCAGGGTGATAGCGGATTAAATACCGGTGGAATGGGTTCCGTATCTCCAGTTCCTTTTGCAGATGAAAGTTTCTTAAAAGAAGTGGAACAAAGCATCATCATCCCAACTATCGAAGGGTTGAAAAAAGACAATATTGATTATACCGGCTTTATCTTTTTTGGCCTGTTTAAAGTGGGAGATAGGCCATTGATCATTGAATACAATTGTCGAATGGGTGATCCTGAAACGGAGAGTGTAATCCCAAGAATCGAGAATGACCTGGTAGAACTATTTCAGGCGGTAGCAGAAAAGCGCTTGAAAGACTATCAGCTTAGAATTTCTGAGAAGAATGCTGCTACGGTAATGATCGTAGCTGGAGGTTATCCTGGAGATTACGAAAAGGGAAAAGCCATCACAGGTATCGACAACATCCGAAGATCCACTGCTTTTCATGCAGGTACTGTCTTGGAAGGAAATGTAGTAAAGACTAACGGAGGTCGCGTGATCGCAATCACCAGTTTACAAGATACGCAGTTCGATGCATTGCAATCTGCAACAGCTGACGCTGCAAGAATATATTTTGACGGAAAATACTTTAGAGAAGATATTGGATTTGACCTTGTTTAACAACATCATGAAAAGAATTATCATAGCATTAGCTTTCGTTACATTGCTAGTTACACAGTCTTTTGCAGCGACAAAAGACTTATATCAAATCAAGATCTATCATTTGAAAACTGCTGAGCAGGAACAAATGGTAGAGAACTATCTGGAAAAAGCTTACCTGCCGGCACTGCACCGCGCAGGTATCACTAAGGCTGGAGTATTCAAGAATATCAAATCCCAAGCTGCTGATAAAAAAGACGAGCTATTGATTTACGTTTTTGTTCCCTATAAATCGGCAAATGACATTCCTAAAATTGAACAGAAATTGCTTAAGGACATGGCTTATAACAAAGATGGCGCAGCTTATCTGGATGCCGCTTACGATAAAACGCCATATGATCGTATAGAAACAATTTTAATCAGCGCCTTTGATGGAAGTCCAAAGTTTAATCTTTCTGGTGTTACCAGTCCGAAAGCGGAGCGAGTTTATGAACTGAGAAGTTATGAAGGCCCTACAGAAAAGCTTTACCAAAGCAAGGTTAAAATGTTCAATACTGGGGATGAGATCGGTCTCTTCAAACGTCTGGGTTTCAACGCTGTTTTCTACGGAACAGTGATAGCAGGTACTAGAATGCCTAATTTGATGTACATGACTACCTTCGCAAATAAGGCCGACAGAGATAAACACTGGGAAGCATTTGTTAGCGACAGTGAATGGAAAACATTGTCTGCAGTGGAAGAATATAAGCATACCGTATCAAATACTACGATTACTTTTTTATATCCTACCAACTACTCTGATCTCTAGGTCAGGTCTTTTTATAGGCGCAGATTTCAATATATAAAAGATTACAGGTAGATTTGCGGCTTAGATGAGACACATAGTAACTTTATCACTCGTATTTTTCAGCCTTACGCAATTAGCGAGGGCAGAGCGTGTCGAAGGATTAAGGATTCTAAGCCGACAATACTGCGATAAACTACAGACCAGCGCGGCAACTCCCTCATTTAATCAGAGTCAGCCTGACGATCCAAGGTATCCTTTTTTCTTGTCTTACAGCGAGTTGACTATAATTGGCGTTGCGCCTAAGCAATGTATCACTACTTATAGTGTTCACAATCAAAACATCGCTGATCTCACGGTCAGAGAAACTCCCAAAAATAATAGTCCTTAACTCCAACCGTCCTTAAAGGTATGCATCATGCATTAGACAACTGGCATTCAGGCTTATAGTCGGGATGGCGTGGTTGTTGTAAGTACAATTTTTATCATAGAATACATAAAACACAAAATATAGAACATGTTAGGATTTTTAACCAAGATTTTTGGAAGTAAATCAGAGAGAGATATAAAGGTTATTCAACCTGTAGTCGTAAAAATAAATGAAGAGTACGCTAAATTGTCGGCGCTTAGCAACGATGAGCTGCGTAATAAAACAGTTTACTTTAAGGAGGTTATCGCAAAAGCTTTAACTGAAATAGATAGTAAAGTAGCTGCATTGAAACAAGATGCTGAAAACCAGGAACTGGCATTAGCTGAAAAAACAGCTATCTATGATCAGATCGATTCGTTGATCAAAGACCGCGACAAAGAATTAGAAGTTGTATTAACGGAAATCTTACCTGAAGCTTTCGCCGTAGTAAAAGAGACCTCAAGAAGATTCACTGAAAATGAGTTCCTATCTGTTACAGCTACTCAATATGATAAGGATTATGCTGCTAGAAAAAGCAATGTAACTATTAAAGGTGACCAGGCGCTTTGGGCAAATAAGTGGGATGCTGCGGGAACTGAGGTTCTATGGAACATGATCCATTACGATGTACAGTTAATCGGTGGTATTGTGTTGCACAACGGTAAGATTGCAGAGATGGCTACTGGTGAGGGTAAAACCTTGGTAAGTACATTGCCTGCTTATTTAAATGCATTGGCCGGACAAGGAGTACATATTGTAACTGTGAATGATTACCTGGCACGACGTGACTCTGAATGGAATGGTCCTTTATTTGAGTTCCACGGTTTAAGAGTTGATTGTATCGACAGACACGAGCCGAACTCTCAGGAGAGAAGAGACGCATATCTTGCCGATATCACTTATGGAACAAACAATGAGTTTGGTTTCGATTATTTGAGAGATAACATGTCTCAAACCCCGGATCAACTTGTTCAGCGCAAGCTGCATTTTGCAATGGTGGATGAGGTCGATTCAGTGTTAATTGATGATGCCCGTACCCCATTGATCATTTCAGGTCCGGTACCTTTTGGAGATCAGCATGAATTCCATGAGCTTAAGCCTCGTATTGAGCGGTTGGTTTCTGCACAAAGAGAATACGTAACCAGAGCTTTAAATGAAGCTAAAAAGTTAATGAACGATGGTAAAGCTGGAACTGAAGAAGGTGAAGGTGGATTAGCATTGTTACGTGCTCACCGTGGTTTGCCAAAAAACAAAGCCTTAATTAAATTTTTAAGCGAAGGTGGTAACAAACAGGTTCTATTGAAAACTGAGAACCATTACATGGCAGATCAGTCTAAAAATATGCCGAAGGTTGATGGTGAATTGTTCTTCTATATTGACGAAAAAAACAACCAGGTTGAACTTACTGAAAAAGGTATTGAGCTGATCACTAAATCTGGTGAAGACGCACATTTCTTTGTATTGCCAGATGTAGGTACTTCAATCGCTGAAATTGAGAAATCTGATTTAAGCAGCGAAGATAAGATTGCTCAGAAAGATGCCTTGATGCGTGATTATTCTATCAAAGCAGAAAGAATCCACTCCGTAAATCAGTTGTTAAAAGCATATACCTTATTTGAAATTGATGTAGAATATATCATTGATGAAGGTAAGATCAAGATCGTTGATGAGCAAACAGGTCGTATCATGGACGGACGTCGTTATTCAGACGGTTTGCACCAGGCGATAGAGGCTAAAGAAAATGTGAAAGTAGAAGATGCTTCACAAACTTATGCTACCGTTACTTTGCAGAACTTCTTCCGTATGTACCACAAACTTTGCGGTATGACGGGTACTGCGACTACGGAAGCAGGTGAGTTCTGGTCTATCTATAAACTAGATGTTGTAGAAATTCCAACCAACCGTGCCATTTCAAGAACAGATCATCAGGATTATGTGTACAGAACGGTGCGTGAAAAATACAATGCAGTTGCAGAAGAGATCGTTAAATTAACTGAAGCAGGCCGTCCGGTATTGGTAGGTACAACTTCTGTTGAGATCTCAGAATTGTTAAGCCGCATGCTTAAGTTAAGAGGTATTAAACACAACGTACTGAATGCTAAAATGCACCAGAAAGAGGCAGACATTGTTGCCGAAGCTGGTCAGCCTGGTCAGGTTACCATCGCTACCAACATGGCTGGTCGTGGTACGGATATTAAACTAGGTAAAGGTGTTAAAGAAGTTGGTGGTTTAGCGATCGTAGGTACAGAGCGTCATGAGTCTCGTCGTGTCGACAGACAGTTACGTGGTCGTGCCGGTCGTCAGGGTGACCCAGGTTCATCTCAGTTCTTTGTATCATTAGAGGATAACTTAATGAGGTTATTTGGTTCTGAAAGAATCTCTAATGTGATGGTAAGAATGGGTATTGAAGATGGAGAAGTGATCCAACATTCAATGATCACTAAATCTATTGAACGTGCACAAAAGAAAGTAGAAGAGAACAACTTTGGTATTCGTAAACGTTTATTGGAGTATGATGATGTGATGAATTCACAGCGTTCTGTAATCTATGCTAAACGTAAAAATGCCTTATTTGGTGAGCGTCTCGATGTAGACATGAGCAATATGGTATTTGACGTTGCGGAAGATATTGTTACAGAATATAAAGAAGATGGAAATTATGAAGGCTTCAAGCTGGAAGTAATTAAAAACTTCTCAGCAGATACCACTATTGACGAAGCTGAATTCTCTTCAAGAAACATTCATACGCTGACTGACAAACTATTTGATGAAGTAACTGCATTCTATGAGAGAAAATCAGATGCTATTATTAGTCAGGCGATGCCGGTATTGGTACAAGTGTATGATGAAAGAGGTGAGCAGATTGAGCAAATCCTTGTTCCTTTCACAGACGGTATCAGAAGTGTTCAGGTTCCTGTAGGCTTGAAGAAAGCGATCGACAATAAAGGTAGAGAGATTACAAAATCATTTGAGAAAACGATTGTTCTTGCCCTTATTGATGAGACTTGGAAAGAGCACTTGCGCGAGATGGACGAATTGAAACAATCTGTTCAAAATGCAGTCTACGAGCAAAAAGATCCTTTGATCATTTATAAAATGGAAGCATTTAACCTGTTTAAAAACATGTTAAACGCGGTCAATAAAGAGGTGGTGAGTTTCTTGTTTAAAGGGGGAATACCCGTACAAACAGATCCTGGAGATGTTAGAGAAGCTCAGGCTCCGAAGCCAGCTCCAAATAAACTTAAGATGTCTAAACCAGAATTTGCGGAAACCAGCAGTACTGGGATGCCTGAAATGGAAGACACCCGTGAGCAGGTTCCTCAACAACCCGTTCGTAGGGAGGTTACCACTGGAAGAAATGAACCATGCCCATGTGGAAGTGGTAAGAAATTCAAAAACTGCCATGGTGCAGGTATGTAAATTATAATTTAATGAAGATTGGAATTGTTGTTATTTGCTGTTTTGTCTCTGCTGGCTTGTCTGCACAAACCAGAGGTAGGGTTACCATTGAGAAAGATCCGCTTATCGACAGTTTGATCGCAAAGAGAATTCAATTAAGTGTATCACCTTCCAGCGCAGTTAGCGCTGGAACGGTGGTTACCAGATCTGGAGTCATTGTAGCCCAAATGGGATACCGGGTACAGGTTTTTTATGGTTCAGACAGACGCGAAGTGTTTAGTCAGCAGGCTAAATTTAACGGACTATATCCTTCTCAGAATACCTATATCACTTACAAGCAGCCTAATTATTACCTGAGGGTGGGTGATTTCAGGACGCGTCTAGATGCACAAAGGTTCCTAAATGAACTTCGTCCAACCTTCCCTACGCTCTTTATATTTAGAGAAAAGATCAATGCTCCTAGTTTAGATTACATCCATGATAGATAAAGAAAAGATTCAGGCACTCTCCGGTGAGATCTTCGAAAAGGTTGTTGGCTTTCGTCAGCATATCCACTCCAATCCAGAACTTTCTTATAAAGAGTTTGAGACCTCGGCGTATATCAAGAGTCATTTGACGGAGTGGGGTATTCCTTTTTCGGAAATGGCGAATACAGGAATAGTCGGACTGATCAAGGGAGATCTGCAATCTGATAAGGTTGTCGCGTTGCGCGCTGATATGGATGCATTGCCCATATTAGAAGCGAATGAAAAGCCCTATACTTCTAAAAATCCGGGTGTAATGCACGCTTGCGGCCACGATGTACATAGCTCTTCTTTATTGGGAACTGCTTTTATATTAAATAGCTTAAAAGCTGAGTTCGGTGGAACAGTTAAACTGATCTTCCAACCAGCAGAAGAAGTATTGCCTGGTGGAGCAAGCATCATGATCAAAGAAGGTGTCCTGGAAAATCCTAAACCACATGCGATCATTGGTCAGCATGTGATGCCACTTATTGAAAGCGGTAAAGTAGGTTTCCGCTCAGGAATCTATATGGCTTCCACTGATGAATTGTACGTAACTGTTCATGGAAAAGGTGGCCATGGCGCACAGCCGCATCAGAATATTGACCCTGTATTAATTGCTTCCCATATTATCATCGCATTGCAGCAAATCGTAAGTCGCAATGCAGACCCAAGATTGCCATCTGTACTTTCCTTTGGTAAAGTGCAGGCAAATGGAGCAACCAACATCATCCCTAATGAGGTGAAGATGGAAGGAACTTTCAGAACACTAAATGAGGACTGGAGAAAAGAAGCGAAGCGTTTGATGAAAAAAATGGCAGAAGGTATTGCCGAAAGTATGGGTGGAAGCTGTGATTTTAGAATCATGGACGGCTATCCATTCTTGATCAATGAAGAAGTATTAACCAGAAATACACGTGCCCATGCAGAAGACTATTTAGGCAAAGACAACGTTGTAGACCTGGACATCTGGATGGCTGCAGAAGATTTTGCTTATTATTCTCAAGTAACTGATGCCTGTTTTTACAGACTAGGCACGGGTAATAAAGAAAAAGATACGATGTATTCTGTACATACGCCTAAGTTTGATGTTGATGAAGATGCGCTTAAGGTGTCGACAGGATTGATGGCTTACGTTGCATTAAAACAGTTGGGTAATTGAAAAAACTAATTCTTTCAGGGTTATTGATCGTGCTAGGTTTGCAGGGCTTCGGACAAGCGATTGATCGCTTTAATCCGGATACCATTAAAACCATTGAACTCGATTCCACTGTTAAGATTACTGCTCAGAAGTTCGGTATAGAGACCTTTATTAATGCCATCATAACCGATGAGACCTTTTATCAGTCCTTCCGCAACATGAAGAAATATACCTTCATTGCTGAGAATAGGATTTATACCTATAATAAGAAAAATCAGGTAGAAGGTAAAATTTACAGAAAAATCAAGCATAACAATGATGGTCCATATAAGATGGAATACCTCGCTAAAGAAGATGCAGGTAAACTGTATAAGAAGAACGGGAAGTTTCAATTGTATACAGTAGAGATGTTCGATTATATCTTCATGAATCCATACAATTCTGATCTGGTGACTGAAGGTCCGATGACTACTGGAGCTAAAGGTAAAGGGGCGAATGAGAGTTATAAAGATAAGCTGAAGACCTTGATCTTTACACCTGGAAGACCTATTAAAGGACTACCATTTATAGGAGACAAAACGCAGATATTTACTGCTAATATGCGTCAGTATTATGACTACTCTTATGATAGTGGAACTTATCTTGATTCCATTCCAGTGTACCGGTTCAAGGTTGCTGTTAAAAAAGATCTGAGTAGTGGTACCAAAGATGGACTAATGATTAAAACATTGACGACAATATTTGACAAGCGTACTTTCGCGATCTTAGGTCGTTATGTAGATATGAAGTATAGCAATATGCTGTTTGATTTTGATGTGCAAATGAATATTGAGATGAGCTATTTCGGAGGAGAGAAACTACCTACAAAAATTACTTACCAGGGTAATTGGGACTATCCGTTTAAGAAAGAGGAGCGTGCAAGCTTCTTAATAGTTCACAAGGATTACAGGTTGGGAAAAGGCAAGTAATTTTCTAACTTCGCATACACTGCGCATCTGCAGGCCTAACTAAAATAGAACCTTATTAAATGAAAACGTTATTTAAATCAATGGCATTACTGTCTGCATTTGCGATGGTAGTTGTCTTTACAGCAATGAAAATTAAACCTAAAAAGATCATCTTCTTTGGAGATTCCATCACTCAGGCAGGAGTTCAACCTGGAGGCTACGTTGACCTGATTAAAAAGGCACTTGACCCGGCGAAGTATGAGATTATTGGCGCTGGAGTAGGGGGCAATAAGGTTTATGACCTCTTCTTTAGAATGGAGGATGATGTTTTAATCAAGAAACCTGATTTGGTAGTGATATATATTGGTGTCAATGATGTATGGCATAAAGCTTCCAGCAGAACAGGTACTGATTACGATAAGTTTGGTAAGTTTTACCAGGGGTTGATCACTAAGATTCAGAACAATGGCGCGAAGGTTGTTTTATGTACCCCTGCGGTTATTGGAGAGAAAAAAGACGGTGGTAATGAAATGGACGCTGATCTTGACAAGTATTCGGAAGCGATTCGTGAGTTGGCTACAAAAAATAAATTGCCTTTACTTGATCTAAGAACGATCTTCAAAGAATATGATGCAGCGAACAATCCAGACAACAAAGAGAAGGGCATATTAACATCTGATGGTGTTCATTTGAATCCACTGGGTAATCAGACATTGGCGGATAAGTTGTTGCCGTTAATAAAGTAAATTTCGTTACTATCTGTAACACTCATGACGTAAATTATTACCTATAGTAATTCAAAATTCGTTACTATCTGTAACACTCATGACTTAAATTATTACATATAGCAATACGAGTAATAAATTTTATCTCTGTAATTTGTTTCAATGATCAATCAGGACACCATAAATAAAATCATGGAAACCGCCCGAATAGAGGAGGTGGTAGGTGACTTTGTGGCTTTAAAAAAGCGGGGTACCAGCCTGATTGGTAATTGTCCTTTTCACAATGAAAAGACTCCTTCTTTCCACGTTTCGGTAACTAAGGGTATTTATAAATGTTTTGGCTGCGGTAAAGGTGGTGATTCTGTCCATTTTGTGATGGATCATGAAAAGTATTCCTATCCGGAAGCCCTGAAGTTCCTTGCAAACAGGTACAATATAGAGGTTGAGGAAACGGTACAATCACCTCAAAACATCGAAGCCCAAAACGCGCGGGAGAGTCTATACATCGTTTCAGAGTACGCAGCTAATTACTTCGCAAATGAGCTGTTCACCGGAGAAGAAGGCAGGGCAATAGGTCTCAGCTATTTCAAAGAACGGGGCTTTAGGGAAGACATCGTTAAGAAGTTTCAGCTTGGTTATTCGCCAGATATATGGGATGCCCTATTCCAGAATGCCACCGCTGCCGGACATAAGGAAGAGTATCTCGAGAAAACCGGTTTAGCCATCAAGAACGATAAAGGAAGGATATACGATCGATTTAGAGGTCGTGTTATGTTCCCTATTCACAACTTTACCGGTAGGGTAATCGGTTTTGGTGGAAGAACATTAAAGACCGACAAAAACGTCCCCAAATATGTCAATTCCCCGGAAAGCGATATCTACCATAAGTCGAACGTTTTATACGGCCTCTTCCATGCGAAAAAAGCAATCAGAGATACAGATAACTGCTACTTGGTTGAAGGTTATGCCGATGTGCTCGCTGTTCACCAGGCAGGAATAGAGAATGTAGTGGCTTCCTCTGGTACCTCTCTTACGGTTGAGCAGATCCGTATGATCGGTCGTTTCACAGAGAACGTAACTATTCTTTACGATGGTGACGCGGCAGGTATCAAAGCTTCCCTTAGAGGTCTTGACATGATCCTTGAAGAAGGTCTTAATGTTAAGGTGGTTTCCTTTCCAGACGGACATGATCCAGATTCTTATATGCACCATGTGGGTGCGTCGGCATTCAAGAAATATATAGAGGATTCCCGTAAAGATTTTATTCTATATAAAGCCAATATCCTTCTAAAGGAAGCTGGCAATGACCCAATAAAAAGGGCAGGAATCATAAAGGATATCGTTGAAAGTATTTCTAAAATCCCTGACGATATCAAGGCTTCCATCTTTATTAGGGAATGCAGTAGTCTGCTGCAGATAGAAGAACGCATCCTCCTGTCTGAACTCAATAAAATGAGGGCAGCTAAGTTTAAGAAAGCAAGCAACAGTAATCCTGCACCTTCTTATAACCAACCGCCGGATGGTCCGCCAGACAATCTTTTCGAGAACCCGGATTCTTCCGTACAGGTTGTCGAAAAAGAAGAATCAGTAGACAATGATTCTATTCAGGAGCAGGAGATTGTGAGACTACTTTTGGCTTTCGGACATGAGTTTGTGAACTGGGATAAGATTGATGACATGTATATCGGCTCTTTTATCATGCAAAATCTTTCCGATGTAACCTTTGAAGACGCTTTGTGTAAACGAATTATCGATACCTACAGGGAAGAAATTGAGAATGGACACCTTCCTGTTGCGAACCAATTTATCAAAAGCGAAAGCAGAGATATTGCAGACCTCGCTATTACATTGTCGACCTCACCTTATATGCTGAGCGACAATTGGTACAATAAGCATAAAATTTATGTGAGGGATGAGACAGTCAATTTGAAGGCGACGATCTTAGGTGGTATCTACCATTTGAAAAAACGAAAAGTAGATCGGATGCTGCTGCAGCTTTTACAGGAAATCAAAGTCGAAGTAGATCCTGTTAATCAAGAAATCCTGATGGCTCGTTATTCCTTCATAAAAGGCGTCGAGAAAGAGATCTCCAAATTCCTAGGTTCAGTTATCCTGAAATAATGGCGAGTCACAATGAACTCGGCAAAAGGGGTGAAGAGATCGCCAAAGAATACCTGGAAAATAAGGGTTATCAGATCCTAAAAATGAACTGGCGCCACAAGCGTGCGGAGATAGATCTGATCGCCAGGCATGAGAAAACCTTGATTTTTATTGAAGTTAAAACAAGAAGTTCTATTGATTTCGGTCAGCCTGAAGAGTTTGTAGACTGGAAAAAAGAAAAGCAGTTTGAGTTTGCTTCTTTATACTTTATTGAACTAAGCGGTCATGAGGGAGAGATCCGTTACGACATTGTGGCAATTACCTTTGAGACTAAAAGTAGTTACTTGGTAAACCACATTGAAGATGCATTCTGGCCGAGTTAGACAATACAGCCCGACAAATTAAAAAGCATTCTGACTAATCAAAAAAAATAACGTTAGTTCCTCCACTAGAGAAACTAACGTTAAATGAATTATTTTGCTGCTAGTTTAGCAGGATCGCTGATGAAACCATTGTAAGTAATCGTTTGTCTATTGTTACTAATCACACTTAAAGAAGCGTAGCCTTTTTCACTGATATTCAAAGTCATTGACATGACATCAGTTTTGGTATCAACTGGTTTAATTATCACGATATAGTTACCTTTTTTCTTTTTATCTGCTTTGTAGCTAAACTCCTTTGTGTTGAATTTTATACCACCTTCATTTGCATTTCTTGGAGCCATGTATGACCTGCCATAGTACGGTAAATATGCACCTACGCTATCGCTTGCCACTGTCAGCTGATAAACATCACCTCTCAAAGAAACTACTCCTGCACCTACGGATCCTGGGATACGGCTAAGCACAGCGTTGATCTCTGAAGAATTCATTGGCTGAGCACTGGTCGCATTAAATATAAAACTCTTATTTTCTACTAATCTAGTGGTAGTAGCCTTATCAGTTTGAGCCGATACCTGAACTGCCATGAACATCACAGCAATCAATAACATGTGTTTTAGCGTTTTCATAATCTTTGGTTGTTTATGATGAATATAAGAAATTCTTTTGACTATTAATAACCTATCAATTTAAAAGCCAAAACGTTACGTTGACATGAAATGTTACAACCAACATACATTACCTCCAGGCTTTGTACTGATTGATCAAACCGTTAGTCGATCCATCATGGCTGCTCACCTCTGCATCGCCTTCAAGTTCAGGTAAAATGCTTTTTGCTAACTGCTTTCCAAGCTCCACACCCCATTGGTCAAAGCTGAAAATGTTCCAGATCACTCCTTGAACAAAAATCTTATGTTCATAAAATGCAATCAGACTTCCCAAGCTAAACGGCGTAATCTTTTTAAGTATGATAGAATTCGTTGGTCTATTACCCTCAAACACTTTAAATGGCGCTAGTTTCTCTATCTCTTCAGTTGATTTGCCATCTTTCTCTAATTCTGCGACTACCTGCTCTTTTGTTTTTCCATTCATCAACGCCTCAGTTTGTGCGAAGAAGTTAGATAGTAAAATCGGATGGTGCTCACCAATCGGATTTAAGCTTTGTGCCGGTGCAATAAAATCACATGGAATCAAACGTGTTCCCTGGTGAATTAGTTGGTAGAAAGCATGCTGACCGTTCGTTCCTGGCTCTCCCCAGATGATCGGACCAGTTTCATAACTAACCTCCTGGCCGTTTCTATCCACATGTTTACCATTGCTTTCCATATCTCCCTGTTGGAAGTAGGCCGCAAAACGATGCATATATTGATCGTAAGGAAGTATCGCCTGCGTTTCAGCATCGAAGAAATTGATGTACCAAACGCCAATCAATCCCAATATTACCGGAATATTAATCTCAAACTCCGAAGTCTCAAAGTGCTGATCTGCTGCATGTGCTCCTGCAAGCAATTGTTTGAAGTTGTCGAAACCTATGCTCAAAGCGATAGGCAGACCGATTGCGCTCCATAAAGAGTATCTTCCACCAACCCAATCCCAGAATTCAAACATGTTTTCCGTATCAATTCCGAATGCAGCAACGTCTTTTGAATTGGTAGATAGGGCTGCAAAGTGTTTGGCAATATCTTCTTCCTTCGCTCCTTTATCTAAAAACCAACTACGTGCAGTATTCGCATTAGTCATGGTTTCCTGTGTTGTAAAAGTCTTTGAAGCCACTAGAAACAAAGTGGTTTCAGGATCAACAGTTTTTAAAGTTTCTGCGATATGTGTTCCATCAATATTAGAAACGAAATGTAAGTTTAGGTGGTTCTTGTAAGCTTTTAGTGCTTCCGTAACCATTACCGGACCAAGGTCTGAACCCCCAATTCCAATGTTTACCACGTCTGTAATCGGCTTGCCAGTATACCCTTTCCAGTTTCCTGAAATGATCTCGTTACTGAATTTCTCCATTTTAGCCAGCACCGCATGAACATCGGTAACAACGTTCTTGCCATCAACTATAATCTTGCCGTTTGCAGGTTCTCTAAGCGCTACGTGAAGCACTTGTCGGCCTTCTGTCTGATTGATTTTCTCGCCGCTAAACATTGCTTTGATTGCCTCATCCAATTTACACTCTCTGGCCAGCTGAATAAGCAAAGCAATAGTGGTATCGTCAATTCTATTTTTAGAATAATCAACCAGGATATCTTCGAACAGCAAAGAGAATTTCTCAAATCTCGCCGCGTCCTCTGTAAAGAGTTGCTTAAGGTTTTTTTCGTTGATGCTGATGAAGTGGTCAGCAAGATATTTATAGGATTCTGTCTCTGTGAAATTTATAGTTGGGAACATATCTTATTGTGTTTTTTGTAAATGTAATGGTTTATTTTATTTGCCAAAATCCATTGGCGTTAATTACTGCTCAATGGAATAATCGTTCGATAATACTATATTTAAAAGAAAAACTCTGATCCATGAAAAAACTTTACTTTCTGCTGTTTGTGCTGTGTTCATTGAACGCTTCTGCGCAAAAGAATGTTTTAAGAACCGCGATCGCTAATAAGGCTTTAAGCATTGAGCAGAAGGTGATTGCATGGCGCAGAGATTTTCATGAGCACCCGGAATTGGGCAATAGCGAAACGCGGACTGCCGGCATTATCGCAAAGCATTTGCATTCGCTCGGCATCGAGGTAAAAACGGGTGTTGCCAAGACTGGTGTCGTCGGGATTTTGAAGGGTGGAAAGCCCGGACCGGTTGTCGCACTAAGAGCCGACATGGATGGGCTGCCCGTAACAGAACGGGTAGATGTGCCCTTTGCTTCTAAAGTAAAAACCACTTACAACGGACAAGAAGTCGGCGTCATGCATGCCTGCGGCCACGATACGCACGTAGCTATCTTAATGGGTGTCGCTGAAGTGTTGGCTTCGATGAAAAAAGAGATTCCCGGAACGGTTAAGTTCATTTTCCAACCCGCAGAAGAGGGAGCCCCTGTTGGAGAAGAAGGCGGTGCCCAATTGATGGTGAAAGAAGGGGTATTGGAGAACCCAAAAGTGGATGCCGTATTTGGTCTGCACATTAATTCTCAGACCCCTGTCGGCGATATCACTTATCGCCCCGGAGGAACTATGGCTGCGGTTAATGATTTAAAAATAACGGTGACCGGCCGACAAGCGCATGGTGCTTACCCTTGGAGCAGCATTGATCCAATTGTTATCTCTTCACAGATCATAAACAATTTGCAAACAATTGTTAGTAGAAACTTAAATGTTACCGAAAATCCGGGTGTGGTCACCATTGGATCCATCAACGGAGGTGTGCGATCTAACATCATCCCGGAGAAAGTGGAAATGTTAGGCACCATAAGAAACTTCAGTAAAGAAGATGAGGCGATGTTTATTGATCGCGTAAAGACTATCGCGACTAAAACTGCTGAGGCTGGCGGTGGCAAAGCAGAAGTGTTGATACCTTATAGCGTTCATTATCCGGTTACTTTCAATGATATTCCGCTTACCGAAAAGATGCTTCCTAGCTTAGAAGCCAGTGCCGGTAAGGATCATGTGAAATTAAAGCCACCAGTGACTGGTGCTGAAGACTTTTCTTTCTTTCAGGAGAAAGTTCCCGGCTTGTTCATCTTTCTTGGAGGAATGCCAAAAAATGGTGATGCAACCAAGGCGCCATCGCACCATACGCCAGATTTCTTCA
>Ga0247815_10001727_pt1 | contig 16594 bp, 16 predicted proteins | sample UWRJL194509B1_FD_181014 | JGI IMG/M metagenome (GOLD analysis project Ga0247815, IMG submission 181014) | Plant litter microbial communities from Arlington Agricultural Research Station in Wisconsin, United States - UWRJ-L194-509B-1 | ecosystem: Environmental > Terrestrial > Plant litter >...
ATGGTGAACATTGTCATTATAGAAAATGCTGCTATGCTTCCTATAAGTCTTGTTTGTGGAATAAGCAGTAAAAGAGCTATAATTAATTCACTTACCGGAACTGTTATTGCCAGCCAGCCAGCAAAGGCACTCAACATAGGAGATTGGCCTAATTGAACCTGAAAATTTTCAAAATCTACTAACTTGCTCACTGCCGCATAAACAAATAGTAATACATAAAGCAAGCAAATTATGTAGACTATTGTTTTTTTTAAAGATACTGATGTTTTCATGTCTTCCCTTTTAGCTATTACAGTGTTTTTATTTACAGGCTAGACAGTCTCATATAGCCTTATTAGTATATAACTAGCACTTTATAAGTGTTTTACATGAGCGAAATTAGAACAATAATATAGAAGTATTGTTAACAAAACCGAGCCAAAATTTATAAAAACCGAGCCATTTTACATTTGTTCTAAATATTTAGGCATAATAAAGGCTGACAAATGCCAGCCTTCTATCGAAAAAGTGTTTTGCTATCATTTTCTCTCCAATTTCCTAATATCATTTTTTAATTCCAAAAACATTTCTTCAATACTGCCAGGAATAATATTTGCCCGCTTGGTGTCCTTTTTACCTAAATTACATTTGAATTCCCATATCTGCTCAATCTCTGATGCTTTAATTTCATAAGGAGTATAAAAAGATTCGTCCGATTCGACCACCAGTACATTTTTCTTGTTTTTATTCAATCTTTTATAGACAATCCCGTCATTTTTAGTCATAATGATATAAGTCCTGCCTGTAACAAGCTCGCCGAGCTTTTCTACATATTTGGAGATAATTACATCGCCGTCTTCATGCGGTGGCATAGAATCTCCATCAACAGTAAATCCTCTGTGCAAACCGGAACCTAAAAAAGGCAGTGAAATACGAGGCAGGCTTTCAATATATTCAGGATCTGAATATCCATTCATATATCCTGCCTTGGCTTTTTGGGTGACAATCTCTATAAAATTCTCACCGTCGTTATTTGCAATAACCGGCAATAACACCTTATTATCTTCAAGATTAACCAAATCATCAATTTTGACTTTCCTTACGTCAACACATAACAGTATATCGATGCTGATCTTGAAATATTTTGATATTCTTTTCAATATTTCATAGGGTGCTTCAGAGGTTCCATCTTCATACTTTGCGTAGCGTCCACGCGTGATTAGAAGGCTTTCAGCAAGTTTTTCCTGCGAAATTTTATTTTTTAGCCTTAGACTTCTAATGTTATCGGAAAATAAAGACATGCTATTTTTTGTTACAAATTGTATCAGCAAATATAATTTATTTGTTACAATCTGTACTAATTTTGTCCAGTACAAAAATGAATATTATGGGAAGGGCAATTGTACATATGGATCTGGATACTTTTTTTGTGTCCTGTGAAAGGCTGGCTGATTCACGATTGAACGGTATCCCGCTTATAATTGGCGGAGGTGAAAGAGGTGTAGTTGCCTCTTGCTCTTACGAGGCTCGTACCTTCGGTGTGAGGTCAGCAATGCCAATTAAAATGGCACTGCGTCTTTGCCCGCAGGCAAAAGTAATGAAGGGAGACATGGAACTCTATTCCAGGCTGTCACACACCGTTACGGAAGTTATCGAAGAAAAAGCTCCGGTCATGGAGAAGGCCAGCATCGATGAATTCTATCTTGACATTAGCGGCATGGATAAATTCTATGGTTCCTATACATGGACTAATGAGCTTGCACAATCCGTAACAAAAGAAACAGGACTTCCCATAAGTTTTGCACTGTCTGTCAACAAGACTGTTTCCAAAATTGCAACTGGCGAAGGAAAGCCTAAAGGGAATCTGGAAATACCGGAAGATATGGTAAGACCTTTCCTGAATCCTCTTTCCATAAGAAAGATACCAATGGTTGGCGATGCAACTTTCCAATTGCTGTCGCGAATAGGTGTTAGAAATATTCAGACACTTTCAGAAATGCCGGCTGAAGTACTGCAGCAGATGATTGGGAAAAACGGCATTGAATTGTGGAAAAAAGCAAACGGCATAGACAATAATCCTGTAGAACCTTACACAGAGCGTAAATCAATTTCTACTGAGGATACTTTTTTGCAAGATACTATTGATATCAATATGGTAAAAGGCGTACTTCAGGGTATGGTAGAAAAGCTGGCTTTTCAGCTTCGCTCTGAAGAATGGCTTACATCAACAGTAACCATTAAAATACGATATGCAAATTTCGATACTGAAACCAAACAATGTAAGGTTCCATATACTTCTGCAGATCATATTCTGATTAAGTGTATAATCAATCTATTTGATAAACTATACCAACGCAGGATGCGTCTTCGCCTAATCGGCATCCGATTCAGTGGTTTGGTAAGAGGTACCTATCAAATCAATATGTTTGAGGATACCGAGGAAATGCTTTCACTCTATCAGGCTATGGACAGAATGAAGACCCGTTATGGTTTTGATTCAGTTATGCGCGGCGGTGGCGCTATTCTCAAACCCAATAACAAAAATGAAATATTAAAGCGTAAAAAGTAAGCCGTGTACCTAAACTGCCATTCTTTCCATAGTCTTCGTTATGGTACCATTCCTGTTGAGGAATTGGTAGAACAGGCAGCGCATTGCAATGTAAGGGCGATGGCGCTGACGGATATCAATACGGTTACTGGGATTTATGATTTTATCAAATTATGCATGGCCGCAGATATAAAGCCTTTGGTTGGAATTGAATTTCGCTGCCAGAATGCATTGCGATATATCGGTCTGGCTGTAAACCGTGACGGACTCGGAGAAATGAATCGTTTTTTGACACAGCACAATTTTGAGAATTTGCCACTTCCAGTTCAGGCTCCTGCTTTTGAAAATGTTATGATTATTTATCCATTTGAAAATGCTCCCTCAATCTTACAAGAACATGAGTACATTGGAATAAGACCTGATGAGATCTTATTATTGTTTCAAGATAAATGGAAAAGCAGGCTTGAAAAAATGGTATTATTGCATCCTGTCACTTTCAGGAACAAGAAAGAATACAATCTGCATAAGATATTGCGGGCCATAGACCTGAATATTTTAGGCTCTAAATTATCCCCAGAGGATTACTGCAGGAACCTAGAGACAATGCTGCCACTATCGCAGTTATTGGAAAAGTTTGCTCAATATCCTGCTGTCATTGAAAATACCCAAAGTGTTATTGACCAATGCAATTTTGAATACGAATTCGGAATACTGCGCAATAAAAAATACTACACCAAGAGCCGTCATGAGGATATGCAGCTGCTGCGGCAAATCGCTATGCAGGGTATGCTCAAAAAGTATGGAACTGAAAATGCAATTGCTGTCGAACGTGTAAACAAGGAACTGAAGGTCATTGAAGAACTAGAGTTCAGCGGTTACTTTCTTATTACCTGGGATATTATCCGGTACAGCAACAGCATGGGCTTTTTGCACATAGGACGTGGCAGTGGAGCTAACAGTATCATTGCATACTGTCTGGGAATCACGGATATCTGCCCAATTGAACTGGATTTGTATTTTGAACGATTCCTAAATGTAAACCGTAAAAGTCCGCCGGATTTTGACATCGATTGGTCTTGGAAAGAACGCGATATAATTCTAGAGTATATCTTTAAACGCTATGGCGCCGCATATGTCGCTTTCTGCGGTACAAATGTTGAATTTAAATACAGGTCTATATTCCGGGAGGTTGGAAAAGTATTCGGCCTGCCGAAAGAAGAACTTGATGCCTTGGCTAAAAACCCGATGGATCTCCATGATACGAATAACGTAGTTAGGATGGTTCAGGACTATGGCATGATGCTCGAAAAATATCCCAACCAGAGAAGCATGCATTCGTGCGGGATATTGATATCTGAGGAACCTCTTACGAATTTTACAGTTTTGGAAATGCCTCCAAAAGGGTTTCCAATTGTCTTATTCGACATGCATACGGCTGAAGATATCGGTTTTGAAAAGTTTGATATATTGAGCCAGCGTGGAATAGGCCACATTGATGATAGTGTAAAGCTCATACGCAAGAACCGTGGTATTAATGTAGATATCCGGGATACTTCAATTTCTAAAAATGAAACCCTCTCAAATGAATTTTTAGGTCGAGGAAAAACTATCGGATGCTTTTATATTGAAAGTCCGGCGATGCGTGGGCTTCTTAGAAGGCTAAAATGTGATAATTATAAAACGCTGGTAGCCGCATCCTCTATAATTCGTCCTGGTGTTGCCCAAAGCGGAATGATGAAAGAGTATATTTTCAGGCACAATAATCCTAATCAGTTTGAATACTTCCATGAAGTATTTGAACAGCAACTCGGGGAGACTTACGGTATAATGGTATATCAGGAAGATGTCATAAAAATTGCGCTGCACTACGGTGGTCTTCCAGCCGCAGATGGAGATATATTACGCAGGGCAATGAGTGGTAAAGGCAGGTCAAAAGCTGCTCTTCAGAAGGTAAAGGATAATTTTTTTGCCTGCTGCCAGCAAAAAGGTCATCCTTTGGAGCTTAGCCAGGAAATTTACCGTCAGATAGAGTCCTTTGCCGGTTATTCTTTTTGCAAAGCACACTCGGCATCTTATGCGGTCGAAAGTTATCAGAGCTTGTATCTTAAGGTTCATTATCCCGTTGAATTTATGGTTGCGGTAATCAATAACCAGGGAGGTTTTTACAGGACAGAAGTATATGTCCATGAAGCGAGGATGTCTGGTGCCGTCATCCACAATCCCTGTATAAATAAAAGTGAATATGAGACCACTTTATATGGCATTGATGTCTACCTTGGGCTGATGCATCTCGAAGGACTAGAAACTAAAGTAGCACAGCATATAGTTTCCGAACGTGAGCTGCATGGAGAGTATCGCTCGCTGGAAGATTTTATAAATAGGATTCAAATCGGAATTGAGAGTATTCAGATACTCATATTTATTGGAGCATTTCGATTTACTGGCAAAACCAAAAACCAGTTGCTGGTCATTGCACGGCTTATATTAGTTAATTTTAAGCCTGAGAATAGGAACATTATGCTTTTGCAGGAACCTGTTAAAGAATACAACCTCCCAAAACTCGAACGTTCAGAATTTGAAGATGCTTTTGATGAAATTGAATTGTTGAGTTTCCCCGTTTCATGTTCACCATTTGATTTGCTTCAAACAAAATTCAGAGGGGATGTATTGGCGAAAGATTTATTACAGCACCATAAAAAGCAGGTTCGTATGCTAGCCTATCTGATTTCGCGTAAGCATGTCCCGACAAAAATGGGAGCCATGTATTTTGGAACCTGGATAGATGCAGAAGGAGAATTGTTCGATACAGCCCATTTTACGGCAAGCCTAAAGCAGTATCCCTTTCAAGGCGGGGGATGTTATTTGCTTTTGGGAACGGTTGAGGTTGATTATCATTTTCCCACAATAACTGTTTCCAAAATGGCTAAAATGCCTTTTATATCTGATCCGCGTTATTCCAACGCCGATGAGAGGCAGTTTAAGGTACACGAGCAGATTAAGGAAGATGTTAGTATGACCCATAGACAGCCATATCCTCAGGAACATGAAATAGGACTTCCTAGACATAAAATGCAGTAAATCAATGTCTCAATAAAAAACATCCTAGTGCTGTAAACACTACAGAAAATTAAATATTTATTCTTTTGAGGGTTTTCCGTAATGATATAGTGAAAATATTTTGTATGTTCGCTTCGGAAAAGTCTTACTTACTGAAAGGTAATTAGCTGATTCATATCTACGCCAAGTGCATCAGCTAGATGTGTGATATATATTAGGGATGGACTAATCCGGCCGTTTTCAATACGGCTGATATAGGAGATATCCAAATCGCTGTCAATAGCAAGCTGGGCCTGAGTAAAGCCTTTATCTTCGCGAATTTTCTTAAGGTTGGCTCCAAAATTTTGTAAATATTCTTTGTCTTTATCCCTCACAGGACAAAATTCAGAGTTCTAATAATAAATACTATAGGACGTACGTCCAAGTTAAGAATAAAGTGAGAAATAATAATTTATTAGTAATTCGTAATCTTATAACCCTTAGCATCGTGCTTTGTGCGACGTATGTAAATGGTCAATCGATAACTCCGGTCTTACCAGAAATCAAACCTCCATTACCATCTTTATATCCTTCGGGCACGAATAGTTTACTTACTCCCTCGGCTAATCAGCCATCATCTAATGATAATAATTATCAGCGACGACAGAACCAGCAGATTATGAATGAGGTAGATAAAAATGAAAAATTAAGGGAACAAACTATGCAAAGTGTCCAATCAGATATTAAAGAACTGCGTTCCACCATATATTATGATTTGCCGTCATTGTCAAAAATGCCTGGATCAAAATATTACAGAGATGTATTTGACCAAATGTTAAATATTGACATAGATAATTATTCAGTAAAAGATGTCAACTTCCAGATTGAAAATGCCTATTTTGAAAATCAAAAAGGGGAGAAAGAAGAAAAAATAGGAGCATTCTCAAATGTGATCTTGCAAGTTTTATATCTTAGAAGTGAATTTAGACTAATATCACTTAACATTGCTAACCCCGTCCATTAGTTTTTGAATATCCTCATAGCGATAGTACATAAGTCCACCAATTTTATTATAAGGAAGGGTGCCATTTATTCGTAGGTTTTGCAAGGTCCCTGCTGAAATATTTAGAAGTTTACGAACTTCATAACTTTTGAGCCATACCCGCGTTTCCTGGCCCGGTTTACGAGGATATTGCTGATATCTTCGAATTTCTTCTAACAGTTCTTTTTTAAATTTATCAAGATCATCCCTGGTAATAAGATCTACGTTCATAATTCTTACTTTTACATTGAACAATATCTAACTTAGATTTTGATAGTTTTTACAAACCATTACAAAGTAAACTTATCAGGGGATTAAAATAATAAAACTGTCCATGTTTGGCCGATTGTGACCCTCTTTTACCAGAAAAATGCAATTGTTATATTATAAACAAAAGGTGGTCAATATTAGACCACCTTTTAAATTTCTATTTTTGATTGTCTTACACACCAGCTGACATTCGTTGTTTAAGATTATGCATATCTTCACTAAGCTTAGACTCTACCACCTTTGCATATATCTGAGTAGTTCGAATACTCGTATGGCCGAGCATTTTTGAGACGCTTTCAATTGGTACCCCATTGCTCAGTGTAACAGTAGTTGCAAAAGTATGACGTGCTATATGAAATGTCAACGTCTTGGTTATTCCACAAATGTCAGCGACCTCTTTTAGGTAGCCATTCATTCGCTGGTTTGAAATTACAGGGAAGACTGTACCGCTATTCAGTGCCCTTGGATCCTCTCTATATTTTTCCATTAATTCTATCGCCTGTGGCAGAAGTGGTACACTTACGCCGGTATCTGTCTTTGCCCTGCTTGTAGATATCCAAAGCCCGCCGTCTATACCTGTAGTAATCTTGCTTGGGGTTAGTTCAGCTAGTTCAATATAGGAAAGACCGGTGTAGCAACTATACAGAAACATATCCCGAACATTTCTCAGCCTTTCGATAGTAAATTCTTTATCTACCAGCGATGCAAGTTCTTTACCGTTCAATGAATGCCGTTCCACTTTGTCAAAATGTTTTTTGAAGCTGGCAAAAGGATCTTTAGCAAGCCAATCCAGCTTGACAGCCATATTTATCATTTTTCGCAGCCTTTCGATATGCTTCATGATGCCGTTGTTATTAAGTGGCTTCTGGTGATCCTTGGGAACATAATTAAATAAATAGCGTTCAAAATCCAGAATAAATTTGTACTTAAGCTGCGAAAGTGCAATATCATTTCTGTAGAGTTTCTCCCTCAGGAATGTTTTTACATACCGCTGGGTGGTATGGTAATTCTTCATGGTTCCCGGAGCAAGTTTATGCATCTGCTGTTCATTATGATATTCCATCAGTGCCATTAGAGTTGGAGTTGTGTTGTCCGTGCCCATTACCCGGTCGCGTATCGCAGGGCCGTCTATAGCAGCATCATTCAGTAGCATCTGCTGATAGGTATTTATGATTTTTGCCTTGAACTGGTTAAGAAAAATGTTGAGTTCAGTAATTTCTTTGCGGTTTCCCTTAGCCATGCCTTTTCTTTCATCCCATTCAGCTGCCTTAACGGAACGCTTGACTGAAATCTCAGTCCGTTTTCCATTTACCGTTACTCGGGCACAGATAGGAGCCGAACCTTGGATCGTGGTTTTTTGGGTCTTTAGGTAAAAGAGGACCCCGAATGTAATTCCTGCTGTTTTCATATCTCAAAAATTTAATGTTTCAAAAGATTTGCACATTAAATGGGTCTCAATACATCTGATTTTTTGATCAAATAAACGCGTATTTTGAGAAGCATCAAATGTTAAAATTTGAGCACAACAGACTGAAAACGATGGTATTAAAATGATTTTTGGGACCTGCAAGGTATAAAAAGAAAAGGGGTAGCCGAATAGGTCCCATTTTCTTTGATATAACTTGAATATTTTGGAGTTGAATAAAATAGAAAAACCCCTTAAATCCAATGATTTAAGGGGTTTTGACTGACTTTGAAAGTCTTAAAAGTCGGGGTGGCAGGATTCGAACCTGCGGCCTCCTGCTCCCAAAGCAGGCGCGATAACCGGGCTACGCTACACCCCGTAAGCGGATGCAAATATAGTAATAAATTCCTTTTACAAAAGAAAATTGCCTAAATAAGTTTTATTTATTTTGAGATAGTTATTTAGGATTTATTTTGACGGGAATTTTTTATAATAAAGTTTACATTTGCATCTCTAAAAAACTATTCAAATTATGTCAGATACAATCGAAAAAATTAAATGCCTTATTATTGGGTCTGGTCCTGCAGGTTATACTGCTGCCATTTATGCAGCCAGAGCAAACATCTATCCTGTTTTGTATCAAGGAATGCAACCAGGCGGCCAATTGACTACGACTAATGAGGTAGAAAACTGGCCTGGTAATCCGGAGGGAATAACTGGTCCGGAAATGATGATTCAGCTGCAAGAGCAAGCCAAACGTTTTGGTACTGATGTTCGTGATGGTTGGGCTACAAAAGTTGATTTTTCAGGAGAGATCAAAAAAGTATGGATTAATGATTCAATCGAATTGCACTGTGAAACCGTTATTATTTCAACAGGTGCTTCGGCAAAATATTTAGGATTACCTTCAGAGCAGCATTACTTACAAATGGGCGGAGGAGTTTCTGCCTGTGCAGTTTGTGATGGATTCTTTTACCGCAATCAGGAAGTGGTTATTGTTGGAGCAGGAGATTCTGCTTGTGAAGAAGCACATTACCTTTCAAAATTATGTAAAAAAGTAACCATGTTGGTAAGAAGCGAAAAATTCAGGGCTTCTAAAATCATGGAAGAGCGCGTTCGCAAAACCGAAAATATTGAGATCTTATTAAACCACGATACGGTTGAAGTTTTAGGTGATGGAAATGTAGTACATGCTGTTAAAGCCTTAAACAAAACAACTGCTGAAGTTATTGAGATCCCTGCAACAGGATTTTTCGTTGCAATAGGTCACAAACCAAACACTGATATTTTTAAAGATTTCATCACACTTGATGAAACAGGATATATCATTAATGTTCCCGGTACATCAAAAACAAATGTAGAAGGTGTTTTTGTAGCCGGTGATGCTGCAGATCATGTTTATCGTCAGGCAATTACTGCTGCAGGGACAGGATGTATGGCTGCTTTGGATGCAGAACGTTATTTGGCTGCCAAAGAATAAAGAAAAGTTTCAAGTTTTCTTTGTTTTAGGTTTCAAGTTCTCTTAAACATAAATACAAGTGACTTAAACAAAAAGTCCCAATCAGTTCGATTGGGACTTTTTGTTTTTTTTACATTCCAACAACTTGAAACAAATAAAACCTGAAACCTGAAACTACTATTTTATTTTCTTAAATAATTTAGCTTCTTCGCTAAAACGTGTCAATTCTATTTTTGGTTTTCCTAAAAGAGAAATTTCCGCTTTGTCTCCTATAGCCAGGGAAATAGATATTTCTGCTAAAATACTTCCGGTAGTATAACTTTCAGCAGTAACATTGGCTTCTTTTAAATTGAATTTTGTTCCTGTAAAACTTGAATTATTATCCAGACGGATTGTGGCTTTTTCAGCGATACCTTCAAGAGCGGCTGACGATTTTTGATACAAATCACATTTAAATTTAATTGAAGATACCAATGATTTTATGCTTGAATTTTTACTCATTTGCAAACTGGCTTCATCAGCTTTTAAATTAATCTCTGATTTTGACTTATCATCAGCGATCAAACTGAATTTCTTGGCATTGACATTCAGATACAATTTAGAAAAATCGACACTATTAAAAGTGATATCATCCAATAATAATTCCTGAATAGCATAAATTTTCGCCTCATTTTTTGCTGTCACTTTAGTAAGTGACTTGGTATAGGTAACATGAACCACCAGCTTTTTGAAAATAGTAGATTCTTTTGAGGTATATAATCGAAGTACTTTTTCTCTCAAATCCATCCCCACAATATCATGCAGATTGTCATCCGCTTCAATTTTGATTTCGTTTTTTTCTCCACGTTCCAGATAAATTTCCAGATTGTCTTCAGCTTCAATAGCATCAAAATCACCAACTTCCTTTAACGATGTGGTAACGACTTTTGTACCTTTTATTTTTTCCCTTTTTTGGGCAAATGTTACTGTGGTAAAAAGCAATAATAGGAGTAAGGCTGTATTCTTTTTCATTAATTCTAAATTTGATTTTAAACAAATATAAAAAAATCATCCACTTTCGATGAATGATTTTTTAATATTTTAAGAATCAGAGTAAAGTTTATCCCTGATTGATGCTTCCGCCTGAATTTGATTTTTGTTCCAAAGATTTTGGAGATCCTTCATAGTTGATGCTGGCTCCGCTGCTGGCTTCCGCTTTTAGGCTAACTTTTGGATGAATACTAATAGAAGATCCACTGGAGGCATCGGCATCAATATCATTCGCGATTAGGTTTTTAGCATCAATAGTACTGCCGCTTGAAGCATCTGTTTTTAATTTCAAAGCTTTACCTTCTACGTTTATTGTACTTCCACTGCTTGCACTTAATAGGACAGAATCAGATTCCGTACTTATATTAATTGTTGAAGCACTTGATGATTCTAGATCTATTTTTTCTCCCAGAATTACTTTTTTGCTGTTTATCGAAGAGGCAGTTGAAGCTTCAAGTTTCTCAACAATTGGCATTTTTACGGTTACTCTTTTGGTAACATCGTTAAAGGAACTGTATTTACATTTTATGATCAGGGTTCCGTTTTTAACTTCTGTGGTAATTTCTTTTTGTAAATTATCATCAGCTTCCACAATAATTTCGGTAGAGTCAGATTGCTCGATAACAACGTCAATAGCATTGCTTACAGATACATTTTTAAAATCTCCCTGAACGATTCGTTTTTCAGTTGTAACATTTCCACTGCCTTCGATTGAATTCATGTTGAAATTACAGGAAGCGAACAATAGTGCAGTAATAGTAGCAATAATGAATTTTGTAATATGAATGATTATTCTGATCATGGTTAATTAATTTTGATTACAACTCCGTTTTTATCTGTGGTCAGGCGTCCTGAACTTTTTTTGCTGTTAAGAACTTCTTTTCCGTTTATTTTTATCGAAACTTCTTTTACTGTATCATTGTCAATAGTATTTTCTTCCTCCACATCTTCAAACTCATTTTCATCTACAGGACAATTTAAACATTTGATTTTTGAACCTTCAACTTTATAATTGTAATTACCACTAAAGTGTAAGTTGAAAAAATTATCATCTGAATCATCATAATCTTCAACAGAAGAATCTGGTTTAAATAATTGTCCTTCTGGTAAGTACAAATATATCTCAACTTCCTGGCCTCTAAATTTGTTTTTTACGTCTGTAAGAAAATAATTATCCAAAATTAATTGATTTCCTCGAATTTCAACGTTATAATTTATTTTTTCTGCTCTTTTTTTTGCGGCAGTAAATGAATTCCCTCTTGCGCTCTTTTCTATTTGAATGTAAGGTGCTTTTTCGTCAGTATGTAAGACACGTAAGCGAACATTGGTAGAGTAAATAAGCTGATTGTTGGCAGAGTCCTGAACAAATTCGAATTCTCTATGGTGATTAAGGTCTTTGGCGAAATAGTTATTGTATTTGAACTTTACAAAAAGGGTATCAGTTGGCTGAATAGCGATTGCTTTTTTCTCTACCATTTTATTGTCGTATGATACTTCTGTTGCTTGTTTGATTCCAATACTAATGGTAATCGCAATTGCTATAATCCAAATGGCTAACAAAGTATATTTGGCAATATTTCCTATAGTTTTTGTATTCGGAGCTAATAATTTGAATCCTAAAAGGGTCATAAAGAAAAACGGAATACCAACAGCAAAGAACATTAGCAAGCCAAATGACCAGATAGGATATTCAGTAAAGTTTCCTGCCTCAACAAAGTTTTGCCATGGAAAATCAATAAAAACATTCGTTCCTAAAGTAAAAACACCAATCAGTAAAAAGAATAAAATAGTAATTCCTCCAAGAATTAAAATGACACCTAATAGTTTAGCAAAAATTTTAAATCCTGTCATGATAAAATCTCCTACTGAACTGCTTACTCTTTCAGCTCCGGACTTTACCTGGTTTCCCATTTTGTCATAATCTGCGTTTTTAAATTTATCAGATAATGATTCAATTTCCTCACGAACCTTTTTTTCAATGTTTGAAATAGTAACCGGTTCTCCGGTCATCTCCAGTTTTTCTGAGGTTGTAACCGCTTCCGGAGTTACAACCCAAAGTACAAAATAAGCTAAAATTCCTGTTCCAAATCCTGCAAAAACAAATATTAAGAATAAGATTTTAATCCATACAGCGTCAACACCAAAATAGTGTCCTAAACCTGTCGCAACACCACCAAGCATACCATTTTCTTTATCACGGTATAACTTTTTGTTTTTTCTGTTGCCTGTATTTGCATAAGATTGGTTCGATTGTATTTCTTCCTCAATGATATAATCTTCTGGTTGTCCCATTACCGCAATCACTTCGTCAACATCCTTCAGTCCCACAACATGTTTCTCGCTTTTTTGTTTTTCTGTTAATAATTCAGAAACACGCATTTCGATATCTTTAATAATTTCATCCTGACCGGATGAGTTGTTCAATGATCGTTTTATAGCGTCAAAGTAGCGCGTCAATTTTAAATATGCATCTTCATCGATGTGAAAAAACATACCGCCTAAGTTAATATTTACTGTTTTGTTCATGATTATTGATTTTGATTGGTGATTAGTTTTACGGCATCTGATAATTCAGTCCAGGTTCCGTTTAATTCGTTTAAAAATGTTTGCCCTATTTCGGTTAATCCATAATATTTTCGTGGTGGTCCTGAAGTCGATTCTTCCCAGCGATAATTAAGCAAACCGTCGTTTTTCAGCCTGGTTAGGAGTGGATAAACCGTTCCCTCAACAACCAGTAATTTTGCGTTTTTTAAAGTGTCTAATATTTCAGAGGTGTAAGCGTCTTTTTCTTTCAGTACAGATAAGATGCAAAACTCAAGAACACCTTTGCGCATCTGTGCTTTCGTGTTTTCAATGTTCATAATTTCATTTTGTTTTTTTTAGATTGAACAATTCGTTTTTTGATTGATGATGATTGATTGATGATAATGATGATGATTTTTTAGGAGCTGTTTCCTGCTATCCGCTTTATCTTTTATGGCGAACCCCGCCACAAAAGGATGCCGCTGCTATCAGGGCTAGGACTCCGGTATTCATAATAACTTTTAATCTTTGATGAACTACTTTATGAAAGGAATCGTCAACGGATATTTGTACAACTCTCCGTTTGATGTTTTTATAGAAGCATAAATCACTAAAAAGAATTCAACTACTTTTAACACTCCAAAAAGTAATACTGCAGTTGCGCCTACACTTAATAATCCAATGTTTCCTTCAAAGTTGAAATTTCTGATGATGAAATCTTCGTTGTTAAAAACCGCTTCCATCGGAAGGTTTTGTAAAAAGACAGTAATGAAAATCGGAATTGCAATCAAAGCTAAAATCAAAGTGTAAAGCAATAAACTCAATTGAAAATTCAAGGTCTGTTTTCCGTGGTGATTTACAAATTCTGATTTGTCCTTTTGACTCGTCCAGATCAAAATTGGAAAAATATAATTTCCAAACGGAATGAAATATTGAGTCAGTGTGCTTAAATGCGTGAACGTTGCTGTGTTTTTTTCTGTTGTGTTTTCCATGATGAGTGGTTTTGATTTGTTGATGATTAAAAGCATATAGTAATTTCTTATGCAAATATATGTCTAAAAGACAGTATCTTGTTTTACATAGTACCAAATATTAACAAATTTTTAACAACTTAAAAATTAATGTTTCCACAAAATGAAGATATAAATCAATGTAGATGCTTGTAAACAGTAGAGTAATTAGAAAGAAATTATAATTTATTGTGCACGCATAGTTTTTTTGTATTTTTACATAAAAAAATAATCACATGGCAATTTCAGTCTCCAAACTCAATAAATTTGTATTATTCAAATTACCGTCGGCCTTCATTTGCGGTGTACGTGTAAAAGCAATTGATGAGAATAGTTGTACGGTAACGGTCAAACACCGTTGGATCAATCAAAATCCTTTCAATTCGATGTATTTTGCTGTTCAGGCAATGGCCGCCGAATTAACTACAGGAGCTTTGGTAATTGCACAGATTCAGCAAAGCGGAAAAAAAATCTCAATGCTGGTAGCCAACAATAAAGGAAACTTTACCAAAAAAGCAACCGGAAGAATAACATTCGTTTGTAACGATGGCCACTTGATCACAGAAGCTATTCAACAAACAATTGCAACAGGCGAGGGACAAACTTTCTGGATGAAATCTATAGGAACTGACGAAAAAGGGATTCAGGTTTCAGAAATGGATTTTGAATGGAGTATTCGGTTAAAATAAACCATCAACATATAAAAATATAAAAAAAGACCTCAAAATGTGAGGTCTTTTTTGTGGAAACTGGTTTCGATTATTTTTTAACGCAGCAAGACTTTTTGTCTTTTGATGTAGCTGTTTTTTTAGTACAGCAAGATTCTTTTTTAGTTTTTTCTTTTTTAGCAACGGGCTTAGTGTCTTGTGCATTTGCTCCAATTGTAAATAAAGCGATTGCTAAAACGGTAAATAATTTTTTCATTTTTATAAATTTAATTGTTGTACTATTTGTAGAAGATTTATTGGCCAAATATAATAAGATATAGTTTCGGAATTCTCAAGATTCAGTTAAATTATAAAAGTGAAATTAACATAGCTACACTCATTATAATCATCAAGGCATCTTCAATTATGGTTACGGTACTCATGGGTAAATTGAAAACGGCTCCCAGACAGGCGCACTGAATTTTCTTTTTATTCAAAACCGACTGTAAAACACCAATAATACTAATACTCATCACAATAAAAGTAACTGCATTTGTGAATATTGGATTAAAATTAAGCAGGTAAGAAATTCCTAGTCCAAGTTCTAAAAAGGCGTAGACATATCCCCAAACCGGAATTTTCTTTGCCAAAACATCATACATGGCGTAACTTTCTGCAAAGCCTTTTAAGTTGAGTAGTTTAAAAAAGGAGAAAACCAAAAAGAATCCCGCCATAAAATGCCGCATGGCCTGCATCCAATCAAAATGATGGTTCGTTAACTGAATCAAAACAGTAACTAAAGTGATGTATGAAAAAATCAGTAAAATGGGTTTGTAAGTTTCAAACCAGGATCTTGTTTCTTCAGTAACTTCCTGATGATGAATTTCTGAAATTTGATATTTACTTTCTAATGCATGCTGTAAATCTGATAATGAAACATGCCTTGTCATCGTTACAGTTGCTGAATTATCATCTTTAGAAACAGCAACATTGGTTATATTTTGAACTTCTTCAAGCGCTTTTTTTACCTTGTCTTCGCAGCTAAAGCAGGTCATTCCTGTAATTTGATAGGTATGTTTCATGATATTTGATTTATTAAAAAACAAATTTCCGAACTAAAGCTCACTTATGATTGTAAAATTTCGGGAATGATTTGCAAGATTTACAAATTCTCAATCTGAATACGCTTCTTGTTTTTTAACTGCTTAAAATAAGTAGGCGTAAAGCCAGTCACTTTTTTAAACTGATTGCTTAAATGTGCCACATTACTATAATTTAAGATATCGGCAATTTCACTCAATGAAAGTTCATTGTAAATAATTAACTCTTTTACCTTTTCTATTTTCTGGCTGATAAAATATTTTTCAATTGTAGTGTTTTCAACTTCAGAGAAGAGATTGCTCAGCCAATTATAATCATGATTAAGTTGTAGTGCCAAATAATCGGATAAATTGGTTTTGAGTTCATTGTTTTTATGGTGAACCAAATCAATAATTAGCGTTTTGATTTTCTCTATGATTTTACTTTTTTTGTCATCAATTAAATCAAAACCTAATGCATGAAGACGGATTAAAAGATCGTTTTTTTGATCTTTAGTAATGGTGTTTTGAATGTCAACTTCACCTAATTCAACTGAAATAGTCTGA
>Ga0247815_10001728_pt1 | contig 16586 bp, 15 predicted proteins | sample UWRJL194509B1_FD_181014 | JGI IMG/M metagenome (GOLD analysis project Ga0247815, IMG submission 181014) | Plant litter microbial communities from Arlington Agricultural Research Station in Wisconsin, United States - UWRJ-L194-509B-1 | ecosystem: Environmental > Terrestrial > Plant litter >...
GAATTTATTGTAAAAAGGTAGATAGCTGTAACAGCAATATGATAGAGGCCGCCCTTACTTTTTAATTTACAATTAAAAGTAAGGGCGGTTTCATAAAAAGAGATTTAATATGAAACAGTTTAAATATGTTGGGCAATTAAGTGTATTGCTTACCTTTTGTGCAGGGTACTGCGATGCGGCTACTTTTTTTGGCGGACTGGGCATTTTTTCTGCCCATATAACAAGCAATTTTATAGTATTTGTATATGACCTGTTAACCAAAGCCGATATTAAATCCTGGTTAAAGCTTATCTCGCTGCCGGTGTTTTTAATAGCTTCTTTTACGGCCGAAAGTATTTATAGTAAAAATAAAGATGCCAATAAGTTATTATTAATAGAATCATTACTGCTGCTGCTTGCAGGTGGAGTAGCTATAGTATTTAAATTGTGGCATATAAGTACTTTATGGGATGTATATCTATGTACCTTTATAACGGTTTTTGCAATGTCTTTGCAAAGTGCCTATAACAGGCTGTTTAGCGCAGCTACTTATGGGCCAACAACAGCAATGACTGGCAATGTTACCCAGTTAGCTTTCAACCTTGAAAAAATTGTAAAACTAAACGGACCTGTAAACAAGGCCGATTTAAAAAAGCAGGCAGTATTAATTTGCGGCTTTTTTTGTGGTGCCTTTGCAGGCGGCATTGTTGCTAAAGAAGCAGGGCTTGCAGCCCTGGTAGTACCCGCTGTTATTATTTTGTATACGTATACAGAACTGCAAATGGCAACAAAATATAGTAATAGCGTACAGTAACAAAATATTACACAAATAATAAAGCCAAACCGTCATGCGATTATTAGGGTTTGGCTTATAAGTTATATTAAATGTTAGTTTACTTTGGCTCCGGCCTAAAGTTATTCATGTGGGTAAGTGCAGAGTTTACATCGGTGTCTAATAATTTTATGGCTGCCTCAAGCTGGTTTAGCAAAGCTATTTTTAAGTTGAGGTCTCCGGTATTAAAATCGCCTCCTTTGCCAAACATCAATGTAATGGTTTTATCCTTTACATCGGGGCCAAGCTCTGCAATTTGCCAGCGGCTCTTAATATTTTGCTGGGTACTGTATTGTCCGTCCAGTATGCTAAAATCTTTAGTGGTAAGTATAAGGTAAATAAATTGTGGCAGGGCATTTGGTTTTTGAGGTGCATACCATATATCGCCTAAAAAACTTCGTTGATAGGAAAGTTTAATGGTCTTTGCCGAACTCTTAATTAAAGCCAGAGACACAAGCCCTGTTATAACACCACCGGTTAGCAGTACTGCATTTTGAGGGCCCTTTTTTTCTATAAGCGCGGGTGCCAGTCCTGTGGCAGCTCCTGCAATTAAAGAAGCTACCGTTAATTTATTTGTTCGTTTCTGGTTGCTGTTAACTAAAATAGTTGATATCCTGCGGGTACGTTCCTGCTCGCAATACAGCTCTGCGGCAGTGTTTTCCATAGCATTATGTATCAGGTTTATTTTTTGCTGGATTTTAAACTGCATCAGCATAAGGTTTTGTTCAGAGGCTCCTGTGGTATCGGCAGCAAGGGTAAGCGCTTTTTTAAGCTCGGGTATAATACCTGTGGCATTGGCAAGTAAAATTTCTTTCCTGCTGTACCGTGTGCTAAGCTGGGTATCATTTTGCAATAGCGAATCGGTATTATACGTATTCGGAATTATATGGGCATCAATTTCAGAACTTACCGGGAAACAGTAATCAATATCCATGGTAGTATTTATGCTCAGGTCTTTTTTAACCGAGCATGAGCATAAAAGGGTGGTAGCGCTTACTGTAAACAGTGCTTTTTGTAAAGTTGTAATCATAAAAAGGGGAGTGAATAGTTTGTAAGGTTTTCACCTTAAAAAATAAAAAATCCAAAACCGGGTTTTACCGGCCTGGATTTTTCATCAGTTAAACTGCCAAAAGGTAATTTGGCGTTATGTATTTGGGTTGTATATTATTGCCTGAAATGTGCCCTAAGCATCCATGCCATTTCTTCGTGCTTTTCCATAAGCCCTGTAATGTAATCGCTTGTACCAAGATCTTTATAGGACTCTGCAAACGGGTTAATGTTGCCCCTTAAAAATTCTATAATGGACTCGTGGTCTTCCAGCAGTTCTTTAATAAAGCCCAGGCTGTCGTTTTTGCCCTGTTCCTGCTCTGTAAGGTGTGTAAGGTGTAAAACCTGCGTTAAAGTACCGGGTGCATAGTGGCCTATTTTGCGAATACGTTCTGCCACACTGTCCAATAATTCATCAAGCTGTTGGTATTGCCCTTCAAAGAAAATGTGCATAGAATGAAAGTCGGGCCCTTCAATATTCCAGTGTGCATTTCTTGTTTTAGTGTAAAGTACAAACTCATCTGCTAAAAGTTTAGCTAACTGGTCGGCTACTGCCTGCCTGTTGTCTTTAGAAATTCCAATTTTTGGTTCCATAGTCCTGTTTTTTGCGGTGTTGTTTTCAATGATTGTAGTGCTCATGATATTCGGTTTTTATGTTGATTTGCTTTCGTGATTGTAGTGTAAAGGTAGAGGTAGAGCTACCATCGTTATTACTACTAATCGTTGAGCAGGCAAATACTGTCGTTAAAAACGGTTGTCCTGTATTTAAGCCCCTAATTTTATATAAAGTTAATAAACATTATTCAGTAAATACCCACAATCAGGGCATAAAATAATATTGAATTATCTGTAGTTTGCCGAAGGTTTATAGCCATAATGGCAGATATTGCCCTCGTCCTGACAGCTGTGCCAATATTGCCAACAGTCAGGCGGGTGCCATTAATACTAAGCATCATAACCAGATGAAGTTTGAGCTATTTAACCGTGCGTTAATTACAAGAGAAACGAATACTGACGGTGAAGATACCGCACAAAGAATTAAATACATACTGGGACAAAAAGCAAGTACACTACTGCAGTAAAAAAAGAAAGTCCCGCTATCTCGAAGATAACGGGACTTAACAAACCAACCAACCAATTATTAACAAACCTTTCAGGATAAATCCTTCAGATTCATATAATGTATAATGCAACTTGCGTGCCAAAGATTGTTTTAGTGTAATTTATTTTATTACACTAAGCTACGACAACCTTGTAGTTGGATAATTTTTATTATTTATAAATTGAATTAAGCCAGATGGCAGATAATTTAACTTTAAAGACGTAATGGAAAGCAAGTTGTTACAATTGGCAGATGCTGCTTTGTGTTCTTAAAAAGCTAAGCGCTGACTTTGTGCCCTCTGTGAAAAACCTCGTGTGCTTTGTGGTAAAAACTGGCAAGACATACTGTGGTACTAAGACTTGCTATAGTTAGCCACAACAAGCAACACAACAAAAAACACCAGGAACAGGATAAAAATAATAATGTAATTCCTGCTTAGTGCGTCGTTAGCAACTTCGCTTGTTTTAAGGTTAATAGCCTCGTGTTTTTTGCTAAGCAATGCAAGCTTTTGGGTAAAGCGGGGGTCGCCGTCAGAAAGGCGTAGCAGCTTGGCATACAATACGGTTTTAAATTGTTCGCTAAGAAATATAGAGCAGGTTAAAACCTCGTCTGTAATGAGGTTGTTCGTAGCAATATCGCGCGCGCTGATAAGGAAGTTAATGGTATCGTCTGACAGTAAGTCGTTTATTACCTTAAACAATGCTTCCTTGTTAACGCGGCCATCGGCATTTAAAACACGTTCTTTTATACGTTTAAAAAGTATTAAAAACGTAACCGGCGTTTGCTGACCAGGTACTGAGTTTTGCCCGTTGTAGTTTTTATAATTCCCTTTGGTATAATCGTAAGCGTTGCGTTTGGCGGTGTCGCCAAGAATAATATACGATTCAGAAATTTCCTTAAAACGTTCCTCGCTTTCTTTACTGCCATTATTTTTATCCGGATGATACGTTACCGCCAGCAACCGGTACGCCTTTTTTATCTCGGCCTGAGATGCGTTGGGCTTTACCTCCAGTATTTTGTAGTAGTCTTTCATCGGGATATTTGGAGCGGCAATTTACGATATTTGATAAAAAATATTTTAAACTATTGAAAATATACAACTTCAAAAAATGTAATTAAGATTAGATTAAGTTCTTGATTTAGCACTGCCTCCCCCTAATAGACCCAATCCTATCATAAATCCAAGCCAATAAAAAAAACCAGAATTATGTTCGGCATAAATTCCGATTTTAAGCCCAAATAGTTTACCTATCAATGAAAATACAAAGATTATTCCATGCCAAATGCCTGAAAAAAAACCAGCTTCCTGTGAAGAATATCCGGAAGGAGCGCAACTAACAAACATTACTGAAATTATGACAAGTAAAAGGATTGCATTCTTCTTCATGAATTTATTTTTAAATTATTTTTTTTAAGAGCATTAATTAAAAATAGTATTGCACTGATAAAATTGAGAGGTGCCCACTTACTTTTATCATGTAAATAAATTGGCAAAATCGGATTAAATAGTATTGCAATTGTCCCGAATATAATAAGCCATAGTGTAGATTCCTTATTGTAATTATAGCATATGTATATCAATGTACTTACGAAAATTGTTATTCTTAAAAAAGTGTAATATCCAATTGGCATATTTGCAATTGCTATAAAAAGCAATGCCGAGTTAACTATAAGAAGAATCTTCATATTACATTATTAATTTTTTACTATATCAAATAAGCAATGTAAATAGTTATGTAATAATTGGTCTATTAATTAACTTTTTGATAATAACGCTAAATGTAAAAATAATTGTTAAATACTATACTATAAAGTTAGATTGATTTAATATTTAAACAAATATTAATGTAGTTGTTAATTTATCGTTTTTAATACTTTGATTTATATTATGCACACAATTGTTAGTAGAGCGAAAAAGTAATTAACGAAAATCCATCTGTATTTTTTTTGGTCAGAATTTTTTTCGAGAAAACCCTTTAAAATTATCTGAATTATATATAAAATAATTTATCAAAATATGATTCTCGAAATTTCTGTATTTCCATAATTAAAGCGAGATATATTTTTAGATTAAAACGGAGCAAGAAACTATCTTACTCCGTTTATAAATGTATAAAATATTTTTGAGATTCCTCAACTTCGCTGCGCTTCGTTCGGAATGACACAACCGTGGCGTAGAAGCTTCAAACAACCATCAACCGTCAACTATAAACCCAACTACAGCTTCTCCCTCAAATATTCCCCTGTGACACTCTTAGGGTTCTTGGCCACCTCTTCGGGAGTGCCAAACGCCACCAGGTGCCCGCCATGTTCGCCTCCTTCGGGGCCGATGTCTATAATATAGTCGGCACACTTAATCATGTCGAGGTTGTGCTCGATCACGATTATAGAGTGGCCCTTATCTATCAGGGCTTCAAACGATGCCAGTAGTTTTTTAATGTCATGAAAGTGCAGGCCGGTAGTAGGCTCATCAAACACAAAGAGGGCTTTCTCTTTAGTAACGCCCTTAACCAGGAACGATGCCAGCTTAATACGTTGCGCCTCGCCACCAGACAGGGTAGAAGAGCTTTGACCCAACTGTACATACCCCAGGCCAACATCCTGTAGCGGCTGCAGCTTGGTCATGATCTTGGTTTGCTTATGTTCGGTAAAAAAGGCCACGGCATCATCTACCGTCATGGTCAGGATGTCGTCTATGTTCTTACCCTCAAAGGTAACTTCCAGTATTTCTTTTTTAAAGCGTTTGCCGTGGCAGGTTTCGCATTCCAGGTGCACATCGGCCATAAATTGCATCTCTATGGTAACTTCGCCTTCGCCTTTACAGGTTTCGCAGCGGCCACCATCTACGTTAAACGAAAAGTGCTTGCTCTGGTACCCGCGTATACCCGACAGTTTTTGCTTGGCAAACAAATCGCGGATATCATCATACGCCTTTATATAGGTAACCGGGTTAGAGCGCGAACTGCGGCCTATAGGATTCTGGTCTACATATTCAATATGCTTAATGTGGCTGTAACTACCGCGAAGCTCTGTAAACTGCCCGGCTTTTTCGCCTACGCCCGTTAGTGTTTTTTGCAGGGCGGGGAACAGTATTTTTTTTACCAGTGTACTCTTGCCGCTACCCGATACCCCCGTAATTACGGTAAGGCAGTCGAGAGGAAAAGTAACATCGATGTTTTTTAAGTTGTTTTCGCGTGCGCCAATAACATCAACGTGGTTTTTAAATTTTCGGCGTTTTTTTGGTACGCTTATTTCCAGGTCGCCGTTAAGGTAACGTGCCGTAAGCGAATTTGATTTTAATATTTCGTCATACGTTCCCTGCGCGACAAGTTCGCCACCAAGGGTTCCCGCTTCGGGGCCAATGTCAATGATCATGTCCGCCGCTTTCATAATATCCTCGTCGTGCTCTACCACAATAACGGTGTTGCCCAGTTTGCGCAGACCTTCGAGCACCACAATAAGGCGTTCGGTATCTTTAGGGTGCAGGCCAATGCTTGGCTCATCCAGTATATACATAGACCCTACAAGGCTGCTGCCCATAGAGGTAGCAAGGTTAATACGCTGGCTCTCACCACCTGATAAGGTTGCCGAACGGCGGTTTAGTGTAAGGTAGCTTAGCCCAACTTCCTGCAAAAAAGCAATGCGGCTGTTAATCTCTACCAGTAATCGTTTGGCTACGTTAGTATCATATTCCGACAGTTCAAGCGAAGCAAAAAACTCCGCCAGGTTTTTTATAGGCAGGTCTACAAGGTCGCTTATGGTACGGCCGGCAATCTTGACATAGTTGGCTTCGGGGCGCAGGCGTTTGCCCTTACATTCCGGGCATTTGGTCTTGCCACGGTAGCGCGAAAGCATTACACGGTTTTGTATCTTATAATTTTTCTCTTCCAGTTCTGTAAAGAAATCGTTAAGCCCGGTAAAGTATTTATTGCCCGTCCATATCAGGTTACGGTCACTTTCAGATAACTGAAAATAAGGCTTGTGTACAGGAAAATCGAATTTATGGCTGTTGTTAACCAGTTGGTTACGGTATTCGCCCATGCTCTCGCCCCGCCACGGGTAAATGGCATTCTCAAAAACCGACAGGGCCGTGTTAGGCACCACCAGCTCTTCGTCTATGCCTATAATGCTGCCGTAACCCTCGCAAGACGGGCAGGCGCCATACGGGTTATTAAAACTGAACAAATGCACATTAGGCTCCAGGAACGTAATGCCATCAAGCTCAAAATTATTACTAAAAACAAGGCGGTTGCCTGTGTTTACTTCCTGCAAAAATGTTTCGCCTTTTCCTTCATAAAAAGCAGTCTGCACAGCGTCGGCAAGGCGGTTGTAAAACTCTTCCTCATCTTTTACCACAATACGGTCTACTACAAGCAGCACCTCTTTATTGGCAAAATCAATGTCGGCAATTTCGTCCAGCCTTATGGTTTCGTTGTTAACCAGTATACGGGCAAAGCCCTGTTGCAGCAGCACACCAAGTTTCTCTTCTATGGTGCGGCCATTTTCTATATGTACAGGCGCAAGAAGCAGCCAGCGGCTGTCCTGCTCCAGTTTTTTAATTTCGTTTATAACATCGGTCACCGTATCTTTCTTAACCTCACGGCCGGACACCGGCGAGAAGGTATGGCCCACACGGGCAAACAGTAACTTAAGGTAATCGTAAATCTCGGTACTTGTGCCCACGGTGCTTCGGGCATTGGTAGTATTTACCTTTTGCTCTATGGCAATAGCGGGGGCAATGCCCTTTATGTATTCTACCTTGGGTTTATCAAGACGGCCTAAAAACTGGCGTGCATAACTGCTAAGGCTCTCCACATAGCGGCGCTGGCCTTCGGCATAGAGTGTATCGAATGCAAGGCTCGATTTACCCGACCCCGATAAACCGGTAATAACCACCAGCTTATTGCGCGGTATGGCTACGTCAAGGTTTTTAAGGTTGTGCAGCTGCGCACCTTTTATAAGTATGTTTTGTTTAGGATTTAGGGTAGCAAGATCGGTCTTTATCATGGCGAAAATTGAATACGCAAAGATACGGGTTTTGAGGGAGAATTATGTTAAGGGAAATAGAAGGAAATTATTATATTTGAAGAGAGAAACACACCCCTAACCCCTACATTGAGGCTCGATATGAGATTGGAAATATATAGTTTATTAAGTGATACACACCCCTAACCCCTCTCGAGAGGGGAACCAGCTACACTCGGTCGTAAAGATAGATGTGAATTTAAGTTTATAGTGTATGTGCAACATCACAATAATTTAGTTGGTTGAGTTTAGAGTTTGAGTGTAGCTTGCTCCCCTCTTGAGAGGGGTTGGGGGTGTGTCAACAAGATAACAAACAATGAAACGCAAAATAATTCCTTACAATCCGCACCTTAAAGAACTGGCACGGCAGCTGCGTAACAGCAGTACAAAAGCAGAAGTTATTTTATGGCAGATACTTAAGCGCAGGCAAATGTATGGGTATGATTTTGACAGGCAGAAACCTGTTGATAATTATATACTGGATTTCTTTTGCAATGAGCTGATGTTAGGAATTGAGGTTGATGGCTACTCGCACGAACTTATAGAAATCTATAACAAGGATTTAGTTAAAGAAGCTAAGATGAATGAGTTTGGAATTACTGTTTTACGGTTCTCTGACTTTCAGGTTTTAAAAGATACGGAGAATGTAGTTAGGGTTATAGAACATTTTATATTGGAATATGAAAAATTAAATAAAGTAACACAGCTCTAACCTCTATATTGAGGCTTGGGATATAAAGTAGATAAATGACATTAAAAGGACACACCCCTAACCCCTCTCAAGAGGGGAACCAGCTACACTCGGTCGTGAAGATGAAAGTGTAATTCTGCAATCACAAAATTTTAATTTATAAATTGAAGCAAGAGTGATTTTAAGTTTGAGTGTAGCTGGCCCCCTCTTGAGAGGGGCAGGGGGTGTGTTAAACAAGACAAATAACAAGACACTAATGGCTGATTTTAGGGCAACTTTACAATATAAATCAACTGAAGAAGGTGGGCGCTATACACCAGCAAAATCAGGATATTGTCCAACAATAAAATTTTCATTTGAAAAAGGATTATTTGGTGGCGTACAGTACTTTATAGGAAAAGGGTGGGTATTGCCAGGAGAAACAATAACAGCTGATATTTATTTAATTATATCAGGATATTTTCAAAACCGTCTTGAAGAGGGAATGACTTTTGAATTTACAGAAGGTGCCCGAATTATTGGTACCGGCATAATTACTAAAATAATCAATGAAAAACTTAGAAAGCAATAAATGACAACCCCACCATACCTTTCCCCAGCCAATAAAGTAGGTGTTATAAGTACCGCAAAACGTACCGAGCCACACGAAATAGAACATGCACTTACCGTGCTTAAAAGTTGGGGGTTGCAGCCTGTTATTGGCGCTAATGCTTTTGCAACCGATGGCTTTTTAGCGGGTACCGATGCCCAGCGTACCGCCGACCTACAACAGATGCTTGATGATACATCTATAAAAGCCATCTTTTTTACCAAAGGCGGTTATGGCACGTTACGCATTATAGACGATTTAGATTTTACAGCTTTTAAAGAAAATCCTAAGTGGCTTGTGGGCTATAGCGATATTACATTGTTGCACAGCCACATTCATAATTTTGGTATAGAAACACTGCACGCCGTTATGTTGCAGGGGTATGCAGGAAGTACCCCACAAGCTGTAGAAAGTGTGCGGGCGGCACTCTTTGGCGAAAGCCTTGTTTATGAGGTTCCAGTGCATGAGAGAAGCAGGGGAGAAGGAGAAGAAATTACCGGAACACTTGTGGGCGGTAACCTATCCATGATTTACGCCACTATAGGGTCGGAATCTGAGATGGATACTGATGGTAAGATATTGTTTATAGAGGATATAGATGAATACCTGTACCATTACGACCGTATGCTGATGTCGTTAAAAAGGGCAGGTAAATTGGCTAACCTTAAGGCTTTGATAGTAGGCACGCTTATAGATATTAAAGACTCGACAATTCCATTTGGGCGCGATGCATACCAGATAACCTTAGAGCAAACTGCCCAATATGGCTACCCTGTGTACTTTGGTTTTCCTGCCGGGCATGCGCCAGACAATCGCGCACTTATTATGGGCAGGGATATTACCATAACACATAACAGTGAGTTTGTGAAATTTACATTTGCAACATAAACTCTTTTGTATAATCGCATTGTATGGCAATAAATTAATAATATATTTCGATATATTTGTTAAAACAAACTTATAAAAATGATTAAAAAATATCTTGTACTTGCAGTTGTACTGCAATTTTCTATATCGGCATTTGCCCAAAAAGCACCCCAAACAAAGGTAGAGCAGGGAATGCTGGAAGGTATAACATTAACATCGGGCGTGGCGACTTACAGGGGTGTCCCTTTTGCCTTGCCGCCTGTTGGCAAACTGCGCTGGGCAGCACCATTGCCTCCCACAAAATGGCAGGGGGTGCGCAAAGCAGATAAATTTGGCAACAACCCCATGCAAAAAGCCATTTTTGGCGACATGAATTTTCGTGCCGAAAATATGAGCGAAGACTGCCTGTACCTTAATGTATGGACACCCGCTAAGACCCCTGCCGAAAAACTCCCTGTACTGGTTTACTTTTACGGCGGTGGCTTTGTAGCCGGAGACGGATCTGAAAACAGGTATGATGGCGAGGCTATGGCGCAAAAAGGCATTGTGGTTGTAACCTTAAACTACAGGCTGGGCATTTTTGGTTTCTTTGCACACCCCGGGCTAACACAGCAGTCTGATAAAAAGGTATCGGGCAATTACGGATTGTTAGACCAGAATGCAGCATTGCTTTGGGTTAAAAAAAATATAGCGGCCTTTGGCGGCAACCCCGATAAAATTACCATTGCAGGCGAATCTGCAGGGTCTATATCGGTATATGCGCAAATGGCATCTCCGTTGTCTAAAGGCTTAATAGCAGGTGCTATAGGCCAGAGCGGCGCCATGATAAACCCTACGCTCGATGCTATTCCTCTCAGGGAAGGCGAAGCAAACGGTGTAAAATTCGGTTCGGCAATAAGTATTAACGACATAGAAAAACTACGTGCCATACCGGCACAGCAATTATTAGACGTAGCCGCAAAAAATAATTTTAATGCAAAGGCCGTTGTAGATGGTTACTTTTTAACAAAACTTCCGTCGGATATTTTTAAGGCGGGCGATCAGTCTAAAGTGCCTTTACTTGTTGGGTGGACGTCTGCCGAGGTTCCGTACCAGGCATTTATGCAGGGGCAGTACCCAAGCCCTGCCAACTATGCTAAACTTGTAAAGGAAAAGTTTGCCGAAAGGGCAGATGAGGTTTTAAAATTATATCCCGGTAAAACTGAGAAAGAAGTAATAAAATCGGCCACAGCACTGGCAAGCGATAATTTTATAGTGTACAGTACCTGGAAATGGGCAGACGAGCATAAAAACACGGGACAGCCTACATTTGTGTACGAGTTCTCTAAGCCAAGGCCACCGATGAAAGAAGAAATGGGTGATGCCAAAGCCGGACTTGCCGGTGGGATTATAAAAGGAGGAGAGGCCAAAAAAGAACAGCCTAAAATGCCTGAGCCGCTTGTGGGAGCATCACACGCATCAGACATAGAGTATGTGCTTGGCAATTTGGAAACGAATAAAGTATACGCCTGGACATCGGAAGATTATAAAGTATCTGAATTGTCATTAAACTATTTTGCCAATTTTATAAAAACAGGCAACCCTAACAGTGGCAGTTTACCAGACTGGCCTGTAAGCAAACAGGCGTTAGACCTTAACATTATGGACCTTAATATACGTCCTAAAATTCACAAAGAAACAAACAGGGCACGTTACCTGTTCCTGGATTCTTTTTACGGTAGTAAAAAATAATTTTAAAAAAAATGCCTGTACAGTATATCCTGTGCAGGCATTTTTTTTATTGGGCATTTTAAATTTAGCATGCAAACGCACTAACAGCGCGACTACATTAAGTATATGTTAGCGTACGTAAATTCAATCATTTTATTTGGTATCATATAAATGTTATTGCCTAAATTTGCTGTACTAAATTAAATCATAAAATATATACTATGAGTTCATTTGACGTTGTCGTTATAGGTTCGGGTCCCGGCGGATATGTAGCTGCCATTCGCGCTGCTCAATTAGGTTTTACTACTGCAATCATCGAAAAATATCCAACTCTTGGCGGTACCTGCCTTAATGTGGGCTGTATACCAAGTAAAGCACTTTTAGATTCGTCGCACCACTACCATGATGCCGTTACCGATTTTAAAACGCATGGTATTGATATAGAGGGAGAAATTAAAGTAAACTTTGAGCAAATGATAGCGCGTAAGCGCGGCGTGGTAGACCAGAACGTAAGCGGTATTAAATACCTTATGGACAAAAACAAGATCACTGTTTTTGAAGGCCTTGGCTCGTTTGAAGATGCAACGCATGTAGTGGTTACTAAAAATGACGGCAGCACAGAGACTATCGAAGCAAAAAACACCATTATTGCTACAGGGTCTAAACCGGCGTCGTTACCTTTTATAAAAATAGACAAAGAAAAAATAATTACTTCTACAGAGGCGTTAGAGCTTAAAGAAGTGCCTAAGCACCTTATCGTTATAGGCGGTGGGGTAATAGGTCTTGAGCTTGGCCAGGTATATCTTCGCCTTGGTGCACAGGTGTCTGTAGTTGAGTATCTTGACCGTATTATTCCGGGTATGGATGCAGGCCTTAGTAAAGAACTTACTAAAGTGCTTAAAAAACAGGGTATGAAATTCTATACATCGCACAAAGTAAAATCGGTAGAGCGCAACGGCGCCGATGTACAGGTGCAGGCAGAAAATGCCAAAGGCGAAACCATTACCCTTGATGGCGATTATGCACTGGTATCTGTAGGGCGTAAAGCATATACAGAAGGTCTTAATGCAGAAAAAGCAGGGGTTAAAATTACTGACAGGGGCCTTGTTGAGGTTAACGAACATTTACAAACAAGCGTACCTAATATTTATGCTATAGGCGATGTTATAAAAGGTGCGATGCTTGCCCACAAAGCTGAAGAGGAAGGTACATTTGTAGCAGAAACTATTGCCGGACAAAAACCGCACATTGATTATAACCTTATACCGGGCGTGGTGTACACATGGCCGGAGGTTGCTGCCGTAGGTAAAACTGAGGAGCAGTTAAAAGAAGCCGGTGTTGCATATAAAACAGGAAGTTTCCCTTTTAAAGCATTAGGCCGTAGCCGTGCAAGTATGGATACCGATGGTTTTGTAAAAATTCTTGCTGATGCTACTACCGATGAGGTTTTAGGTATACACATGATAGGTGCCCGTACTGCCGACCTTATTGCTGAGGCAGTTATAGCAATGGAATTTAAGGCATCTGCTGAGGATATTGCAAGGTCGTCTCATGCACACCCTACCTATGCCGAAGCTGTTAAAGAAGCTGCCCTTGCCGCTACTGATAACAGGTCGATACACATGTAACAGACAAGTTTGATAAACAAAAAAGGCTTTCCATTTATTTGGAAAGCCTTTTTTGTGCTGTAAGATTAGATATTGTTTTGATATCAAATGGATTTAACATTGGATATTAGGACATTGAACCGTATCTTACTATTATAAGATTTACCACATAGGTACATAGCATTATGAGTTTTATGAGTTGAAAGTAAGCATAGAAATAAATTTTACACATAGCTTTTAGAAGCGTAGCTTTAAACTATGTGCAACTTTACGAGTTTTAAACAGCATTTTTTGCTATGAATCTATGTGGTAAAAAAAAATTATGTTAACAATATTTATATGTGTTTTTATAATTACAAATACATAACAATCATAGCAATGCTCATTGCTATCATAAGGCCGTCTTCTATAATGGTAACGGTACTCATGGGCAGGTTAAATACCGCGCCCAGGCAGGCACAGCGTATTTGCTTTTTATTAAAAACGCTTTGCAATACACCAAGCAGGCTAACTGCCATAAGCACTGCTGTAAAAGCATTTACATAAAGTGGTGCAAAGTCTAACGCAAAAGCAAGGCCAAGTGCCAACTCTAAAAAAGCATAGATATAACCCCAAGCCGGGATTTTTTTAGCAACCACGTCATACATGGCATAACTTTCGGCAAAACCCTTTAGGTCGAGCATTTTGAAGAACGAAAACGTTAGGAAGAACCCTGCCATAAAAACGCGCATAAACGTCATGCCGCTAAAGCCATCTCCCCACATTGCTGTAATTAAGGATATAGTGCTTATGTACCCAAAAATGAGCAATATAGGCTTGTAGGTCGCCGCCCAGCTTTTGGCAACTTCGGGCTGGTTTTCAAAAACATTTACAGGTGCCGCATGGTGTGTATGCTCCTCTGTCAGTTGGTATTTAGGATAGTCTTTAAGAGCTTTCTGCAGGACAGGTGTTGCTACGTGGCTGCTCATGGTAACATCGGCCTGGCCTTTATGAAGGTTAATGGCAACGTTAGTAATTTGGGGTATTTGTTTTAGCAGGTAGCTCACTTTTGCTACGCAACCCTCGCAGGTCATTCCGGTTATGTTATAGGTGTGGGTCATTTTATATTTTTGAGTAACACACCCCTAACCCCTCTCAAGAGGGGAACCAGCTTCACTCATACACAAAAAAGCAGAGTGAGCAGGTTTGAGTGTTCCCCTCTTGAGAGGGGTTAGGGGTGTGTAAATTGATTTTACAAAGTTCGGCAATAAATAAAAAAATGACTTACGTAATTTAAGATAATACCTGTAACATTTACAGTTCGTCTATACTGCGGCGTTTATTAGCCTTTATAGATTTGTAGTGTGTTGGGGTAAAGCCGGTTACTTTTTTAAACTGGCCGGAGAGGTAGGCGGGGCTGCTATACCCCAGTTGGCCGGCTATCTGCGCAAGCGATAATTCGTCGTAAATCAAAAGTTCTTTTACCTTTTCTATACGCTGGGCAATGTAATATTTCTCTATAGTAGTGTCTTCCACTTCAGAGAAAAGATTGCTCAGGTACGTATAATCATACTGTAATTTATCAGCTAAAAAAGATGAAAGGTTTGTTGCCAGTATTTCGCCTGAATGATGCACCAATTGTACTATCTCATTTTTAACCTGCTCTATAATACGGCCTTTACGGTCGGCAATCAGTTCAAATCCCAATTTTTTAAGGCCAAAAGCTATGGTTTCCAGCTGGGCAGCATCGGGCTCGCCCGTAATTTCGGCTTCCCCTAAAGTTACATCATGTGCAGTGTAGCCCAAAGTATCGAGCTCATTGCGCACGGCCGTGATACAGCGGTTGCAAACCATGTTTTTTATGTAGAGATGCATTTTAAAGTTTAAAGTTTCAGGTTTAAAGTTTAAAGTTTTTTTGAAGTTCTGTATGGCTACAGTCAGGTTCAGCAGGATGATTAACCTGAAACATTAAACTTTAAACCTGAAACAATATTTTTTATTTTAAAAAATCCATTCCCGGTATGTTCGGCATGCCATCCTGCGCTACGGCAGCAAGTTCGGCATCGTTTACCGCGGTAGCTTTAGCAATAGCCTTATTAAAAACAAGTACAAGGTAATCTTCCAGCTGCTCTTTATCTTCCAGTAAAGCGTCATCTACCGTAACGGCTTTTACCGTGCGGTTAGCAGTTAAAGTTACCTTTAGCAGGCCATCGCTGCTTTGTTCGTCTATCAAAACAGTATCAAGCCTTTTTTTAGTATCTTCAATCTTTTGTTGGGTTTCTTTAAGTTTTCCCATCATTCCCATTAAATCTCCAAACATTTTTTCAGAATTTATACGTTAAATATTAATGCAAATGTATAAATTGCAGTGGTATTTACCAATTCATAAAAGAATGAAAAAACACTTATTTATATGTTGTGTTTATCTTACTTTTGCGGCAAATGCTCAAACAAGCAAAACTATAATGACCAAAACCATTAATCCGCCGGTTGCACCTGTTAAGCCTAAGGAGCTTACAATGCATGGCGACACCCGCATAGACAATTATTACTGGCTTAACGAAAGGGAAAACCCCGAAGTTACAGACTACCTTAACCAGGAAAACGATTACTACAAAGCACAAACGGCCCATACAAAACAGTTTCAGGACGACTTGTTTTTAGAGATGAAGGCCCGTATTAAAGAAGACGACTCATCTGTCCCTTATTTTTACAACGGTTATTACTACATAACCCGCTACGAAAAAGGAAAAGATTACCCTATATATTCGCGCAAAAAAGTAAGCCTTGATGCTCCCGAAGAAATACTGTTTAACTGTAATGAGCTTGCCGAAGGGCACTCGTATTTTCAGTTAGGCGGCCTAAATATAAGCGAAGATAACAAGTGGGCAGCCTTTGGGGTAGACCTTGTATCGCGCAGGCAGTATACCATACAGGTAAAAAACCTTGAAACGAACGAGATATTACCGGCCAGGATAGAAAATACTACCGGTGGCTCTACATGGGCAGGCGATAACCATACACTTTTTTACACCCGTAACGACGAGGTTACGCTACGGTCGGACAAAATTTATAAGCATAAATTAGGTGCCGACAGTGCCGATGATGTGCTTGTTTTTCATGAGGAAGACGACACTTACAATACTTTTATATACAAG
>Ga0247815_10001731_pt1 | contig 16581 bp, 20 predicted proteins | sample UWRJL194509B1_FD_181014 | JGI IMG/M metagenome (GOLD analysis project Ga0247815, IMG submission 181014) | Plant litter microbial communities from Arlington Agricultural Research Station in Wisconsin, United States - UWRJ-L194-509B-1 | ecosystem: Environmental > Terrestrial > Plant litter >...
CGGTGTCCGCTAGCAACCTCAAGACTGAGACCGAGGCCATAAATTTGGCCTGATCAGAGATGACCTCAGTTGTTGGACCAGTGGTGATGGCGAGAAGCGTATCCAGAGCAAGGAGGCGGAGCTCGTCTGGGTTCGCGGGTACCTGAACACCCTCGACGGTCAGTAGAATCCATCGTCGAAAATGGTGCACCATGAAGACAACGGCGGCGCGACGAGCAACGAATTCTTCGTCCCCATGGTTCGAGATGAACGGTAGGACAAGATCACAGAAGTTAGAGACGACAGCGGCCTGCTCCATTGTCGATGGGACACCACTACTGTGAAATAAGATGGCCGCAGTTGACATAAGAATGGGCGACGAGTCGGGTCTAATTTGCTGCTGCAACCATAGGCGCAAGTTCTCCGGAGCCAATGGAGTGGTATACACCGGCAGGAGTATGCGAATGAAGCTATGAAGGTCGTGTGTCGAGTCATCCCCCTTGCTCATGACTACAAGCAGATGATCTGAATTCTCAATACTCAACGGTCCAGCGAACATTGTCGAGCGAATACAACGGGCCATTTCTCCAACGTCTGGGGAGTACGTCGTATCCATGCGTCCCAGTCGATCCATTATGAGATGTCGCTGACTTGGCTGGCAGAGCGGATCATCTGCACGAGGTGTTACAAGGCCATGCTGATTGTGCTCATGGAACGCCACGTAATGTTCCAGGATGTCCAGCGAGCCGATCGCTTCCTGCGCTATGGCTACTTCATCGAGTGCTGGCAAGGATTTGAGCATCCATCCAAGAGCAGCAGCGTTGCGATGAGCCTCTTTTCCCCGTAGAAGCTCTTCCTCGTCGTACGCTGGCGGGTCCCAGTTTGGCAAGCTTCCTTGCTCGTATGCTCCGTGACGAAAAATCGACCTGATGCGTAGTGCCAACCAGTGTCCTGTAGTCCAAAGTTTCTCCACTACGAGGCGACTCTGGCGCAATAGTGGCGTTGCAGTGGGACAGTCGCCATACCAGAGCGGTGCAAAGGACGTGAATGCATAGATAGCCGCAGTAAAAGATGTTGGCACGAGAACGAATCCCGCCGCAACCCAGTCAAGCTCCGAGAGAGAAACACTGAGTCCTATCAGAAAGAGAAAGAGTGCCGCATGCAAGAGAACGGGAAGAGCCGAGATGAAAACATTCATACCCCACTTGTCAAGACCTGCATTGAACACAAGATGACGCCAGACCCATTGACGATGAGAGGCGACATGTTTTCGCATCCGGCGCGTGTACTCGTTAAGCCATTGTTTGGCCAGGATAGACAGTAAAGCGACAATAAGTGCAAGTGAGAGGCTGAGGAACCATAGCGCGTTGACGCTTCGAGTAACCGGGGGGCGTTGGAAGTCTTCAGGTGACTCAACCGGCACGGTAGAGTCGCTGCGATTGAGCAAGATATAGAGTGCGTTCGCCATGTATTTATCGTAGTCCGGTTGTAGCTTCTTTTGCCTGTGTTGATGGTCAGAATAAATAAAATTGCGGCAAACCGCGCCGAAGGACGCACGCCTCGATGACAAATGCAGTTGCTACCGCAGAGAATAGACCGGCCTTGAAGCTTGTGAGATAGTTAGACTCTAAATGGGACAGGAAGACCTACGAAAATGAGCAGGATATCGAGGGTCTTGTTCCAGCCGTCGATCTCATCTTCGTCCCTTTCTGTTACGCGATCACGATACAGCCGCCAGACACGTGCGTTGTCACTTGTCTCCTCGCCAAACCTGTCCGGGGGATATCGCCTTTCGAGCTCGGTGTACTTTGTAGGATCCTTTGGCGGATAACGAGCTAAGCCACATCCGCCGACATCAGGCTTAGCTGCTTAGAAACAGACCGGCAGTAACACATTGACATACCCTCGCGTTTGATTTTCCATGGATATCTGTTACCATTCGAGTCCTTTTGATCATCAAGAGCTGGCGGGATGGGGTCCCCATTGTCAGGACGTGGCGCGCCAGATGCTTCGTCCGCGTGTGCTTCAATATGAGCACCGCCTCTGGTATCGTCTGGTGTGTTTGCACGGCTGATAGTATACGAGGGAGGCAAGCTTCTCACAGAGCTCGCTGCTGACGCGGGAAGTGGGACTTCGAGGAAGGCGCCTCCGGGACTGACGGACATAGCGCTAGAAGGCAAAAGGTTGGACCGAGCTAAAGCGTTGATCCAGGGGTTGGAGACACCGCTTTGAGTAACAGATCGGCTGGGATTGGCAATTCCAAGCAAGGTCTCCAAACCTGGTCGACAAGATGAGTGGCAGAGGTCAGAAATCGATGGCGGACTTTGGTCGCCGCCGAGATTGGGGCGAACTCCTAACTCGTCGCATCTGCCAGGCTCGGCATCACCAGCCAATCCAATCCAAACAAAACAACTTAACTTAAGCTCTCAAGTCCCGAAAAGGACGTCTGACCCTAGCTGATAAGATGAGAGACAAATTTCTGATATCAATGACGGTTTGGCTCGCTGCTGGGATCAAAACAAACTCACGCAACACGGACATTGCCGGATCACGCTTCGGCTGACGCTCAGCACCAGCAGTTATGTGATTGCTGCGCGAACCTGCCGTACAGTTCAGGCTCGGCATAATCAGCTGATCCACTTCTCTCGCTCCTCTCATGAATCCCGTAGGAGGTGTACAGCCAGTTTGGGGTCGCTTCTCTGCTCTGTCGCGCATTCCCCCGCTATCAGCTGGTTTCATTCTTCTCACGCTGGGGCTTGCGCTGTACAGTCGGAACTACGCGCATTCCTTCGTGACGCATGTACCTGCTCCATATAACGCGGCAGCCATCCTTGCCCAATGTTCTGCCATAAGCGCAAAGATAGCACCAGCTCCCGACTTTGCCAACCGGCGCCTTGTGTCGGACCGGTTTGTTCAAGGAACTGGCGTAGTACTCATTAAGAACGCGACGCTCTGGACCGGCGACGAAATTATCGAGGGCGGTAACCTGCTGCTCGCTAATGGTCTAATCAAGCACGTTGGCGGGCCGTTGTCCGTCCAGCAACTCGCAAGCCTTGGCTACAATGATATCGATATTCGCAAACTCGACGCCGTCGGTAGCTGGATCACGCCTGCGTGAGTGTCGAGGGGCAGCCTACTCGTAGCGGTAAACTTACCTGCCCTACAGTATCATCAATGTGCACTCTCATGCCGGTGTTGGCTCGCTCCCAACGCTCAGCGGGGCCGACGATACCAATTCCATGCTCGGTATTGTCCAGCCTTGGTTGCGCTCACTCAATGGCCTCAACACACACGACCCTATGTTCGAACTTTCTGTCGCCGCCGGCGTCGGCACGGCACTGATCCTGCCAGGCTCTGCCAACGCCATCGGTGGCCAAGCGTTCGCCATTAAACTGCGTCGGACCACAGAAAGATCACCCTTCTCAATGCTGGTTGATGCACCATTCACGTATAACGGCTCGGGAATTATACCAAGCAACCCGCCCAACTGGCGTCATCTCAAGCAGGCCTGTGGTGAAAACCCGAGTCGCGAGCACGGCGGAACGCGTATGGACTCGATTTATGCTATGCGGTGGGCAAATTACATTTCGCACGACCAGAGAGCTGAGCTCCCTTTTAGCACAGTATACACCGCTGCGAAACAGCTCAAGGACAAGCAGGACGCGTTTTGTGCGTCCGCTCGTGCAGGTAACTGGGAGAACTTGGGCGAGTTTCCGGAGGACCTTCGCTACGAGATGCTTGTTGACGTCCTCCGGGGTCGTGTCAAAGGTGAACCAGCGCTCCTGATTTGCTACATGATTGCTGACGTGCGTAAAGTTCAAACACACTGTTACGAGGCTGTGGACATGGACAACCTCGTTCGGCTAAGCAACGAGTTCAAGTTCTCTCTTGCAGTCTTCCACCATGCACATGAAAGCTACCTGATTCCCGACGTGTTAAAAAAGGCATACGGCGGAGCTCCGGCATCGGCCATTTTTGCAGCGTTTGCCCGCTACAAGCGCGAGTCATACCGTCATAGCGAGTATGCTGCACGCGTCTTGCACGATCATGGTCTACCTGTCGTCATGAAGGTATGTTTCCCTTCAGGCGCTTTGAGCCATGAAGTAAGTTTTGGCTGCCGCAGAGCGACGACCCTGGCCCTATCAACATGAATGGCCTACTCTTCGAAGCGCAACAGGCGCACTATCATGGACTGCCCAATGACGTAGCGCTTGCCAGTGTAATAAGCACGCCAGCTAAGATCCTCGGCTTGGACCACCGTCTCGGCTTCTTGCGCCCGGGTACGACGCCGACATTGTCCTTTGGGACTCGCACCCGCTACAGCTTGGCGCAACGCCGATGCAAGTTTTTATCGACGGTATTCCGCAGCTTGACAAGCCCGTCATCGTGCACAAATCTCTGGCACAACAGAAGGCACCCAAGACGCCAAACTTCGATGAGGAGACTGCGAAGACGATAGAGTACGAAGGTCTTCCGCCACTCGAGCCGACGCGTCAGAACAAGCTAGTCCGATTTGTCAACGTTGGAAGCGTATGGAAATCTGGAGAGCGCCGTGACATTTTGGTCAACACCACTAAGAACCTGACGCCTAACGAGAACATCGAGGTGATTGTTCGCGAGGGCAAGATCGTGTGTAAAGGCGTATGCAGCTCGCTCCACTCCAAGGACGAAAACGGCATTGATCTCAGAGGTGGCGAGATTGCTCCAGGTTTGACCGCCGTCGGCGGCTACGCTCAAGCCGGGATTTCGTTTGAAGAGTCGACCGCGGATGGCATCATCCCCGACCCGCTCTCATCACTACTAGGCCAAGGCGCTCTCGTTCGCGTAGTAGACGGCTTGTCATTTGGCCTGCGCAACGAACAGCTCGCGTACAGAAGCGGTGTCACCGGTGCCGTTGTTCTGTCGCAAGGCAATGGTATTGTGCACGGCGTGGGTGCTCATATCTCGTTTGCAGCCCAGAATAGGCTCGATGAAGGAGCAATTCTAAAACCAGTCGCAACTATCAGCATGAGCATTGAGAAGAGCGGCACAAATAGCGTCAGTACACAGATCCATGCTCTTCGCAATCTCCTCAACGGCGGTGGCTTGGGTGACTTGGCCAAGTACTTCAAGCAATTTGTCAAGGTTCGCGTTAGAGCTTACCGCTATTCTGCCACTGCTGACTTTGCATCCCAGGGCAATCTTCCCCTCATCATCAAGACAGACGGCGCAGATATCATTGCGAGCATCATTGAGCTGAAGACCGGTCTTGGTGAGGATTCTAAAGCTCGCATCACGATTGCTGGTGCGAGTGAGGCGCACCTCCTGGCAGCTGAGCTGTAAGTCCTGCCACGGGTTGTCAGCCAAGCGTGCCGACGTATTATAGTGCTGCAGCAAAAATTGGTGTCATCGTCAACCCGCGCCCTATCCCGTTGACTTGGGACTCGCAGCGCATGTGAGTAATGGTGGCAATGAAACTCTCCAGTACTCATACGTCTCTGAAAGTGCCCGTCGCCCTCCACTTGGGCAAGGCAATGCAGTCACAATCCTCCAGTCACACGGTGTGATGGTTGGCGTATCCCCAAGCATGACGGTTGCCATATCCCCAATCGACATGTGGTCTTGGCGCGCCCGTCAGCAGCGCTTTAACCTTGGCTGGGTTCGTGGCGTGTTTGGCAAGTTGAAAGTTTTCAGACTGACTTGCATGCAGATCTTGGCAGAGGCTGACGGCGCACTCACACACGATGAGGCCATCGCCCTGGGGTCGCAGAACATCGAGAAACTTCTTGGATTGGATATTAACGACCAGGATCGTGAGATGGTGGCTTACTCCGGCGGCGACATCTTTTCGTTCGAAAGCAAGGCTGTTGCAGTTATTCAGCCTCTCCGAGCTCGCGTAGACCTGCTCTAAACGCAGCCTCGTGACATCCATCAGCAAGAGTGAGACCATATGCGCTTCCTTGCTTGATGATAAATGTCATTCTATCCAAGCAGCCGCAGCCTAAGTGCATGCGTGTCAGTGTCAGCAAGTTATGAACAGCTGCACGCACTCGTGACAGAAAGCCTGTCGCATTTTTTGTGGTTGCGATTACGTCTTTTGAAATCGATTTTAGCGTTAATAGGTGTATCTCACTTGGATTATCTACTGAGAACCATGGGTGCATGCGATTCCGGGATGTACTGTAAATGCTTTACGGCTGCGGCCTCAGTCAACATGTGCAGTGCCTCCATGGCCTGGATGGCGCGACACATAAACCGATGTAGCATCAAATAACGAGCCGATTATGTGAAACTGTAAATCTGAGGCTCTTCCGCGTCGTCTGTGTCTGGGTGTACTTCTGTTGCTGCGCTCGATCACGTGATCATCAGACGCGCGTCTTCCATTCTCGCAAATTCCCGAGCATTCGAGACTGGTTGCGTGTCTGCATGCGCGTCCGACTGCGCGTACCTCCATCAGTCAGCCTCAGTAGAACGCGCGTCATTCACCAGTAGGTATATAAGGCGACCTCACATTCACCAAAACAAACGTTACCGAACTGCCCAGCCGACATTTTAGCAACCTCGACTCCCACTCAACCATGTCGCATTTCTACACCAATTTCCACAACGATACCTCTAGGCAGCAGCAGCAGCAGCCTTTTGATCTTGAGACGATGCTCGATATTGCATCCAACATCCTCCCCGGCCTCGCGGAGCAGTGGCCGCAGTTCGCTTCCCGGGCCGAACAATTCGCTCCACAACTCTTCAGTGCCGCAGGTGGCTGCCCAGCATTTGCACGTGAGCGTCCTACCAGCAATGGTTCGTTCGTCCCAAGGTAAGCCGTTGCTTCACGCGCAAGATGATTCAGGTCTGTCATCCTAACGCCACTCCTTGTAGGATGGATACCGAGGAGCGCCCCGAGTCTAACGAGACGGTCTTGACACTCGAGCTCCCCGGCGTTTCTCGCGAGCTCATCGGTATTGATGTGACTCCGGGCTCGGATGCTTCCAGCGTTGGCAAGCTCGTTGTCTCGGGCGAGACGGAGACGCGGGTACCAGGGGCGAAGTTCACTTCACGCGAACGCAGCGCCGGCAAGTTCGAGCGCACTATCACTTTACCTAAAGGTGTTAACGTGAGTGTCTTTGGTGAAAGTGTAGTGCGCGGTGATGCTAATCGATACCTACAGGCTGAGGACGTCAAGGCTGACTTCGCGGATGGCGTTCTCACGTTGGTGTTCCCTCTGCGCAAGAGTGTCCCTGAGGCGGATAAAACGCGTGTTTCCATCAACTGAACTACAGGCATAATCATGAGGGGCAATCCTCTCTAGCCTGCGGATGTTGTACCATGTAATGACCGACTCTGTTGGCGAGTGATGAACGTATCTATTGCTATTACTTGAACATATACTACTCATACAAGAGGCAATCGGAGACAATTTTCATGATATTATTGCCTTGCAAAAAGGTTCGCTTCTCTCTGATCTGAGAGGAACGGGATTCATGCTAAGTCGGAAATTTCCGAGTTGAGTTTGAACGGCACTTCAGCCAATGACGATGGCATCATAGATAATCATGTGATACGGCAACACTCTGGAGCACAATAGCTACTTAATACAAGCTAATAAAATGTGCTTTGTTGTTCACAGAGTAAAAGGACGCTTGCTCGGGTCGCAGGACGTGCGCACGTTTGCATCGCGAATGCGCGCAGTGCCGTTCATGTAGTTGATCTGCGGGTTGAGGCAGGATGCATCCTTTGGGAAGCTCCCTTTGTGAAGGAGGTAATTGTACATGACCTCGACCTGCGCGAAGTCTTCCGCATACGAACTGTTGGCGTAGTCATCCGGAACGCAACTGGATTGGGCAACTGCAGTTTGCCATGCCGCCCCACCATTAGTACCCTGGTCTAGGCTGTGTGCAGCTTCATGGTTGAAAACTTGGGAAACACAGTCCCCGTTGAAGGCTGCGATGATGTACATCAGTCAAGGGGGAGGCGATGAGGCACGGGCATGCGTACTAATGAAGTCGCCGCTCGAACCCGCGCTTGGGCCGGAAGCGGATGTAGCAAGTGCAGCGCCGACGTATGAACGCACGCCGGGTGGAATAGTGGCGAACCTGACGACGACGGTGATCAGCCGCGCGAGTCCTCGACATTGGGGAGTCGGCTTCTCACCTTTCAACAAGAGTATCCATGCTAACACAGCAAAGTCAGCTTTACAGCCTGTCTGCAGTACACTGAATCTTCACACACCTCATGTTCGCATTGGAGCAACGGCACAACACCCATGGCGTGGCGCAATCGGAGTAGGTAACGCGGACGGCCTGGATGTCGGATGCAGCGCACTTGCCGCTGGCGCGCGAGACACACATTGAGGGTGCTGCGATGCTGACTCGTGAACTTGAAACACGCGGGATCGTGCTGTAGTAGTTGTCCAGTGGGCTCAGGCCATTCATCGACCAGACGGGTTTGCCGAGGGCGGCCTCGACAGCAGCCGGGGCGGAGGTAGCGACGATGAGAGCGAGTGAGATGAAGGAAAACATGACTGAATCGCGAGATTGTAGATGATCTGTGGGTTATTGCGAGATTTGGGCTAGGAGCAGCGAGCTTTATACACAAGAGGACGGCGTACTGCCAAAGTCGGCTTAGTGGTTGCAGCTGCTTTGATTGCCGAAGCCTGTGTGTGTTGTCAACCATGGGGTATCCCCTGCCGCGCCCCCGCTTTGAAGTATGCATGAACCCCTTCGGGATGTGCGAGAACTGGCATCAGCAGACAGTAATCCATGTGGGGAGCATAGGTTCTCATTGTGGCGCTGCCGTACGAGATGGTCGTGCAGGAACTGGTTGCCGGGCTTCTAAGGTTCTCATACCATGCGGCCGGGATTTTAGGAGCTCCGCTGTCGTCATCGGAGAAGCGTAGCGCAAAGTTTAAACATCACGAAACACGACCCACCCCAAGTGAGAGAGTGTCTGGATGAGTAAATGTACCACATGCAAGGCATCGGAGTGTGGTAAATGTGGATAGATGTGCTTCTTAAAGCCTGCTGACGCGAAGAAATGTGAGTGAGTGACTAGAGGAGTGGGGCCACTGCGCAGCAGTGCAGCTCGGCGAGATCGCGATCCGGGAACCGAAGCACTATGAACCGCAAGGTGCAGCCCCATGACAATCTTTCAAGTGATCATGAGGTCTAGAAATCTCGACGGCGTTACATGATATCAAAACAACCACCGTTTCGATGGCGCTGCGAAGCCGACTTTGGAAGCAAGGTCAAGCAGCCGCTGTCCAGCCGGTCAATCAACTCGAGCCCCAGAGCATCAGGATCGTGCTCTAATAATTTGTTGCGGTAGGTCACGTTATTGCGCATGGTGCGGAGTTGACTCAGGCTAGTGCCGGCGGGCGCCTTTTCGCAACTCAGCTACCGCCTCCTTCTTCGTTTCTGGACGTTCGCACTTTCAATGACAGCGCGCCGCCGACCTTCATGCTCAATCACTTGTCGACTCACTTGTGCAGCTGCTCTTGGAGCACATGACGAGAGGAACGGGGCGTGGCACGAGACCTCCGATTCGCACTAGTCGCATACCGCTTTCGTCGATAACTCTAAATGCATACCGTTTCGGTCACAAATTCGACCGTTTTTGGAACGGCCCGCCACAAAAGCTTGTTTTAAAGAGGCGCGCCACTCGGTCGACCCTCGCGCGCCTCTTCCTTCTGCTCTCACGAGCCCACTCTGCGCGCGCACCATGGCCTTGTCGCCGTCCGGCCACGATTGCTCGCTTCAAGCTCTCGGCTTCTACACGCGCTTTGTGACGGGCGAGGTTGCCATCCCTTGCGTTATCTCCACGCCGTACCATCTACCCGTCATAATCGGAGTGAGGCTCGGTGGTCTCCTCAGCAACCCCAATCTCTTCAATGCCAGCGATTTCCAACCCAGCGACTCTGAATTTGGTATGGCGCTTGCGAATGCGACCAGCAACGCTGCAGTCAATCCAGATCTCGTTCGTGTGCTTGTTGCCCCAGTTCCTCCAGCTGCAGCTACGAATAATGGCAAGATGAGCGTTCTGCTTGAGCTTTGTCATGGCGAAACTGGCCAGCTGCTCGTGGCGTTAGCCTGCGCAGATCTCCCAATCGCTCATCGTACGTTTACTTGGCTCGCACGAGCTACGCCTAGATAACTAACCAGATGTTTCAGTGACAGAACAAGCCGCCCCTCAGCCATCGTCTCAGCATCCAACAACGTACCCATCGCCCATAGTGAATGCTTCGCGAAACCGTTCGACACCAAATCGTCAGAAAGCCGCGCCGCGGGCCAACAAGAAACAGTCCACGTCGGCTCGTTCCCAGCAGTCCGCGTCATCGAACTCTCAGTCTCACCGTCCGTTTCAACCCGTTGTGCCAGCTGGCCCTCCTCCACTCCGAGTCATTGGATCTGGCATGATTTCGGGCTCAAACTCTGGCTCAACTTCCCCGCCCAAGTTGATCACCTTCGGCTGCTTTCAACACGACATCGCCGGCGAGCTCGCAGTTCCAGTCATCCTCCTCAACCCAACCTCACATATGTTTGAGCTCTGGGTCAGCTGTAACGGTGCACGCGTCTCGTACCAGATTCGTCTTCTCAATGACAAGGAACGTCTGTTTCCTGGGCTGTCACCGGAGGAGGCTCATGGGATGCGGGTGCTTTTGGTCTCGAATGCACACCATCTTATCGATCCTCGCGGGTGTATCCAGGTCGAAATCGGTGTTCACACTCTGTCCGGCGTGCTTGTTGTCAGTGGCCAGTGTGCCACCCTGTATTGGAATCCTGAGAGTGCGTGTCCATCTTGGTGCGACATGCTGTCTTACAATTTCATCCAGGTCGCGAATGGTCTTCAGTAACTCAATACGCTACCGGTGCCCCGAGTTCTCTACCCAACCCACTTTCAGCACCGCCCTTTCACCAAGATATGACTTCGAATCTCCCGTATCAAGCGCCCTCAACGATGAACTATCACCCAGCTTCGCTCGCGGCCATCCAAGAGGAAGGAGAATCCCTCGAGCTGGAGTCAGCGTCCCAACAGATCGCCCCATCATTGACATCCGGCCTCGCCCCCTCCACGTCGCACGCTATGTCCACTGCTCCACCCGCCCTCACCGACTTTCAACTTGCAATGATCGATGAAGATGACGAGACGGAACCTCAGAACCAGCTCACTCAGCCCTCCCCGTTGTCTTCGCCCGATAGAGAAGGGAATGAGTTGTCATCCGCCATGCAAAGCTCGCCCATCAACGCTTCCGTTCTGGACGAAAATCTCGATGTTCAGTCAACCGACATGTTCGCGGCCGGCTCCGTCGAGTCACACACCGGACCACCCGCTGACCCCGAGATCAATCCACTTCGCTTCCCTTGGCGCAACCCTGCTCTATACCACGCGGCGACGGAATACGAGGTCTCGTTTCATGACGGCGGCGAGGGTAACGGCGTCTCACAGAGACCTAAGACGCCATCCAAACCTTCTCCGTCGACGACACCGGGCGCGAGTGCTGTTCAAACGTCAGAATCGAGGTCGAAGATCCCTGACTCCCCGTCGTCGGCTCGTCAACAACGCTCGTCGCCTGCTGGTGTGCCACCTGCTCTGACGATAATCGCGGGACCAGATCAAGCGCTCTCACCGGACCTCTCGCCGACACGGAAGTCGGCCACTCCACAGGCGAAGACAGGCGTGGTGAAGAAAGGCAAGGCATTGGAGGCCGAAGCCAAGGAGAATGCCGTACCCAACGCAGGCGGAGCTACTAGGACGTCGCGTGAGACGAGCAACCGCGCTCAGCCATATACGAAGACGTTGCGCTTCCAGAGGGCCAGGAAAGGTGCTGCGGGAAGGGCGACAAAGGATGGGGGATCGGCCGTTTTGCAGTCGTTGTGAAGTCGCACGACTACCACTGACACTGTCGCACTACCTTTCAAATGTTCTGAGACCGACATTGTGCTTTTATTCTTGCTGAAGCGGTTCAAAACCGTATGGTAATATGACCAGCTTTCCTGCTAGCAAACCTATTGCCGGCACAATGCTGGATTTGAAAGCCGGTGCCGGCTCCGCGCGCGGATCCGATCGCCCGTCGCCCTCTTCCTCTCCCGCATTATCCGCCCGTGCACACGCATGACAGCCCACTCATCTACGTCCTCCTTCTCTTCAGCTGCTGCACGTGCTGGACTATCGCGTCTGCCGTTCGAGCACGACGTTGCCCTGTGGCGGACCGATGGCAACGTCATCCTCCTCCCCAGCAACCGTGCTGTTGGCTTCTGCGTGAACCAGAAAGTCCTTCTTGAACAGTCGCCACGGTGGAGTGAGGTCCTTAAGCCGCGTGCCGGTGGGCAGCGGTATGAAGATAACGTGCCAGTCTATGAACTTGATGACGCTGAGGAGGATCTGCGAGTTTTGTTGAAGTATTTGCATCAATCGTATGTTCTTCCTCCATAAACCGATTGTCGCTTTTTGATACCTTGCTCTAACGTTCTGGTTCACCTACAGTAACCCAATAAGCGCGACACCACGTCTTGCTGGCTGGACATCAACATATGCAGCACTCGCTCCTATCTTGCGTCTCGCGACCAAGTACGATATGACGGAGCTTCGCAAAGAAGTCATCGCGGTGCTCGAGGGAGACTGGCCGACAACGCTTCAGGGTTGGGACGCAAACGAGGGAGAGATGCATCAGAGGATTTCGCAATATTGGCAAGGCTGGAACGGTCGGACAACATCAACGCTCGTGGGCACCGAGCTTGATGCTATTGGTCCGGAGGCTGGTGAGCATTCCTCTTATCTCCAACTTCGCAACAACTGGGTGCTGACAGCGCGACGTAGCGACCATTGTTACTCTCGCCCTCGAATGTGACGTTCCAAGCATCCTTCCCGCAGCGTTCTACCACCTCAACCGTGTCTACCAGAATCCCAAGACTCACAAGTCACTTTTAGCTCCCGGTCCACAGAATCGCACCTTTGTTCCACACGTCCTGCCAGCTCGTGCCCTGCACGCGCTTCTGCTTGGCCGCGAGAGCCTCGCCCGTTTCGCCTCCGAGGCACGATTCAACGAATCCGACTTTGAGCAAGACGGATGTTGCAGCGGTGCGAGGACGTGGTGGGGCGATGTCGGCGTGCGGAAGGTGTCCGAGGGTCCATGGAGGCTCGATCCTCTACAGGCACTTGAGAGGTTGACCAGGGAGCTGGAGGCTAATAAGGAGCCCAAGAACGCATGTCAGAAATGTCACGCTCAGACAAAGGCGTCCCTTATGGCTCTGCGGAAAGAGTTGTGGAATCGGTTGCCGCGCTGGTTCCGCGTAGATGTTGAATAAGTGAAGATGGACAGGATGATGGCTCAGGTACTGGTAGGACGGCTGTTGTCATTAGAGTTGGTATGTGATTTCCTCTTACGACCCTCTCTGGACTCTGGACGCTCTGTCGGACATTTTGATTTTTGGACATGTATTACGGACGCTTGGACCATTAGGTATGGCTCAATATTTGACACTCGCGGAAACAGACACAATAGGTACTATCATCGATCGAGAATGCTTACTGTATGCTCGCCGTTCCCTCTGTTATCTTCGCCATTCTTGGGTTTACTTTCATGTCCGTGGCAATGCACCCGCGTTCAGCCCTTGATTTCGCTATCTGATGTGCTCCGCGGGCGCGTGCCAAGCCCTCAAAGTAAATCTGTGCTTCGCATCTGGCCGGCTCCAGGCTCAGCTGTCAGCAGTGTTTATGGCCCAAGGCCATTCGTCTGGTCCGAGCTGGGCACTCAGTTTCAATGTTTTCGGCGTGGCACATTTACTCTCCAGACTCAACTTGGCGGTCGGGATGATCACTCCGGCGACGGGACTCGGTTCGCCGTTCGGATTGGCATGTTCCGTGTGTGCTGCGGGAATTTGCCGCACCAGCGCCTGGCTGTCAAACCGGTGCAAGAGCGGGCGACTGCGATTGACGTGCCTGAAACACGGACCTGACATCACCTCAGCGTTTTGCCGCACCGATCAACTTTCCGTTCTAGTATAAGCCGCATTTCTCCCAAGGTCCACGGACCTATCGGTGATGGCCGGCAGTTGCTGTCAGAGCATACTGAGTGGATTCAACAGTGAGCCATCGAGGTGCTCAGTGCGAGAGGACGTCCCGAATGTGTAAACAAGAGTGGATCCCGTCATCAGCGTCAGCGCGAGACATGCCGCATCTGTCTTTCAATATGCCCAAACGCCGTCCACGGGGTCACAACCTCCTGAGAATCGAGCCAACATCCGGACCGCTGGCATGCTAGCATATATGAGCGTGGCATCAGGTCGCGACCTCAACCAACTTCCTCTCTCCGAGGCAGCCTCCCCCCTACTCGCCCATCAGTTCGCCGCTCCCCAACGTTAACCACACTCCTTCAATCCAACATGCTCGTCACCGCAATCTCCGTCGCTTTCTGCCTCATTACCAGCATTCTGGCCGCGCCTATTCCACAGCCTTTGGCTGAGAACAGCGTCAAGCTCACACCTCACTGGCGCGCGCGCGCACCCGTGGCGGAGCCAGAAAACGATTGGCGTCGTGAGGCTGAGGCCCAGCCAGGAGTCGATTGGCGTCGTGAGGCTGAGGCTCAGCGAGGAGGAGTCGATTGGCGTCGCGAGGCTGATGCCCAGCCAGGAGTCGATTGGCGTCGTGAGGCTAAAGCCCAGCCAGGAGGAGTCGATTGGCGTCGTGAGGCTGAGGCCATCCCTGAGGCCCAGAAGTCGGACTGGAGGGCACGCAAGGTCCAAGGCGAGGTTCTAGAGCGTGCGTCAAACGAACTCGCCGGGCGCGAGCCTCAGTATAACTATCCTCCGCATTGGCGCACTGGCCCGTGAGCGGTGGATTGGGTGATGGATCAAGTCTCACAGGGGACATCGGACCACACGCCAGTCGGCGACTGCTCTCATATCTGGTGTATTGTCCTGCTGTCGATTCAGCTTGCCATACAAGAGCTTCCTTAATTGAAATTGTCCGCATAACCAATCATTGTCAAATCTCCCTCGTGCACGCAAATGCCCCACGAACACTCTTTGCTGGTTTTCCCTGTCTCTCCTTTGAGTCTTAATCAGTGGGACTTCACAGAATACGAGCGGCCATGCCTGGCACATCCTGGAGATGCGTAGGTTTCGCAATTTGCCTGCGTAGAATACAATTTCCATGTTGCCCCGCGTCTCTATCAGCTTCTCCCACTGCGATATTTTTCTGTGACTGTTTTTTCTTCTTAATTCTCTGTCAAATCTCGCGGAGGAAAGTTTGCGCAACGCTTGTTCAGCAGCATCAGTCTGCGCAGTTGACGTCGTCACGGTCAGCGACAGGAGTCAAACTTGACGACACTGACATGCTCTGCATTGTCACTTTAGAGAGCACCTATGAATTCATTGCTCATCACAGCTGCCCTTGAGCGCTGGGTGCACATATTAGAAACCTATTTTATCGGCTCTCGCCGGGACGTTCCCCCGTCTCTTGCCAAGGCTGAGCCCAACCCCCACCTAACAGCGATATGCGGACTGTCGCAATTTTGTTCTTCGTTGGTACCCTCTCATTTTTCACCACTACCCTGGCTGTGCCAATTCCTGTCTCCACGCCCATACCTACGCTCACCGTTTCGCCAGGCGGGCTCAAAAACCCGCCCATGTGTCCAATGACCATCTGCCCGACAAATGCAGATATACGCAAGCGTGCCGCTTCTAATCTGCAGTTGACCTTGAACCACAGGTGAAAGTTGTGGAACTGAGCGAAAAGAACTCACGCTAATCCGACGGTTCGAAGGATTCGGGGCTCTACTTTGCGTTCGGTGCTCAGATGCGTCTATGAAATATGCGATATATTTTTGTTGGAAAGCCAACTGTATTTTTACGTGCTTTCGCTAGGCTGTCACAAGTAAATTATATACTTCGGTGAGAACAGTTGGGCAAGACTCTCGGGATTCGCCAGATTCCGGTGTGAATGCCGCGTCCATGCTCCCTGTCTGCCTCCTCCTGCCTTCTATTACGCATCCATCCCCGTCACCTCGCCTTTACGCCGCCAGCAGCAGGTGGAATGAACCACTTGAGTTTCTCCGGTTGACAGGCTCCTGTCCATCTGTCTTCACCCGTCACCATGTCACTTTTGGCGGTGGTCACCTCGCTCGCGTGGATGTTGGCTAGACGACGCGCCACACAATGAAGGATTTAGAATTGAAGCCAAGCGAGTTGTTACCGCCACGGGCATGCACATTTGACCTTGACCGCAGCCTCGTCTCTGTCTTCGTCTAGGTTCTCGTCTTGACCTACGTGTGCCCGCAGGTGTCGCGTGTGTGCGGGCAGGTCCAGATTGTCCTCGTCCGGCGAATCCCCATCAGTATCGTCCTGGCCGGCATCATCATTTCCGTCCTCAAACGGTGGGAACCAGGCGTCGCACAAGTCCTGCGGGCACACTGGTGGTGGCCATTGCTCTACTATCTCGAAGAGCTTCGGTGCGGTAGCCGGTTTTGGCGCGGAAATGGGTGCAGGCGATCGATGAGGTGCGGGAAGTGGATCCGGCTTGGGCAACGGCGCAGCTTTCACCGGGCATGCAACCAGTGCCAGAAAGAGAACGAGCGTGAAATGCATGCAAGAAAAAGAAAGGCGAGTTTGAAGGAATGGACGGACCCAAGAG
>Ga0247815_10001733_pt1 | contig 16576 bp, 24 predicted proteins | sample UWRJL194509B1_FD_181014 | JGI IMG/M metagenome (GOLD analysis project Ga0247815, IMG submission 181014) | Plant litter microbial communities from Arlington Agricultural Research Station in Wisconsin, United States - UWRJ-L194-509B-1 | ecosystem: Environmental > Terrestrial > Plant litter >...
GCTCTGTCGCGCGTGTCGATGCTGACCAGTTTTGGCATCGCGGTGTTCTAGTGCCATCGTCGAACTCTGTACACGCCACAAGCCGGTTGCTGTAACACAAGTGCGCTTCGAGCTTGCATGGATCGGCGTTGTTGTGTTTCTTCAGTACTGTGAGTTGTCTGTGTCAAGATTGCAACACCCACGCTCATCCGGATGCAGCTTCCGCTGTGGTTTTCACGACCATGTATTGGTTCGCATTCGACTGTAGCGCCTCTTCTCAGATCGAAACCTGCCACATGACAAACATGGTCGCTTTCATATCCTCTCTCGCGATACCCTTTACCAGTGCGTCTACTTGTCTCGGATCCTCACATCACGTTGCATCCGGCTAACTAGTCCGTACCAGCACTGTGCTATTTCATCTTCTTCGTGATCGTCGCCTCCCGCACTGCCAGACGCGAGTTCCGCGAGAACGTGTGGCGCACACCGGTCCGCGCAGTCGATTGGGACGAACGCCGACGAACCGTCGTGAACTTCGACGACACACGCTCGATCGCCAGCTTCGCCAACAAAGAAGAGGCCATCATGACCCTCAAGTCGCAATCAAACTACCTCAATACGACTTCACGCACGACAGCATCCAAACCGCTAAACGACAATGCGCTGAACCTCAAACTGGACATGGGTTACATCGCGCCTCCCCCGCCGGCTGCGATGCCTCCATCGGCTGAGCCTGGGCCTCTTCGTGGCTTTACACCGAAGCCGCTACAGATGATTCAGACCATCAGGCAAAGTCTCCAGCGTAGCCCTACAGGTCGCAGCGCACGCGGGAGTGTGATGACGCACTCGGATGCTTCGGTGTACTCTACCGACTCACCGGCACGTCCAATGGGCATCCCCCAGATCATCAGGACCTCAGCAAGCACAATGGCGAACTCGATGCAGAGTCCAGTCCTTGCACTGGGAAAGGTCAAGTATTTCCAGGCGACCTCGTAAACAGGGCGACGTGCCCAACATTGATACTTTAGCACATCTTCAACGAGTTTGGAATGAACTTCCTGTTGTGCTTGGCTCTGATGCGTGCCATGACGGTGTCAATTTGAAAACTCAGCCTATTAGACGATGCGGAGCTCGAATACGCTCGCGATGGCCTGTGGAACAAGTTTGAGGCCAGAACGGTGCTATCTCTCACAGTGATGAACCATACTTGTGCTCTTGCACTTCATCTTTGACATCACATGGCTACAGCTCTCATCTCACGGTTTCATTTGTACTCTTTCCGTCGAAGGGCGAGTCGGTTGCGAAGATGAGGGTGACAGGGTCGACGGTGTGGTGAAGAGTAGCTCCTGAATGTCGCCAGCGCGAAGTACTTGACTGCGTGTATCAAGTTGACCGGCAACTTCGCAAAGTACACCACTTGGATGCTTATTGAGAAGTCTAGGGCTCATGATGTGGCCCGAACGCACGAAATTGGCATTCTGTAAGATTATTGACGACCCAAGTGTATCAGAGTGACATGTAAGTAAACAAGTCCCGCGGACCAGAATGAGAATGGAATGGCTCGTCCGCAGAGCGTTGCACCATTCGAGGTAAGGGAGGGGGGGTCGGTAACGTGTTAAGTCGGCAGTGGTTTTGCAATCAGAGCAATGGGTCGTGGGGAGCCGCAAAGGACCGCCGGCCGAGCGTGATGGTGCGTTCCCTCTGCACTGCGGGTGAGACCTGATACTACATCACAATGTCCCGCATTTCATGCGCGTGGAAACGCTTACTACGAGTAGGCGAGCATACTTAGGAGTAAGGGGAAAGCGGTTGACCTCCACAGGTCAAAAAGACTCGCACGCGCGATCCGCTCACTCCTGACGCGGAGGCCAGGGAGCTAAGCGTAGATCAGACTGAAATCACGTGCAACAGAGCGAGCGCAGACGCACTTTGGGACGTGAGTGACAGCCGGTCGCCTCTCTGGCGAACGGGTGTGTCGCCCTGCGGATCGACCTCATACTCGTGCCGAACCTTGTCCTCGTACCATGTCTGTGTTGCTGCCTTCTTTCGCGCAAACATCTGGGCTTCGCGCTCACGTGACGGCGTCCATTTGCTCTTGAGTATCCGCCGCACGGCCTCAGGACTAATCCTGAACCGTTGCGCGAGGACAGGTGTTGTGAAAACTTCAGGTTGCGTATGGTGTAGCGCGCGCAACCCGTCCATGGCCTCGCGCGAGAGCTTCTTCGGCGGGTTCCAGCCTTCTGGATGCTTCTCCTTCAACGCAGCGCGGTATTGGCGATATCGCTCAGGCGTAGGTCCATCGTGCTTTGCATATTTTGGGCCACGCCACGGTGCCTCTGGCTTTTGGAGCGATGAAGACGACCCTACAGACTCTGCAAGAGGTCCGACATTCTGGGGACGGGGCCAGCGTGCGGCGGCGACGCGTCGTGAAGCGGCGAGTTTGAACATAAGGACAAGTGCCACCGGCCGAAACCGGCACGTTCAGCTGTGGTTCTTGCTAAAATTTAGAACTCCCGAACATGAAGCTACCGTATCCCCTCCTGGAGGTGACATGGGCGTGTCACGCGATGTCACACTAACTCGACGCTTGCTAGGAACTGATTCAGAGGCTCAAATTCTGGCCACGGCAGGCCGAGAAATGCATACATTGAGTCCAACCACAGGGATCACAAGTTATCATCAAGTCATGGCCAGGCTACTCAGGAGCTGACCGAGCCGACAGCGAGGTATGCAGCGCCTGGATCAGCTCGAGCATTGTGGCCATCTGCGTCTGCAGTCCTTTCACGTCCTTCGCAAGGGCAGAAATCGTTGGCTCCTCGCCCTTAGTTTCTTCTTCTTTCAACTCCGACTCCGACTCCGGCTCGCGGCGGAGGTATGGGGCATCGCGGTTGCGGATGAGAACCAGGAAATGGGTGTTGAAGGAATGTTCGCCACAAGGGGCATTTGCGAGCTCGGGTCTGAACGCGCATCCGTCACACAAAACGAGGACGGAGCCGTCGGTCTCTGCCAATGGGATTTCTGTCAGTGATTGCGGGATAAGATTTGCAGCAGACTCACCTGAGCAAGTCCTGCAAGCGTAGAACGCGCCGGGAAGCTCAATGTTGCACTCCGTGCAATTCTCCACGATCGATGGAACTGGTTTCTTCTCGGCCGATGCACCTGTGACTGCCGCTTCGCCGGCCTCGCGAGTCTCATTGGTTGCGTCGACTTCCTCTGAGGTTGGCTCGTCACCGAAATCTATATCGTGTCTGGGCACTGCATCCACCAGGCTTGAACGGGCCGATCGGAGGCGTCCAGCTCGGATCCGCGGGATTTCCACCCTGTACAGACACATGTTGTGCTCGAGCGTGTGTGTATCGCTTGGGAATTCATGCTTATTCGTCGGCAGATTCACGCAGTCGCTGCACAACTGGTAGTCCGCTGCGAGAAGTACTCAGTCATGCTACCAAGCCACCAAACCTGAGAACCTACTCTGCGGACAGTCGAGGCAATCGTAGCGGTTATTCGTCATGGGTGAACGATGGCATCCGTCACAGTAATACCTGCACAGCTTTAGTCAGCAACATATAACGTTCATTGTATGTGCGCACCCGACGTAGACGGCAAAGCTTTTGCGCATCTCAATCTCGCCCTTGGCACGACAGTATGCGAGATCCCGCGGAGAAAGAACTACAACCAGGCGATCCAGTTTCTTCTGGTCATCTTCAGAAAGATACTGCCGTCCATCACCAGGTCCGACGAGACTGTCGAGGGCAGCGGCTACCGCAATCGTCTCGTACTCTTTAATGGCAGCGCGCCGGGCCTCAAAATGGTCCCAGCGGCGAGTTTGCTGCACCTTTCTGAGGACCTGATTGGCAGCACGTTGGAACCTTTGAATTAGCGAGAGCTCGGATGGGTCGATTGCGTCCGTCGTCTCCAGCTCGTCCTGCCATTCGGCACCATAAGCGATCTTTATCGGGTCCGGCGAACCGAAATGCGTGTCTGATTCGTCGGTGAGCGTGCCCAGGTCGATGCCCCACTCGTCTATAGTGTTCCGGTGCTCGGACCAGTATTCGTACTCGTCGGGCATGAGCGACTCATCATTGAAGATGCGATACTTGATGTCGTGTCAATTGGGTGCGCCGGACTAGATTAGTGAAAACGTACCAAACCGCCATAGAATGTCGAAAACTGGGTTTTCGCATCCAAACCCTGCTGCCGGAAGCTCTCTGAAATAGGCGTGTCAGTACTTTCGCGGAGATACAATACGAGCACGGACCTGTGAGGGTTGACATCCGTCCCACAGCGAGCCCAAGCACGTTCGAGAGCGTGGTCGAACAAAGTTCGAGCTCGCGACGATCGAGCTGAACTTTCTTGGCCAAATTAATCAACCGACCGTGGCGCAGGAGCAGGACCCAGATGACGGGCATGAGGAACTACGAGGCCGTTTCCGCACGTTAGTGACGGCTCCTATCAGATACATCGCTACTCACGTGCTCGACATGGTTATCGTCGAAGTACAGAGACACCATCTCGACGGATGGAATTTCGTAGTCAACTCGGGCCAGCAACTGGTCCAGGTGGGCCTCGTGGCGATTGCTGCGCTCTGTCACTAGCTGTTCCATCTCGAAGGCCCCTACAACCTCCTCAACTCCGCGGGCGAGCTGTTTCACCCCTGTCTCATTGCATGAGCATCTCTTCCGACGGCTTAAAAAAAAGAACAGACGTACAGGTGTGGACGTATGAGTCTACATACGAGCAGACGAAGCTGCGGTTTTCTGTATAAGGGTAAGTTTCAACCAGATAGCGTCTAGGAAACGCTGTATACCAGGTAAAACCTCATTTGCGTCGTAGATCATGGTGTTGTAAAGAGCTTGAATGGCCCTTGAATATCGGTACAACTCAAGACGCCACCCTGAAACAACATTAGTTCAAGATGAATGAGGTGTCAAGGTTGCCGAAATACGCACCAACTGCCGCGTACGCGAGACGCTTGAGGATACTCCAGCCTTCTGGCATGCTCTTGCTCCGCGCGAACCGGTTGACCTCGCGAATGTTGACAAGACCGCTGAGGTCGTCGTCGAAAGCCTCTTTGAGAGCGGGGACGTAGAAGATGCTGAGGTACTCCAAGCACCACTCATCCTCGTAGGACATTCTCGGGGGTTCATGCTCGTCATTGGCCATTTTTGCGGCGAGGCTGCGTGAGCTGAGAGCGTCATTCAAGTAATCATAGTCTCTCGTCGCAGAGCCAACATGCTCTCTGAAGTAATCGCGCAGAGCGGGAATGAAGAATGACGTCTGCACGGAGAGCGGCCATTTCATGATACGCCAGATATAGCGAAGATGCTGCGACGAGATAGTTAGACTATAAAGGCATTAGATCACAGGTGCACGTACCGGATCCTTCACACGGACATAGGTAGCCTCCTCAAAGGCTGCTGAAAAGCGAGACTCAGTGTACCTGATCGCGTTCTTGATCTCGTGCTTGGAGAGCTCAAGCGACATCAGATACAGCTGCCTGTTCTCTCCTAACTGCGTTTCGAGTGGGATGCGCAGCTCTTGCAGGAGAGATGCCTCGACGGTCTTGTCCTCATCGCCCTTGCTCTTTGCTGACTCTATAACGCCCTTCTTTGTGATCGCTTCTGTGACCTCCCTGATCTTGACGCTGTTGTTCAGGACAATTTCGGCGCCGCCGCGCTTTTCCACTTCTTTCGCAATATCTTCGTCAATCTTGGGCCGAGTGCGGATCATCTTCCTGAGATAGAGCTTGTCCTCGGTTGGAAGTGCAGAACGGTTGATGACAGCGCCCTTGATGTCCCTTTTGAGGTTTTGGAAGCTGTCGAGGAAGCCTTCAAACTTTTGCTCCCATGACTGAGTGTGATTGAGCATAAGCTCTGAGCCAATGTGAACGCAGCACTCACTGTCGCCTTGAAGAACTTGCTGATCGCCTTGCTGTTGTGATACTTGTCGACTACGTTTCCGCACGCCTCGATCGTGCTGAGAACCTGTGCCCAAGGAAAGCATCGACCAGTTGTCATACAACACAGAACAAACGGACGCTACTCGCCTTTTCGAGGATGTCCTGCAGGCGGCTGCGGATGGTCTGGCCGCTGAGAAGCACTTGATCGGGATCGTTGAGGCTATTGAGACTGAGCGCAGGCCGAGGATCAGTCCACGTGAGTATGTATGAACGACAACGGACGCACGAAAGAAGCTCGCTCATTGTGTCTGTAGCCGCGAGGATAAGGCCGCTAACGCGTTGGTCCTCAGCGCGTCGCTTCACCTCTGCGAATGGTGTGAGTGACTGGGTTCATACTTAATGGAACAGAGCCGGTACCGAGGGCAATAAACCCCTTGAAGCTGAGCACTGTAGCTGTGATGATGTCGTCAGAACCTCTACCGTACCACTCAGGTTTGTAGTAATCATACCTTCTATATATGGATGAACCTTCTGAACGGCGTCAAGCGCGCCGATGACCTTCTTGGCAACGTTGAGGATGTCGCTGGTGAGCTTCGTATCATCGCTCGCCATCAAAGTGCCGACCGACTCGAAGGCCTCGTTGAGGGCCGCAGTGTTGTCAGTCATTATGTAGACGACACTTGAGGTGAGGGAAAGCTGTCAGATTAGGTCTAATTGAGTGTCTCATTCTCGCGCGGCGTGTTGGGACGGGCTCACCGCGTAGTGGTGGCTTTGGCGAGGTCACTGCGACGGGATGCGGAAGGAACGACTCAACATGTCGCAGTTTCGCGGCCGGTGATATAAAGAGCAACATGCGGGCAGTGCATGATTTGCGGCGAAGCGGAGTCGCCGACAGGGGAACTAAGGATCCGAGTAGAGTCGCGGTCAGGAGTCCCCGAAGCGCACGATTGAGACGACAATGCCTATTTCTTGTTCCAACTCCGCGAAAGTGATCAGTGGCAGAAACTCATTTAGGCCCATATATGGCACCGAGAACGATATGTAGACCGTGTCTGAGCAATGTAAATGGTCTGGCAAGTGTGGCCACCCCCTGCACCACTCCGGCGACAAACAGGTGGTGACAGCCTCACCCCGATACAGTAGAGGATCCCGCCGTGCACGTGAACATCTGTGGGCAGCACCCTGTCAACATCAGCCTAATCCGGCGCGTTTGGAGACGTGCGGAAAACGCGGCCTCCGGTCAAGTAGGGGAAGCGCACTGTCGTCCGTATTACGGCCGAGGTGTAGAGGAGGCAGCCAACGCGCTTCTACTGAGCATCGCGCACCGAATGGAGTCATGATCATTACTGGAACGTTTATGAGGACTGCTCGCCATGGCCAATCTGCAAGATTGGACATTCGAGATATAAGTGGGTCTCAGGACCCAGGTACTGCTTACCATGCTTCTTCTTGCCCGCAGCCTTCTACTCAGCCGTCACATGCGCAGCCTTAGCCCGCGTCCTGACAACTGTTTGCCACACGGGAGGACAAAGAAGCTCGCATAAGTCCTACTCGTTAGCGGGCTTCATGGTGGCAGCGGGTTTAGGAAGACTGCGTTGATGCACGAGGGACGAGCCGCTTGCTCTGCGAAGAGTCGGCGACGGCGTCACAGCAGGGGCAACGGGAGGCGGGGTGGTCGGTGCGCATGCGCTGGTCTTGCAACCGGCGCCGAATCTTCAAGCAAGCGTGACGGTGCCGTACTGTCGGCTATCAGCGTAACATAAGGTAGGCAGCGCGTAAAGCCCACCGACGGTGTCACGATTGGGCCACATCCAGCGCTTAAGGCACTTTTGGCCCTACAGCAGCCGCAATACAGGGGTTTTCGTCGATTTGGTCAACCTGAACTGTGGTAAAATAGTATTAGATTTTATGTGCTGAAGGAGGAAGGTTGTGCAATTGCGCTGCAGGAGCTGATAGGTGATCTATGCGGCTGATGCGCTGTTAAAGGGGCCGACCGTGCCAGCAGGCTTCCGACCCTATCACCACTTTACACGGCCTGGCTGTGGGTCTCAAATGTGGATCTAGACGAATTTATGTCAATTTCCTTCCATTCAGGTTGAGCATAATAGGCAAATGTGGGATTTTATGGGTACAGCATTCGAATTTCGACTCTCCGCGGGATTTGCGTCCCAATCGGGACATGTCACGGAGGTCGGTGGGCTTTACGCGCTGCCTACCTTTGAAGCAGCCGCAAACGGCACGGCCATATATCATACATAATACGGCGTGCTGCCCTAGCGCTGTAATGACACTGCACATCCGCCGCATAACACGAGGAAGCTAGGCCCGAGAGATACAGTCAATATCGTGATGAATCGTACGAGAAATACGCAGAAGGCTGAATCCCGCTGAGGATGCTCTTGCATGAGGCCGTCAACGGGTTGCGCGCTCTGCGCCACATGCAACTCGAAGTTTTCACAACATATGTCCTGAGCCAGCGGCTTATGTCAGGCTTTGTGATGCATTTCTGACCAAGCCATAGTGCATGCGGCCTCTGGATGAGCGAAGATGAACCTGTATGGTCGGACAGCTGAGAGGGCGGCGGTGACTTGTCGTGATGGAGTGGGGTTGAGCATAAGAACAAGTTTCGCCAGCAACATTCGACGCGTCCTGGCTGCAGCTTGCCAGACCTGCCACTTTAAACATGAAGTTCCCGCGTGGCCCATTTTGCGTGTACGTTAGGAGCCGACACGCGCTTGTCACGCGATGTCACGGAAGCTCGCTGCTCACCGAATCCTATCCAGGTACAAATTCCAGCCACAAGAGGCAGAGAAAGGCATAAATTGCGTTTAGTTAATAGTATCTTAATCCGTCGTAAGGTCGTGGTCAAGTTACTCAGGAGCCGGCCGAGCCGCCAGGGAAATGTGCAGCGCTTGGATCAGCTCGAGCATCGTAGACATCTGTGTCTGCAAGCCCTTCACCTGCTCTGCAAGAGCGGAAACTGTCGGCTCATCTGCGGCTTCTTCCTCGGGCTCTGACTCCGGCTCCGGTTCGCCATGGATGTACGAGACGTTGCGGTTGCGGACGAGAACCAGGAAATGGGCGGTGAATGTATGATCCTCGTTTGCGACATTTTCGAGCTTGGGTTTGAATGCACACTCATCGCACAAGATAAGAATGGGATCTCCGGCATCTTTGAAGGACAGTTTTGTCAGTGAGAACACGACATGGCTGGTGCAAGACTCACCGACGCAGGTTCGGCAAGTGAAAAACGCGCCGGGAAGCTCCTTCTTGCACTCGGTGCAGTTCTCCACAATCGGCCGAATGGTCTTCTTGACGGAGGCAGCAGCGGGAGCAGCATCAGCTCCTTCAGTTTCAGGAGCGACTGCGTCAGCTTGTACCGCGTCTTCGTCTTCGCCGGCCTTGGCTTCACCAGTCCCGTCTTCGCCAGTCTCACCTTCACCAGCCCCGTCAGTCTCAGCGGTGGCATCAACTTCCTCTGAGGCTGGCTCTTCACTGTCGTCTACATCATGTCTTGGTACGGCATCCGCGATGGTTGAACGGGCCGATCGAAGGCGATCGGCGCGATTCCGCGGAAGTTCCGCCCTATATAAGCACATGTTGTGTTCAAGCGTGTGCGTGTCGCTTGGATATGCGTGCTGCTTTGTCGGTAATTTCACGCAATCGCTGCACAACTGATAGTCGGCTGGGAGAAATATTGAGTCGCGCTACCAAAACATCAAAATTGCGAACCTACCCTGCGGACAGTCGAGGCAATCGTAGCGATCATTCGTCATGGGCGAACGATGGCATCCATCGCAGTAATATCTGCACAGTTTCAGCACCAAGATGAGGTCATGATTGGCTAGACAGACAAACCCGGTGTAGACAGCATAGGCTTTCCGCATCTCAATCTCGCCCTTGGCACGGCAGTATGCAAGATCCCGCGGAGAGAGGACCAGAACCAAGCGATCCAGCGTCTTCTGACCATCTTCGGAAAGATATCGTGGTCCGTCGCTCATTCCAACAAGACTGTCGAGGGCGGCGGCCACCGCAATGGTTTCGTACTCCTTGATTGCAGCGCGGCGGGTCTTTAAAAAGTCCCAGCGGCGGGTCTGTCGGACCTTCTTGAGGACGTGATTGGCGACGTGCTGGAATCTCTGAATTGGCGAGAGCTCGGATAGGTCGGTTGAATCCGTCGTCGTCTCTGATTCGTCCTGCCATTCGGCACCATACGCGATCTTTAGCGGGTCTGGCGTGCCGAAGTGCGCGTCTGATTCATCGGTGAGCGTGTCCAGGTCGATGCCCCACTCGTCTATAGTGTCCCGGTGCTCAGACCAATATTCGTACTCGTCGGGCATGAGCGACTCGTCGTAGTAGATGCGATACTTAAAGATGCCGAGTCAATCAGTATTGCATTTGATCCAATGAGCTGTAAACATACGAGGCCACCATAGAACGCTGAAAATTTGGCGTTGACGTCTAGACCTTGCTGACGGAAGCTCTCTGGACGACGTAAGTCGATGTTTCTGCAAAGACGCGAGACGAGCACAGACCTGCCAGAGTCGTCATCCTCTTCACAGCGAACTGAAGCACAACCGAAAGTGTAGTCGAACAAAGCTCAAGCTCGCGGCGATCGAGCTGAACCTTCTTGGCCAAGTTGATCAACCGACCGTGGCGCATGAGCAAGACCCAAATGACGGGCATGAGGAACTACAAGACCATCGCGGCATGTTAGTGACATCTACTATCGAATGCCCCGTCACTCACATGCTCGACATGATCATTGTCGAAATAAAGAAGCATCGACTCGGTGGTCGGGATTTCGTAATGAATTCGGGCCAGCAACTGGTCCAGGTGAGCTTCGTGACGGTCACTGCGCTCCGTCACTAGTGCCTCCATCTCGTAGGATCCTTCGACCTCCCCAACACCGCGGGCGAGCTGTTTGATCCCTGCGCCAGTGCATGAGTACCGGAACTTGAAGCCGCTTGGAATGAGTCAGAAACGTACAAGAGTGGACGTATGAGTCGAGATATGAGCAGACGAAACTGCGATTTCCTGTGCATGTGATCAAAATCAAGGAACTGTCGCACGGGTAACGTTGCTTACCTGGAAGAACCTCAGTCGCATCGTACATGAAGGTGTTGTACATAGCTTGGATCGCCTTAGAATATCGGTACAGCTCAAGACGCCATCCTGGAACAACATTAGTTCAAGACGAATGAGGCGTCTTGGTTGCGGAAATGCGCACCGGCTGCCGCGTATGCGAGACGCTTGAGGATACTCCAGCTCTCTGGCATGCTCTTGCTTCGTGCAAACTGGTTGACCTCGCGGACGTTGACGAGACCGTTCGTGTCATCATCGAACGCCTCTTTGAGGGCAGGTACATGGAAGATGCTGAGGTATTCCAGACACCACTCGTCCTCGTTGGACAGTGTCGGAGGCTCATCCTCGCCTTCAGCTGTCTGCGCGGTGAGACTGGGTGAGGGAGGTGCGCTGATAGCGCTGTTCAATGTGTCGCGCTCCCTCGTCGCAGAACCAATGCGCTCGCTGAAGTAGTCGTGCAACGCGGGGATGAAATATGCTGTTTGGACGGAGAGTGACCACTTCATGACACGCCAGACGTAACGAAGATGCTGCGGCGAAACGATTAGACCATAAACGGTATTAGAACACAGATACACGCACCGGATCCTTGACGCGAACGAAGGCACCCTTGTTGAATGCATGCAGAATGCGAGACTCGGTGTGCTTGATCGCGTCCTTGATCTCGTTCGTGGCGAGTTCAAGTGAGACCTGATATAGCTGCCTGTTCTCTTCCAACTGAGTTTCCAATGGAGTGCGTAGTTCATGCAAGAGAGATGCCTCGACAGTTTTCTCCTCGGTTTTGCCCTTCGTCGTTACTGTACCACCCTTCTTCGTGATCTCTTGTGTGACCTCCTTGATCTTGGCGCTGCTGTTTAGAACAACGTCCGCACCACCACGCTTGTTCACTTCTTTCGCAATGTCTTCGTCGATCTTGGGCCGAGTGTGGATCATCTTCAGGATGAGATCGAGCTTGAGCTCGACCTGCTCAATGCCAGTGATGGCGTCTTCGATACGCAGCGCGGAGCGAATGATGAGGGCGTTCTTGATATCCTTCTTGAGGCTCTGGAAGGTGCCGATAAATCCTTCGAACTTTTCCTCCCAGGACTGAGTGCGATTCAGTACAGGCTTCGGGTTGATGTGGGCACAGCACTCACCATTGCCTTGAAGAACTTACTGATCGTCTTGCTCTTGTGATACTTGTCGACTGCATTTCCACAAGCCTCAATCGTGCTCAAAACCTGCGAGGAACAGGATTGTCCGCCGGTTAGCAGTTGACGCCAAGCAAATGGCGACACTCACCGCTTCAAGGATGACTTGTAGGCGACCACGGATTGTCTGGCCACTGGGAAGGGTTTGGTCGGGATCGCTAAGGTTGTTGAGACTGCGCAAAGGCAAAGTCTTTAGTACTCTGGCGGGTGTGACGAACGACAACAGACGGACGAGAGGAGCTCGCTCATCATGTCGGTGGCAGTGAGAATCAGGCCACTAACACGTTGGTCGTTGGCACGTCGCTTCATCTCTGTGGCCAGTGTGAGTGACTGGGCTCATACTCAGCGACATGCAGTCCATACCGAGAGCAATAACGCCCTTGAAAATGAGCACCGCAGCTTCAAGGATGGAGTCAGAACTTCTGCCGTGCTATTGTCATGAGGGATTGAATATACCTCCGATGAAAGGATGGACACCCTGAACGGCGTCTAGTGCACCGATGACCTTCTTCGCAACGTTGAGGACATCGCTGGTGAGTTTCTTCGTGGCATCGCTCGCCATAAGAGTGCCGACTGCCTTGAAGGCTTCGCTGATGGCCACATTGTTGGCCGAGTACAGACTCTGGGCAGTACCGACGTGACCAGTGACGAGGGTAAGCGCGTTCTCTGAGGAGGGGACGGAAACAACGGGTGAACCTCTGCAAACTGAACACTGGATGGCCAGGTACCAACCTGCCATCTGGAGCTTTTGGTCTGCATTGGACATTTTGTAGGCGGCGCCTGCAGCTAGGACGTTCGACACGTTCGCAATGCGGTCGCCATTGTCAACGGTCAGCGATATGTCTGGATGATCCATATCTCGCAGTGGGGAAACCTATGAGGTTCAAGTTGGAGCTGCCTGAGTGCCTGATCGTCGCAAAGCGTGTCAGGACTGGCTTACTATGCAGTAACGGCGTTGACAATGTCTACTCTGAGGGGATAGGGAAGACAATTCATCAACGCGTCCCGTTCTTGCGGCCGGTGATATGGGGAATGACAGGCGCGCATGATTCGTGTCAAGCGAATCGCCGGCGTTGCTTCGAAAGGAAAGTGACCGAGTTGGGATCTGAGCAGACTCTCGCGGTCAGGGGTCCCCGAAGCGAGCAACGGATGATCGAGACGACAAGGTGCGTGTTCCCATTCGCACCGACCTCAACAAAGCACAGGATCTCGCAGTTGCTGTGCATGCAACCAAATCTGGGCAGCATTCCATTGACACCAGCAGGTTATCGGACCCTGGCATGCTTTAGACGCGTGGGAAATACAACCTCCGGTCATTCGCGCGATGTAAATGTTCGACTGGTGTCCGTGTCCATGCATTCCTCCGGCGACATTCTGGACAGGCCAACAAAGCACAGGACTCCGCGGTTGCTGTTCGTGCAAACCAATCTAGTAGCATTCCGTAACATCAGCAGGTTAGTAACTCCAGCATGCATTTAGACACGTGGGTAATACAACCTCCGGTGAAGCAGGAGAAGCAAACTCTGCCGTTCGGGCTATGAGCGCTCAGGAGGTGGCCAGTGGGCTCGGCTGAACCGATCAGGCAGCATAGGAAATCATCAGCAAAGTCGAAAGTGTGTACGAGGGGTTTGTTCGCGATGGACAATCTACAGAATTTACTGACATTTTCAATGACTACTTACTACTCCCCACGTTCCCACTTCCCAGCAGTCTTCTACTCGGTTGTCACAGGCACAGACTTGAGATGCATCTTGACAACTGTTAGTCAACAGAGAACAAAGGAGCACATGTGGGCCCGAGGACGGGGACGGAGGCCGACTAAAACGGGACGCAGGCACGCACTTTCGTTGACTGTTACCACCTTGGCTGCCGAAGACATGAATACAAACATCTTCTTGGTAGAAACGTCGTTCTTGCGACACCGGAGGAATTGGTCGATGAATTCCCGACCATACAAGTTCTGCGAGCTTAGATACCACCCACAATCGCCTCGGTGTCAAGCGCGTCCTCCAAATCGGTTGGCTAACAGAAGCTTTGGGATATCCTCGATTAGTTGAGTAGCGAGTTGGTTGCGAAGGCACGGCGTTGAGACGTCGCCGCGTACCTGAACTTTGCAGTAGCTTCTTGAGTGGCGCAACCAGGGCATGAAGGGCGGCTCATTTGCGGGCTTCGCAACAACAAGCTTTACCGGTTGCGCCGTGTGAGAAGACGGGTCGTTTCCAGACGAACACTCGACGTCACAGCAGCGGTAATGGGATACGACTGACAGTACAGTAGGTGCGTTAGTCCTTAGTCTTGCCACAGCTTGCCACCCGCGCCTGCAAACCCTCGCAACTGGGATCTACGAACAAGCGTGAACATCTGTACGAAGCAAGAAGTAGAACTACTAGTGATTCACCTTGTGGCGCGTCCGACCACCGACGTGCTCGTAGCCCGTATAAGCAGCTGGTGGCACGCCAGCACTCGATGCAGGTGCCGTGCAGAGATTCATGTTCTTCATAGCACGCCGGACCCTAGCCAGCCTGCACAGCTCAATCAGATGGTTCTTCGGTGCAGTGGCCTGGCGAGTTGACAAGCATCGAGTCGGATGAAGACTAGGGACTGAGATGGCACTCCCAGGCAGCACCGTCGGTTCGATGGAGCGACGACCTATCGCCCTGCAAATCGTCCTCGTACTCGTAGTGCACCTCGTTCTCACACAACGTCCGCATCGCCTCCTTCTTTCGGCGCGAACATCCTGGCTTCGTGCTCGTGCGACGGCGCCTACTTGCCCTTCAGGGTTGACAACACCACTTCTCGAGAATCGACGGCAGGCCTACAGACTCTACAATAGTTTCGAGATTCCGCGCGGGCCCAGCGCAGCCGGCGGCGATGTGTCGCGAAACGGGCTAATTTGACCGCGAGAGGCAAGTGGCACCGGCATAAAGCGACGCGTCTGCTTCCGGTTCTTTCCCTGATGTGACGTTCTCCTGTCGTTGCCGCAAAGCTCAAATTACAGCCGTGAGAGACAAAGAAATGCATTTATCGGGTTCACATGTTTGCGTGCTAAACTGTCCTGAGGTCGTGGACACGTTACTCGGGAGCGGACCGAGCCGCCAGAGACATACGCAGATCTTGAACCAGTTCGAGTAGCTGAGAAATTTGTGCTTGCAGGCTTTGAATCGTCGGCCCATCGGCTTCAGATTCACCCTTCGGTTCCGGCTTCGGCCCGCCTTGGATGTACCAGGCATTGGGGTTGCGGACAAGAACCAAGAAATGCTTGATGAAGGTATGCTCGGCGCATGCGTTTGTGAGCTGGGGCTTGAATGCGCACTCGTCGCACAGGACGAGGGTGGGTTCGTGATGCTCTGCGGAAGAGATTTTTTTATCAGTGGTGGATGGGAATGCTCGTGACAGACTCACCGGGGCAAGTCTTGCAAACAAAAAATTCATCAGGGAGCTCTTTTTCGCACTCTCTGCAGTTCTCCACAATTGGCGAGGCGATTTTCTTGTCTATCGTAGCGCCTTCAGCTACACAGTCGGCTGCAGCTTCTGCTTGTCTCGCCTCGTTGGTTCCGCCAGCCTCGCCTTCTCCGGCCTCACCAGTTTTAGCGGCCACCGCAACCTCGTCTGACACTCGTTCGCCTTCAAAGTCCTCGTCATGCTTCGGCACGGCATTTGCAATAGCATCGAGGTCCGATCGGATACGGTGGGCATAGTGTCTCGGGATCTCCACCCTGAACATACACATGTTGTGCCCGAGTGTGTGTGTGTCGCTTGGATGTGCATGCTGCTTCGTCGGCAGCTTCACACAGTCGCTGCACAACTGATAATCCGCTGCGAGTGTGCGTCAGTTGTGTTACTGAGCTGCCAACATTGGGGGATGGACCTACTCTTCGGACAGTCGATACAGCCGTAACGGTCATTTGTCATGGGACAACGACCACATCCGTCACAGGAGCTCCTACATAGCTTTAGTCAGCGTGGATAATGATGCTACACATGTTGGGCGGACCCACCCAGTATGGACGGCATAGCTTTTACGCATCTCGATCTCACCCTTGGCACGGCAGTATGCAAGATCACGTGGCGAGAGAACCAGAACCAAGCGATTCAACGCCTTCTGACCAGCTTCGGAAAGGTAGCGTGGCCCATCTTTCGTCCATTTGTAACTGTCGAGTGCCGCTGCTACCGCGATCGTCTCATACTCCTTGATGGCAGCACGACGGGCCCTCAAGAAGTCCCAGCGGCGGGTCTGCTGTACTTTCTTGAGGATATGATTGGCGACGTGCTGGAACTTCTGGATTGGCGATAGCTCGGATAGGTCGCTGGAGTCCGTCGTCTCCTCGTCATGCCACTCGGGACCGTAAGCTAGCTTTAACGGATCCGGAGATCCGAAGTGCGTGTCGGATTCATTGGTGAGGGTGTCCAATGCGATGCCGTA
>Ga0247815_10001734_pt1 | contig 16576 bp, 12 predicted proteins | sample UWRJL194509B1_FD_181014 | JGI IMG/M metagenome (GOLD analysis project Ga0247815, IMG submission 181014) | Plant litter microbial communities from Arlington Agricultural Research Station in Wisconsin, United States - UWRJ-L194-509B-1 | ecosystem: Environmental > Terrestrial > Plant litter >...
TTGTCCCCCCCCCCCCCAGCATACCAACGGATGAGAATTTTACCAGCTGACAGGCTGGAAAATACAACCGTTTGCCTCGAATGTTCTCGAACTGGCGACATCGTCGTTGAGGCGTTCAAAGCTCATCAGAGGTTCTCGTACTCTCAGATGCCGATAGTTGCTCCTCTTGGCCCTGCGCTGACTTGTGTCGCTGCTTGAACAGGTCGCGGTCATCACCGGCGGCTTGCCTGGGACAGTGAACTCTTAGGTTCGCTCGGGATGATTGAGTTACGCCATTCCTCAACGTTCCGTCTACGAACACCCGCCTTAACTGGCTCGCGGAACTGGTAGCACGAAGAAACCTTTGTCAGATGTACCGCGTACACCGCGCTGAAAGGGTAGATGGCGTACCTGCGATGGTGCGAGAATGTCCACCTCCAACATCTCACTCGGTTGGTCATCCAGTGTCGTAAATTGCAGTATTTTTTGCAGGCCACGTATTATTTCGCTCATGCGCGTGAAATGACTTGTACGGGGCGGAAGGAAGTTCGACCGGCCTTGGTGGCGGTGTCGGACTTGGGGTAGTTGTGGCGGCGGAGACGCAATACGGACAGTTGATGTGCGCCGACGACGATTGTACGTGGTACTGGCAGCCATATTCTTAGGATGGGCAGGCGTGCGGGTAGGCGTGTGAGGCTGTATAGGCGCAATGACAATATTCGAGGTGGTCCGCGTCTTACGTTGCGCGAGCTCGCGAATGCGCGGACTGCGCCTCAAGGACGCACTGGCAGGAGGTTTATGCAGGCTGGATCGCGCTGGTGTAGAGACCATCCAATGGGGGGAATACCAACGTATGTGAAAGGAGCTGAGACAAAGGACAAAAGCCGCAGGTTGCATGGGCCAGTGCCGCGCTCCCACAACTCTGCCAAGTATATAGACGGCTGTTCGAAGGACCACCAACCCAAAGACAACTGACCACGACCACTGTGAGCTCTCAGAATGAGATTGTGGCGTAACGTCACAATAGTGGCGATGTCACAATTGTTCAGCTTGCTGCCGCGGAAGAATCGCACTGCGATGCTCACAGGACCACTTTATGCATTGCCCAACTGCGGGCAACAGCGAGGCTCGCACAACATGCACAACGTCAGGGCTCCTGATTGCCAAGTCGCCCGGACATCGTCCTTTGTCCAGCTGATCGGAACAGCTCGGTGTAAGCGATATCCCGGCCAACATTATGCGGTGAATCATGCCCATTATTCCGAGCACGACTCTGTCTTCGCACCTCTCAACGGTATCGTGGTGTCGCTTGAGCTAGGGTCACCGTGATCGCCGCGTGTTCCTATGGCGTGAGAAGCGTGGCTGCGCAATTGTTTGGCTGTCAATGTAGGATCCCCACGTGCGAGAACAAGCACCACCTACAGAACGTGCGCTGGCCACGCCTTGCTACCTCCTGGCTAATCTCTGACCATACTGGCGGGCCAAAATCCTCGAACGTAAGCCAAATGTAGAACATTTTTGGCTCTTTCATGCTAAATACGAATCAGGGTGTTCTGACCGATCAGGGACGAACCGCGCCAAGCGGTCGATCATTGGGTCGCTTCGGACGGTTCTCGCTCTGTTTGGCGCGCGGCTCGAGACCTCAGACGCACAGGCCTGGCAAGATATTGGACGGCAACTCCACGCCCCTCAGGGCTGCTGGCGCACGTCTCCAGCGCACGTCTGCAGGGTGGGCAGGCGGCGAGTGCGTGCAGAGGCGGGAATCGCTGCACAATGTAAGGGGTTGCCATCTGGGTCTCCGGTACTATTTGAAGATCCCGCGCCCCGCAAGGTGCGGATGGAGCCGTCCTTGGAATTGCCGACCGGTTGCATCTCTTTCTCTGACTCTCATCGACACGCCTTCCCGTCCCCGCGCCTATCAACTGCTCTTTTGTTCTGACCTTTCAGGCGACATGGCATCTGCCGATACTTCCGCTGCTGTTGATATGCCAGCGTCTGTACGAACCCGGGTAACTCGCCAGTCGCTACGGGGAACAGAGACTCGTCAAGGGCCGAACTATGTGGAGAGCAATTCTGAGGAAGAGAGCGACGCGCCTGTGCGCAAGAAGCGCAAGATCAAGCACAGGGGTAAACCCCGTGTCACCGCGGCCGCAGTCATCCTGCCCGAGGCCACTAAGCCACCGCGACTATCACCGCCACCTCAGATATCGATACGTGACGAGTATATACTGGTAAGTTTGTTGAGCCAACAGTGATTCATTACCTGTGTTCTGAGAATGATATGCTCCGTTAGCGGCTTCTTGATTCGTCCAATGCACGTAACAGCTCTTGCCCGTACTCTCGCCGCGTCGACAGGGGTCCTCGACCATCGCCCAGTCTGGCTTTGTTGCTCAACGACGACTCTATGGACTTTGACGACGCAGAATCTCGTGCTCCTCTGTTTCTCGTCACAGCTTCCGTTGACGAGGAGGGGCTAGAACAGCGCTCCATGTGTACGTCACTATCTGGCACCCTTTCCCGCCACCCCTTCCGGAACTCATGCGAACGTGTTGGTTTGCAGACGCCCAGCAAGATAGCAGCGTGTTGCCGCGAGGATCGACCTCTACAGAAACGTCGACGGGATACTTCTTCTCCCATGCTCCTGCAGTCTGTGCAACACTGCGGCCAGCTACATGGCAACCGCATGAATTGCACAACGCCTACCAACCTGCTGAGGGGTTGCAATCCGCACACGCGAGCTTCGACGCGGAGTGGCTTCATTTTGCGTCACGGTCTCCACCGAGACAGGCAGCCGCTGGTGGAAGCAACACCAGCCTACAACCTTCGGGTACAGCGCCGCCACACTCTCTCACACGAACCCGGTCCATGTCCGACTCCAGCCGCTCGTCAGTTTCAGACTCGACATTTCCTGCAACACCATCGCCGCGGAATCCAACACCAGCCCTGCAGGCCAGTCCAGCTGTCACGGCGGCATCGAAGTCGGCTTCCTGGTTTCACACGGTCCTTGGTTCAGCGATGCCATCGCCGCCGGTCACAGCCATTCAAACAGTTGGCCCTTCGCCCACTAGCCGTGAGTCCTCCCTTTCGAGAAATGCCAGACTGCTCAGGATACTTCTCCAGAATCCAATCAGGTTGGGTCAAGATGCTGGCAATGTACCACAATTGGGCGAGACGGCTGTTCGCGCCACCGTGTGCAAACGCCCCTGCCCGCGGTCTCTTGAGCGCACTAATCGTCGATCCCCCGCTCAGATTTGCGTCCCATTTGGTTCACGTGTCTCAGCGTGACTCGGCTGTCTCCTTAGGAATGAAATCCGCCGCTCATTCTGACCACACAACGCCAGAGATCTAGAGTGTATTTAGTTCGCTGTCGCACTTGGATTGTAGGTATTATGCTCGTAGCTCAACAGGGATCACGGTGTACTTGTGGAGCCGTTGGATGGCGTCTCTGCGGCCCTGGTGCAAGGGTTCCGCGTTTGTTTGTAAGCCGCCATCAACAGCGCCAAAGAGCGATGCAGCTTGTTTGCCGACACGTGGTGGCGATGCGTCCACCACAGCCTGTTTGGCCGGATCGGCGATTCGCCTGACGCAATACGCCGTGAGATGTCTGCTACAACGTTGTCGCAACGGCTTGCTTGATGGTCACAAAAGTGAAACGAACCTATCCTTCTCAAGACATCTAACTATCAATCTCATGACTGGGCTGAACTAACTTACCACAAAAGCAACCGAAAGTATAACAATACGTAGTTTAGGCGAGCTTAAATTTACACCTTAATGGCCCAGCATTCCGGCTCTTCAAAGTCGGCGGGCAGCGCTGGGCATCAAGGGACTGTTGCTTGATGCGCTGATATCCTTGTCAAGGTGGCAATACATATAGGGTAACCAAGTATGTGACAATAGCGGTAATCACGTCCGCACAGTAGCCGGCGCCGCCGTATTGCATTTCGTCACACCGACGCCTAGAACACGTCGAGCATGTGGGACCTGCTGCGCACATGAAGCGCTTGACACTCAAGTGTTGGACTCTCAAACCCTCAAGTTAGCCGGTGAAACGACCCGACCTCTGCGGGAGGTTGTTGACAATCGGGCTGAGGGCTCGTAAGCTGTGCCGGCGGCATCCAATGCTACAATTTTGAACTAAAACCCTTGTACAGGCCTAGTTTTATACTCGACTGCCCGGTTGTCCACACGGTGGTTAACGGCAGACCGTGTCCGGCCCGGCGTCGACATGCCCGTCATTCCCTGAAGTGTACCGGATGAATTGCAGATTTCCGCTCCGCAGTAAGATCCCGTGATGATGATTTCCGCGCACCCTCCGAGGACCTGTATAAATACCTAAGGCTGGTTCTGCTCTCCTCGCCTCATCCTCCCTCCTCCCTCCGCAACTTCTTCTTCTGTCTCGCCCTCTATACCAGCTCAATGCTCTCCACCCGTTCCATCGCTGTTGCTTCAGTTCTCTTGGCCGTCGCCGGGCGCACTCTCGCGTTTCCCTACGCCGTTCCATCGACCCTCCTGCGTGCTCGCTCCACAACTCCAACTCTTCCCGACGAGAACGGGTCCTGCGAATACATCAGCCCGTGGGCCCAGCTCTGCCCCACTGGTGAGTCAAACAGACATGTTGAATGGCACATGCCAGAGGGTGCTGACGGTTTGGCACTCTCCACCAACTTCTTCTCTCCTTGATCGACGGCACTGTGAGGCGGCTGTTGCCAAGAGGGGTCATTCTGCCTAGCGACAGACGAAGAGGGCACCGTCTTTGTGTGCGCAACCGATCGCAATATTCCAGGCAGCACACCCCCAACGCCAGACAACAACGGTGTGTGTCCTACAAAATCGACGCTATGCCCCACCGGAGGTACGCACACTTTACATGCCACTACAAGCAAAGGTTGCTGACGAGACCACATGGCTGTTCTCCTGCATGCACACATTGCGTCTAACTCTTATACCAACTCCCGATGACCTACCTGTTAATAGGCTGCTGTGAGACCGAGTGTCTCGCTACAGATGCCGAGGGTACAATCTTTGTCTGTGCGCCGCCGAGCGACAACGAGCCTGAACATCCGGTTGGAAACCCACCGCTTCCTGATGACAACGGTGTCTGCCCCCCGGACGACCCATTCGCTCAGCTTTGTGCCGTAAACAAGGGGTGCTGTCCTTCCGGCACTATGTGTCTAGAGGACGGCGATGCGTTTGCTTGCGGGACTGACCGCACCATTCCTGGTTCGACCAAGCCCATCCCGGACGACAACGGCTACTGCCATGAGAACTTTGAACTTTGCCCAACGGGCGGTGAGTCCTGGCATTTCAGTTCAGTCCCATCTATTGGCATGTGCTGATTTGAACGTTCCCACGACAGGCTGCTGTGCTACCAAGTGCCTTGCGACAGACATTGAGGGTACCGTCTTTGTTTGCGCTCCTTGAGAGCCGTAGAATCTGTTGTTGCGTTTTCTCAGAAGTGCCCACGGACTTAACGGACAAATTGTCGTAATTACTATGTCGGGCATTGCGCCCGGGCCGTACCATTGCTTTCATGTAACTCTCAAGTAATTACGTGCCTCGCGTTCTTTCAGTTTTGACGCTCGAGATGCACAATGCGATGGAACACTTGAGCTTCTAACTGGTCGCCTGTACACGCTTCGCTTACGCTTGACCCAAAATTGAGCTGGAAGCGACAGTTGTAGGGATGAGAGATCAGTGTGTCAGATCAGTACTCCATCATAGCCAGTGCCTGTCAGCCAGCAAGCGTTTTACATAACAGATACACTTAGCTAATACAACGGTAAATACGGTGTGTTATAATATAGTCCCAGGGATGTGGCCAACTCTCGAGATATCAAAATGTTACGCCGTGCTCTTTGCGCGTCGATATTGTGTCAGAGCTCTTTGTGGCGTTGGGGCTATTCGCATACTGCTCGACGTCGCGTTGGATAGTGACCCGAATGGCCAACTCATGCGCTCGGTCTCCATCGCCCACTCCGTTCGTCGTGGGCCGCTTAGGCGTCCAGTTCGACGAATGGTCTGCAATGTCTGCAAGAATAACAACTAATTCACCTACCAGCGTTTCTACTGGCGAGACGAGCGTACCTCTGAGATGAATGAGAATTCGTTGGCACCCAATCATTGTAACCACGTATCCCAGGCTCGCAGCAGACGTCTGCACTGACGTCGGCGCAGTTTTGTAGAAGATCACGTTGACTATGTTGACCGCGGTCAGCAGGACAAAGTATCCCAGACCGTCGACAATCATGACGCGACTGATGCCGCCGAATGAGAGGTACGCGCAGGGCTGTCGGCCGAGGAGGTACCAAGAAGAAATGATCAAGGTAGCGAGGTCGAACGACATGCTGAAGACGTGAAACAGCCACGCGACTGCAGTGCACGCGGTATCAGGGTCTGTATATCCCATGAGGATGATGAGAAGCGTACTTGTGAGATTGGGCGGGTTGCCAGGGGTGCAGTGGCCTGTGCTGTTATTTGGCACCCGAGCGTAGATTGTGGTGACACCTTCGCCGACGGTGCAGACCAAGAACAAGAACCCGAGGATGAAGGCAATGGTACGAGACTGCCTAGAGATAGCAAATGTCCGCACAGAGAGGATGATCTGGCATATAATGATCTGGAGGACTGGCAGCGGAAGAGGAACCAGATGTCAACACACGAACAATCCACGAATGTCACGTGGCAGCGCACCCTTGCATACCGGGGAGACAAGGTAGTAACGATTACAGGCCGCCTCGCTAAACGGCGCAAAGTGTCCGACGTTGGAGATGACGAGAACGAGAACACTCGAGTAACTGAGTGCACGGCTGGCATAAGACAAAGTGTGATCGCCAATGACGATTCAGACGCACCGTATGAGCACAAAGAGCATACAGGCCAGACTCGGCCGCTTCCACCTCGACTGTGTAGAGTAGAACCGATACTCGGCTGGTAGGGTAAGGATGTATCTTCATAGCGCGAGAAAATGGTCAGTGACTCCTAGGTCCACGATCGAGACACAGAGGCGCACTCGTAGACTGCAACACTGATGGCTGCTGTGCGCAGATGATCGGCATCCTGCTGGGACAACGCCGTACCTGCTGTGGCGAGGACTGAACCGATCGCCATCTGAGAGCAGGAGAGACGGGATGGCGATCGCGCGACGAACGGAGGGAGCAGGGGCATCCATGGCCGGCCCTTCCACGGTTTTGTATCGACGCTCATTCCAGACTCTCAAACACGCTTACACCATACAGCCGACCAAACCATCACCGGCATCCAGTCTAAGTCAGTTCGGGACGACGATCCCCGCTCAATAGGGGCCCACCGAGGCGGCCAAAGAGCGGAGTTGGGGTAGCGCATGCTGGCTGTTGCCAGGGAATAAAGGCCAGGCACTCAACCGCGCGGGTCGCCGGCATGCGGGAGAACGTTCGGGATATCGCGAGCCAGTGGTGTAGATCAGGCTGCGAAGACGAAGCCCGGCCCGGGAAGCACGCGTTGCGAGTGAGGGGTAGAGTAGCAGTAGGACCAATGCTGGGCTATGCGCGCCATTCGGCCAGGTCCACGTACTGGTCGGTGTAGACCCTGCGCTATGCCAAGCTGATTTGCGCTGCCAAGTTGACCTGCAAGTAGGTTGTTTGTAGGATACTCGGTCAACCGCAGATGCGCTGGCGCAGTAATCCCGCGCAACGCTGGAATGCGGAACGGTCTGGAACAGCGAATGGTACTCGCCCGCGTGGCAACGTGACGACGGCCTAACAGGGCCAGGAACGTAGAGGAGCTGCCTCAGTGCGGATCGGGCAGCTGGCGGTGGGAGCATCTGTGTATGAAACTTGTGACAACGAGAGTCCACAGACACCGGGGACAAGATTTAACTGGTCTGCCCGCAGACGACCTAAACTGGTCTGCTGTGGAGCCGGCCCGAGCGGCCCAGAAGCTTCCGAGTCGCTTCCGAGCGGCTGTGTGCGTGCTTGACCCGCTCCGCCTGACGATAAACCCGACATTTTCTTGCTCCGTGAGTTGCTGGAAAGTATATTCAATCACACTAATAAATACATGGTTCCTATTCGCACTCATCCTTCAGTTTGCCAGCTCCGGCCACACATGACGTGCACGGAATCGGACGTAAATGTGTAGACCAGTTTAGGTCGTCTGCGCGCAGACCAGTTAAATCTTGTCCCCGGTGAGAGAAGGTTCCTGACCCACCGGGCAGTGGTAAACTGTATATCCGGATGCCGGCTTGAACCCGCTTCGCGGCTATAAAACGCAATCTTAGAATTTAGGCAGTTCTTTCATTGAATTATGGAAAGGTACATTAGATAGTTTATTTGTGGACTATACATTGAGAGGAGATAACAGTAGCTCTTTCCAGACAATGTTCTTTGTTTTGTAGTTAGCATTTGGAGGAAGAAGAACTTTCACACGAGAACCAGATGTGCAACGGGAGACAGCGACATAAAATTGACCATGACCAAACACAGGGCGCCTGAGATCTAGACCAACAGTCTGGACGGACTGACCCTGAGACTTGTTGATTGACATTGCAAAAGCAAGTCGCAGAGGAAACTGTCGGCGTCGGAGGATAAAAGGCAGCGACTCGGTTGATGGTGTGAGAGTGATCCGAGGAATAAAGCACTTCTGACCATGGTGAGCTCCGCCAATGATGGAAATCTGAACACAGCGACGGCTAATGTTCAGCACAATCCCGCGGGTACCATTACAGAGACCATTGGCTGGGTCAATGTTGCGTAAAACCATCACTGGAGCACCAGTTTTCAGTTCCAACCGAGCAAGTGGCAGACCGGAAATGTTGAGGGATTGCAAAAAATCGGATGTGTAATTGCGTGAGTCTCCCTGGACCCCATCATCACGGTCTGACGCACTATCGGCACTCCAGCAGGTGTGAACATTACCTGGGAGGACTGACAGCATAGCTTGGTTAAGCAAATCAACAGAATCGTTGTGTGGTGCGATAATTGTGCGATCCATAAAATACTCTGGTGGTTGGCGTTGTTCAAGATCTGGATAGACTGCAGCAATAAGGTCCTTGACATCGGATCCCACACAGAGTGCTTCTGGTAATATGATATCTGCAGTCTCTGACGTGTGACGGCCATGACCAACATCCAATAACCACTGCATCCAGCTCAACTCTTCAGGAAGGACACGCATGTTCTGTGTGAGACGTACGACGCAAAGCTGGTCCCAAAGTACAGAACGCCGTAAAGATGAGGCGATGATCCTTGGCTTAGATCCGTGGACAATAACCGGTGGAATCTGTTGGAAATCACCACCAAAAACCACAGTAAGGCCTCCGAAAAGTCTATCTGGCTGTGCACGGATATCACGGAGACTCTGATCCACTGTTTCGGCACAAAGTTTGTCTTGCATTGGCGCCTCATCCCAGAGTATCAAATCTGCCTGGCGGAGGAGCTCAGCCTTGTGTGATTGCTTTGGAATGTTCAAGGAAGAGTCCGGCAGGATTGGAATTGGAATGGCCAACATAGAGTGAGCAGTACGACCACCCTCAAGCAATAAAGCTGCAATCCCTGACGACGCGACGCAAAGTGCAATCTTTCCTCGCGCACGAACAGCATGGCAAAGAGTGTGGTAGACAAATGTCTTGCCAGTCCCACCTGGACCTTCCACAAAGAACGCACCACCTGGAGCACCTTCAAACACAGACGCAAGAATTTGCTGACAGGCCACACGCTGCCCATCATTGAGACGTTCTGTGAAATAGAGTACTGGTTAAATTTATGGGCCAATTTTCAGAAAAGACATAATCTCACCAGCATTGATCTCATACTTGGACTGCTCGTTGTCAATGTTGTAACGACGCTGCTCACGAATGAGGCGATTTGCTCCATCTCGCGCGGCCCAGTTCTGCTGTGGGAGTGGCATTGGTGGCACCAACTCTTTTCCCTTCTGGTGAAGCGCATCTTGAATGAGGAATAAACCATAGTCGTGTGCGTCATTGTCGGTTGGGTTGGGTACAACATCTTGGAATTGAGTGCGTAGGCGGTGGAGGAGGTCATCACAGATGTTTGCTTTGAATTGGTGCCACAGAGCATCGGGCTCTGAGGGGGCACACTCACTGAGAATCATAACAAACAAATGGCGGAGAGCAGTGCCACTTTTCCATGTTGCGGCTTGTGCCAGACAATCAATCCACTCGCCATCGTCCTCAAGAAGGCCAAGAGCAAGACAGGCAGCCTGAAATGTTGGGTGAACCACATCATTGACTGTCCGCAGATGAGTAAATGATGTTGCTCCACGAACTGAGCCAAGGAGAAGCCGTAGGTAAAAGCGATCACCACAACCTGGAGGTGCGAAATAGATCCGTCCAATAGCAAGCCCCTTTTGCCGCAGTTTCCACTTTCCACCAGACTTGTCCCACACAAAGTGCTCTGGAAACTCATGGTATAGGTACTCAGAAGCGGTGGGAATTGATCGATTGGCCTCAAAGTACGCTGTGAGCGTGGAGTTGCGGTTTCCAAGGTTCAGCAACTGCTCGGGCCCGGCGTCAACTCGGAAAATCACAGATTGCTGATCTTCCAAATGTAGAGCCAGCCGCACAACATTGGGCAAAATTTGATGGATTGTCTCATGGAAGAGACGCATGGTAGCTTGGGACGCTGAGATATACTCGGCATCCACAAACGCAGCCAACTCGTTCTCCTGATATAAGTGGGCACAAGCTCGATCGAGACCCTTTGTGATATACTTGTGGATGTACTTCATGGTCCGAATCCCAGCGCAGAGCTCAACATTGATGTGACAGTCAAAGACAAGACTGAGAAATGGGTTGTAAGGGACAACATCACCATTATTGATTGGCACTCCTTTGTGCTGAACTGTGCGGCCATCATCAGGGCGCCGATATGTGGGATAGGAGTCGACACCCATTGATGTGTGCTCAACCAATGGACGAGGGTAACGTTTTGTGCACATCTTTGACTCTTTGTCCATACATGGTGCATCGGGGTTACGGCTTCCACAAGGTCCATGGATCATATGTTTCAGCACAATTGCATGAAGTAGGGGCTCCGATTGCTCATCTGGCAGCCAGGCACGGACCATTGCATCCACCTCCTCAGGTGAGTACGGATTGTAGTCGTTGCGGAGGAAAACAAGAATATGAACGTGAGGCAGGCCTCGCTTCTGGAACTCAACTGTCCACACGTAGGCCACTGCACGACCAAAAACACCATCCTGAAAAATCATCCGAATGAGCTCTTTCTTCTTCATTGCAAAGACACGTGCAATGAGGTCTGGTCGGTCTTCTGCACGCTGTTCAGGAAGTAGCTCTCGAACAATTTCGTCCCAAAGAGGGTTGGCTGTCATAGTAACGAAGAGACTGATCTTTTGGTAGTGACGTGTCACAGCCATCCCATCTTGATAAGCCTGGAACATGTAGCGTGGACTGCCTGGAAATGATGATGGTAGGATGAACCGGCGGCCAATTTGCTCTGGCGATATTAAACCAACATTGTCCTCTCGCATGAGTGCATCTCTGAGTCCGCCATACTGGTCTGCACGGAGCTTGTCTTGGTTGAGAGACAACCAATGGAGACGATTGGATCGTACAGCAGCATAGGCATCAACAATGTACTGCTGGAGAAGCTTCCCACCATAAAAGAGGGCCTTAGAATCACCGTCCCGAGGGTGCAGACGATAAGCATAGTATTTCTGCTGTGTGACCTTGCCTGTCCGTGCCATTTGTCGTTCTTCGCCAGCCTCCTCATCTTCATTGAACTGCGCCTCATCAACATCACTACGACGAGATGGGATGAGAGGGGCACCGGCAAGTGGAATTTCCAGGCTAAATCCATCCTCTCCACGTGGAAATAGAAGAGGATAAGACAGAGCATGATACGCTCGGTCAAGGTTGCTGAGCCTGCGGAGACCACCACCTCTCAAATAAACCTGAATATCTCGAGTTGGACCCTGCTGTGCAGCTCCATCCGGAATCAAGATAGCTATCTCATCAGCAGTTGGAGCTCTGTAGGTCCGAGGATCGTAAACAGTATTTCCTGCAGCACGGAACTGTAGACGTGCATAGAGAAGTGAATGGTTTGGCCTCTCCCGCTCCTGCTCAAGCAGCTTCTCATACGCAGCCTTGAAAGAGGCAAAATATGGATTATATGAGTGCAGCATGGTGTTGAGAGTATGGACTGTCACTGCGTCAAGACCACGATTGGCTGTATGGGCTAGACGCTGTCGATCTGCCTCTGCTGGATCAAGAACAAGTAGCTGGGCATATGTCCGTGCATGACCATCGCCGGGTTCCATTGGCCCAAGCTTGTGATACAGTTGACCCTGTAAGCGGTAAACCCACGGCCCAGAACCAGGTACATTTCCATGGTGTGGCTGCAGTGTACTGTCTGGTGTCTGTAGCTCAGCACCAGTGGAGGCAAGTGCAAACATGGAGTTATAGCGGCGGATATCTCCTCGGAATTTTTTAGAGAGATCATCATCAGACGTCCACAACCGCATAAGCTCAGGTGGGGGATCCTCGCGGGTTGCCAAAGTAATTTTCCCTTGGAGACAACACTTGCCAAATTTTGTCTCGCCACTTGTCAGGTGCTCTGCTTTCCAGTGCCAAGCCTTGCAGTGAGGACACTTGATCCCCATTGTGCCAAAATCCACACGCCAGGTCAGAGCCTGTCTCTCAGAATATGGTTGACGTGCAGCAAGATATAGTGTCCGGCGTCCACCACTCCTGATATCTTCAGGATGAGGAGCAGGAGGTTGTCTAGGTGGTCGAGGAACAGGTGGTGGTCGCAATGGCATTACTCGTGGTGGAGGCGGCGGATCAGCCTCCGGCGAGATTCGAAATGGTAGAGGTGGTGGTGGTGGTGGGCGATTTGGAATAGGAATCAATTGACCAAAAGGCTCTTCAATCTGAGCACGTGGGATGCTGAGAGAACTTCCACCTCTTGGTCGACCACGGCCACGCCTTGCTGGTAGAGGGGCAGCTGCTAGACGGGCTTGTGCGGCAGCAATATTGGCTCGATTGGTACCAGGAGATCCAGCGAAAAGATTGAACGGTATTGGTGGGGCACGCTGTGAGGTTCCCTGTGGTGGAGTGCGACGCAGTTCAGGTGAGTCTAAAATACGGCTATCTCGCTCTGCCCGCCGAAGTGACTGCTGTTCACGTTGTGGTGTCGTTAAACTGGTTTTAATTAGCTCCAATATTTAGATGTATCGCTGAGACAGGCACATACTTTGGGTTACGACGTGGAGGTGTTGCCATGAGCTCCTCTTGTTCCTCACGGGCTTGAGCACGTGCCATTGCCCGGTTTCGTTCAGGAGTTCCAGGCACCTGATTGCTGAAAATTTAATCAGTTTAATTTCCTTTCATAAAAAGTATTTTGTACCCACACATCCATAGTGGATAGGACCCAGCTCACTCAGTAATATTTTTGTTCTCCGTCTCGACCGATTGGACCACACACAAAAGCAATGGACACAGCACGAACTTGTTGATAAACCCACCCACAAGTTGCAACTGAAGTCTAGGTTCAAACAAGACACGTAAAGGATCAAGGATTTCGTCCGTGTTCAGAGGTTCCCAACAGTGGTCAATTTGTCGCCAAAGCGGAACATGAACCGGGTTTACTCTGCCAAGGTCCAGCTAGTGATAACACACACAAAGTACACAGCGACCTGCACTCGGCAAGCACAATGGGCACAGTATATGAGCACTCACAAACCACCAGACACTATCCCTAGTGCTTGTACTAAGCACAGTGGCTCTAGTCAACTGGCGAACTAAGGCCAGGGAGCGAGCTTGTATTTAGGTTTCCCCTCGCAGACAGTCAACAAATGGATGGAAGGCAGGAACGCAACACAGTCACAGCCCTCGAAGCACCAGGTACGATCACAAGCGTACCAGTACGTCACGAGCGTACCAGGCGAACGGCCAATGGCTTTTGAAACTGTAAAAATAAAAATAAACAAATAAAAAGTCGGCAGTGTTCACCAAAAATAAAGAAAAAAAAACTCACAAGACCAAGGGCGGCAGAGGGCTCAGTACAGGGGGAGCACCTCACTGTTAGCAGTTTATACAGTGGCTGCAGCCAAACAAATCAACTCCAAATCATTATTTTTACTTTTCATTTTTACAGACCTAGTGAGAGAGGTACAGGTAATCTGATGAGGGATGTAGGGAATCGAGTGGGAGACGAGGGAAGCCAAGCGCAGACAGTGCGGACAGCGCAGGCAGCACGGGCAGCGCGCGGACAGCGCGAGGACAGCACGCACGCACACAATCCACGGCTTGCACTGAGCAAGCGCCGGGAGAGCGCGGGACGACGGGCGCGGGCGACGTATCGCCGAGAGCGCCCGCTCGGCCAATCAGGTTTGCTTACTTAAATAAAGCGGAACAATCACGGAAAATCCCCCCCTCCTCCCTTTAATCTTTTAATCTCGCCCTTGACGAGATACAGGAAGAGCATGGCGCACGCAGAAACAATCAAGCAAAGCGGTTCATCGTGGAAGGTCTCGCACGCACTGACCAGTCGGAGGATGATGGCCGCGAGGAACGGCCCGGAAGAATGTGCTGACAAATCGGCGATTGTGAGGAAAACGCCGCCGCCGGTCATCCAATGCACGTCAGGCAATGTCCAGTCGACGTCGTGCGGGATCGTGCTGCAGCTGATGATGCCGGAGGCACACACGCTGCCGAAACCCGCATAACAGGCTGTGGGTTGTATTACCCAGGTACAGCTAATGGCCTGACTGGCAGCAACAGTGGTTGGTCGAGTGTGCCCACATCGAGACATGCGTCTAATACGCAGTGCTTTTTGTTGAAATGAAAGAGCCAAAATTCTTTGGAAATATCATACGTGAATGAAATAAGCACATACTACTGCGTGAATCAAGTGACGCATCATGGCGGAGTTTGCCTGACGACACTCCTTGTGATCACACCACATCAGTTCTTCGACTCAAACGTCACTATTGGGTTCCTCTTGGATATAGTGTGCAAGCACCTGGGACAGATTGCCGAATAGGTCAAGAGCGTATAGTTAGACTTTTCGTAGGTCCATGTCGATCCTCCCATCCTCGTAAGCTCTCCCGCACCCTGTGATGAACTCGATACCATCTCTCATCTCTCATTGTCTTCAATTAGATCTATGTCGTCTTCGCTGATTGTTTGTCCGGACGAGCTTCTTGCAGAGATCTTCTCGTACGGTTGTGCTGGACCCGATGACTACGTCGACTCGCAGATCTTACGGTCTAATTCAGAGCGAGCTCGGGCACCTTTCCTTGTGGCGGCTGTCTGTCGGCGCTGGCGCGACATAGCACTCGACCATGCCAGTCTGTGACATTACATTGCTATACCAGACGTCTCTCGGGATGAATCAGACTTGAAATGGCTGCTCGCCTACGTAGACACGACGCTCCATCGCTCTCGCGATGCCTCGATCGACATCAATGTTCATTTCCTGTGCATGTCCTCGACAGTGATGGTCATGGAGCCAATATTTGCCGCTCTCGAGCGGAACTCGCACCGTTGGCGTCGATTCGCCGTTGTCATGTATGGCACACCCACACAAGCAGATTTTCGAACTTTCGATATGCTTTGGGGTGAGTACGACGCAGAGGAGCCAGACAGTCACGACAACACGATGCCACGAGGCAAGACGTTCCTTCCAGACATATCGGTCTTGATCTCGGTCTTGCTTGACATCAACGTCCCGCAGGTCATTCACCACTGGCCCGTACCCAGAGCACATGATATGCAACTCCAAAAGCTTACTTATATCCAACTCGTGATAACGAACGACACCTGGGATGTGCTTTTGCCGGTCTGCACGAACACGAAGCGGCTACAGCTTGTGGCGGACTTTCTGGATCCTCCAAGCGAACCCTTAAATCTCGTCTGTCCAAACCTCGAATTGCTCTGGATGAACGAAGCTGTCTGTGAAGCTTTAGTATGCATCTCACGCGAATTCACCACATCAGCACTTCGTGAGCTGGTCATAACCAACGGACAGTTCCGTGTTCTCAAAGGCTGGTTAAGCCGGATCAGTATACATTTACGGCATCTCGAACTCCGAGGGCTGAGTGGATTTGACGAGCAAGATGCAGACGCACTCATCTCGTTGGAACGACTAGAAGTAATTCAGTTCCGCCAGTCGATGGCCGTTCCGCCCGGTCTGCTGAACCTCATGGGTCAAAGCGGATCTCTGCCGCTGGCCGGGGCCGAGAACGGTCGCCACATTGTCTGGCCACAGCTTCGTCGTTTCGAACTGTATAGCTCGTACTTCACAGGGCCTCGCCGGACGCTTAGATCGCAGCTCGATCGAGTGGTGAGGATGCGCGCACGCGACGGCCCACTTGATGAATACGGTCTACCGCGATGGGTGAAACTCAGATTTGGATTTTTCGGCGAGTGCCGCGTTCGAGAGCACCTGTTAAGGATGATGCGAGAATCTGGTGCGGAAGTGCGGGTTGAATGAAGGACGGGAGCCTCACTAGTATTTAAGACTCGCCTTTGCCAACAGTATTGCTTGAAATCTTCAGGTAAAGATGTACGATGACGTTGTAAAACGAACGGAGTAGGTTCTGGAATACACGTTTGAGCTGGAGGCTGGTCCGATGC
>Ga0247815_10001738_pt1 | contig 16547 bp, 15 predicted proteins | sample UWRJL194509B1_FD_181014 | JGI IMG/M metagenome (GOLD analysis project Ga0247815, IMG submission 181014) | Plant litter microbial communities from Arlington Agricultural Research Station in Wisconsin, United States - UWRJ-L194-509B-1 | ecosystem: Environmental > Terrestrial > Plant litter >...
CTCGCAGCCACTGCCCTCGCAAAAAACCGACCTTAAAAACCTTGATCCATCCGAAAATGTAATTGTGTGGTTTGGGCATTCGTCATATTTTATTCAGGCAGATGGTAAGACTATGCTGGTCGACCCCGTTTTTAGCGGAAGTGCATCGCCTATTCCCGCTACTACAAGAGCGTTTGCAGGCAGCGATGTGTATGCGGTGGAAGATTTCCCACATATAGATTTCCTGTTTATATCGCACGACCACTGGGACCATCTTGATTACCAAACGGTGCTTAAGTTAAAGCCTAAAGTAAGTAAAGTAATTACCGGCCTTGGCACTGCCGAGCATTTAGAATACTGGGGCTACAACCCTGCTATAATAAGCGAACCCAACTGGAACGAGGCCGTAGACCTTAAAGATGGTTTCACGGTACATGCCGTTCCCGGCAGGCATTTTTCGGGGCGCAGCTTTAAGCGCAACCAGGCAGTGTGGGCGGCATTTGTGCTGCAAACGCCGTCGTTAAAATTATTCCTTGGCGGAGATTCCGGTTACGACCACCACTTTAAAACCATAGGTCAGGAACATGGCCCATTTGACCTTGCTATATTAGAATGTGGTCAGTATAACGAATACTGGAAATACATACACATGATGCCCGAAGAGGTGGTTACCGCCGCGCACGATCTTGGTGCTAAAAGATTGATGCCGGTACACCATTCTAAATTCGCATTAAGCGTTCATGCCTGGGATGAGCCCATTATCCGCGTTACTAACGAAGCAGAAAAACAACATATGCCCGTTTTCACCCCAATGATAGGGGAAAAGGTAACCCTTAATGACTCTAATAAAGTATTTACTAAATGGTGGGAGGGATTAGTGTAAAGTTATACTGCAAAGATGCACAAACGAAAAATATATCTATTAGAATACACACCTTCAATCCTAAGACTATAAAACTATACGATATATTTTACCATTTTAGATCCCAGTAAATTTGGCAATGCTTTGTGTTCTCGCAACAAAGTTGCAAACTTTCTTTCTTTGTGTATCTCTGTGTTTCTTTGCGCATCTTTGTGGTATAGTTCTTTCTGAAATTCTTAAACAAAATCTTAAAGTTTAGCCAAGACTAAAAATGTTTTTACCTGTATCAAATAATTCATTACATTTGTAGTTATCACTATAGCTTATAATGACTTACTCTGAAGAGAATTACCTTAAGGTTATCTACCACTTATCGCACACTGCAAATAAAGGCATAAGCACTAATGCTATTGCAAACGTTATGGAAAGCAAGCCATCATCTGTTACAGATATGGTACAAAAGCTTGCCGACAAAGAACTTGTAGAATATGTAAAATACCAGGGCGTTACCCTTACGGAGAAAGGCATGTTCATGGCACTCATGATCGTGCGCAAACACCGCCTTTGGGAAGTTTTTTTAGTAGATAAGCTCGATTTTTCCTGGGATGAAGTACACGATGTGGCCGAACAGCTGGAACACATAAAATCTGAAAAGCTTACAAACAAGCTCGACGAGTTTTTAGGCTTTCCTACCGAAGACCCACACGGCGACCCCATACCCGATAAAGACGGCAGGATAGCAAGCATCGATAAAAAACTACTGTCGGAAATTGGGGTCAATAAGAAAGTTATCTGTGTAGGGGTAAAAGACAGCTCCCCCCCTTTTTTACAATACCTCGATAAGCAGCAAATAGCTCTTGGCTCATCTATAGAGGTTGTAGCCAAAGAAGATTTTGACTATTCGTTAAGCCTGCGTGTAGACGGTAAAAATGTTACCGTATCTAACAAAATAGCCTCTAACCTTTTTGTAAAACCCGTATAATACATGCCACATAATAACCATTCGCTCGAAGACGTACACGAGTCGGTATCTGCCGGCGGCAGCGGTAAAGGCTGGAAAAAAATATTAGCGTTCTTTGGCCCGGCATACATGATAAGTGTGGGCTATATGGATCCCGGCAACTGGGCTACAGATCTTGCCGGTGGTAGCGAGTTCGGCTATTCGCTACTGTGGGTACTGCTCATGAGTAACCTTATGGCGCTCTTGCTGCAAAGCCTTAGTGCACGGTTGGGTATTGTAACCCGCCGCGACCTTGCACAGGCATCGCGCGAAACGTACCCTAAACACATAAACATATTTTTATATGCCCTGGCAGAAGTTGCCATTGCTGCCTGCGACCTTGCCGAAGTGCTGGGTATGGCAATAGGTTTAAAACTATTGTTTGATTTACCAATGCTGTGGGGTGTAAGCATCACGATGTTTGATACCTTCCTGTTGCTGTTCCTTATGAATAAGGGCATCAAAAAAATGGAGGCTTTTATCATTGGGCTTATTGCAATAATTGGTTTATCATTTTTAGCCGAAATGTTTTTTGCCAAACCGGATATTGGCGAAGTGGCAAAAGGCCTTATCCCTACAATTCCTACCAGTGCCGCGCTTTATATTGCCATAGGTATTATAGGGGCAACAGTAATGCCGCACAATTTATATTTACACTCTTCGCTGGTGCAAACCCGCAAGTTCGACCGCTCTTTTCAGGGTATAAAGCAGGCTATACGCTATAACCTTATAGATTCTGTAATAGCCTTAAACCTCGCCTTCTTTGTAAATGCCGCCATACTTATACTTGCAGCCGCAACCTTTTTTACTGCCGGCCTGCACGAAGTAGCCGATATACAGGATGCGCACAAATTACTGGAGCCTATGTTGGGCAGTTGGGCAGCGGTATTATTTGCCCTTGCACTTATAGCAGCCGGGCAAAGCAGCACCATTACCGGAACTTTAGCCGGACAAATTGTTATGGAAGGCTACCTTAACCTGCGCATACAACCGTGGGTGCGCCGCATTGTTACCCGGCTTATTGCCATACTACCGGCTTTCCTTACCATACTTTATTTTGGTGAAGATTCTACAGGAGAGCTGCTGGTACTAAGCCAGGTAATACTGAGTTTGCAGTTGGGCTTTGCTATTATACCGCTGATACATTTTGTGAGCGATAAAAGCAAGATGGGCGATTTTACGATAGGCACTTATACAAAAATTGGTGCCTGGGCTATAGCCCTTACTATTGTAGGGCTTAACGCCAATTTGGTTTATGACGAAATACATGGGTGGATTGCAGGGTCTGAAGACCCAATTTACATCTGGATATTTGTAGTTCCTGTTACTGCCCTTGCCGTGGGTGTGCTGTTGTACATTACCATAGAGCCGTTTGTAATGAAAAGCAAAGCTGTTAAAAACCTTGTGCCGCACCTTAGCCCTAAAGCACTACAAATGCTGCCGCAAAAACAGGTGTACCAAAATATTGCCGTTGCGCTTGATTTTAGCAAAACCGATGGCAAAACACTATCAAGCGCGATGCAGCTGGGAGGTACAGATGCGCGCTATACACTTATACATGTGGTAGAAACCGTAGGCGCAATGCTCTATGGCGACCAGGCCGAAGACCATGAAACAAATACGGATATGGAATACCTTACCCAGTATAAAAACAGCCTTGAAGAAATAGGCTTTACCGTTACTACACAACTAAGCTTTGGCAGTCCTAAAAAACAGATACCTAAAATAGTAAACGACAGCGGCGAGTTTGACATATTGATACTTGGCGCGCACGGGCATAACTTTTTTAAAGACCTTATTTTTGGTACCACTGTAGATGCCGTTAGGCACAAAGTAGCAATACCGGTGCTTATTATAAAAGATTAGAGATATTATACCATTTATGAATATATAGTAGCCTGATTTTTTCTGCCATTTTATTTCACAAATTATTTAGACCGGATTATATTAATAATTAGTATTACTGTTGGAATTAAGTCTATATTATACTACAACACGTTTCCACCTGCCGCGTTTAAAGAGGATAATACTCGCTATAGCCATGCAGGTTTCGGCAATGGGTATTGCCATGAATACACCTGTTGGGCCAAAACCAAAATGTTTTGCCAGCAGGAAAGCCATAGGTATCTGGAACAGCCAAAACCCAAAAAGGTTTACAAGTGTGGGCGTGCGGGTGTCGCCGGCACCGTTAAAGGCGTTGATAAGCACCATGCCTATACCGTAAAACACATAGCCTGCACTAAGTATGCGAATGGCCTGTACTGCAATATCGTGTACCTGCGCATTATTTGTAAAAAACCACATAAGCGGGTCAGCCGCCAGTAGTGTGACTGCCATAATTGCCGCCATATAAATAACGTTGAATTTTGCCGTTACCAGTACCGACCGTTCGGCACGCTGCTCCTGCTTTGCACCCAGGTTCTGGCCTACAAGCGTAGCCGCAGCATTGCTTAACCCCCATGCCGGCAGCATAAAAAACATCATGATGCGCAACGCACTCTGATATCCGGCAGATCCTTCATCGCCTCCTGTAGTAGCTACCAGTTCGGCAAGAAATATCCAGCTGCATGAGGCTATTACAAACTGTAATATACCCGGTGCTGCTATTTTTACAAGAGCTTTAATCTGTTCCCAATCGGGTATAAAATAAGCCGCTGCCACCTTAAGTATACCCCTGCCGTTAAAAAGGTTATACATTTGATACACTACCCCAACGCCACGCCCCACAGTAGTAGCTATTGCAGCACCGGTAAGCCCAAAGGCAGGCACAAAACCCCAGCCGTTTATAAGGAGCGGACATAACAGGCAATTGCAAATATTGGCTATCCAGAGGCTTTTCATGGCAATGGCTGCGTTACCCGCCCCACGAAATATGCCGTTAAATAAAAAGATAAGGATGATAACAAAGCTACCTCCCAGGGTAATGCGTATAAAAGGCGTACCATATATAGCCGACTCTAACGACGACCCCATGAGTACTAAAATATCTGTAGCATATATAAAGCCCAGCGTTGCCAGCACAACATTTAGTGCCAGTGCCACAATTATAGCCTGCATACCTGCTTTTGCTGCAGCCACAGGGTCTTTTTCGCCCACGCGGCGTGCTACCATGGCTGTAGCCGCCATACTCATGCCTATGGCTATAGAGTATAATATGGTAAGTACACTTTCTGTTAACCCTACGGTTTGTACAGCAAAACTGCTGTTTTCCAGATGGCCCACAAAGTACAGGTCTACCAGCGCAAATACTGATTCCATCATCATTTCGAGCATCATGGGTATGGCAAGCAACAGCACCGCACGGCGTATACTGCCGGTGGTAAAATCGATGCCCTCGCCACTTAGCGACTGCTTTAACAATGCTAAAAAACGTGAAAACCCACTTGCAGGTGTATTGTTTTGCGACATAAGTTTATACTATGATTATTCAGGTCAAAGCAGTTATGGCTTTGGTAATGAAGAGTAAATGTATAAAAATTTATCGACTTCAATTTTTTATGGGACGCATAACAATGCGATACTCCGGGAAACAACTTACTCTTCCCTTTTACGAAGCACATAATCGCGAATAGGCAGGCCATCTATTATTACATCGGTTATTACGGCATTGCCCTCTCTTACGGCAACAAGCGCGTAGGCCGGTTTTGCGTTTTCCTGACGGCTGTAGTCGCGGTAACCGTCTTCAGCTTCCTGTGCCTTGCCTTCTTCCATATAAAAGCGGTCGAAGGGTAACTCAATATGCAATTCGCCATTAAAATAATAATTTGTTTTAACAGCAATGTAGTCATTACCTGTTTTAGGTTCGGTTTTAGTAATGGCAGTTATATTTGCAAAGCCGGCAGCATTTATACTTAACAAAGCATAAACCTGTTCATTGCTTTGCCAAACAGTATCTTTTACCTTAAGGATATTTTCTTCAAAATTTAGGCTTACATATTTCCCTCTAAATGGGTCAGACGGGTCTATGGGTTCAGTTTTAAATTTATAAACCGCACCTTGTTTTGCAGTCATCTCATTGTCATACACCATTTTTAAAGGGGCAAATGCCTGTATCAAAGCAGTTACTACAAAGACTATAAATACATATTTAGTTTTCATGGGTAAGGGTATTAGGTTGTTCTTTCTTTTTCCTGATAACAATATAGTTGGTTGCAAAAAAACCTATGCCAACAATTAAAAAGAGGCTGCCCCTAATGGCAAAAGAAATATCGGTATCAAAAAAACGAAAGGCAGTAAGTGCTGCTACTACTATAAGCCCAAAATTAAGGGTTCGGAAATTAAGCCTGTTTATACCGTTGCGTATGGTAATAACACCAATGGCCAGTACAAGCAGGTTTGTAAGTATGGTAGCAAAAGGTACGCTTGCCTTAGCAATAAAACACAGTATTGGGAAGAAGTAAATAGCAATAGTAACACCTGCATTAAACTTTGCGTTTTTATATCGCAGCATTATCAGGGCTGTTAAAAGCAAAAGTGTGAACCATAATACTATGTAAGATGCATTAGCTATATGACTTGCTATCTCTGTCCACATAGGCCGGTTAGAAAAAATGAGCAGTATGCTAATGATGCCCAATTCGCCTAAAGCGAGGTATCCCGTCTTTCTTTTTAAGTAGGCAAAATAAGGAATAGCACCTATAGTATACAGCAGCCCGAAAAAAGCCATATATATTGCCAACATAAAACTATCGGTGCCATTAATAAAGGCTCCCAGTGCTATAATAGTACTTAATGGCATAAGCCAGTTAAGTATAAATGCCATGTTGCTATTGGCATTGGTTTTTAAATGTCTACTGTAAAACGGCAATAGTGCAGCAATAAACAGCAGATATATATAGGGTCTTGCCGTTACAAAATATCCTCCTGCCGCACTATACCAAGTGCTAAAAACCAGGAGCAGTATTGCTGCAGCATTAGAGTTTAGCACGTATACCAGTGGCAGGCAAAGCAGTATCCACGTTCTTAAAAAAGCAGGAAAATCGCCGGATATGTTATATATCTGTGCCACGAGCGAGATGGATGCACCTACTGCAAAGAACAGTAGTGTTGCCGATGTTTCTTTCCACACGCTGCTTTTGTTCCTGAGAATTGAGTAACCTGCCAATGCCTGTGCCATAAATAAGGGCAGCACAGCAAGGCCGGTCTTAATAGTTTTACTAAAGTTGTCCCAGTTGTGGGCAAAGATTAATATAATACCCAATCCTACGAGTATGCCGCCCAACACGCCAAATATGGTAAGCATAATATTATTTTGAGGGTTTACCCTTGCGGCATAATACCTCTCTATATCGGTAGCAGTTTGTGGCGATATAACTTTGTTTTCCACCAGTTCCGGCAGGTCTTTTAAAATAGTTGCCATAATTGTATTTTGTTTAAATGTACAATAAAAAAATCTGCAAATAAAAACCCCACAACCACCGGTTAAGGCAGCCATGGGGCATCCGCTAAGCGTTTACGCCGACTTTAAGTCACGGGTATTTTTTTGCACTGCTATGGCTGCAAACAGGCTCAGGGCAAAAGACATCCCAAAAAAACCTTTTTCGCTAAGCAGTAAATCAGCATTCCAAAGGCCTATTACGAGCAGCACTATAGAAGCTACCGTGGTAAACCAGCTTATGCCATAGTATATATCGGTTACGGGGATGCCTTCCAGCCTGTCCCTCACACTTTTTTGTACAGATATTACAGAGAACAACCCAAAGAGCAGTATGGTAAAATAGTAGCCTTTTTCGTTAAGCTGCATAGTAGCGTTAAAAAGCCCTATGCAATAAGCCACAGCACCTGTAAGTAGTGCCATCCATGAGGCACCTACAAATGCATTAGTGGGTTTTAACGAACGTTGCCCTTCGGGTGCTGTTGTTGTTGTTGTTGTTTCTTTTTTTGATGGCGAAGTTTCATTTACTTCAAAGGATTTTAGCGGTTCCATAAGTATTGATTTTGTTATTAATTATAAGGCAAATCTCCGCCAAAAAATAATGCAGTAAAAATCAATATCATTATAAAACTGACGATATAAAATAGTAATTTTATAATTTTAAAGCAAATATAACTATCATGAATGCCATACACGACATCATTAATTTAATGGATAACTATGATAAAAGAGCATTCGAAAGTTATCTTAAAGAAAAGAACAAGCGCAATGATGTGCAAAACATAAAGCTTTTTAAATTACTTGAAACTGACGATATAATTGCCATAAATAAAATTTACGGCACTAATAACGCGGCATATCATGCGCTTAACAAACGCCTTTATGATAACCTTATTTCGTTTATGGCAAACCGCACGTTTGTAAACGATACCGGAGAAGCCCACGAAGTATTGCGCCTGCTCGTGGTAAGCCGCCTGTTTTTAGAACACAAGCTTACCAAAACCGCTTTTAAATGTCTGGCTAAAGCCGAAGCCAAAGCTATCTACCTGGAACATTTTAGCCTGCTTAACGAAATTTACCATACCCAAATACAGTATGCCCACCTTAACCTGCAGCTATTACTGGATGATGTTATTGCAAAATTTACTGCCAATAAAGAAAAACTAAACCGTGAAGAACAGCTTAACCTGGGCTATGCCCTCCTGCGCCGCGAACTGGCAGAGATTGTGCACAAGGGCAAGGTTATAGATTTCAGGGAGTTTATTATTGGCACTATAGGAAAACTTGAAGTATCGCTTGTAGAGATACTTACGTTTAAAGCGCTGTATCAAATTTTGTTTATAGCTAATGAGTATGCCTCATTAAACAGCAACTTTACACTTGTTGAGCCTTTTATACAAAAGAGCTATGCTTTTATTACCGGTAAAGAAGAAATGGCAGGCAAGCAATTGTATTACCATATTTACATTTTGTATTTTATGGCAAATATCCACTTTAGGAACCGCCGTTTTACAGAGAGCGAAGCAGTGCTGGAACTCATGCACAATCAGATGCAGCAGCAAAACAAAAGGTATTACCCATTATTTTGCTTACGGTATTTTCTGTTATTATCACTAAACAAAAATTATAATGGCGAACCGGAGAATGCTTTGGCTATTGCCGAAAAAGCCCTGAAAGATGCTACAAAAAAAGCCGATCTTGTTGATGTGAACGACCTTCGGCTTGCTATCATAGTATTTTGCCTCCAGCAGGAAGACCACGCAGTGAGTAAATACATGCGGCAGTATGTGCACAGCGACAGCTGGTACGACAAAAAGCTGGGTATGGTATACGCCATTAGGAAAAGCCTGGTCGAGATATTAATGCACATTCAGTTTGAGAATACCGAACTGGCTTTGTCCCGACTTAAAAGTTTTAAACGGCGCTACAAAAAATACCTTGCTGAAGTAAACGAAACCCGCGTAATGGATTATGTACTGCTGGTAGAAAAGTATGTGCTAAAGCCCGAAATTGCCACAACACCAGCTTTTAAACAGGGTATAGAAGCTATGGTGCAGCCCAACGTACAGGAAGATATTTTTGTACTGAGCTTTTTAGGCTGGCTGCTTGCTAAAGCCTACAAAAAACCGGTGTATGAAGTTACTTTAGGGTTGATGAAAGGTTGATGTTTTTATCACGAAAAGTTTTACCACAAAGGCCACCAGGTTTTTCACGAGGTACACAAAGCTGTGTAAATGCCTGACAACAATACACAGAAATTTTATAGCTAAGAGCACAAAGCTTTATGTGTACCTGTGCATTCAGCTTTGTGTCCTCAAAGAGCGAAGCGTTTTCTTTGTGCCTTTGTGCTATTGATCTTAATTAGCCCTCGTGCTCTTTGTGGTAAAATGTATAAAACGTTAAAAATAAAGACTACTACTCCCCGTTCCACTCTGCAAAAAACTGTTTAAGGAATGTTTCCATAAAGGCATGGCGCTCCTGTGCAATAGCTTTGCCGCTGGTGGTATTCATTTTGTCCTTAAGCAACAACAGCTTTTCGTAAAAATGGTTCAGCGTAGGCGAATTACTTTTTTTATATTCCTCCTTAGTCATGTGCAGGTTTGGCACAATTGCAGGGTCATATAATGAGCGATTCATAAACCCGCCATAGTTAAACGTGCGGGCAATGCCTATGGCACCAATAGCATCAAGCCTGTCGGCATCCTGAACGATAGCAAGTTCTGCCGAATGGAAATGCTTTTCGAAATTACCACCCTTAAACGATATGTTTTCTATAATATTAACCACCTGCATGATAATCGCTTCGGGTACATTTTGCGACTCTAAAAATTCCCATGCCAGTTTTGGGCCCACAGTTTCGTCACCCCCATAGAACTTGCTGTCGGCTACATCGTGCAGCAACGCACCAAGCTGTACAACAGTAATGTCGCACGCTTCTCCATTGGCTATAAGCAGGGCATTGTTATATACGCGCTGGGTATGAAACCAGTCGTGCCCGCCTTCGGCTCCCTGTAGTTTTTGTTGTACAAAAGCTTTTGTGTTCTCTATAATAAAGGTAATGTCCATGTATGTGTATTTTATAGTGTAAAAGTACAAAATGGTATGGAGGATAATGAGAAAGACATTTCCATTTCGATTAAGAAGTAATAACTTTTAAATTACTTCTTCCTATATTCCACAAGCTGGTTATAAATAACCTGCCTTACTTTTTCTTTAAGTTCCTTACGATCATCGGTTGTTAAACCTTTAGTATCAAAAAAATGATGCACTTTAGCCCGCATAATGCCGGGGCTTCCGCTAAAAAAGGTAAACGAAAAACGTTTTTTATTATCGGCAAATGTCATAGGTACAATAGGTATCTGGTGGTCTACCGCCAGTCTAAATGCGCCGTCTTTAAATTCGTCCAGTAATACATTTTCATCTTCAGGCACGCCGCCTTCAGGAAAAATGCAAACGCTAAGTCCACGGTTTAGCCTGTTTTGCGCCTGAGCAAATACATCTACCCTGCTTTTAGAGTTATTGCGGTCTACAAGTATGGAACTCTTACGATAAAAAAATCCAAATACAGGAATCTTGGTAAGTTCTGCCTTACCCACAAAAACAAATGGGTTTTTAGATATTACAAGCATTAGCATAATATCGGTCATAGAAGTATGGTTTGCCACCAGCATGTAGCTTTTACCTTTTACAAGTTCCTGCTCGCGTTCAATTTTATAGTAAAAGCCCATTCCATACAGTATAAACTTTGCCCAAAAGCGTGCCAGTGCAAAAAAAATGGGATAGGTAGCATCAAACGATACCGACAAGATAAGAAATGGCGAAAGCACAAGTATGGGTATAGCCATAACTATATAAAACCAAATGCGCCACAGTGTCCACAAAAAATACTTTACCACTTTCATATAGTCCAAATGTAAGAATTCAAACCTTAATATAATATCAAAACCGTTACCTTTGTGCAAATTCTATTTGTAAACAATGGCAAAAATCTTAACCGGCATTCAGAGTACAGGAACCCCGCATTTGGGCAACCTGCTGGGTGCTATCCTGCCGGCCATCGAAATGGCCAACAAACCCGAAAATGAGTCGTTCCTGTTTATAGCCGACCTACACTCTGCAACGCAGATTAAGGACGGCAAAAGCCTGCGCGAAAACACCTATAGCGTTGCAGCAACCTGGCTGGCATGCGGTCTTGACATTAACAAGGTAGTTTTTTACCGCCAGAGCGATGTACCGCAAACAGCGGAGCTATCATGGTACCTTAGCTGCTTTTTTCCGTTCCAGAGGCTTACACTGGCGCACTCGTTTAAAGATAAGGCAGACAGGCTGGATGATGTTAACGCAGGTTTGTTTACTTACCCTATGCTTATGGCAGCCGACATACTTTTATATGATGCCGAGTTTGTACCCGTAGGCAAAGACCAGCTACAGCATATAGAGATTACGCGTGATGTGGCAAGCCGTTTTAACCACCAGATGGGCGAAACGTTTGTACTGCCCGAAGCAATATCTAACGAGGACACTAAGATAATTCCCGGTACCGATGGCGAGAAGATGAGCAAATCGCGCAATAACTTCATCAACATTTTTCTTGATGATAAGGCCTTGCGTAAAGCTGTTATGAGCATACAGACTGACAGCACACCACTAGAAGAGCCTAAAAACCCTGATACAGATAACGTATTTGCCATTTACAAACTATTAGGCACACCGGACCAGATAGAACAGATGCGTGCCAACTATACAGGCGGCAACTATGGTTACGGCCATGCTAAACAAGCGCTATTTGAATTGATTGTAGAGAAGTTTAAAACCGAACGCGAAAAGTATACTTACTACATTAATAACCTGCCCGAGGTAGATGCTTTACTTAAAACCGGTGCTGCAAAAGCTGCTGTTGTAGCTAATGAAGTACTTGGAAGGGTACGAGAGAAAATGGGCTATGAGTAGATTTAGTGATCAGTGACCAATCGCAGTTAGCCGCAACCATAATATAATAAGCCACGAATTACATAATCGCCACAATATAGTTGCGGCATTAGTGTAATTCGTGGCTTTGTTTTTACTATGATGACTAATAAGATTGCTTCGTGCCTCGCAATGACGGCACCTGAAAGGATTTTTTATTTTGATATAGGCAGGAATAACTGTGGCTGAGACCGTAAACTGTGACTGACCACTGAATACTTTTTACCGGCCACTATTTAGCTATCTCAAGGGAAACCTTTATTTCGCCGTGGTTTTTGTTATCGGCAATTTCCATAAACGCTTTTTTAGATAGATCTATATCGCGTCCGCCGCCAAAGGGTCCGCGATCGTTTACCACTACAATTACCGATTTATCGTTTGCTAAATTAGTAACCTTTACTTTAGTGCCAAAAGGTAATTTTTTGTGTGCAGCTGTTAGTTTACTATTGCTAAAGGTTTCTCCGCTGGCCGTTTTTTTGCCGTTAAATTTATCGGCATAATAGCTTGCAACCGCTTTCTTATCGTAAGAGCTAAAAGAACCTTTACGGGACGAACAGGATACAAGTACGGCTGCTATAAGCAGTATAAAGGCAATCCTTTTTATCATGATTGTTTTTTATCTAAAAGCTCAATTTTCACTTTAAAGCTGCCTGAATTTTTATTCGAAGCAATTTCCATGTATGCCTTTTTAGTAAGGTCTATTTCGAGCGTTTTACTGTAAGGGCCACGGTCGTTAACTTTAACATCAACAAATTTTCCGTTATTTTCGTTAGTTACCCTTACTAAGGTGCCCAATGGTAGTTTCATGTGGGCCGCAGTATATTTTGCATTATGAAAACGTTCACCGCTGGTGGTTTTCCTGCCGTTAAATTTATCGGCGTAGTAAGTGGCCAGTGCGCCTTTTTTATATAGTGTAAGCTTTGGCGTGCTTAATTTTGTAATTTTTGCATTTGTTTCTGTGGAGTCTGCGGCTACGGCTGCAATTACTTCTTTTGGTTTAAGTATGGTAGTTGTGCTACCCGACGAAAAACCTGAGATAATAAATAACAATACGGCTGTACTGAAAATTATACTACTATTTCTCATAATACTATATTTTTTTGTTCATGCGTTATATTTACCAACAAATATGCCATAGAAACAAAAAGCCTCAATAGAGGCTTATCAGGTTAATTTAACCATTGTGTCCATGGAATTCTGCTTAGCAGTAATATTAATCCTATAACATAAAAAACTCCAATGAATTTGAATTTTTTTGTGTCTTCTTCTGTTTTTTTATGCTTAGACCAGCCTATAGTTATTAACGCAATGGCAATAATGTTTATAAGCGGGTGCTCTACCACATACAGTCTTAAGGTGCTATCTTTCATTGCAGCACCCATACCGCCAGCCTTAACAGCATCAAAGTAAGGCGATGTAAAAAGCATTATAAGCCCTAACACCAGTTGTACGTGCGAGAAAATAAGAGCTATCATGGCAATACGCCTGTCCTGCAGGTTAAACGGCCTCTTTCTTGATAACCCTACTAACGAGTTTAAAATTGTTAACACTAATAAACCCAGTACTGCAAAAGCAAAATAAGAGTGCAGTTCTTTAATGGATGAATACATAGTTTTCGTGATATTGAAGAAAGCAAATATAAACAAAACGTGTAATAGAAAATGCACAAAACTTATACTAATAGGCAATAAAAGCGTTGTTTAGAATGACTCTAAAGATGATTTTTAAGACTCAAATGACTGATAAACAAATTATTAAATAAAACTATTTAATCAAAAATGATAAAACAAAAAAGGTTAGCTTAAGCTAACCTTTTACATGCATAATACTGCATTTTACATTTGTTTTATGAGGTAAACATATACCGGAAAGTGGTCGCTAAAGCCCACGTTACCGTTACTGTTTCTTAGCGGGTAACCTTTGTAAGTACCGGTAGGCTGGGTCATAAACGTTTTGTTATAAACCCCGGCTTTCCAAAAGCGGTACGATGTATAATCTTTTTCTACAAGCGGCTCTGTCATGATCATCTGGTCAAATAAATCCCACGCATCGCGGTAAGCAAGAGTACCTATACCTTTCTTAGACATTTCTTCCATAGGGTTGTACAATCCGCCCGGTTTTACATCTTCCTTAAGCGCCTTAGCACCAAGAATAACCTTTATACTATTATTATAAGGACCATCGTTAAGGTCGCCCATTGTAATAACTTTAGCCTTTGGGTTAACACCATATAAAGAATCTATTATCTTTTTGTTCAGCGCTGCCGCAGCTTCCCTAAAAGGGCTGCTCACTTTTTCGCCACCTGCGCGCGAGGGCCAGTGGTTTACAATAAAGCTTACTTCTTCGCCATCAAGCATCCCTGTAACAAGTAACTGGTCACGGGTATAGCGCCTTCCGCTGTAATCAATATTAATAATAACACCGGCTTCTTCTTTATCTTCTTCAGTTTCTTTACCCGCAGCTTTATCCGCCTCGGCTTTTTTCTTGGCTTTTAGTCCCGCCTGGTCATAAATAATAAGAGGGAAAGCTTTATAACTTGTAGGCTTAAAGCTCTTTTTCTGGTACAAAAGTGCAACATCAATACCCCTTCTGTCTGGCGAGTCAAAATGTACTATACCATACCCTTTATCGGCTAAAAGCGGCTGTTTTATAAGGTCTTCCAGCACGCCGCGGTTCTCTACTTCGGCCATACCTAATATAGTAGGAGAGTTAGGGTTGTTAGTTGTACCAATCTCAGCAATAACACGCGATAAATTTGCGAGCTTTTTTTTGTATTTTACACCGGTCCAGCGTTGTGAGCCAGATGCGAGCCACTCTTCATCGTTAATTTTAGGGTCGTTTATGGTATCATAAAAGTTTTCGACATTGTAAAAGGCTATGGTGTGCACTTTAAATTTTTTGTCTTGTGCATGCACTGCCATAGTTAAGCACAGCAGGAATGAGAGCGAAAAGAGCTTCTTAATCATTATATAACAAATATTAATTTAACATCAAGTTTTGTAACAAACGGGATGCCAAAAGTAGATAATATTTTTAAATGTTATACATTTGCCGCCGTTAAGAAATATTTAACTTAATGCCAAACTGGAATAATTAAAATCTATCTATGAAAAAACTAGTACTCAGTCTTTTATTCGTGATGCAGGTAGTATGTGCCTGGGCACAGCAATCAGCTTCTATACAGGGCAAGGTGGTCGATTCTAAATCGCAAAAGCCAGTAGAAAATGTTGTTGCCACTCTTGAGGCCACAGGACAGACTGCACTTACAAATGCCGAAGGTATTTTTGTATTTCCTGATGTTAAAGCAGGAAGCCACGTTTTAACAGTGGGCAGTACAGGGTTTGTAACACAAACCTTTACACTTGAAGCTGCCGAAGGCAAGCCACTTGACATTGGGGTGGTATCGCTTGAATATGATATAACATCTGAACAGCAGCTTAGCTTAATTACCATTACCGATAATGACCTTGGTGATGACAACAGCGGATCTGAGAATACTGCGGGCCTTTTACAGGCATCAAGAGATACCTACCAGCAGGCAGCTGCCTTTAACTGGGGTATTGCACGTTTCAGGATTCGTGGTCTTGATAATGAGTATGGTACAACCATGATAAACGGTATTGTTATGAACAAACTTTATGACGGAAGGCCACAATGGAGCAACTGGGGTGGACTAAACGATGCCACACGTAACCAGGAGTTTACAATGGGATCTGCACCATCAGATTATACTTTTGGCAACATACTTGGTACCCAGGAAATTAATACACGCGCCTCTATATTCCGCCCGGGCGGCAGGATATCATTCTCAGGCACTAATACAAACTATAACTGGAGGGCTATGGCAACGTATGCATCCGGAATGAATAAAGACGGATGGGCTTACGTAATATCTGCATCAAGAAGATGGGCTCAGGAAGGCTATTTTGAAGGTACAGATTATGCTGCAAACTCATTTTTTGCCAGTGTAGAGAAAAAGATAAACGACAGGCACAGCCTTAACTTTACGTCTATATATGCGCAAAACAGCAGGGGTAAAAACTCTCCTAATACTAAAGAGGTTAACGATATTGCCGGCGAAAAATATAACTCTTACTGGGGTTACCAAAATGGCGAAAAACGCAACTCCCGCGATAAAGATGTAGAAGAGCCTGTTTTTATGCTTACGCATTACTGGAACATGACAGATAATACATCGCTTACAACTACAGCTTCGTACCAGTTTGGCCACATTGGCAACAGCAGGCTGGATTACCAAAACGCAAGTAACCCGGACCCTACGTATTACAGGAACCTGCCAAGCTATTATAACAATCTTGGTGGCGACAATGCTACTAATGCTAACACCCTTGCAGCCTTTAACA
>Ga0247815_10001739_pt1 | contig 16541 bp, 14 predicted proteins | sample UWRJL194509B1_FD_181014 | JGI IMG/M metagenome (GOLD analysis project Ga0247815, IMG submission 181014) | Plant litter microbial communities from Arlington Agricultural Research Station in Wisconsin, United States - UWRJ-L194-509B-1 | ecosystem: Environmental > Terrestrial > Plant litter >...
GCATAAAATAATCATTGTCCAAAGATCGATATCCCTGATCATACAGGAAATAGTAGGTATTCCCTGTTTTGGTCTGCAAGATATTGGTAAAGAATTCGAAATCAAAACCTTTATTGATCATTTTATCCCTTGTTGCTTTAGATTTTCCATCAGTATTTAATTCACACAAAATACGGTAATTTTTTCGTAATTTGTTGTTTACATTACGCATGAAATTAGTGCTGTCTTTATTTATTTTGTTGTTGTAGGCATTTCTACAGCTGTCTGAACAGAATTTTTTGTCTTCACGGCCTACAAGTTTTTCGGAACATTCAAGACATGTTTTCATGGCACTAGCTTTTTAATCTCGTACAAATCGTTTCGTCTGTCTTTTAAAATTCGTACACTTCCGTGTTCATGAAGCTGCTTTAATAGATTTAAGTCGACGTCAACGATCAATGTCATTTCAGTATTTGGGGTTGCTTCTGCTTTTATACCATTACTCGGAAAAGCAAAATCCGATGGCGTAAATACAGATGCCTGCGCATATTGAATGTCCATATTATTCACTTTTGGTAAATTACCCACGCAACCTGCTATGGCTACATAACACTCATTTTCGATGGCACGGGCTTGCGAACAATGTTTTACACGTGTATAAGCATTTTGAGTATCGGTTAAAAAAGGGACAAATAAAATATTCATTCCTTCGTCAGACATTATTCTCGAAAGTTCCGGAAACTCAACATCATAACAAATCAGGATTCCAATTTTACCACAATCTGTGTCAAAGGTTTTAAAGTGCGATCCGCCTTTCATTCCCCAATGCTGTACTTCGTTTGGTGTAACGTGAATTTTGGTATACATTTCTGATGTTCCGTCTCTTTTGCATAAAAAACCAACATTGTACAAGTTCCCATTATCTAAAAGCGGCATGCTTCCGGTAATAATATTGATGTTATACGAAATGGCAAATTCCTGAAAACGCTTTCTGATAGGATCAGAATATCGGGCAAGTTCACGAATGGCTTCGGCTTCAGACAAATGATTATAATCGGCCATCAAAGGCGCAATAAAAAGTTCCGGAAACAAAGCAAAATCAGCTCCGTAACCTGAAACAACATCGATAAAAAATTCTGATTGCTCAAAAAATTCTTCCAGATTATTCAATTGGCGCATTTGCCATTGTACCAATCCTAAACGAATAACGCTTTTTTCAAGATTAATTAATTTCGGACTTTCGTCATAATAAACGTTGTTCCATTCTAAAAGAACAGCGAATTCTTTAGACTCTTCGTCGCCTTCAAGATAATTTTTGATGATTCGTAAAACGTGAAAATCATTACTCAGCTGAAACGAAAGTACCGGATCGTGTAATTCTTTATGTTTTACTTTGTCGATATACACTTTTGGTGTCATCTTTTTGGCGTGTTGAGCATAATTTGGAATTCTTCCTGCAAAAACAATCGCTTTTAGGTTTAATTGTTCGCAAAGTTCTTTACGCGCATCGTATAAACGGCGGCCTAAACGCAAACCGCGATAATTAGGATGGATAAAAACGTCTATACCGTACAATATTTCCCCATCTGGATTATGGGTTGAAAAAGTATAATCGCCAATAATTTGTCTGTAATTGTGTCTTTTGTCTACCAATTTTTCGTCGACAATTAGCGATAATGCCGATCCTACAACTATGCCGTCAACTAGTATAACCAGTTGGCCTTCAGGAAATATTGAGAGTAATTTTTTAATATCGTTAGATCTCCAGTATGAATTCGCCATTTCAGGATACGATTCAACCATTGAATTTTTTAACTGCTGATAGTCGTCGAATTCTAAATTTCTTAATTCGACTTTATTGATTTTTGTTTGCATTGTAGTATGATTTCTGTTAAATATACGGAAAAATATTTCCATTTACAAACGCTTACAAATAGTTACAACCGAAAGTAATTAGTTTACAACCGATTATTTTTTAGAGTCCGTCGCATCTTTGCCCTGTTGAATTTGATAAACGAATTCTTTTATATACGAACATTTAAATATTATACGCCATGAATGCAATGAAAAACAGAGTACAATTAATTGGTAATGCAGGAAACGATCCGGAAATCAGAACTTTAGAAAGTGGAAGAAAATTAGCCTATCTAACGATTGCTACAAACGAGAAATACACCAATGATAAAGGTGAAAAAGTAGAACAAACCGAATGGCATCGTGTGACCGCCTGGGGTAAAACTGCTGAAATTATCGAAAAATATGTAGTAAAAGGGAAAGAAGTCGCTGTTGAAGGAAAACTAACCCACAGAAGTTATGACAACAAAAACGGTGAAAAAAGATATGTGACCGAAGTTATTGTCAATGAAATTTTATTGCTTAGTAAATAACGTTTAACAAAATTCTATTTAAACCCGACAGGTTTTATCCCGAGACTTCGGGACTGTCGGGTTTGTTACGTATAAGCTATAAAATTGAAGCGTCCCTTGATAATAATAGAATATTTTTTTAATAACGATTGATGACGGAATGTCTAAATGTTATTAATATTAAAAAAAAAACGCATCTTTGTTGATATCACAAACGATCTGTAGGTAAGTTAGCAAGGCAAACCGACACAGAGGTACGATACAATACAAGTAATATAATGCAATTGCTTACCTTAAAATTGACGATCCTACCTTTCAAAATATGAAAATGCGTTATGCGTGAAACCGATACAAGTTTAATTATACATTGATAATATTATATGAATCTAAGTGATAATCGAAGAAATGCCATAATAATTTTAGTAATTGGATTATTAATATCTGGCTTTGTTTTTTTTTATGTTTTAAAAGCTGTAGAACAAACAATTTTAAACTTTTTATCTTTGTTCGGAACTTTTCTTTCTCTTTATGGGTTATATATAGCTTATGTTCAAATATTAGATATCAAAAGGATTAACGAAGGAATAAATGTGGCTGTGACAAATTCTTTAAATAGAATTAATCAAGTGCTTTCTGTTTCTGAACTTTCTAAAGCTAACAAAATAATTCAGGAAATACAGACGTCAAATCTTAGTGATAAATATGAGCTTTCTTTGTTAAGAATGAAGGATTTAAAGCATATTTTAATTCAAATCAGAAGTAATGAAGAGTTAAATATATATACTGAGACAAGTGTATACAATAAAAATATTACCGATATAAATATTGACATTACTAATTTGACTAATTTAGTTTTAGGAAAGAAAAAAAATGGTGTTAATCCAACAAAATTGAATAGTAATTTAGAAGATTTGGCAACAATATTAAGTGAATTTGAAAACAAATTAAAATTTGGAACAAAATGATTAATGCAAATATTAAATTAATAATTGACAAGCTTATTGCAAAAACTAATGCAGGACAAGCAATTTGGAGCAAAACTAGCAGGGATACTGAATTCAAACTTGAGTTATCTAAGGGTGCAATAACGACCGATATGTGGGAGGATGAACATGGATATAAAATGGTTGACTTGTCTGTTTATAATGCTAATGGAGAAATAATCGAGAATGATGTTTTTCATGAAAGTGACGAAGAAAGTGATTTCACTTCTCTTCAAAATGTTTATGAATCAGCGAAAAAAAGTTATTATAAAATTGATGAAACATTCAAAACAATTTTTGACGAGCTTGATGGAGAAAAAACGATTGGTAGAAGTAAGGAGCTACCATTTTAAGAAGTTCACTATTGAAAGAAAGCTAACCACGTTAGTAAAACTTAGAAATAAGATTTTGTTGCTAGGAAAATAGTGCTTAAAAGATTCGATATTTAAACCCGACAGGTTTCAAAAACCTGTCGGGTTTGTCGTTTGTAAACTATAAAACAGAAGCGCCATTGATATCGGTTGAAAGTATTTCGCTCATATAATCGAAAAAAGGTCTCATGTTTTTGCAAGTGTCTAAAGCCTGTTCTAAAAATAACGGACTTAAAACTTCCTCATCTGTAAAACGTTTGATGATCAAAAACTGTTTGTAGCGAAGCAAATCTATGGCTTCGTGGTTGATATCATAACCTTTTGGTGCTGTTTTGAGTTGTTCGCCTTGTAGAGTTCCAAAAGTTTTTACAAACGATTTTGATTGTAATATTTTATTCATTGGTCCGGCATCGTGAGCAAATTCGCTTCGTATGCGTTTTAAGTCTGCAGCATTGGGTCCCCAAAAACCACCGGCAAAAAAGCTGTTACCTTTTTCGATATGAAAATAATAACCGCCGCGTCTTGCACTTGTTGCTCTTGTATAACTGCCGCCCCAAAAGGTTTTAAAAGGAGTTTTGTCTTTAGAAAACCGAATGTCGCGATAAATCCTGTATACGCTTTTTTTACCCGAAGACGTTTCAAGAACATCAGTTTTAGAGAGTTCTTCAAGTAAAGCTCCTGCAAAGGTTTCAATATGATTTAATTCTTTTAAATACTCAGGTTTATTGGCATCAAACCATGGCTTGTTGTTATTTTCTTTAAGCTGAGTCAAAAAATCGAGACTTGATTTCGGAATTATAATGTCGTTTTTCATAATTAAAATGGGGGTACTTTTTAAAGATACAAGACTACTGCAATATAAACTAAAAACCCACCAAATTTCTTGGTGGGTTTTATATATTTTAGTTAAGCAGTTTTTTTGAATAAATCAAACATAGGACAGCGAGAGCAACGTTTCTTTTCACTCTTTTTGTATTTCTCACAACAAGAAGATTTGCAGTTTTCCAAGTTTTTAATCTTGTCAAGAAGCTCTTTTTTCTTCTTTTTCTTTTTGTCCTTTTTCTTGTCCTTTTTCTTGTCCTTATCTTTTTCTTTCTTGCTCAATTTTCCTCCGTATTTAAAAACAGAGACAAATATAAAAGAAAATAGTTATTTTTAAGTATTCTAAATAAACTTTAACTTTTTTTATTTTGGATTGATAGCAATAGAGCTTGTCACCGTTAATTGCTGGATATCACGGTCGAACAAGTATAGTCCTCCTTTGTCATCACCAATTAAGTTGATTTTATCTAAGATAGATTTAGCCGTTGCTTCTTCCTCGATTTGTTCTGCTACATACCATTGTAAGAAATTATGTGTTGCATAATCTTTTTCTGAAAAAGTAATGTGTACCAATTCATTGATAGATTCTGAAACAAAAATCTCATGGTTGTAAAGTGCTTCAAACATTTCTTTGAATGTAGAATAAGATGTTTTTGGCGCTTTAAGATCGGTAATCTGAGCGTGACCTCCGCGTTCGTTGATATACTTAACTAGTTTAAGCATATGTGCGCGCTCTTCGTCTGATTGGGTATACATAAATTGTGCAATTCCCTCTAATCCGTGTACTTCGGCCCAACAAGCCATAGAAAGGTAGGTTTGCGAAGATTCTGCCTCTATGCGAATTTGCTTGTTTAAAGCTGCTTCAATATTTTTCGATAACATAATGTGACTTTTTTGTAAAGTTAGAAAAAATAATTGGTTCCGGTTTTTTGAAAGCGGTAAAGAGGATACATTTGGATTAATTCTCAATAAATTTAAGCTTGTCGAATTTAGCCGGTCTCGAGAATTGAGACTTATTCATGATCGGATTTCCATTGTCTTCTCTAGTAAAACCATCTGTAAATTTGCGTAATACAAACTGTTTTAAAACATTATCATAATAGCTCAGGATGTAGTAATCTTTTAGTTTAAGAATGTTTTGAAGAGTTACATTTTTGTTGATACTTAGAAAATAAAAAATATTGTCGATTGCTAAAGGTTCTTGTTGCGGGTTGTTTATAAACTCATTATTAGCATTTAACATTGCATCAAAAGAAACCATTTTACTTTGTGAATACTGCTGAACTCCCATGTCGTCAAAACCTCTTAAAGACATGTTATCAAATGGGCTGTAAGCAAAAGAAGAATAAATATGCTCAATAAATCCGCCAAACGTTACTACGTTATTGTTCTTGTTTTTAAAAATAGAAACACCAACATTCAAATTATACAATTGTTTGAGAAACTTTCCTGTAGTTTTTAATTCCTGCGGTTTTTCGTTATTTAGCTGAAGAAAAATCGGGGAGTTTTTAAAGCGTATCGTATCATTTTTTGAAATTGAAACGCTTTTGATGGATTTTTGCGAATCAAAATCTTTTATATCAAATAAGAATTCATCTTTGCTTGCCTTAACCTGAAATAATTTGTTTTGACTGTAAAATGAATTCGAAGATTTAGAGGGGTTTTTTGAAACAGGCTGCTCAAAATTTTTCTCTGTAATCTCGCCATTTTCCAGATTAAGACTCATTACTTGTGTTTGTTTTGAGTTGTAATCAAATGTTAAAATAATTTGATTGTCAAGTATGTACATTTTGTTGAGACCACTCGTTTTGTCTAAAGAATTAAAATCGCCTGATTCCATTTTCTGAAGTGGAAAATATCGAATAAGTGAGCTAAAGGTAAATTTTTGTCCTTTTTCATTTTGAAATGGCATACCGGAAAAATCAAACATTTTGATTTCACATTTTCCATTCTGAAACTGATAAAGAATCAAATGTTGTTGGTTTCTCTCTTTTCCAAGAATGTAGAAAGTATTGTCTTTTTGAAATGTCGTGACAAAATACTCGATGTTTTCAGGAAAATCAAAATTTAAAGCCCTGGAAGCTTTGGTCTCCAGATAGTATTTTATGATCCTTAAGTTTCTTCTGTTTTGTGAACTCCAGTAAAGTGTTGGATTTCCATCTTCACTAATACTGTGACCAATTAAAGTTCTATCATCTACATTCCTTAGCGTATCTGAAAACTGATTGGTGAGGAATAACGATTTATTATATTTTAAAATATTGATTTTTTTATCATCTGCTGCAAAAACGTAAATGTCATGAGTTTTTACATCCTCGACATTTAAAGCCTGACCATTTTCTAATGGATTATTTAAATTTAATGGATAAGTATTTAATACTGTCTGACTTAATAGTATTGATTGATAGAGGAGTAGCGAGAAAAGTAGAAGCTTTTTCATAATTAATTAGAGCACAAATATTATTCCAAATTTAATTAAAATATCCTCTAATAAGTAGTATCCGTAAAAGCATTTCTTTTGTTTCGTAAAGTCCTAAAAAAAAGCCCTAAAAGAAATTTTCCTTTAGGGCTTGATTTATTTTTTGGTTAAGATTATTATCTTACTCTAAAAGTAACTCTTCTTGCTAATCTTCTAGCTTCTTCAGAATCTTTTTGGATTGATGTATCAGCTCCGTTAGCCACAACATTTAATCTTGAAGATGCAATACCTGCTTTTTCTAAGATAGTTTTAACATTAGTAGCTCTTGCATTTGATAATTTCTCGTTGTACTCAGATTTTCCAACCTGATCAGCATAACCTAATATATCTATAGAAGTAGATGGGTTTTTTCTTAAGTAAGTTAAAACAACATCAATTGCTGCAGTAGAATTTTCGATTGGAGTTGATTTGTTGAAATCAAAATAAACACTGTAATATTTGTCATTGATCATTTCTTTCACAATGTCTTTATCACTTACCACATTCGTTGTAACAGGTTTTTCTACGATAACTTGTTTTGATGGAATGTTTTTGATCTGAGCTTCAAGTTCAGCAAGTTTGTTGTCATAAGCTGTAAGATCAACATTTTCAGAAAGAACAGTCCAGTCAGCATGTTTTGTATTTTTTCCTAAGTAAACTTGCAATCCTACTGTACCATTAAAAATAAGTCCTGAAAAACCTCTGTTTTCGCCAACATAAGCACCATCAAAAGTATGATCTTGTGATGCGTTTAGAATAGAAGAGAAATCTCCAGTTAAAGCAATTCTGTTTGATAATCTTATTTGCCCAGTTATACCAGCAATAAAGTTACCTGTCCAGTCTTTTCCTCTAAAATTATCACTTTTTAACTGACCTACACCAAAACCAGCGTGCCCTAATAAACCAAATGTATTAGTCCAAGTTTCGAAATTCATGATACGGCCTAAGTTAGCAACTCCTTGTAAGTCTAATCTTTGGTATTTTGAATCAAAGTCCATAGAATCGTCTCCACTAGTGAAACTGTGGTAACCATAATCAAGTTTTAATCCAAACTTGTTATTAAACATATAGCGAACTCCTGCTTCACCAACCCAAGGACTTGGAGTATCTGTAGAGAAACCAGCAGATAATGGTCGCTGAGGTTTAGTAAGACCTCCACCTAATTCAATAGACCATTTATTATAGCCATTTGAGGTATTTTCTGTTTGCGCATGTAGGTTGTTGAAACCCAGTGAAAACGCTAAAATAATTACAATTTTTTTCATTATTATTTGAGATTTTTAAATTCACCCCAAACAAACAATATATTGTAAGAATTATTCTCCAGTATAAGTTTTTATAACAACAGAATAAGGTTAAATTTGGTTTTAGCCATTCATTAATTCCTGAAAATAATCAACAAATTGGCCCATATGCAAACCATCCATCAAACCATGATGCACGTGGACTGACATCGCAATAGTTCTTTTTCCCGCCTCTGAAGTAATCATTTTTCCGAATGAAATTTTAGGGCAACTATCTGGAAATGTGTAACTGCGTGCGTGTGAAAGCGAAGTGAAATTCAACCACGGAATTGCCGAAAAATGAATCAGATTGTCATCATCAAATGATCTTGTAAAAAGTCCGGTTGTGTTTTGAATACGCTCAATTTCGGCTAAAGCATTTTGTTCGAATATTTTAAAATCAGGATTGTATTCAATTAAAGAGAATCCAAAAGTACCATCTTCACGCCCAATTGTTGCTGATGCATCAATACGATCATTAATATAGATCTTGTCATCGGCAATTCGATATTTAAAATTCTCGATTGCATTTACTGCAACTAATGTTTTGTGTAGATAATAAATAAAGAAAGAAGCTTTAAGGCTTTTCGCAGTTTGATAAGCTTTGGTACAATCAATTTCTACAGTTGCGCCAAAAAAAGGCTCTTCCATTTGTTTAAAGTGCTGGAAATGTTCTTTTCTGTTCCAGTTTTCTAAATCTAAAAGTGTTTTCATTATGATAAGTTCTGAAGTACTTCAGTAATTTTTTCGAATGAACTAAAATGTTCGTGTTCGACTTTATGACTAATTTTTTCGTGTTCCCAAGTGGTGTGAAACGGAATATGAACGGCGTAACCTCCAAGTCCTAAAACGGGTAAAACATCAGATTTTAATGAATTCCCGATCATAAGAAACTCATGGGCCTGAATGTCTAAACGCCCTAATAGCTTTTCATAATCGATTTCCTGTTTGTCTGACATTACTTCGATATGGTGAAAATAGTGACCCAAACCTGAACGATGTAATTTGCTGTGCTGATCTTTTAAGTCTCCTTTTGTAGCAACAACCAATTTGTATTTTCCGTGCAGGGCTTGTAAAGTTTCTTCCACTCCGTCCAGAAGTTCGATAGGTTTTTCGAGTAATTCTTTTCCGTACTGAATGATTTTTGCAATAGCCTCAATTGGGATAGTATTGTTCGAAATATTCATTGCTGCTTCGATCATCGACAGAATATAACCTTTGATTCCGTAACCGTATAAAGGTAAATTGTCAATTTCTATTTTAAACAATTCCTGTGAAATTCCCTGATGCGAAAGATAATCTTCCATCAAAGCACAGAATTTATGCTCCGTTTCCTCAAAGTAAGGCTCATTCACAAATAAAGTATCATCAGCATCGAATGCGATTACTTTTAAGTTTGGTATTTTGTTTCTATGTAACATAAAGATGTTGTTTTTTAGTTTCGAGTTTTCTTTGTTTCAAGTTTTTTTTTTGCCACTCCCGATAGCTATCGGGATAAAAGATTAGAATGATTAAAAAAAAATCTGCTCAATCTGCTCAATCTGCGAGAGAATTTTTTCATAACCAGATAAAAAGCAATCAGCGTAAACCTGTTTAAATCTGTGTCATCCGTGCGCTGTTTTTTGGCCACGAATTCACGAATTATTTTAATAAATCTGCTCAATCTTCCCAATCTGCGAGAGAACTTTTTCACAACCAGATAAAAAAACAATCAGCGTAAACCCGTTTAGTCAGTAAAATCCGCGTGCCATTTCTCAATTCTAATTCTTAGTAAACAGTTTTTTTAATGAAATAGTCTTGTCGTAAAAAGTGATTCTAATTCCGAATAGCAAAATGATGCCGCCAAAAACCATTTGTAAAGTTATTTGTTCTTCTAAAAACAACCAAGCTAATATAGATGTAATTACCGCCTGACTCAATAAACTTAATGAAACTCTCGTAGCGCGCATGTGTTGTGTGGCGTAACTAATAGAAAGCCATGCGCACAATTGGCACATTACCGCCTGAAGGAGTAATACAAACCAACCGGTATCTGAGAATCCGGTAAAAGGTTCGTTTAAGGCATAACAAAGTATCCCTAAATAAATACTTGAAGCAATTAAATTAATGGTCATAAACGATAAAACATCAACATGCGAAAGTACATTTTTACTCACTAAAAGATAAATAGAATAAAGAATCCCGGATAAAACGGCAAACAAAAAGGCCTGATTGAAGTTTAATTCCAGAAAAAAACTAAAACCAACCAAAGTAACCATTCCGAATAATGAAACAACCGTTCCGATCCAGAAGTTGGTTGCCGGTTTTGATTTTAAAAAGAAAAAAGAACCAATCCCCACCCAAACCGGAGATAAATTCGTCAATAAAGAAGCCTGAGTAGCACTTGAATCCTGAATGGCGATATTCCAAACCGCAACATCGGAAGCAAATAAAAGACCACAAAGAGCCGATAATAAAACATATTTAGTCTTTGGGAGTTTAAAATTTTTGGTAATCAGGACATAAGGCAAGAGTAAAACCAGGGCAAAAGCCATGCGATAAAAAGCCGAGATTAGTCCCGGTGCTAATTTAAGTTTAACTAATATTGGAAAAATCGAAATACAAAGTATTCCGCCAATTAAAGCTAATCTTGGTTTGGTAATTTTCATTAGTATATATATTCGCGTATTATTTTTCAAAGATACTTTACAAAATGAATACTTTGAAAGCAAAAAGCGCGAATCCATTAAAAATCTTAATCGGTTCGCGCTTTTTGATAATAGAATGAATTATTATTCTTCTTTTTCTACAACTGCAATTGTTGGAGGAACTTCGGGAGTGTCTTCACCTTTTAAATAAGAAGGTAAATTAAGTCCGGCCATATTAAATAAGTCATTTAATGGAGGAACGGTTTTCATCATTCCTGAAACAAAGTTTGCAGTTGATGAATTTCCGTTATCGCCTTGTCCGTTACCTGAATCCCAAACCGTAATTTTATCAATTTTGATATTTTTAACGGCTTCAACCTGAGTTTTAACCAATTCCGGAAGTTTCTCTAATAACAATAATTGGAAAGCTTTGCTCGGATCTCCTCCTGCAGCAGCCACAACCTCTTTATAACCTTCGGCTTGTTTTGTCAATATTTCAAAGAGACCTTTTGCTTCAGCTTCCATTTTTGCAAAAATCGCATCAGCTTCTCCTTTTGCATTTTCTCTTATGGTTTCGGCAGCAGCCTGTGCTTCGATAATCGCTCTTTGTTTGGCAATTTCAGCAGGAATTACAATGTTCGCAATTTGTGTAGAACGTTCTCTTTCAGAACGCGCTAACTCGGCTTTTTGCTCAGCAACATAAGATTCTTCCAATGCTTTTGCTTGTTGTACTTTCTCGGCAGTTATCGCAATACGCAATGATTCTGCTTCTTTTTCTCTACGTAAAGCTTCAGAATTTGCAATAGCAATCTTGGCCTCGTTTTCTCCCTGAATTGCAATTGCATTGGCTTCAGATGTTTTTACCCTTGTATCTCTTGCAGCTTCTGCTTTTCCAATGGTTTCATCTTTAGAAGCAGTTGCAATACTAATTTCTCTGTCTTTTTGCGTGATAGCGATTTTTACGTCTCTGTCTCTGTGTGTTTCAGCGATTTGAGTGTCTTTTTCTCTATCAGCAAGAGCCTTACCGGTTTCTCCAATTTTTTCCTGCTCAGCAACGCTAATTTTTGCTTCGTTAATGGCTTTTGCAGCCGCTTCTTTTCCAAGAGCTTCGATATAGCCAGACTCGTCTTTAATATCGGTAACGTTTACGTTGATTAATTTTAAACCAATTTTCTTTAGTTCGCTATCAACGTTTTTCGAAATATTATCCAAAAATTTATCACGATCAGAATTGATTTCTTCAATAGTCATCGTTGCAATTACCAAACGCAATTGTCCGAATAAAATATCTTTTGCCAGTTCCTGAATTTGTTCTGATGATAAACCTAAAAGTCTTTCTGCAGCCGTATTCATACTATCAGTTTCTGTAGAAATTGCAATAGTAAATCGACAAGGAACATCGACTCTAATGTTTTGTCTGCTTAAGGCATTTGTTAAATTAGCCTCGATCGAAAGCGGTTTTAAATCTAAAAATGCATAATCCTGAATCACCGGCCAGATAAAAGCACCACCTCCGTGAACACATTTTGCCGATGTTCCGCCGGTACGACCATAAATGACTAAGATTTTATCAGAAGGACAACGTTTGTACCTTGAAATTAATGCCGAAATTGTTACGAATAAAACGATTGCCGCAACTGCAATTAAAATAATTGGGTTCATGCTTGGTTATGTTAAATGGATTCTACTATTAAAATATTATTATTTTCTATTTTTACTACTCTAACTACCGCTCCTGATGGGATTCTGTCATTTTCGGTCATGGCTTCAAGCTCGTGAAAGGCACCGTTTACACTAATCATAATTTTGCCTTTTCCTTTTTTGTTTTCAGGAATGGTCAAATAAACTTCGGCAGTTTTATTTAATGTATTGGTGATTTTAAACGAATTGTCTTCGGCTAATTTTTGTACTTGTTTGATCACCAGGAAAAACAAAACAACAAATAAAACCCCAACAATAAATGAAGCGCTGATCAGCAGTAAAGGATTGTCTCCAATTGTAGAATAAAAAGAAATTCCGGTCCAGCTAAAGCCTAATAAAAAATTGATAAGATTTCGTAATGAAAAAAGCTGAAAGTCTGAAGCTCCATCGTGCATATCTGCATGAAAATCAGTGTCAAAACCATCTGCTACGTCAAGACCGGTAAAGGTAATAATGGTCTGAATAATAAAAATGATACTTGTTGGAATAGCGATATACCAAAAAGATTTAAGTAAGGTGGGTAAACTATCTAGCAGTTCCATCATTTTAGCTTTTTTAGAACAATTTAGGCGCTAATATCTTACTTTTTATGAAAGAAAACTAATTTGTAGAATAATTATCCAGTAAAATATCAGGAATTATATAACAGATGTTGATTGATTCTCTGAGCGCCCGGAAACCAACAAATCAAAATGTGCCGTTAGGCACGACAGGTTGGTAGAAAAACATGAATTAGAATAAATTCAGCGTGCCGTAGGTACGCAAGAGATTTCATTTTGTTGCGTACCTAGGGCACGCCAATGAATTTGAAACTGATTTTTTTTCTACCAACCTGTAGTGCCTGGCGGTACAAAAATATAAGATCAATTTGTTTTTAGAAATCTCGAAAAACAAATTGATCTTTAATCCTATTATCTTTAATTGACCATACAACATTATACGCTCCGGCACCATCTCCGTTAGACATTGTTATGAAAACTGTTTCATCTAAACCAATAGAAATTTGTGTGTTTTTGAAGCTGGGACTGTATAATCCGGTTAAATTATTTATTGGAAGAGTATAAGTTTTATTTTTATGGGAAATTTTTATCTCTTTTATTTCGATGAGGTTCTCGGATTTTATTCCGTCAATTCCCCAAGGATATTGATCATCGATCTTTGATATGAAACCATCTTGTTTTTTAATTTGATGTTCTTTTGGTATGAACTTTCCGGTTTTGATCGAAATTACGAACTCATCATTTTTGAATTCAGCACTATTTTCTGAGATAAGCTTCATCTTTAGTTTTGGCAGATCACTTAAATACTGTATCCGACTTTTGTGAATATAGCCAAAACCCTGATCTTCAGTTTTTTTTGATGAGTCTGTTTTTGGTTTTGAGATTCCGTAAGTGATGTAAACCCATTCATTTTTTTCATTTTGGATGGCATCCATGTCTTCAAAAATTTGATTTTCAGAAACTTTGCCTACGATTTTTGATTTTGCATTTCCACTTTCCCGAACATTTACAAAGCCATCTTTATCTTTAATAATACCAAAAGCGGCGATATATTGTGCTTGAGAACAGGTAAAACTCAAAAGAAGAAATAGAGTAAAGGTTAATTTTATTTGTTTGGTCATTGGTTTTATTAATTCTAAAGAAAGTGCTAATCTATTAACAAATTCCCATTTTTTAATAAATATAAAAAGTTAGTTTAAACTTGTTTTTATTTATTTAAAAATTGAATCAAGAATCAAAATGTGTCGTTAGGCACTACAGGTTGGTAGAAAAACATGAATTAGAATAAATTCAGCGTGCCGTAGGTACGCAAGAGATATCGTTTTGTTGCGTACCTACGGCACGCTATCGAATTTGAAACCTGATTTTTTTTCTACCAACCTGTAGTGCCTAACGGCACAAAAAAAAGATGCGCAATTGCGCATCTTTACTATTTTGATATTTATAAAACCTTAGTTTATCGTTTCACCATTCGGCGCATCAGTATCAGGATTTACAAATACTAATTTCCCTTCTGCGTTTGTTGTCATTAAGATCATTCCCTGGCTTTCAACTCCGCGTAGAGCTCTTGGCGCCAAGTTTGCTAAAACCGTAACACGTTTACCAATGATTTCTTCTGGCGAAAAGCTTTCGGCAATTCCCGAAACTATCGTACGAACATCAATTCCTGTATCAATTTTAAGCACTAAAAGTTTGTTTGCCTTTGGCATTTTTTCGGCTTCAATGATTGTTCCTACGCGTAAATCCATTTTAGCGAAATCCTCATACTGAATCAATTCTTTTTGAGGTTCTGCTTTTTTGTTTTCAGCGATATTAGCGGTTTTTGTAGCTTCCAATTTATCTATTTGTTTTTGTATTTCTTCGTCTTCGATTTTTGCGAATAATAATTCGGCTTCACCAATTTGGTGACCTGCTAGAATTAAATCTGAATTTTCAGAAATATCATTCCAACCTAATAAGTTAGGAAATATGAGACCTTTTAAATGAGGATTTTTCTCTTTAATAATACTTTTAACTATCTTATCTTTAGGATCATTTAAATTCAATATTTTCGAAAGTTTATTTGCTGTAAAAGGTAAAAACGGTTCACATAAAACGCTCAACGCAGCAGCAATTTGAAGCGCCACATACATTTGAGTTTTTACACGCTCCGGATTGTCTTTCATCACTTTCCAAGGCTCTTCATCGGCAAGATATTTATTTCCTAAACGTGCAACATTCATTAATTCTCCTAAAGCTTCACGGAATCTGTAACGCTCCACTGAACTTGAGATCACAGCCGGATACGCTTTTAATTCTGCCAAAGTATTTTCATCAACTTCAGATAATTCATTCGGAGTTGGGATAAATCCTTCGTAATATTTGTTCGTTAAAACCACAACACGGTTAATGAAATTTCCAAAAATAGCAACCAATTCGTTGTTATTTCTTGCCTGGAAATCTTTCCATGTAAAGTCATTATCCTTAGTTTCCGGCGCATTTGAGGTTAATGCATAACGCAAAACGTCTTGTTTCTCCGGAAATTCTTCTAAATATTCATGTAACCAAACTGCCCAGTTTTTAGAAGTCGAAAGTTTATTTCCTTCCAAATTCAAAAACTCATTTGCAGGAACATTGTCCGGCAAAATGTAGCTTCCTTCGGCTTTAAGCATCGCAGGGAAAATGATACAGTGAAAAACAATATTGTCTTTCCCAATAAAGTGAACCAGCTTCGTGTCTTCATCTTTCCAGTATGGTTCCCAGTCTTTTCCTTCGCGCGCTGCCCATTCTTTCGTAGACGAAATGTATCCGATAGGCGCATCAAACCAAACGTATAGTTTTTTTCCTTCGGCACCTTCAACCGGAACATCAATTCCCCAATCAAGGTCACGCGTTACCGCACGAGGCTCCAATCCGCCATCAACCCATGATTTTACTTGTCCGTAAACATTCGGTTTCCAGTCGTTTTTATGTCCAACCAAAATCCATTCAGTCAAGAATTCAGTATATCTGTCAAGAGGTAAAAACCAGTGTTTAGTCGATTTCAAAATCGGAGTTTCTCCGGTAATGGTCGATTTTGGGTTTATTAAATCCGTCGCATTCAAAGTAGATCCGCAATTTTCGCACTGATCTCCGTAAGCTCCGTCATTGCCACATTTTGGGCAAGTTCCCACTACAAAACGATCTGCTAAAAACTGATCTGCTTTTGCATCGTACAATTGCTCTGTTGTTTCTTCAATAAAATCGCCTTTATCATACAAAGTCCTGAAGAATTCCTGAGCCGTATCGTGATGAATTTTAGCCGAAGTACGAGAATAATTATCAAACGAAATTCCGAAATCAGCAAATGATTTTCTAATAATTCCGTCATATTTATCAATAACTTCTTGTGGTGTAATTCCTTCTTTTTTGGCTTTCATCGAAATTGCAACGCCATGTTCATCGCTTCCGCAAATAAACGCAACGTCTTTTC
>Ga0247815_10001740_pt1 | contig 16534 bp, 29 predicted proteins | sample UWRJL194509B1_FD_181014 | JGI IMG/M metagenome (GOLD analysis project Ga0247815, IMG submission 181014) | Plant litter microbial communities from Arlington Agricultural Research Station in Wisconsin, United States - UWRJ-L194-509B-1 | ecosystem: Environmental > Terrestrial > Plant litter >...
AAATCGTTGCGAAGTATGTCTTCCTCGCGACCATGGTTGACATCCAGCGTCAACAACTTCCCGATGAGCATGGGAATTGTGATCACAACGTTGGGCGGATGATCTTCGACGCGGTTGGCGTCACGAAGGCGCTGAACGGCAACATCTTTTGAGACTATATGAAAGGCCTTGAGAGCAGCGAAGATGTTCATAAGTTCTGCAACCGCGCGTTTGTGATAGTGTGCGGTGTCCGGGTGGCTTGAAAGCATTGCGGCGTCAAGCTCTGCCAACGCGGCGGCGAAGACTCCGCAGAGGTTCTCTGCCGGATGTGCAACGTTGCGGTATAGATATCCACGAATACCGACGGCCCGATAAGCATTAAAGTCTGATCCCAGCACGTCAACGGATCCGGCGCAGAAAGCGACAGCGTCGAGAGCAGCTACGTCGCCGTTTAGCATGGTGTACCCATGTGACATAGCCTTCGTGGCAATTTTGTGAACGTTTGATACCGCCTCCATCCACTTGTACGATCTCGTCCAGGGCGCCGTCGAAAAAGGCGTTTCGAGAGTTTCTGGCGCGAAAATACGCCGGGTCAAAAGTCTCCACAGGAATATCGGGTTCAGGCCTGTCGGAATGGCCAACGAGGCTCGGATTACGCTTACGGTCAAGAATGAATCGCCGAAAGTATCTGCTTTCGGCGTCGTTGTCCGGGAGTCGCCCAGGAAGCAAGTTTACGACATGAGAGAGATTCAATCTAGAGGCGAGCATCTGCCAATCTAATGAAGTGACCGTCAATCTATATGTCTCAATGCTCGAGACCTTAATGGCCAGGACATACTGCACTGAGACCAAACCTCCGAGTTCATCTTGCCACACGATGCGCCTGCGTTTTTAGGTGAGTTACAGCAACGGTGTGAAACAAGAAAGACGCGCACAGCAGTTGGGCTGATTGTGTTCTACTTCAGCAAATGGCTTCAAGACGCGGCCAGAGGGAAGTTGGATTGCAAGCGGTGGATAATGACGTTCGAAAGTAGCCAAAGCCTGATCACTGATGTATTGATACGCTGGATGCCTTGTAGAAGACGTCCCATATCATCGTCCCATCGAATGCGGTGGTCGAGGAGCGAAGGCGTTTGTTGTTCATTAGGATCGAGGATCGCCTTGAGAAAGCCGTGCGGTCCCAGTTGAAGGAACATTCTACTAGCGGCTGGCGAAATCCATGTCAGTAAACGGTGTAGCGCCACAATAGGACGCTGTCCACCTCCAGCGCGCGACGACACCTCATCAATTGACCGACTCTCTTCGGCGAGCCAGCGGCGTAGGCAGTCAAGTTGGAACCATTCAGCTTCGATGTGGGCGTGATGCTGTCCTGACGTCTCTTGCGGGCCTTTCGCACTTGTGAAAGAGTCGTACAGATGCATTTTACGAAGGCCAAAGTTCGCAACAAAGGGTTCTAGCATCTTGCCGATGGTGCGAACGCCGATATGTGTGTTGCTGAGGTATGCTATCCCACCGGGAAATGCACCGAGTAGGCTGGCACGGTATACGGCGATGTGAAAGTCGACGCTAGCGGTGGTCGGCAAGCTGGTTCTCTTCAAAGCGCGGTCGACACATATGTAGCGTAGCGTCAGTATTATATGCAGTATTCCGTTTCCCGGCGGCGTACTTATGCACGTAGCACATCTCGAGCCAGTCCACAACGTGCGAGAGCCGCTGGAGTTCTCGCGCTTCCTCGCGGGACATGCGGCTGGTTTCGAGCAGATAATTCAACTCCGGATGCTTATCAAGAATCTTCGCGGCGTTCCCGCGGCGTTTGACGGATTTCGAAACGCGAATGTATCGCAGTCCGATTCCGACTGCGCGTGCAGAAGATGCACCAGGGCTCAGCCCCAGAACTTGAATTTCGAGTAGACGTGCGTTGTATCTGTAGACTTTGTAGGCGGAGGAGCAAGTAAGCGCGAGATTGCGCAGGTCATCGAAGTCGTGGGTCGCGGCGAGGATTAGATAGATTGTGTCCTCGTTGAGACGATGGAAGGATAGTTGCATGGCGGCTTGAGCAGTCTGCATGACCCTCGCAACAAACCGCACACCGGCTGCAGCGACGCTGATCATGGCAGAACGCAAGAGATGGGCAGAGGAAGAGATTGAAAAGGGGCAGCCGCTCACCCCCCTCCCCATGTCTCAGGCCTAGAATGCTAACCGCGATCGCGGGTCCCCGGGTCACCTCCAGTAGCCTTGCGATGGATGAAATCGGGCTACTTTACTGCGTGTGCAGACATAGCATCCAGATTTCACGATGTCATAGTGGTCTAACGTTATCAGCGTCTCGAATAGACTAGAAGAATAAAGGCAAACATGGAGAGCCGAAGAAGAGGCATTGAAGTTTTCAAGCGCCGCTACCACGCAGGCATATGCCGCAAGCGTCTGCGTCCCTTTCTGCCCACCCAAATTGCACAAGAGACCTCCTATTCTACACCACTGGCGAATTGAGTGTAGCGTAAAGCATATATGCCTCCAATAGCCTTCACTCCTGGCAGTAATACTTGATTGCCATTCGTCGTAACTTGACACTTGTCTAATCCAACAACGTACGGCCAGCTGACCACCTGATTGCCTCCTCGCTGTTTGATTCAGCTCGCAGGCCGTCACAATCGGAGGTCAAGGCATGTTGCAGGAACTTACCGGCAGGTCCAGACTTGCTCCCTCCTTCCACCTCGCATCATCCCCTCCACCGACCCATAACCACAATGGGTGGGCGTTTGGAGGTATTCAAGTTTGCGGTGTACATCTTCTTCCCCGTGGGCATGATGTATCACTTCGGAAACCCGTACTGGTACATCGACAATGTTGTGCCGTTCCGCGATCAGCTGTTCCCGCCTGAGAGCAGGCTCAACCGGCCGCCAAAGGAGCGAGGAGAAATCCAGGATGCTCTTGATGCGTACCGCGACGCGCGTCTGAAAGCCAAGTCGGCGCGCGAAGCTGCCGCGCAGCTGGAAGCGAAGAGGGACCTATGATTGAGCAGGCCGCGCGCGCCGCTTGGCACCATTAACCCACCACTCGACCAACACCAACATAAAGTCTTCCTTCACCCAACGCGTACCATAATCTGATGCGGAGAAGTGGAGATCGCTACCCTCGAACAGAACCTCCATCTGTAGCAAGCAAACTCTCTCCCCACGCGCAAACGCGCATGTCCAAAGACAAGTCTGCGCGCCAGTATATTGGCCCTGCCAGTGTACTCAACTATTGTAATACCACCTGCTGCTCTTTGAATATGGTTGGCCGATAGCGTGCCAGATTGCTAGCAGTGACGCGCCAAACCCGGTCCGCCTGAATCCGACCCGATTTCGCTCCTTTGACTTGTCCCATGAGCGGTGCGAAACTTTCGAATCGGCTAAGATAGCGGTCTCACGCTGCGCTGTCTCTCTCAGTTACCGTTGTACTCGGCTCCCAGTGGGGAGACGAGGGCAAAGGCAAGCTCGTTGACATCTTGGCCGCAGACATCGACGTTTGTGCTCGCTGTGCTGGTGGCAATAATGCTGGCCACACAATCGTCGTTCCAATAGGCGAAAACAAGACTCCCACCAGCTTCGCGTTTCACTTGCTGCCCTCTGGTGCGTCGAGATCGTGTTCATCGCGCCGTCCTGGCAGCAGGCAGCGGCTGACGCATCCTGTACATCGGCGTAGGTCTGATTAACCCGAACTGTATCGGTCTCGTCGGCTCTGGCGTCGTCATTCACGTGCCCTCGTTCTTCGCCGAACTCGATGCTCTCGAAGCCCAAGGTATGTGTATGTGACGCTTTTGCTCGTCACCTCTCCTAAACCAGCACCTCCTCCCAGGACTCGACTGCAAGGGCCGCCTACTCGTCTCAGACCGTGCCCACCTCGTCTTTGACTTTCATCAGATCGTAGATGGGCTGAAGGAGGCGGAGCTTGGGGGCTCAAGGTGCGTGTTTGCTGTTCCTGCGATTACTCGGCTCCGAACCCGAAATCTTCAGCATCGGCACCACCAAGAAAGGCATCGGTCCAGCTTACTCTGGCAAGGCATCTCGTTCTGGCCTTCGCGTCCACCACCTATTCGATCATGCCACATTTGCTGTCAAATTCAGGAAGATCGTAGAGGGCCGTTTCAAGCGGTACGGCCACTTCGAGTACGACACCGAGGCCGAAATTATCCGGTATCAGGAACTGGCAAAGAGGCTGCAGCCGTTTGTCGTTGACAGCGTTGCCTATGTGCATGACGCGCTCGATCAGGGCAAGCGTGTGCTCGTCGAAGGCGCAAACGCAATGATGCTCGACCTGGACTTTGGCACCTACCCGTACGTCACCAGTTCGTCCACGACCATCGGCGGAGTCTGTACCGGCCTCGGCATCCCACCGCGCAAGATCGGCAAGGCGATCGGTGTAGTGAAAGCTTATACGACTCGCGTTGGCGGTGGTCCGTTCCCGACTGAGCAGCTCAATGCTACGGGCGAACATCTGCAGGAGGTTGGCCGCGAGTGGGGCACGACCACAGGTCGTCGCAGGCGTTGCGGCTGGCTCGACCTTGTCGTGCTTCGCTACTCGACTCGGGTCAATGGCTACGACGCGCTTAATCTAACTAAGCTCGACGTCCTGGACGGTTTGGAGGAGATCAAGATCGGTGTAGCATATCGGAACGCCCAAGGCGAGACGATCAAGGACTTCCCAGCCAACCTCGAGCTCCTCTCATCCGTTGATGTCGAGTACGTCACACTCCCTGGTTGGAAGACGCCGATCACCGGCTGCCGCACGTTCGAGGAGCTGCCCGCGACCTGCAAAGAGTATGTTCGTTACATTGAGAAGTTCCTTGGTGTACCCATAGAGTGGATCGGGGTCGGCCCTGGTCGCGAAAGCATGTTGCACATTCCCAAGTAGCTCGTTACGACGAATTCAATTTATGTGTATTATGCCATTTCGCATTCGGTTGAGCTTGTTATTGTGATCATGCGCGGTCGCGTCACGGTGTCGCATTTTGCCGCCCAGCACTCTCTGACTTCTGCTGTACCTACTTGCATGGATGGCCTCGCAGACGAAATCAACGGCCTCTTCTCCGACCCACAAACATCTGTGCTAGACACAGTTCTCGTCCGCATTGGCACATTGCTGCGCGATGACCCGGAGCGGCGCGCGGATGTCGAGACAGTACTGACAGACGCGCATCGGAACATGCATCCGGGCGTGCAGACCCACCAGAGCGCGTTCATCGCACTTCTCGCACTCGATGAGATGCGAAATGTGTCCAAGACGGTCGATACTTGGACCGACCTCGCGCTGCGGCCCGTGCTCAAGGATACGCGCGTGGAACCTGGCACTCTCGCTAAGGCCAAAGCTCTCATCGTCGCCGCACTCGTGAACGTAGAAGACGAGCAGCACGCAGGCGACTACAGGCGAAGAATTATGCAGCTGTATTTGCTCGACGCGCCGAGCGAGACGCTGGTAACAGACTCGCTGGACATGGCAGAGCTCGAGGACATCGAGCGCTCGAAGCGCGTATTCTTCAAGGACAACCTCACAGAGGTGTTGGTCGATTTCGCGCTCCAAAGGCCTCAGGTTAGCTTGTACTGATTTAATATGCATGGTCGGTGACTGATAGTCAGTGTTCAGGCGTTTTGCCACTCGTTCTACCGCACATTCGGTTTCGCCCAGTGGCGCCTCGAGCTTCTCGTCTTGCTTCGCACCATTGTCGCTAATGACGACTTCAACTTCGTTATCTTCCTTGAGAGCGAATTACTCACGCGGATACTACTCTCGCTCACCGTGGATAATTCGGCTTCCGTGATCACCGTAGGCGTCACAGTGCTGGTCATGTCGCTGCCACATTTCGCAGTACATGCGCACGAGCAGCTGGCCAAGCGGTTACCTTCGATGTTGGTCATCCTCGCGCGCATCCTTGGGTCAGGCGTGCTGTTGTGGACATCGCCACACGATATTGCGCGTCGAGGCGTACCTGCCGTTGAGGACATGGAAGACGAGGCGGTTAAGCCCGTAAATGGTGGCGCGATGGACCCTTCACAACAGATCCATTGGAGTGGGCACGTACTACTCCCCGATTTGGATTGGCATCGAATAGGTGTGTCTTAACTGTGCTCGTCGCAGGCACGCGTTGCTCATACAACCCACAGAGCTTGCCGCAGTGTCGCACGACTGGCAATCTCCCAACTTATCCTGTGCGAGCCACCTTTTCACCTACCTATACGGAATCTTCCCATCCAACACCGCGGGATTCATCCGTCAACCGCTTGCGTATGTCGAGCGGCATGAAGTTCCTTGCCCCTTCGTGGGTGGCTGGAGGAGCGCTCTCAACGAGAAGCAACTGCGCGCCAGAGCAATGGTTCGTTGCCATCCTCCGCTGTAACAAACAAAGACCTAATTCTTTGTTCAAAGCTTCGATCACGGACGCTCTCGTTGTCTCCCTGGACGCTCACTCACGACATCGAGACAGAGCTAACCGACCACACCCGCACGGCAACGTTGAAACACTTCGAGATTGTCGACCAAATCCATGCACTTGACATCAGCCGCTCCGCCCAGCGACCCTCACCCCCAACTCACCAGTTATCCGGCACCGATTCCGCATCCATCGCTGCATCTGTCCACACGGGCGAACCGTCCATCGCGTCAACACGGTCGCGTATATCAGTCCGCGACATGATCACCACAACGCTCGCATTGAAAAACGGCTCAGACGTCGAAGTGTCGGACCTCCCGTCACACTGGCCGTCAGAGCTTGCGCTGTTCCTCGCGGATTCATCTTCGCCGCCGTCTTCGCTGCCTGCTACGGAGCAAGCACAGACAGCCCCGAGTGACAGTGGCGAGGGTCTGCGTGCAAAGGCGCTCCGGGCCGTGGGCATCCTGCAGCGCGAGTTGCTCTTGCTGCGAAACGAGCTGAATTACCAGCTGTTCCTCAAGCGTGGGCTTCTGCAGAATGTTGAGCGGCTACAGCACGACAGAAACGCGGCGGTGCGACGGGATGTCGAGTTGCAGCATCTCGTATGTCTCTTTTTGCCTGGATTCTCATCGATCTGATATCTCGTAGCGTGACATGCGTAAAGAATACAAGTCTCAAGTGGACGGGCTCAATAAACAGCTCAAAGCCGCACAGCTCAGCACGACCCAACTTCGCAACAACCTCAACTCGGAGGCGGCAGACTGTAACGCCGCGCGGAAGGACCTACGCACACAGCGCGGGCGATGGATGGAGGAGACGAATGTGTTGCGGGCGGCCAAGGAGCAGGTCGATGCGGCGTTTGCGGCGCAGAGTGCGAGAATCAGCGAGTTGGATCGGCAGTAAGTGTGACTGTGGTTTGGAGGGAAATCAAGAGGGCTGATTATATGCAGAGTGTTCCAGTTGGTGACGGAGAAGAAGGAAAACGAGCACAAGGTTGCGAGGTTGGTGCAGTACGAGGAGCAGATCGAGAAGCAGAAGCAACAGCTTTTGTTGTGGTGCGTCTTCATCATCCAAATGTGCCTTCCGGTACTAATACGCGACGTACAGGGACAACGACGTCGCACGGTACATCTACCAAAAAACCAAGATCCAGGAGATGTCGAGCAACTACCAGGTTCTGCTGGAAAGGCTCAAGACGTACAAAGGTGTCAACGAGCAACTTGCGGATGAAAACCGGTACGATGTGCTGTATACCTCAGCCGGGATGCGACTGGCTGACACCGTGCCAGAAAATTGCAGGTACAACTCGCACGGATTCCCGCGAGAGTTGCGACAGGGGGAGACCGGACGCCCACGCGTTCGTCAACCCAACCTGACTACTCGAAGCTTGGGGCGGAGATCGTGCAGCTGCGGGCCTCGGACAAGAAGCTTCGAGACCAGGTACGAGAGTTGGAGATGGAGTTGGCAGCAGCGCGCGAGTGGCCGGCTGCACCGCAGGGGCAGACGACACCGCTAACAGAGGAAGCGGCGACGTGACATGACATGGATGAACACACGATGGACACGGAAGGACGCAACGAAGACGAATTTTATGCATGACATGGCACAAGTACAGGCACGAAAGAAAGATCACTCGCTGGCAGCCATGACTGTAGATGCGATATGCGTGAGCGAACCGAACTGAACAGTTGGAGGGAATACATTGAAAACTTACTGGCGTTGATGAGATCGCCACCGCTTTCTTTGAGTGCCCTAACGGCTTTCCCACGCGAACATCCGACCTGCTGCACAACCAAGTCGATATCCTTCGGGTCCACTCCAGTCTCGTCGACCTCTCCCTCATCGGCCGGCTCGAGGTCTGGTACGTCCTCGTCGTCGTCAGCGGGAGGCTTGGCCGTCTTGCCAATGCTAGAGAGACCACCGCCGCCGCTACCACCGAGCTGGGACGAAGCAGCAAGCTGGGCCTGCTGAGACATGTCCTCGATCTTGGCCTCACCAAAGACGATGTAGGTCTCGCTGTTGGGAGACTTGTAAACGTCGGGCGATGCGATCACGAACAGCATCTGTGGATGTGTCCGTGAAGTGAGAATTCTAATCAAGAGATGAGATGACAGGCATTGCGTACGTTCTTTGGGCGACGGAGGGTGACACGAGTGATGTTTGGGACCTTCTTGAGACCAAGGCCGAGGAGTGCCTTGCGTGCCTTGCGCTCTGAGCGCGACTGGATCTTGTCGAGCGCGGCTGCTGAGGTCGGGTCCTCGTGCTCGTGGTCGTGATCGTGGTCGTGGTCATGGTCATGATCATGGTCGTGGTTGTGGTCATGATCGTGGCCGTGGTGGTCGTGCCCATCGTGGTCCGAGTGGTCGGAGTGCAGCTCTTCGATGGTCGCCATTTTCGAATCAGAGGCCTGCAAAAATCGGACCAGTCAACATCTAATAAAGATGCACCGTGCGCAAGCCGTGCGATTGGGTGCAGGCACGTGGTGGTAGAGTGTAGAGGATCGCGCGCGTACCTACGAGACGAGGACTAGGGGTGTCGGGTTGAGCGGGAGGGGTACGGTGCGCCGGACTTTGATTGCGCGGAAGAGGCCGAGCACTGTATAGTTGGATTCTCGCAGCATAAATTTACAGTCTAGTGTATCTCAAAAGGGCACTTGTATGTCATAGTCACGGTTTGGAGTCGTGTTGCGAAGGTGCCGCGACTTGGACGGCTCGTCAGCATGCAACAAAGGTAAAAATAACGAATACACTTACTCGCAGCAGCAGCATTCTTGGCATCGACCTCGCGCGCATACTGTTTACGCTTCTGAGTGATACCCCAGCGCACATAGTAGTACACCGCTGAGCCGCCAATGAATAGCCCGAGCCAGGCCATCATCTTCACACGCGGGGTCAGCGCTGGTTCTCTGGGCGCGTTTTCCAATATGCAACATGAACGCACCTGGCCGCGTGGGGTATCGACGCGCCTCACAGTCACCATAATGAATTAATTTGTCAGACTCGGCGCGTGAGTCGAGGGCTTGGGTGTTCAAGCAAGCGCCGGCGGCGACGCCCGAAGCCCGCCTGCACCTTGTCCTCCTGCCACACATACTCTCCACTAATGTCACGCCGACGCGCTGCGGACACTTCTTCTATTGGCCACACTGAAACAAGCGTTGACTCCGTTTCAACTACGGGTAGACGAGGGCGCGGAGGCGGAGGTGGAGGCGCCACACGACGAACTACTCGCGCGGCGGCCCGTCAAGACTCTGCTCCATTCACAACCTCGTCAGAAGATGAAGGCCGCCCGACTGGACCGCATCCGAAACGTGCAAAGGTCAAACACGAGGATGCAGACGACGAGGCAGACTTTGGGCTGCAACTTGGTGCCGCGACTGGGCGCAAGATCACACGGCCACGCAGAACAGCCAGCGCGGCAGTAGCTGGTCCAAGTACATCTAGATTGCATCCAAACAGTCGTGCGAGGGTTGCGGACGTCCTACAAGAAGAAGAGGAACCTCGCGCCACCGGATCGACCCAGGCACTGGCCTCAGTGGATCTCAATCTCGACTCTCCCGCTCTCTCAGCCCTCAGTTCTCCCAGCCCACCTCCAGATTCGCAGCCTGAACCCACCACCGCAACCGGGACCTCTACAGCTACTCCAGTCAAACCGTCGCGACCAACGCCACCTCCAGACGCACTGCTCCCAGAAGCACTAAGCTGTCCTATTTGCATGTGTCCGCCCAAAGACGCGACGCTGACGCCTTGCGGACACGTCATGTGCGGCGAGTGTTTGTTCATGAGTGTTGCGGGTGGTATGGCGCGCACGCGGGCGGCGATGGCAGGGAGACCGGAACCGCAGTGTCCTGTGTGTCGCGCGACAATCGATGGCTGGGATGGAAAGGGCGGAGGAGTAACAGGCTTGTTCTTTACAACGATGCACGCGGTTTGAGTTTGTTGGTGCCGAGGAAAGGACCTGGCTAGTTGAAGAGGTGAAGACACCGGCTGGTGTACACCTCAGTCTGTTTGACTACACTATAAATCGACATATGAATTGCTTGCCAGAATGCAGTGGCCGCGATGGCTTGACTTGATGCTTGACTGTTGAGGTGGTCTGAGGCGAGACCATTGCTGGACGTGTGTAAGCTGATGGGCAAGGGAGGTCGAACGCACTCGCGCTACTGGCAGAGCTCGATACAGAACACGTCTCGCCCAAACTATCCACGTCGATCGAGGGCTAAAACTGGACGAGTGACTTGTTCTTTACAACGACACGTGCGGTGTGAGCCCGCGCGACGGAGGGGCGAGACCCCGGAGTAGACGACTGGACGAGTGCACAGGACACGCTTTGCTCAGCTCAGCTCAGATGCGCATGACCAACAGGATGATTCAGCCATTTAGATTTGGTGCAAGGAGTCGATAACACAGAGAAAATAACAGATCGCAGACCCGCTAGAGGTCTCGTAGCCCGATAGAGAGATGGTCAGAGCGTGACGGCAACGTCTCACAGAGCGGCCTGCACAGTCTCGCCCGAGTTCACCTACATCGCCATCGTCAGATTATGCATCTACACCGTAGCCAAGCACACAGACCTTCTTGCCAGTCTTGGTGATCTTCTCGAGGACGTAGTCGTACGACTGGTCGGTCTTGACGATGACCTCCTGCGTCGCGAGGTCTACTGTATATTCTTCAATGTCTGTGAAAGTGAACGTGTCGTATCAAGATCGGAATGTGTATTAGAGGGTGGAAACGAACTCTCGGCCTTGCTCAGAGCGCGGGTGACGGCGCCGGAGCAGCCACCGCAGGTCATGGTAACGTTGAACTTGTAGGTGTTCTGCTCGCACCGTCAGTACTTGGTCGAGCAACAGTTCTCAAGACAACTGACGACCATAGTTATGAGAGATGAGATGAGACGAGACGAGAGGGAGACGAGTGCTGAGGAAGTAGAGAAAGGCAAGGTGAGGGATCGGGCTTTATCAGTACCCGCGCAGCCTCGGTGTACAGCCATCCCATGGCGACATCGACTCCTCAGACCGCCCATTCCGAACAAGGTGCGAGTATACTCAGAGCGTTTGTCATCCTCGAATTGCGACGTGGCAGGGACCTTTCTCGAATTGGCACCGCCAAAGCTAAACAGCGCAGATGTCCGGGTGCTCGGGCTTATGACATAGCTTATGCTGAACCTTGGCGCGCACGAGCGTTTCAACTTTCCCATATAGGGCACGCGATTCCGAGATCCGTGCAAGTCGTGCAATGTGCGTGCCTTGTGCACGTTGCATGGGTGCCCAAAAGTCGAAGCGCTCAGTCTCAACTGTACAAAACACAGATATTTCGGCCGATTTCACGCGCGAATGATACGAATGATAGAGCGTTGTTCTATTTGCGAGCAGCGAGAGGAGGGTTCGGGTGCATTGCTCTAGTGGTGGTCCGCCTTCTTGTTGGCAGCCGCGTACGGGTTCTTGGGGTCGTTCGCGTACTCGGGCACTAGGCACCAAAATAGCGTCAGCATCAAATTCATGATGATAAGAATGTACGCACTCTGCAGCATCTTGCCCTGGAGCTTTGCGACGCCGTAAAAGACGACACCGCCGGCGATGAAGAATGGGTACAGCGGCCGCATAACCTATGTGCAAAATACCCAAAGGGTCAGCGCGCGCACATGCAAAACGCCAATTCAAAGAGTGCGCACGGGCACGGGGAACTTGCGCGGGCCGAAGATCGACATGGTGGACGGGTGGAGGAGAGCTAGGGAGCGTTGACCGATCTCGCCAACTCCGCCTGCTCCTCTTCTTCTTGTCATCTCGCCACCCATGCAGGCCTCGACCTCTGCGACGACGCTCGACGATGCCTCACCCGAAATTGAGGCAGAGCCTGAGCTTCCTACATTCAAAGACCTCGGGCTGATCGACCCTCTCCTCGAAGCACTCGAAAAGATGAAGTTCACCCGACCCACCGATATCCAAGCTGCCGTCCTCCCGCCTGCACTTGCTGGACACGACATCATCGGTGTCGCCGAGACAGGATCCGGAAAGACTGCAGCGTTTGCACTGCCGATCCTGCAGCAGCTGTGGGCGGACCCACGACCACTGTTTGCATGTGTACTTGCGCCAACGCGCGAGCTTGCATTCCAGATTGCGCAGACGTTCGATGCACTTGGCGGCGCGATGGGCGTGAGGACTGTGACGATTATTGGTGGTGTCAAAGAGATTGAGCAGCAGATTGCGCTGAGCAAGAGGCCGCATATCCTTGTGTGTGCGCCGGGTAGGCTCAATTGGCATCTCGAAAACACCAAGGGTTTCTCATTGCGCACGCTCAAGTTTCTCGTGCGTCATAATCTCATTTAATATTTTGGTATCTAACACAACGCCAGGTCCTTGACGAAGCCGACAGACTGCTCGATCTCGATTTTGGCAAAGATATCGACAGAATTCTCAAAATTTTGCCCAAGGAGCGCCACACCTACCTCTTCTCCGCCACCATGACCGACAAGGTCGAAAAGCTCCAGCGCGCCAGTCTGAGCAACCCTAAGCGCGTCGCCGTCTCATCAAAGTGCGTCCACTTGGCTTCAGCCACTGGATGCAGATAGGCTAACATCGCTCACTCCACGCAGATATTCGACAGTCGCGTCGCTGTTACAGTACTACCTCTTCATCCCACTCGTGCAGAAAGAAGTACATCTGGTTCATATTGCCAACTCGCTCGCGCAAAATTCAATCATTATCTTCACCCGCACACAGCACGACACACAACGGTTCGTCCCTGGCCTCCTCCCTATCTTATATGTTCCCGCACTGACTCCCGTCCAGAATTTCCATCATTCTGCGTACCCTCGGCTTCTCCGCGATCCCATTACACGGTGCACTCAGCCAATCTGCGCGTCTCGGCGCGCTCGCCAAGTTCAAAGCCGGCGGCCGTAAAATCCTCGTCGCGACCGACGTCGCATCGCGCGGTCTCGACATCCCGCACGTCGACGTAGTTATCAACTATGACGTTCCTACAAACAGCAAGGACTACATCCATCGTGTCGGACGTACCGCACGTGCAGGTCGTGCAGGGAAAAGTGTGACGTTCGTCACGCAGTACGATGTGGAGGTGTTCAAGAGGACGGAGGAGGTCATTGGCAAGGAGATGAAGCAGTGGGCGGTCGAGAAGGACGAGGTGGAGGTATTGAGGCAGCGCGTGGAGGAGGCGGCACGATTGGCAGGGAGGGAAATGCGCGATGAGGCGCAGAACAAGGAGGGCGGTGGGAAGCGCAAGAGGAGACAACATGAAGGCGCGTCTTCGAGAGACGACCGGGATCGTGACGACGATGCAGTCGAGGCGGGTGTGCCGGCGTACAGGAAAAAGAAGCGGCGCGCGTAAACTCGTGTTATCATTATTTCGGTTGTCTAATCGACATCCATGCCGCCGAGCTCTTTGAGTACGAACACGGACTGTAGCACGCGCAGCTCGAGCACAGTCAGCCGCTGTCGCTTGTCACTAAGGTCTGCGAGAAACTCGCGCTCTGTCCTTGTCAGTTGCGAGTCGTCGTGTCCGCCCCGCTCCAACTTCTCCAGCACACTCTGCACCATCACACTGCTCTCCGCCTCGGACCGCTTTCGATGCTGGATGTTGAACAGCGTCTTGTACAGGTCGCGCAAGATTACGGCGTATGTCTTTGGCAGGTTGACGTACCTGCAATCAAGCTTCAGCAGATGCTCTACAACAAGAGTGAAACTCAGCGTACCAAAGATAGTACGTCCGCATTGGTGCTCGATCTGCACTTTTCGGCACCTCTTGCATTGCGATGAGGCCCGCATTGTTCATCGCTGCCAGCGTCGTCCGGACCTCCTTCGCCGCCTTCATCCCCACCTTTGCCAGCTGAAGACACGCAAAGACGTCAGCGAACTCAAGGTGCCAAAAAACACGCATACGCACATGTTTATCGTCCATCTTGCCCGTCTCCAACAAAATCCTCACCAGCCTCACGCTGTCCTCTCCAAATCGTTCCCTCACGACCGCTTCCAATACCCTCCTCCGTAGTCGTCGATGGATTGTATCAAACTCGACCTGCACTTTGCCGACGGTCGCCGATGACGAGAGAAACGCGGTAGCGACTCCTGCGGGAGTCGGATTGTCTGCCGCGGAGAGAATACCAACGTACTCCTTCACGAGCGTAGTCAAAGAGGGATTTTTGGACGAGGGCAGAGCGAGGCCGGCGGAGAGGTCGGTGTCTTGGGGAAGCGCGTTGACAATGTTGATGAGTGGAACTTGATCTAGATCATGTATAGAAGAGTCAGATGCCTCCTCGGAAGAAGTGGTACAACGCACCAGACCGGACGTCCGTCACGTTGTTGGTTTTGGGTTCCGCGCATTTTAATGTCGCACGCAGCACTTCACCAGCGGATTTATTGAAACGGTCGCATGCGGCGGCGACTAGGAGCTGAAGGCATGTCAACTTGTGTCGGACACGCTCACGATGCTCGCATACCTTGTTGCGGACAAGCACGTTGAACTTGGCATAATTGACCCTCCAGTACACATTATTCTGCGAATGATGTCAGTCGATGTCGACGAGGCAGGACTACATTACGAACGTCGACACCATTTTCCTCAACCGCTTGTTTCTGGAATTGAAGGTCAGTAGTCATGCGCAAGAGAAGCCAGCGTAAACGCACCTTCGACGCTCGCCCACTCGGCATTTCAGAAGCCTTGCGTTTCTGCAAGTGGGAGCATGTAAGGATAGATTTAGGCAGGCGATTGTGGACGCACCATGCCGATCTTCTCGGCGTCCAGTTCCTCCTGCCTGAGCCTCTGCGCGGCCAGGTCCTTGGCTTCCCTCAGCTCCTTTGCAGTTACGATAGAGGCTTTCTTCTTTTGTAGCTCCTCGGCTTCGTATGTAATGAGCTTGTCGCGGGGACAGATGTGGGAGAGGACGGTGGACGGTTTGAGATGGTACGACGAGATGAGTTGGTCGATAATCGAGGTGTAGTGTGTAACATCTGCAGCCTAGTCAACTTCAAACGCGCACCATAGACGGTGCAAACGCACCCTTTGATTTGGTGATGTTCATCTTGGCCAGTATTTCACGCACGCGAAGTTTGCCGTGATCCAGTACCATCGTCACAATTTCTGCCGCCTGCACACACACAAGCACGTCGAGTCAGAATTGTATCGCATGATCTAACTCTACGACTGCCAGCATACCTCGCTACCAAATGCTTCTTTCGCACTGTGGATATAGCTGCCAAAGTACAGTCGCGCGATGCACTCTTCCGTGTTGATCTCGAGCACCTCGGTCCTGTCCGCCGCCTCTGCATGCCACAATACGTTGTGTTGTACCAACACCAGCACGGCCGCGCGCAGTGTCTGTGGCTTCATCTTGACTTCTTTGGCTAAAAGCGCCATCGACAGCCGGCCCTTGTGAAGTAGCGAAGATGCGATTCGCTGTGGCGCACGACGACATAGCAAGACGCTGTCAGGAGGTGAAAACCTGTGGAGAGTACGGGGAAAGACGCACGGCGGTGAGCGGGCCAAAGTGTTCGCGGATTATCTCAACACAGAGTTTGACATTCTCGCTGTCGGCCATCTGCACGACGGCCGGAAAGAGAAGCAAGAGCGAAAGCAGGTGACGCGCTGGGGCATGCCGATGCCGATCCTCTCATAACTCAGCGTCATGACTTCATCTCGCCCACCACAAGACGAAATCGACTTCAACGACGCGATCCGGTTTTCTGCGCTGACTGGCTGGGAGTACGGCTCGCTCGTCGGCCCACTTCTGTCGATATGCTTAGCTCGGCGGTTTGGCATGTCGACTGTGAACGCGCAGTTGCGAAACACCTGGATCGGTGGCGCAGCAGGTACTACACTGGGAGGTATGTACGCTTTTTGGATGGAAGCGGCTTGAATCTAACGCTCTCAGTCGCATTTGGGTACGCGCAGAACAGCGGCAAGATCGGAACCGATACATTACAAGCCCAAGTGCAGGCCAAGCGCTACGACGTGCGTCCCGCTTCCTCGCTTATCGGTACCTTCACAACTAAGAAAATTTTGCTTTTTGAAGTCATTACGCGTGCGCCGGGACGACTATGCGCAAGTCGGAGCCTTTCTCGGTGCCGCGCTATGTCCTGCAGTCTTCTGGAAGTCAGCGCGTGCCGTGAATCTAGTCCTCGGCGGCGGCACTCTCGGG